>OBJA01000176.1_pt1 | contig 63421 bp, 64 predicted proteins | sample 1519751 | NCBI WGS metagenome assembly OBJA01 (sample SAMEA3881238, study PRJEB22517) | soil metagenome | biome: lake sediment; feature: soda lake sediment; material: sediment, water from around vicinity | place: India | collected 2013-12-23 | depth 3 m | reverse complement strand
CTTGCGCCGCTCCTACAGGTGCGAGGGGTAGTCGCGTGCGGGTTCATGGCGACACCGCCACGAAACCGGTCACGGGGATGAGGGTGACGGTACTGCTCACCGAGGGGCCGTTGAGCACATGGGTGCAGGCCGCGTCCATGAGACTGCCGCCGCTCACCGGTCGCCCCAGGGTGTCGAAGCGCACGGTGCCGCAACTGCCGCCGCGGCTCACGCCGGCGGCGAGGCTGTGCTGGAAGGGACCGCCGCGGGCGGGATCCTGGATCACGCCGCCGCTGTCGGAGACGCTGTAGCCGCCGCCTCCGGCGATGAAATCGAGGGGTGTGCCGAGGCTCATGGCCAGGGCCTGGGCATGGCGCAGGTCGCGGGCCAGTTGCGCGGCCTCCGCGTGGACAGCGGAATCACCCGGCGACCAGCGCGCCGCCACGTAGGCGCTCAGCACGCCGAGCATGACCAGCACCATGACCAGTTCGATCAGGGTGAAGCCGCGGTGGTGAAATGGCATGGGCATGGACCCATTGGCAAGCGGGTGTCCCAGGCTGCGCACAAGGTGCCGGGGTGGGCCTTCCGGCCCATCCCGCGATGATTCACCCGTCGCCGGCTGAGGTCGTGAGGATGCTAGATGCTGCCGACGCACTGCACCGTGTCGCTTACGGCACTGGTGGGCGTGCTGCAGGTGGTATCGGTAAAGGTCGGCACCACGACATTGACCCCGTTGATATTCACCTGGATGCCGGTGGGAACGGCCAGGACGTTCTCGCCCTGTACATAGCCGACCACGGAGCCGCCGGGGCCGTCGCCACCCAGTTCCTCCACGGTGGGGAACCCACGCAGATCGGCGATGGCGATGGCATGGGCGGATTTCACCGCGCCACTCATGCCGCGCTCGGCCGCATCCTGGGCATCGCTCTGCAGGTCCACGAAACGGGGCAGGGCGATGGCGCTGAGGATCCCGAGGATCACGATCACCATCACCAGTTCGATCAGGGTAAAGCCTTTCTGTTGCCGGTTCATTGTTGTCTCCTTGTCAGGGCGTACCGCCCTCCGTTGCTATGGCTATAGCGTCAGCGTTTCAGCCTTTCTTGAGTAAAAAACAGACCCTTGGCGGGCATAACCAGAAAAAATCTGTGATGGCCACGGAAGCACACGGAAAAACACGGAAAATCGTATTGAAAAACCTGGGGAAACACTGATTAAAGCGGCATTCACGCGAAGGCGGGAATGACGGGTATGGGTTTGATCGGTGGTTCCCTGGGTTGCGCGCGCTCATGCAGCCTGCTCCGCTTGATGCCCTCCAGGTTCCGCTCCCTGGCCTGTGGTGTTTTTCCGTGTAGTTCCGTGTGCTTCCGTGGCCATATCCATGCCTAGCGCCCCATCACCGCCGAGCCCAGGTTCCACATGGGCAGGAACACGCCGATGGCCAGCACCAGCACCAGCAGGCCGATGACGATGGTCAGCAGGGGCTCGATGGCGGCGCTCAGCCGGGTGATGGCGTAATCCACCTCGCGGTTGTAGTAATCGGCGATCTCCTGCAGCAGCTGGTCCAGGTTGCCGGCCTCCTCGCCCACCGCCAGCATCTGCAGCACCAGGGGATCGAACACCCCGGTGGCGGCGGCGGTGCGGGTGATGGAATCACCGCGCTCGATGCCGTCGCGCATGGTGAGGATGCGTTCCTCGACATGGTCGTTGTCCAGGGCGCGGGCCACCACCGACAGGGCGGTGATGAGTGGCACGCCGGAGCGCTGCGCCATGGCGAACAGGTGACTGAAGCGCGCCATGGTGGCCTGGTACAGCACCGGGCCGATGAGCGGCAGGCGCAGCTGCAGCTTGTGCCAGCGATGGCGTCCCCTGGGCGTGCGCAGCCAGGCACGCAGGCCGAAGACGCCGAGCACCAGGCCGAGCAGCAGCAGCGGCCAGTGATTCACCATGAAGCCGGACAGGCCCATCAGGGCCTTGGTGGCCAGTGGCAGGTCGGCACCGAAGCGGGCGAAGGTGCTGGCGAAGGCGGGGATCACCCAGATGTTGATGATGACGATGGCGATGGCGATGGCGCTCAATACGAACATGGGATAGCGCAGTGCCGATTTCACCTGCTCGCGGGTGTGCTTCTCGCGCTCCAGGTAGAAGGCCAGCTGCTCGAAGATCTCCTCCAGCCGGCCGGTGGTCTCACCCACCCGCACCAGGCTGACGTAGAACAGGGAGAAGATGTCCGGGTGCTGGCTGAGGGACGAGGCCAGGTCACGGCCGGCCCCCAGGCTGGCATTGATGTCGGTGATGGCCCTGGCCAGGGTCGGGTTGCGGGTGTTGCCCGCCAGTCCGGTCAGGGCCGTGAGGATGGGTACGCCGGCACGCAGCAGGCTGTGCATCTGGCGGCTGAACTGGATCAGGTCTGCCAGGCTCACCTTGGGCGGGAAGATCTCGCTCAGGTCACGGTTCCATCCACCTGCGGCCTTTTCCTCCGCCGCCACGACGATGTCCACGGGCGTGAGGCCGCCTTCCATCAGGCGCGCTGCGGCCGCGTCGCTGGAGGCCGCCTCGAGGGTGCCCTCCACCGCGTCGCCGCGCGTGCCGCGTGCCTTGTATGCGTACAATGCCATGCTGCGTCTCTACTCGAATGACCCGCTTCGTTCGTTCTTGCCTCCTGTAGGAAGCGGCCTCTGCCGCGAACCGCAGTGGCAAGACCGGTTCGCGGCCAGAGGCCGCTCCTACAGGGGGTGCTTTTCCACACCTACCTGCTCAGCAGTTGCGAACAGCATCGCGGCTTGCGCCGCTCCTACAGGAATCCTGCTATTCCACCCACCCGCTCAGGCGCATCACCTCGGCGAGGGTGGTCCTGCCCTGCCGGGCATAGTCCAGGGCATTCCTCACCAGCGAACGGTAACCGGGCTGGGCCAGGGCCGCGCGCTCGAAGCCCTCGTGGTCGCCTCGGCGCAGTGCCTCGGCCAGGTCGCCTTCCATCACCAGCAGCTCGTACACACCGATACGGCCGCTGTAGCCGGTATGGTTGCAATGGTTGCAGCCAGCGCCCTGGTGGAAACGCATGCCGTCGGCCTGGTCGCCGAGCTGGCTGTGCAGCCAGGCCGCCTCGCCGGCATCCGGCGCCGCATCGGTGCTGCACCTGGGGCAGATGCTGCGCACCAGGCGCTGGGCGAGGATGGCGTGCACGGCGGAGGCGACGAGATAGCCTTCCATGCCCATGTCGATGAGGCGCGTGGCGCTGCTGACGGCGTCGTTGGTATGCAGGGTGGACAGCACCAGGTGGCCGGTGAGCGCCGCGCGCAGGGCGATCTCGCCCGTGTCGCGGTCGCGGATCTCGCCCACCAGGATGATGTCGGGGTCGAGACGCAGGGCGGTGCGCAGCACGCGCGCGAAATCCAGGCCGATCTTGCCGTTCACCTGCACCTGGTTGATGCGCGGCAGGCGGTACTCCACCGGGTCCTCGACGGTGATGATCTTGCGCTGCGGCTGGTTGAGTTCCGTCAGCGCGGCATACAGGGTGGTGGTCTTGCCGGAGCCGGTGGGGCCGGTGACCAGCACCAGGCCGTGGGGCTTGTGGATCACCTGGCGCAGGCGCGGCAGCAGATCCGCGGGCAGGCCCAGCTCCGCCAGGTCGCGGGTGGCGCTGCCCTGGTCGAGCAGGCGCATGACCGCCGCCTCGCCATTCTGGGTGGGGATGGTGGCGAGGCGCACGTCCAGGCTCTTGTCGCGCACGCGCACGGAAAAGCGGCCGTCCTGGGGCAGGCGCTTCTCGGAGATGTCGGCACCGCCCATGAGCTTGAGGCGCGAGATCACCGCCGGGGCGATGCGCTTGTCCTCCATGACCGTCTCGTGCAGCACGCCGTCGATGCGGCGGCGGATGCGCAGCACGTTCTCGTCGGGCTCGATGTGGATGTCCGAGGCATTGGCACGGGCGGCCTCCTCGAACACCGTCTGGATCAGGCGCACCACCGGCGCGTCGCTGGCGCTGCTCTCGGCGCCCAGGGTGCCGAGGTCGAAGGCGGACTCATCCAGGTCCTGGCCCACCTCGCTGGCCAGGCTCTTGAGCTGGGCGCCCTGCTGGTAGAGCTGGTCGATCTGGTGCAGCAGGTCGCTTTCCTTCACCACCGCCGGCTGGATGGGCTGCTTGAGGATACGCACCAGCTCGTCGTAGCCGAAGATGTCGGTGGGATCGGCCATGCCCACCAGCAGGCCCTCGCGGGTCTCCTTCAGCACCAGGGCGCGGTAGCGCCGCGCGTGGGTCTCCGGCAGGCGCTGTGCCAGCTCGGGGTTGAGGGCGAAGCGGTTGAGGTCGATGTGCGGGATGTCGAGCTGGCGCGACAGCAGTTCGAGCATGGCGTCTTCCTGGACGAAGCCGTTCTCGATCAGCACGCGGCCGAGCTTGCGGCCGCTCTTCTTCTGGTCCGCCAGCGCCTGCTGCAACTGGGCCTCGGAGATGATCCTGTTCTCCACCAGCAGGTCGCCGATGCGGATGCGCTTGGTCTGTGCCATGTTGCTTAGCCGTCCGGGTTGACCAGGGCCGCCAGGCGGCCCCGGAGGTAGTCTTGCAAGGCGGGACTCAGGCCGTAGCCGAGTGCCGTACGGTAGGCCTCGCGGGCCGCGTCCGCCTCGCGGGACTGGTCCAGCGACACCCCGAGGCCCATCCACCACAGGCCCTGGTCGGGCTGCCGCGCGAGGGCGCGGCGGTAATGCTCCACGGCCAGGTCATGCAGGCCGAGGCGTTGGTACAAGGTACCGAGCAGGGCCTGGTAGTCGGCCTGCGCACGGGCAGCGGGTGCGGCGTTTTCGAGTACGCGGCGCGCCTCCTCGGGGCGGCCCTGTTGCAGCAGCAGGTGGCCGCGCAGCCGGGCCAGCTCCACCGACCCGGGGTCGAGGGCCTGGCCCGCCGCCAGCAGCGCCAGGGCCTCGGCGCTGCGTTGCTGGTGCGCCTGCAGGCCGGCGAGGGCGAGGCGCGCCGCTTCGTGACCGGGTTGCAGCGCCAGCGCCTCGCGCCAGAGGGTCTCGGCGCGCTGGGCCTGGTCCTGGCGCAGGGCGGCGACGCCCCGCTCGAAGGCCTGCTGGGCCTGTTCCTCTGGGGACAGGGCGCGCACCCGGGTCTGGATGGCCGCTGCGGGCCTGGCGGGCTCGGCCACCGTAGGCCGGGTGGTGGCACGCGGCTCGGGCGTGCTGCGCACGGGTTGGGTCGGTGCCGGTTCATTCCTGGCGGTCGTCGTGGTCGCTACGGTAATGGCGGGTGGTTCAGGGGGGCGGACCGGCGATTCGGTTGTGGGGGTGGCGGGTGGCGTCACGGGGATCGCGTTTTCCAGTGTCGCCGGGATCGCGGCCGCCAGCGCGCCGGGAGTCGACAGCGCGTCATCGGTGGTAACCGGCAGCGCCGGTGCCACGGCCGTGAGTTGCGCTGCGAGGTAGACGCCCGTGGCGGCCAGGCCCACGGCCAGGGCAATACCCAAGGCCAGCCGGCCCAGCGGCAGTCGCGGGACGTTGCGGGACAGTGCCGGCGCCACACCCGCCAGGGCCAGGGTGCCGAGGTCGGCGGGACGCGAGCGGCGCGCGTCCAGGTCGCGCAGCATGTCGTTCAGCAGGCTCATGGACGGAACCCCCAGGCGGTTCCGGCAGCGCCCAGGCCGGCGAGCAGGGCCGCGGCCAGCCAGCGCAACAGCGGGCCACGGTTACGGGCTGCCGGTGCGGCGTCCTCGGTGTCGCGGATGGCGCGCTGCAGATGGCGGTGGTCGACGACGCTGTCGCCGCGCCCATAGGCGGCCAGCAGCGCCTTGTGGCAGAGCACGTTCACCAGGCGCGGGATGCCGCGACTGGCGCGGTGCAGGCGCCGCAGGGCGCGCGGCGTGAACAGGGGATCACCCCGCCAGCCGGCCACGCGCAGGCGATGCTCGAGGTAGGCGCGCAGCTCGACATGGCCGAGGGGTTGCAGTTGGTGCGAGAACAGGATGCGCTGGCGCAGCTGCCGCAGCTGGTTGCCGGCCAGGCGCCGGTCCAGTTCCGGCTGGCCGAACAGCACCACCTGCATCAGCTTGTCGTGTTCCGTCTCCAGGTTGGTGAGCAGGCGCAGCGCCTCCAGGCTGTCGTCGGGCATGGCCTGGGCCTCGTCCAGCAGCAGTACCACCCGCTGGCCCGCGGCGCTCAGTTCCACCAGCCGCGCGTTGATGCGTTGGAGCAGGCGGTGCTGGCCGATGTTGCGTGCGAATTCGATGCCCAGTTCCTCGGCCAGCGCCATGCGCAGGGCGGTGGGGTTGAGGAAAGGATTGGGGATATAGGCGGTGACGAAGTCGTCCGCCAGGCTGTTCAGCAGTTGCCGGCACAACAGGGTCTTGCCGGTGCCCACCTCGCCGGTGACCTTGAGGAAGCCCTCACCCGAACGCAGCGCCACCAGCAGCACATTCAACGCCTCCTGGTGGGTGCCGGCATTGTGAAAGAAGCCCGTGTCCGGCGTGATGGTGAAGGGCAGGCTGTGGAGGCCGAAGTGGGTCTGGTACATGGGCGTGGCTCCCGCCTACTCGCTCCACTGGCGCAACAGGCGGTCACGCTCGCCGGCATCACCCTCGTCGGACAGGGCGCGGAAGCGTTCCGCGGTGCGCTGCAGGTCGCCGGCCCAGAGCTCGTTGCCCCGCTCCACCATGGGCCGCAGCAGGATCACCAGCTCGCTCTTCACCGCTTCCTTCCGGGTGTGACGGAACATGCCACCGACACCGGGCAGGTCGCCCAGGACTGGGGTACGCGATACCCTGTTGCGAGTCACGTTCTCCATCAGGCCACCGATCACCACCACCTGGCCCGACTGGGCGCGGATGATGGTGTCCGATTCGCGCACCGTGCTGCGCGCCAGCGGGATGCTCAGGCTGTTCTGCACGCTGGTGGCGATTTCCTTGATCTCTTCCGTCACTTCACTGACGGTGGGATGGATGTGCAGGATGACGCTACCGTTGTCGTCGATCTGCGGGATCACGTCCAGGGCGACGCCGGAAAAGAAGGGCGTGAGGGTGATGTCCACCGTCTGGTTGGTGCCGGTGGTGGTGGACTCGGTATCGGTGCTGACGTCGGTGACGAAGAATTCGTCGGAACCGACCTTGATGACCGCCTTCTGGTTGTTGACCGTGGACACCCGCGGGCTGGACAGAACATGCACGTCGCCCTGGGTCTGCAGCAGCTCGATGAGGGCGTTGAAGTCGTTGAGGTTGGCGTCGATGCTGAACATGCCGCCCATGGAGGTGACGGGCAGGCCGGTGATGTTGGTGCCGCTCACCAGGGGCCGCACGCTGCCCGCCAGATCGGTCACGCCATTGTCGAAGATGGTGCCGCCGCCGGTCTGGCCGAACAGTATGGTCTTGTCGCGGCCCACCTCGGCCAACGCCGTCCAGTTGATGCCGGATTGGAAGTGGTCGCGCAGGGTGACCTCGAGGATCTTGGCCTCCAGCAACACCTGGCGATGGGCGGCGTCCTGCAGCGTCTTGAGAAAATCCTCCACATCACGCAGCTCACCGGGCATGGCGCGTACCACCACCAGGCCGGCATGGGGTTTGATGACCACGCTGCGGCCCTCCTCGTTGCCCACGATGGTGTCCAGGGCGCTGGCAAGGTCGCTCCAGAAGTTGGATTCGGAGCGGGTTTCCACCCGGCTGCCCTGCTGCTGGCTGCGATCACCCGTGCCCGGCTGGCGGGTACTGGTCTGGCGGCTGCCGCTGGTACCGGTGCCCGGATCCCGGGCCATGTTCTGGCTCACCTGGCCGGAACTCACCAGAGTGTTGGACTCACCCTTACGGGTGATATTGAGGTAATCCACCTTGTAGATGCGTGACGCCATGCGCGCCGGCAGTATCTGGTACAGGCCGCGCTGCACGCGGTACTGATAGCCATAGATGTCCTGCACCGTGCTCAGCACCTCGTCGATGGTGACGTTGCGCAGGTTGAGGGAGATCTCCCCTTCCACCTGGGGATGCACGACCAGGTTGAGGGGGGTGCCGGCCACCAGGCTCATGAAGAACTCCCGTGCCGGTGCGTTCCGCACCGCCACGTCGAAGCGCTGCTCCCGGGCGGGCAGGCCGCCTGGCAGGGGGATCTCCAGGGGCGGCAGCAGGGCATCGCTCACCTCCGCGGGCGGTGCCGGTGGCGCGAGCTGGCGGCTGGTCTCCAGGCTTTCGTGCAGGGAACGCTCGATGCGGCTGTCCTGAGTCGGGTTGGACTGGCAGGCTGCCAGCATCAGCAACAGCGGGACGAGCAGGCAACGATGCAGGGTCAGGGGCTTGGCATTCATGAGCATCACTCTCGGGCGTGGGTTCGCAGAGGATTGGATAGCAGGCGCAAGGTGATGCGCCGCTCCGGGCCGTCCAGCAGCACCTCGCCGGACTCGATGCGCGCCACGCGTGCGCCGGCGATGCGGTCGCCCACGGTCACGGACTGGCCATTGATGATGGCGCTGCGACGCTCCGGACCGATCAGGGTGGAATGCAGTTCCCAGCCCCCCTGGGCCGGCTGGCCGGGATTACCGTGCCGGCCGGGCGGCGCGGTGGGATCGGCCGGTTCCGCCGTGGCCAGGGCCAGGGGCAGCAGCCACAGCAGGACGATGGCAAGGTCGCGGGCGCTCATGCCTCACCCCCGTAGGCACCCAGGGTGTAGAGGCGCAGGGTGACCCGGGCGCGGGGATGGTCCTCCACCTCGAGGTCGAGCTGCTCGGAGAACAGGGCCCAGGGCAGGGAGGCCAGGCGCTCGAGGAACCCCTGGGTGGCCCGGTAGCTGCCCTCCAGCTGCAGGGTCAGTTGGTAGCGCCCCAGCCTGGCGGGCAGGAAATCGGCGCGGGTATCGGCCAGGTTGGCGAACAGGGCCGGGTCCAGAGGGGTCACCTCGGTATCCAGGCGCAACAGGCGGAGTTCGCGCTCCTGGGCGAGGATGTCGCGCAGCAGGGGCGCCGCCTGGCGTGGGTCCACGAGCATGCCCAGGCGGTCGCGCAGGGTCTCGTCCAGCTCGCCGAGCCGGGTCTCCAGCTCGATGGTGCGGCGCTTGCGCCAGGCGACGGGGTCCGCCGCCTGCTCGCGGGCGATGTTCCGGGACTCCTGCTCCAGCACCACCAGCCGTGTCTGCAGGTGGTCGATGGCGTCGCGGCCGCGGCGTTGATCCGCGAGGGCGGGCTGGTAGACCAGGGTGTCCATGAGCAGGAACAGCACCGCCACCAGGCTCAGCAGGAGGAAGATGCGTTCCCGCAGGCCCAGGGCATCGATGCTGGCCGCCCAGCGTTGCAGCCGCTGCCTCATCGCGCGCCTCCCGGCGGGACCGCATCCCGGGTCCGCAGGATGAAGTCCAGCGACCCGTCCCCGCCGTTGCGGCGCTGGACCTGTACCTGCTGGAAATCCAGTCCCTGCAGCAGGGGGTGCTCGGGGAGGCGCTCCAGGTAGCGCGGGATGAGGCCGGCCTCCTGGGCGATGCCCTGGAGCTGGACCGCATGGCCGTTGGCCCCGAGGTGTACGCCGGTGAGCCACAGGCCCGCAACGTGTTGCTGGCTCAGCGCCTGCAGGAAGGGCGCAAAGCCGCCGCGGTCATGGGCCAGGCGGGAAATGCCCTCCAGGAGCGCCTCGCGCTGGCGCACCCGGGTCTCCAGCCCGGCGATGCGCTGGTCCAGGGCCACCAGCGCGGGGTCCTCTCCGCTGTTGCGCAGGGCGGCGAGGGTATGTTCGAGGTGGCGATGCTGGCTGGCGAGGGATTGTTCACTGACCTGCAGGCGCTGCAGGTGCCACTGGAAGTACAGGCCGATGGCGGCCATCAGCAGCAGGCAGGCAAGACCGATCTGCAACAGCGCCAGGGCCGAAAAGCGCTTGCGCTCCTTGCGAAACATCGGTTGATAGAGATTGATCTGCTGCATGGGTTCCCTGTACGTCCTTGCCGGCGGGCGCCGTACCGGCACCCTGGCGGGACCGTGCAAGCCTTCGCTTCCCGGGGGGCCCGCCCTGCTCTAAGTTTTCGTAATAGCGGTAAAAATCCACGCGGGTTTAGGTGGCCCACGGGCCGTCAAAAAGCCGGCGAAAATCCGGCTGTCAGGGACTTACAGCAAGGATCGTTCCAGATGGCAGCGTTCAGGCGCCGCAGGAGGGGGTCTGGCGCGCGGGGGGTTGGTGCAGGGCGAGGCTGCCGGTGAGCTGGCTGACCCGCTCCAGGCCGTGGCGCTCCAGGTAGGCCAGGATGCCCTGGTTGATCTTCGGGCAGACCAGGGGGTCGTAGAACAGGGCGGTGCCGACACCCACGGCGCTGGCACCGGCGATGAGGAATTCCAGGGCGTCCTCCGCCGTGGTGACGCCCCCCTGGCCGATGATGGGGATGCCGTGGGCCTTGCACACCTGGTATACCTGGTGGACCTTGAGCAGGGCGACGGGTTTGATGGCGGGGCCGGACAGGCCGCCCTGGTTGTTGCCGATCACCGGGGTGCGCGACTCGATGTCGATGGCCATGCCCATCAGGGTGTTGATCACCGCGAAGCCGTCGGTGCCGGCCTCGATGCAGCGCCTGGCGTTCTCGGCGATATCGGTCTGGTTGGGGGACAGCTTGGTGATGAGCGGTTTCTTGGTGACGCCCCGGCAGGCCTCCACCACCCGCGCCGACATGTCCGGGTCGTTGCCGAAGGCCACCCCGCCCTCCTTCACGTTGGGACAGGAGATGTTGATCTCGATGGCATCGATGGGCGAGTCGTCGAAGCGGCGCGTGACGGCGATGTATTCCTCGATGGTGGAACCGGACACGTTGGCGATGAAGCGCGTCTCGGCGAAATCCAGCTTGGGCAGGATGCCGTCCACCACCTGGTCGACGCCGGGGTTCTGCAGGCCGATGGCGTTGAGCATGCCCATGGGGGTCTCGTACACCCGGTGGGCGGGGTTGCCGAGGCGCGCGCTGCCGGTGGTGCCCTTGAGGCATACGGCACCCACGTCGCGGTTGGAGAAGCCGGCCACGCGGGTGTATTCCTCGCCGAAGCCGACGCAGCCCGACAGCAGCACCAGCGGGCTGTTGAACCTCATGCCGCAGAAATCGATGCGGAGTTTGTCGTCGTCGTTTGTCGTCATCATCTCAATGGCCACGGAAGCACACGGAATTACACGGAAACAGGCAACAATCGTCCTGCCTGGGGCCCACGCATTGCGTACATCAGACCTGTGGGACGGCCTTCAGCCCGACCCACAAGGGCAATATTCGGGTATAACGTCCGTGTATTTCCGTGTGCTTCCGTGGCCAACAAAAACATGTTTCACATCGTCCTGTATCAGCCGGAGATCCCGCCCAATACCGGCAACATCATACGCCTCTGCGCCAACACCGGCAGCCACCTGCACCTCATCCGCCCCCTGGGCTTCGAGCTGGAGGACAGCCGGCTGCGTCGCGCCGGGCTCGATTACCGGGAATGGGCCGAGCTGCGGGTGCACGACAGCCTGGAGGCCTTCCGGGCCGAGGTGGCGCCGGCGCGGCTGTGGGCCTGCTCCACCAGGGGTCGCCTGCGCCATACGGAGGTGGCCTACCGGCCCGGCGACGCCCTGCTGTTCGGTCCCGAATCCCGCGGCCTGCCGGAAGAGGTCCTGGCCGCCTGCGGTCCGGACCACATCCTGCGCCTGCCCATGGTGCCGGGATCGCGCAGCCTGAACCTGTCCAACGCCGTGGCCGTGTTCCTGTTCGAGGCCTGGCGGCAGGCGGATTTCGCGGGAGCGGTCTGACCTCCGGGTTCGCCCGGGGGACCGAGCTCCTACGAATGCGGGGTCTCCTGTAGGAGCCCACTCCGTGGGCGATCGGCTGGCGTCAACTCTGTTTGCACGGAGGGCCGGGCACCTTCCGGCGTGGTTCATGTAGGAGCGGCCTTTGGCCGCGAACCGGTGCGCGTTCAAAGGCCGCTCCTACATCTCGGCCTTGAGCGACCGCCCCAGCAGCTCGCGCACCGCCTGGTGTGCGTCCTGGCCCTCGAACAGCACCCGGCACACCTGCTCGCAGATGGGCATCTCCACGCCGTAGCGGCGTGCCAGTTCCACCACCTCGCGAGCTGTGTGCACCCCCTCCACCGCCTGGCCGATGGTCTCGATGGCCCGGTCGCGGTCCTCGCCGCGGCCCAGGGCCAGGCCCAGGCGCCGGTTGCGGGACTGGTCGTCGGTGCAGGTGAGCACCAGGTCGCCGACCCCGGCCAGGCCCATGAAGGTCTCGCGCTGGCCGCCCAGGGTCTCGCCCAGGCGCATGATCTCGTGCAGGCCGCGGGTGATGAGGGCGGCGCGGCTGTTGGCGCCGAAGCCCAGGCCGTCGGAGATGCCGGCGGCGATGGCCATGACGTTCTTCACCGCGCCGCCCAGCTCCGCCCCCTGCACATCGCCACTGGTATAGGCGCGGAAATCCGGGCCGCTGAGCTGCTGCGCCAGCAGCTCGGCGAAGGCCTCGTCGGGGCTGGCGACGGTGACGGCGGTGGGCAGGCCCAGGGCCACCTCGCGGGCGAAGGTGGGGCCGGAGATCAGGGCCGGCGCCCGGGAGGCGCCGAGGATGTCCGCGAATACCTGGTGCAGGAAACGGCCGGTGCCCGTTTCCAGGCCCTTGGTGGCCCAGGCGAGGCGCTGGCCGGGTTGCAGCCGCGGCTTGAGGGCCTCCAGCACGCTGGCGAAGGCATGGCTGGGTACGACCACCAGGATGAGCGGCGCGTCCTGCAGGGCCGCGTCCAGGTCGGCGGTACAGGTCAGGGCCTCGGGAAAGGGGATGCCCGGCAGGTAGCGCTCGTTGGCCCGGTCACGCTGCAGGGCGTCGATCTCCGCCTGCAGGTGACCCCACAGGCGGACCGGACGGCCCTGGCGGGCCAGCAGGATGGCCAGCGCCGTACCCCAGGAACCGGCGCCCAGTATTGCGCAGGCTGCGCTGTCCCCGGTCATGGCGGGAGCCGGGTCGCCCTAGTGGGCGGGGGCGCCCTGGTTGCCGGTGGCCACCTGGGCCTGTACTTCCTGCATTTTCTGGGCGTACAGGGCGTCGAAGTTGACAGGGGCCAGGTAGACCGGCGGGAAGCCACCCTTGCCGATCAGGTCGGCCACGGCCTCGCGGGCGAAGGGATAGAGCACGTTGGGGCAGAAGGCACCCAGCATGCCGCCCTGCTGCGCCTCGTCGAAGCCGCTGACGGTAAAGATGCCGGCCTGCTGCACCTCGGCCAGGTAGGCGGTCTTGTCGCTCAGCTTGGCGGTCACGGTGATGGACAGCACCACCTCGAACACCCCCTCGTTCACCGGCTTGGCATCGCTGTTGAGCTGCAGGTTGATCTCCGGCTTCCATTCCGAGGTGAAGATGGCGGGCGAGTTCGGCGTCTCGAAGGACATGTCCTTCATGTACACCTTCTGGATGGCGAATTGCTGGGCCGGCTTGTCCTGGGCGCCCTGGGTGTTCTGGTCGGTCATGAAGATTCCCCCGTATCGTGTTTTTGTATCCCGGGCAGTCCCGCTGACCGGAAGATTGAAGACATCAAATACCCAGTAGCGGGTCGAGCTGGCCACCGCGGTCCAGGGCCATGAGGTCGTCGCAGCCACCGATGTGGCGGTCGTCGATGAAGATCTGCGGCACGCTGGTGCGCTGGCTGCGCTGCTCCATCTCGGCGCGGCGCCCGGGATCCCGGTCCACCGGGATCTTCTCGTAGGCCACGCCCTTGCGGTCCAGCAATTGTAACGCCATGGTGCAGTAGATGCAGAAATTGCTGCAGTAGATCTCGATACTCGGCATGGCAATCACTTCCGGGTGACGGGCAGGTTGGCGTTCTGCCAGGCCATGATGCCGCCGCCCAGGTTGTACACGGTCTCGAAGCCGAGCTTTTTCAGCTTGCCGCCGGCACCGGCGGAACGGTGGCCGGAACGGCAATAGGCGATCAACGGGCGATCCTTGTACTTGTTCAGCTCGCTGGCGCGCCGCTCCAGGTCGCTCAAGGGGATGTGCAGGGCCTCGGCGATATGCCCTTCCTTGTACTCGCTCTCGGTGCGGGTGTCGATGAACAGGGCATCCTGCTGGTTGAGCAGGCGGATGGCCTCCATCGGGCCGATATCCTGGATGCTGCGCAGGCGGCGCTGGATCTCGGAGCCCACCAGCATGGCCAGGATGACCACCAGGGCCAGGGTCAGGATGGGGTGGTTGCCGAAAAACTCGAAAAGCTGACTCATGGGTTAGGAAAAACCTGCCGGGAAAAAAACGTCCAACCAAAAAACTCGTTCGTACCTCAAGGGTGCCAGGGCACGGGAAAAACCCTGTCCTGTCAAAGTGGCCAGCCTCACACCGAAGAGGCGGGCGGTCAAGCCATAGGGGGTACAGATCGTGTGGATTCCTTCACGATCCCTGTGTCTTCGCGGCGAACCTCCGGGCGCATGGCAAACAGGGCCCTCAGCGGCCCACGGAGCAGAACACCTCGCGCATCATGCTGATCAGCCGCAGGGTACGGGCATCGCCCACCCGATAGTAGACCCGGTTGGCATCCTTGCGCGAGGACAGGATGCCCTTGTCCCGCAGGATGGCCAGGTGCTGGGAGATATTGCTCTGGGAGGTGCCGACATGCTCGACGATGTCCTGCACGCTGACCTCCTGGGCACCGAGGGTGCAGAGGATCTTCAGGCGCAAGGGATGGGACATGGCCTTGAGGGAGCGCGAGGCCCGCTCGATGTCGTCGTCCCGGGTGATCAGCTCGTCGCTGGTCTCGATCATATTCAATAGCCCCGCAAGCAGCGTTTCATGGGAACAGCTCGTACAGACCGGATTCATTTTGGGATGGTGCAACCATACTGCCTTTTATAACCAAAACATTATACAATAATACACCTGTTGGAAAGTCATCTTTTCACTGGCCCCCTGCCCGCCGTGGCGGCCAGCGGCCGCTGGCGCAATGAACCGATAGCAGTTAGACTTGTTCTAAATCTTCGAACCGAACCTGGCAACCCCGAGAGACCCATGTCCGTGACCCCCAAGCCCATGGTCCTGCTGATTCTGGATGGATGGGGCTACCGTGAAGATCCCACCGACAATGCCATCGCCGCAGCGCACAAGCCCAACTGGGACCGGCTCTGGGCGCAATACCCCCATACCCTGATCCGCACCTCCGGCGCCGCCGTCGGTCTGCCCGGCGACCAGATGGGCAATTCGGAGGTGGGTCACCTCAACCTGGGTTCCGGGCGCGTGGTGTACCAGGAGTTCACCCGCGTGAGCCGATCCATCAAGACCGGCTCCTTCTTCACCAATGCGACCCTCACCGATGCCGTGGACCTGGCGGTGAACACCGACCGGGCCGTGCACATCCTCGGCCTGCTGTCGCCGGGCGGGGTGCACAGCCACGAGGAACACATCCACGCCATGGCGGAACTGGCGGTCAAGCGCGGCGCGCAGAAGGTCTACCTGCACGCCTTCCTCGACGGCCGCGACACCCCGCCGCGCAGCGCGGCCGACTCCCTGCGCCTCATGGAGGACAGGTTCCGGGAGCTGGGCGGCGGCCGCATCGCCTCCATCATCGGCCGCTACTACGCCATGGATCGCGATCACCGCTGGCCGCGCATCCAGGCCGCCTACGACCTGATCACCCAGGGCAAGGCGGAATTCCAGGCGGAGAACGCTCTGCAGGGCCTGGAGCAGGCCTACGGCCGCGACGAGGGCGACGAGTTCGTCAAGGCCACCGCCATCGTGCCCGCCGGGGAAAAGCCGGTGCGCATCGAGGACGGCGACGTGGTGGTGTTCATGAACTACCGCTCCGACCGCGCCCGGCAGATCACCCGGCCCTTCATCGAGCCCGGCTTCGACGGCTTCGAACGCGAATACGTCCCGAAGATCGCCCGCTTCGTCAGCCTCACCGAGTACAACGCCGAGTTCGACATCCCGGTGGCCTTCCCCGCCGAGCGCCTGACCAATGTCTTCGGCGAGTACGCCGCCAGCCTCGGCCTGCGCCAGCTGCGCATCGCCGAGACGGAGAAGTACGCCCACGTCACCTTCTTCTTCAACGGTGGCGTGGAAGACCCCTTCCCCGGCGAGGACCGGGTGCTGGTGCCCTCGCCCATGGTGGCCACCTACGATCTCAAGCCCGAGATGAGCGCCTTCGAACTCACCGACAAGCTGGTGGCGGCCATCGAGGAACAGCACTACGACGTCATCATCTGCAACTATGCCAACCCCGACATGGTGGGCCATACCGGCCAGTTCGATGCCGCGGTCCAGGCCATCGAGGCCCTCGACCAGTGCATCGGCCGCATCGACGCGGCCCTGCAGAAGGTGGGCGGCGAGATGCTCATCACCGCCGACCACGGCAATGCCGAGCAGATGCGCAACGAGGAGACGGGCCAGCCCCACACCGCCCACTCCACCTGCCCGGTGCCGCTGATCTATGTCGGCCGGCCGGCGATCATGCACGAGAACGGCGGCTCCCTGTGCGACGTGGTGCCCACCATGCTGTATGCCATGAACCTGCCCAAGCCCAACGAGATGAGCGGCCGGCCGCTGATCGAGTTTCCCGTGGCAACCGCGCAGGCCGAGCCCTCCCTGGGAGTCCATGACGCCTGAGCCCGGACCGGCCGCGGCGCGCGGCCGGCGCGGCCGTGGGCTGTTGCTCTGCCTGCTGCTCTGTACCGGTACCCTGCCCGCCGCCGACGATCCCGCGGCCAGCGCCCGCCAGCTGCAGGAACTGCAGCAGCGCATCCAGACCCTGCAGCGCAGCCTGGAGACGGACCGCGAGCGCCGCGACCAGCTGCAGCAGGCCCTGCGCAGCGCGGAGCGGGAGATCGGCGCGGCGAACCGCGAGTTGCGCGAGCTGGCGACCCGGCGGGAGGCGCGGGAACGCCGCCTCGCGGAGCTGGACCTGGAACGTGACCAGGCCCGCGAGGGGCTGGCCGGGTTGCGCCGGCAGCTGGAGCGGGACGCCCGGGCGGCCTACGTCATGGGGCGCCAGGAACGGGTCAAGCTGCTGCTCAACCAGGAGGACCCGGCCAGCGCCGGGCGCATGCTGAGCTATTACCGGTACTTTGCCCAGGCCCGCGGCGAGCGCATGGCGGCGGTGAACCTGCGCCTGGAGGAACTCGCCCGCCTGGAGCAGGACATCGACGCCGAGCGCGCCGGGCTGGCCCGCCTGCACGAGCAGCGCGAGGCCCATGCCCGGACGCTGGCTGCGCGTCAGCAGGAGCGCCGGCAGCTGCTGGAGCGCCTGCAGGCGGACATGCGCGACAAGGGCACGGAACTGGAACAACTCAGCCGCGACGAGCAGCGCCTGCAGGCGCTGGTGCGCTCCCTGCGCGAACTGCTGTCGGATATCCCTGCCGCCCCCGCCGATGCCGGCCCCTTCCCGACCCGCAAGGGCAAGCTGGCCTGGCCCGTGCAGGGTACCCTGGCGGCCGGCTTCGGCAGCCGGCGTGCCGTGGGGGACCTCACCTGGCGCGGGATCCTGATCCAGGCCCCCCTGGGGGCCGAGGTCCGGGCCGTGTCCCATGGCCGGGTGGCCTTCGCCGACTGGCTGCGCGGCTTCGGCCTGCTGCTCATCGTCGACCACGGCGATGGCTACATGACCCTCTACGGGCACAACCAGGGCCTCTACAAGGAGGTCGGCGAATGGGTGGAGACCGGGGAGGTGATCGCCGCCGTGGGCGACGGCGGCGGCCAGGCCGAGGCCGGCCTGTACTTCGAGTTGCGCCAGCAGGGCCGCCCCGTCAATCCCGTGCCCTGGATCGCCCGGCGATGAACCGGAACCATTCACGTAATTTCCCGTCAAATCAGGCCTATGGTATCGTCGCATCCGGACGATACCCAGGCAGGGCCCGGCGGGCCGCCATGACAATACCAGCAGGTGGCCAGGCGCCACCCGGAAGCCAACCATGAAATTGAAAACCCAGAACCTTTTACTGATCCTGACCGGACTGCTGCTGGGCCTGTCCATCTCCATCGGCCATGGCGTGTTCGCCGAACGCGAGGCCGCGGTGAACCTGCCCGTGGAGGAGCTGCGCGCCTTCACCGATGTCTTCGGCCGCATCAAGAACGACTATGTCGAGGACGTGAACGACCGCGACCTGCTGGAAAACGCCATCCGCGGCATGCTCACCGGCCTGGATCCCCACTCCGCCTACCTGGACCGCGAGCAGTTCAAGGAACTGCAGGTGGGCACCTCGGGCGAGTTCGGCGGCCTGGGCATCGAGGTGGGCATGGAGGATGGCTTCGTGAAGGTCATCGCCCCCATCGACGACACCCCGGCCCAGCGCGCCGGCGTGCAGGCCGGCGACCTGATCATCCGCCTCGACGATACCCCGGTGAAGGGCATGACCCTCAACGAGGCCGTCAAGATCATGCGTGGCAAGCCCGGCACCACCATCGTGCTCACCATCGTGCGCAGCGGCGTGGACGCCCCCCTCAAGATCACCGTCACCCGTGACATCATCACGGTGAAGAGCGTGCGCAGCCGCATGCTCGAGGACGGTTATGGCTACGTGCGCATCTCCCAGTTCCAGTCCAGGACCGCCGACAGCCTGCTGCAGGCGGTGGAAGACCTGAAGAAGGAGAACAAGGGCCCCCTCAAGGGCCTGGTGCTGGACCTGCGCAACAACCCCGGCGGCGTGCTGAACGGTGCCGTGGCCGTGTCCGACGCCTTCCTGCGCAAGGGCCTGATCGTGTACACCGAGGGCCGCGTCAGCGACTCGCGCCTGCGCTTCAATGCCACGCCCAGCGACGTGCTGGACGACGCCCCCATGGTGGTGCTGGTGAACCAGGGTTCCGCCTCGGCCTCGGAGATCGTGGCCGGCGCCCTGCAGGACCAGCGCCGCGCCATCATCATGGGCTCGCAGACCTTCGGCAAGGGCTCGGTGCAGACCATCCTGCCCCTGAGCAGCGGCTCCGCCGTCAAGCTCACCACGGCGCGCTACTACACCCCCTCGGGCCGCTCCATCCAGGCGGAGGGCATCGTGCCCGACATCCGGCTGGAGGACCTGAAGGTGGAGGCCCTGGAGGCCGCCTTCGATCCTGTCAAGGAATCCAGCCTGAGCCGCCACCTGATGAACGGCAACGAGGAAGCCAAGCCGGCGGAACAGAAGGACAAGGATGGCGAGAAGGAATCCCTGGCCCAGCGTGACTATCACCTCTACGAGGCGCTGAACATGCTGCGTGGCCTGGTGCTGCAGCGGGAGATGATGCGCTGATGCCGGGGCTTCAACGCTGGCCGGCGTTGAAGTTCCGCTGCCTCGGGTGGCTGTTCCTGCTGCTCGCCTCCACGCCGCTGCCGGCGCAGCCCCTGCCGGTGATCAGCATCATCATCGACGACCTGGGGCGCGAGCTGCGGACCGGGCAGCGGGTCGTGGACCTGCCGGCGCCGGTGGCCTGCGCCTTCCTGCCCCATGCCCCCCATACCCGGGACCTGGCCATGCGCGCCCACGCGGTGCACAAGGAGGTCATCCTGCACCTGCCCATGGCCACGGTGGACCACCGGCCCCTGGACCCGGGCGGCGTCACCCTGGACATGACCCAGTCCCAGTTCATCCGCACCCTGCAGGAGGACCTGGCGGCGGTGCCCCACGTGAGCGGGATCAACAACCACATGGGCAGCCTGCTGACCCGCCATCCCGGACACATGATGTGGTTGATGCACGAGATGCGCCGCCACGATCGTCTATTCTTTGTAGACAGCCGTACCACGGTGGATACCGTGGCGCGCCGGGTGGCCGACGAGCAGGGTGTGCCCAGCGTCGACCGCGACGTGTTCCTGGACTCCGACCCGGACATCGAGGCGGTGCGCTTCCAGTTCCGCCGCCTGCTCGCCCTGGCCCGGCGCAACGGTTCCGCCACCGCCATCGGCCACCCCTATGCCAGTACCCTGCGGGTACTGGAGGAGGAGCTGCCCCGGCTGCATGATGTGCGCGTGGTGCCGGTGGCGGACGTGATCCAGGTGCAACGAGGGAGGGCGTCCCAATGGCAACAGTCCTTGTACCGCTAGCCCAGGGCTGCGAGGAGCTCGAGGCCATCACCATCGTCGACCTGCTGCGTCGCGCCGGCATCGAGGTGGTGACGGCCGGCCTCGACGACCAGCCGGTGCGTGCCTCGCGCGGCACGGTGCTGATCCCCGATGCCACCCTGGCCCAGGTGCTCACCCACAGCTTCGACATGATCGTGCTGCCCGGCGGCCTGCCCGGCGCCGACCACCTCAACGCCGACCCGCGCATCCACCAGCTGCTCACCAGCATGGCCGCCGAGCAGAAGTACACCGCCGCCATCTGCGCCGCGCCCAAGGTGCTGGCCCGCGCCGGCCTGTTGCGCGGGCGGCGTGCCACCAGCTATCCCGGCTCCATCCCGCAGGAGGACCTGGCCGGGGTGCAGTACCTGGAGCAGCCGGTGGTGATCGACGACAAGATCATCACCTCCCGCGGCCCCGGCACGGCCATGGACTTCGCCCTGGAGCTGATCGAGAAACTGGCGGGCCGTGCCCGCCGCGACGAGGTCGAGAAGGGGCTGCAGCGCCCGGCGGCCTGAGGTAGAAGTCCCGCGCATGAAACAAGGGTGGCCCCGGCAGTGCGGTTCGGCTTGGGTACTGTAGGAGCGGTTTTGCAATGATTGGGTAGAACGTTCCCTCTCCCTCCGGGAGAGGGAACTCATCAGAAGTTCACCTTGAGCCCCGCCATGAAGGTGCGTGGCATGCCGGGACGGGCACCCGCGGGCCGGAAGCCGGCGTTGTAGACCTCGTCGGTGAGGTTCTGCACGCTGGCGAACAGGCTGGCGTTGCGTGCCACGTCGTACTCGCCGGAGATATCGAACAGGGTGCGGCTGTCGACGCGCTGGGCTTCCGGAATCGCCCCCGTGCCGGCCTGGGCCCGTGCCTCGTCCACGTAGTTCATGGTCAGGGTGGTGCGCCAGTCGTTGCCCTCCAGGCCGGCGCTCAGCGTCAGCTGATGCCTGGGCATATAGGGCAGCTCGTCCCCGGATTCGACATCGCCCCATTCCGCGAAGCTGCTGCTGAAACTGTTGCGGAACTCTCCCTTCATATAGGTGTAGGTCACGGCCAGGGGTACGGACAGGCCCCACCCCAGCTGGCGTCCGGCGTCATGGCCCGCAACCAGCTCCAGGCCGTAGACCCGCGCTTCGCCGCCCTCGAACTGGTCACCGATGGTGCAGGCGCCGCCGGTGGAGGCGGTGCAGGTACCGACCAGGTTGGAGTAGTCGTTGAAGAAACCGATGGCCTCGAAGTGTGTGCCCTGGTGGGCGAAGCGCACCCCGGCCTCGTAGTTCCAGGATTTCTCGGGATCGGTGGTCGAGCCGGGTCCCGGGCTGGAGAAGCCGCGGTGCACGCCGGCCACCAGCCGCCAGGCCTCGTCGAGGTGGTACATGGCACCGATGCCGGGGATCCAGACATCCACGGTATTCTCACGCACACTGGTGGGGCTGGTGCGGTTCGGGTCGTCGCTGCCGTAATCGGTGCGCTTGAGATCGATGGTCTCGTAGCGCAGGCCCGGTGCCAGGGTCCATCGCTCCCAGTCGATGGTATCACGCACGAACAGGGCCCAGGCCTCGGCTTCGCCGATGCGATTGGCCTGGCTGCCCGGGGCACCGGCGGCAGTAAGCACCATGGTGCCGTTCAGCATCTGGTAAGTGTCCTGGTGCTGGAAGCGATCCTCCTCGTCCTGGTGGAAACGCACTGATGCCTCCACTTGGTGGGTCGCGGCGCCGGTATCGAAGCCGACCCCCAGCACCGACTGGATGCCATACGAATAGTATTCACGGTTGTTGGCGCGCACGCGCAGGTCGCCCGGCGCACTGTCGGCCCCGGTCAGGGTCTGGTAGGCGGTCGCGAAGCTGGCCGGATCGGCCAGCACGGCGCTGATGCCGCGGTAGGATCCGCCGTCACGGACATCATTGAGCTTGTACCAGTTGCGCCGGGTATCGGTGCGGTAGGCGATGGTGGTGAGGTCCATGCGCTCGCCCAGTTCGATGTTATGGGTGAGTTGGTAGGTCTCGTGATCGACATTCATCTGGTCGACCTGGCTGCCGGCATAGCGGCGGAAGGGGGTGGCGCGGAAATCGTCCAGGGTCAGGCCCAGGTAGGTTTCATCGGAGACCTCCTCGGAATTCTGCAGCTTGAATTCCAGCGACTGTTGCCGCGCGGCGTCACGGGCGGAACGCAGGGCGAACTTGAACACATAGTCCTCGATGTCATAGCCGGTGGTGCCGCCGGAATCCAGCTGCTTGAAGCCGTCGGATTTTTCCTGCAGGGTTTCCAGCATCACGCCGTAATCGAAGGCCTGGCCGGTGGTGACATAGCCGCCCACCACGCCATGGGCGCGGGTGGTGCCGAATTCACCGGCGAACAGGTCCAATTTACCGCCGAAACCACCATCGGCCGGTTCCGGGATGGGTGTGGAGCTCAGGTTGATGGCACCGCCGACGGTGCGCGGGCCGTACTTGATGGCCGCCGGGCCTTTCGATACCTCGACGCCGCTCATGCGCGGCATACGCGGGAAGTAGTAGGCCGCCGGCGCGGCGTAGGGCGCGGGTGCGATCAGCACGCCGTCCTCCATCACCGTGATCTTGCTGTTGCGGTCGGTACCGGACCCACGGATGCCGATGTTGGGGCGGACGCCGAAGCCTTCCTCCTCGACGATGTTCAGGCCCGGCACTTGGCGCAGTACCCGGTTGACGTCGGAGTAGGCGTGCTGTTCCAGGGTCTCGGTGTCGATGACCTGCACCGAACCGGCGACCTCGCTGGCCTGTTCGGGAGAGGCGGTGACCAGGATGCGGGCGAGCGAGGATTCCGGACGAGGCTTGGCCGGCTCGGTGGTGTCAGCTGGCTGTGCCAGCACGGGGCCGGCGGCGAGGGCCAGGGCCATGGCGGCCGTCAGCGGGCCGGGCCGGAACGGATTGGATTTGCGGTGGTTCACGGTAGGTCTCCCTTGTGGGTTGCTTCAACATGGATTGGCTGGCTGAAGGCCCTGGCACCGGGAGGCGCAGGAGACTTGCTGGCTGGCTGTTTCGATTTTCCAGGACACTTTTGACCATTTCGTCATTCCCGCGAAGGCGGGAATCCAGGTGTTACAAAAAACTGGATTCCCGCCTTCGCGGGAATGACGGAAAGGACATTAATCAGAACTCCCTTTACTTGGTCAAAATGAGTTTCCCCTGGCGGGTGATGCGCAATACATAGCGCTCACCCTGGTGCTCGATATGGAGCTGGCCCCGCTCGCTCAGCAGCTCGCGGCTGGGCACCACCCGCGGTGCGGCCGGGCGCTTGCCCAGCGGGGGTGACGATGACTGGCTCATTTCCCCTCCGGCTCGGTGATGAAGCCGACGCGCAGTACGCCGGCGCCGCGGGCCTGGGTGAGGATGCGGGCCAGCCGTTCATACGGGGTGCGCTGGTCGGCGCGCAGGTGCAGCTCCAGGTCGGGCTGTTCGGCCACCGCCTGCTCCAGTCGTGCCTGCAGGGCATCCGCCGCCAGGGGTTCCTGGTTCCAGTACAGGGCGCCCCCCGCGTCCAGGCTGAGGGTGATGGCCTCGGGCGGGGACTCGTGGCGCTCGTGGCTGGCGCGCGGCAGGTCCACCTTGACCGAGTGGGTGATGACGGGCGCGGTGATGATGAAGATCACCAGCAGCACCAGCATGATGTCCACCAGGGGGATGACGTTGATCTCCGCCATCTCGCCGCCGGTGTCCTGGTTGAAGCCGCCGAAGGCCATCAGGCCGACTCCGCCAGGGGGCGCGCCTCGGACCGGGGCGCCGCCGCGGGTCCGGCCTCCACCAGGGCGCCGGTGGTCAGGTAGGCATGCAGGTCATGGGCGAAGGCGTCCATCTCCTGGGCCTGGGTGCGGTTGAAGCGGTTCACCGCGTTGTAGGCCAGCACGGCGGGGATGGCCGCCGCCAGGCCGGCGGCGGTGGCCACCAGGGCCTCGCCCAGGGGGCCGGCCACCACGTCCAGGGAGGCACTGCCGGTAGCGGCAATATCGATCAACGCGTGGTATATCCCCCAAACGGTACCGAACAGGCCGATAAAGGGCGCGATACTGCCAACCGAAGCCAGGAGGGTCAGGCCTGCCTGCAGGCGCGCCTGCTCGCGGTTCATGGCATTGCGGATGCTGCGCACCAGGAACTCGTCGGCGCTGCAGGCATCACCCAGCCGCGCCGGGTCGCGGCTGCGGTAGTGGTGCAGGCCGCGGATGCCGGCACGGGCGATGGCCGCCAGCGGCGAGGCGGAGGCCTCGCTCAGGGCCAGGGCGGCGGCATGGCCGCGGGCATCCCAGAAGGCCGGCTGGAAAGTGGCGCTGGTGCGACGGATGCGCCAGGCCCCCAGGGTCTTGCCCAGGATCAGGGACCAGGTGGCCACGGACATGAGCAGCAGGGTGAGGAAGACGCCGATCAGGACGGCGTCGCCCTGTTCGAATACCAGTGCAAGGTTCATTCAGGCCTCCAGTTTGAAAAGGATGGGTACCCGGACCCAGGCCTCCACGGCCTGGTCGCCCCGGCGGGCGGGCTCGAAGCGCCACTGGCGCACCGCCTGCAGGGCGGCGGCATCGAGTCGCTCCGAGCCGCTGGAACCGGCTACTTCCACCGTCAGGGGATGGCCCGCCGTGCTCACCCGCACCCGCAGTTCCACCTCCCCCTCCTCGCGCAGGCGGCGCGACAGGCGTGGGTAGGCGGGGGGCGGGTTGTTCAGGTAGTCGGCCTCGTAGCCCGGCGCGATCACGGCCGGTGCCGGCTCCGCCTGGGCGACCGGCCTCGGTTCCGATACGGTCTGGGGTACCGGCTCCGGGTCAACGGCAGGCGGGTCACGCCTTACAACCTTCGGTTTTGGCATAGGTTTTTCTGCCGGTACGGGATCGGGGCGGGCGGGGGCCCGGGGGGCCTCGACCGCCACCGGCGGGGCCTTCGTTGCCTCGGGTGGTGCCGGCTGCGGTTGGGGCTCGGGCTGGACCTGGGGGCGCGGAGCCTCGAGGAGGGCGATCTGGACGCGGGGGGCGGGAGTCTCCGGGACGGGGGGCGCTTCCTGCAGCATCCAGGCCATGGCCGCGCCGTGCAGCAACAGGCTTGCACCCAGGGCCAGGCGCGTACCGACGGGACGTCGGCCGGCGAGGACCGGCTGCCGCAGGGCCATGGGATGGGATGTACGCGCTAACATAAACGCGATTATTAATGAGAAGCATTCCTATTGTCAATAAGGGCGACCAGTATCGCAGGATGCGGGGATCAGTCGGCGGGGACCAGCCGGACCAGGCTGGCGGGGTTCTCATCGGGGAGCAGGTAGAGATGGCCGTCCGGGCCGGAACGCACGTCACGGATCCGCCAGCCTGGCTCCTCCAGCAGGCGTTCCTGCTCCACCAGTTCCGTGCCCGTGAAGCGCAGCCGCTGCAGGTGGCGCTGCACCAGGGCGCCGACGAAGAGGTCGCCCTGCCACTTCGGGAAGGCGCTGCCCTGCAGGAAGGCCATGCCCGAGGGGGCGATGGAGGGTGTCCAGTGGTGGATGGGGGAGGTGTACCCGGGCTGGGGCGGCGCGGGGCCGATGCGGGGACCATGGTATTCGCGGCCGTGGGTGGTGACCGGCCAGCCGTAATTCTGTCCCGCCTCGGGCAGGTTGATCTCGTCGCCTCCGCGGGGTCCGTGCTCGTGCAACCACACCGCCCCGGTGTCCGGGTGCAGGGTCATGCCCTGGGCATTGCGATGGCCGTAGCTGTAGATCTCCGGCCGGGCATCTTTTCGGTCCACGAAGGGGTTGTCGGCGGGGATACGACCGTCGTCGTGGAGCCGGATCAGGCCGCCCATGTGGCTGCCCAGGTCCTGGGCGCTGTCCCGCTCCCCGTGGTCGCCCAGGCTGATGAACAGGTAACCCTCCCGGTCGAACAGCAGGCGGGAGCCGAAATGCTGGCCACGGCTCAGGCCGGGTTCGGCCCGGAACAGCACCTGGAAATCCTCCAGCCGGCCGTCGTGCAGCCGGCCACGGCCCACGTGGGTGGACAGGCCGTCGCTCTGGCGCGCCGCGTAGCTCAGGTATACCCAGCCATTGTCGGTGAAGTCGGGATGGAGGGCGACATCCAGCAGGCCGCCCTGGCGCTGGGCCGCCACCTCGGGCGTGCCCGCCACCGGCTGGCGCGAGCCGTCCCGGGGGTCGAGCAGGTTGAGCCGGCCGGGTCGCTCGGTGACCAGCAGGCGTCCGTCGGGCAGGAAGGCCAGCGCCCAGGGATGCTCCAGGCCCTCGAACAGCACCTCGATGCGGAAGTCGTGGTGCTGGCTCAGGTGGATGTCGGCTGGGCGCAGGGCTTGGGCCGGGGTCCACTGGGCGACCAGCAGCAACAGGCCCGCGAGCAGCGGGCCTTGGTAGTGGATCAAGGGCATGGGACCAGCCGCCGGGGTTCAGGCCACGCTGCCGAAGTTCTTGTCCTCCGCCCCGAAGGGGGCCTCCAGGCCGGCGATGCGGCAACCCTGGGCGATGGGACCGCCGGGGAACAGGGTATACAGGTAGCGGTTGCCACCCTTGTGGTGGAAATGTTCCTCCAGGGCGTCACGCAGTTCGCGCAGCTGGATGTCGTCGGCTTCGTGGCGGGCATAGAAGTCCTGCAGGGCCTTCACCAATGCCCAGTGGTCCTCCCCCATCTCCAGGTTCTCGTCCTTGGCCTGGGACGCGCCCTGTGCGCGGGTCCAGCCGGGCGGTGCATGGGGAAAATTGGGTTCCTGATTCTTGCTCAATCCAGGGTGCAGGATGTCGTCCATCGTTAGGGCCATGTTGCGTTCCTCCAGGCAGACCGTTTCCGGGTAAGTCGAGTCTTTGCCCTTAGCATAGACCAAGGCGGCGCGGATGAAAGGGGTGCCGACCGCCGGCGTGGACAAGGGCCCGACGGGAATGGGGTGGGCCCGGTCGTGGCAGAATTTGGCCTGTAGGAGCGGTACAAGCCGCGAGCAGGGACAAATACAACCCATCGCGGCTCGCGCCGCTCCCACGGTGAACAGGCTGGGGCGGACTGCCGGGCCGTTCAGGGGGGGCTGGGTTCAGCGCTCGTCCCCGGGCCAGGCCCAGAGCAGGATGGCGACGCCGATGCCGCCGAACAGCCAGCTCAGGACCGGCACGCCGCCGAGCATGGCGGGGGAGTAGCCATCCAGGCCGAAGATGATGGCGGCGGCCAGCAGCAGGCCGGTGCCGACGATGGCGGCGAAGTTGCGCCTGTGATGCTGGCGCAACTCGCGACGCAGCCTGGCAAGTTCCTCTGACTGCCACTGCAGCTGCAGCTTGCCCTCGCTGGCGGCGCTGAGGGTCTTGTGCACCAGGGCGGGGATCTCCGGCAGGGTCTCGGCCCACTGGGGCGCGCTCTTGCGCAGGTTCTTCCACAGGGCGCGGGTGCCCACCTGCTCGCTCATCCAGCGTTCCAGGAAGGGCTTGGCGGTCTGCCACAGGTCGAGATCAGGATAGAGCTGGCGCCCCAGGCCCTCGATGTTGAGCAGCGTCTTCTGCAGGAGCACCAGCTGCGGCTGCACCTCCATGTTGAAGCGGCGCGCGGTCTGGAACAGGCGCAGCAGCAGGTGGCCGAAGGAGATGTCCTTCAGGGGCCGTTCAAAGATGGGCTCGCACACGGTGCGAATGGCGGCCTCGAATTCGTCCACCCGCGTGCCCGCCGGCACCCATTCCGATTCCACGTGCAGTTCCGCCACGCGGCGGTAGTCGCGGTGGAAGAAGGCCAGGAAGTTCTCCGCCAGGTAACGCTGATCCACCGGGCTCAGGGTGCCCATGATGCCGAAGTCCACGGCGATGTAGCGATGGTCGGCGCCGACGAAGATGTTGCCGGGGTGCATATCGGCGTGGAAGAAGTTGTCGCGGAACACCTGGGTGAAGAAGATCTCCACACCGCGCTCCGCCAGGCGCTTGAAATCCACTCCCTGGCGCCTCAGCTCCTCGATGTTGCCGATGGGGGTGCCGTAGATGCGCTCCATGACCATGACGCCGCGCATGCAGTGCGGCCAGTACACCTCGGGCACGTAGAGCAGCGGGGAGTCGGAGAAATTGCGGCGCAGCTGCGAGGCATTGGCCGCCTCGCGCAGCAGGTCCAGCTCGTCGTAGAGGGTCTTCTGGAACTCCGTCACCACCTCGCGCGGGCGCAGGCGCCGGCCCTCGCGCCAGTAGCGTTCCGCCAGCTCGGCGATGTAGAGCAGCAGCGACACGTCGCGGCGGATGACCTTCTCGATGCCGGGGCGTACCACCTTGACCACCACGTCGGTGCCGTCCATGAGGGTGGCGGTGTGCACTTGGGCGATGGAGGCGGAGGCCAGCGGCGTCTCGTCGAAGCGCTGGAACACCGCCTCCAGCGGCCGGCCGTAGGCGCGCTCCACCACCTGGCGCGCCTGGGCACCGGGGAAGGGCGGCACGCGGTCCTGCAGCCGGGTCAGCTCGGCGGCGATGTCGTCGGGCAGCAGGTCCTTGCGGGTGGAGAGGATCTGGCCGAACTTGACGAAGATGGGGCCCAGGTCCTCGAGGGCGCGGCGGATGCGCACGCCGGGCGGGTCGGGGTAGCGCCGGAACCAGTTCCAGGGGGCCAGGTAGAGCAGGAAACGCACCGGGCGCAGCAGGTGGGTGGCCAGCACGATCTCGTCCAGGCCGTGGCGGGCCAGGACCAGGCTGATGTGCGCCAGCCGGAAGATTTGCGAAAAGCGGATCATGAAGCGGCGGAATCGCGGCGGGCGTGCACCAGCAGGCGCTGTACCCGGGCCTCCAGCCGGTCCACGTCCATGCGCAGCCGGTCGATGTCGGCCAGGAAGTTATCCACCTCGATGCGTGCCGGCAGCAGGCGCGCCTCCTCGGTGAGGTATTCGCCGAGGTCCTGGCGCAGGGTGTCGGCGCCCTGGGTGGCGTACTGCCGGCCCTCGCGGGCCAGGCGCGCGGCCTGGTGGGCGGCGGTGTCGCCGACCAGGCGGGAGAGGTGTTCCTCCCAGTCGATGTCCATGGCCTGCAGGATCTGCTGGAAGCGCTGGCCGGTGGCGGTGTCGCCGCGGACCTCCACGGCGCCGGAGAACAGGGCGCGTTCGCGGTCGCCGCCCAGGCCCAGCTCCGCCAGCGCCAGGGGGCTGCCGCTGAGCAGGGTGTCCGGTTCGCCCTCGTAGTGGCCCAGCACCTGCACCCCGCCCGCGCCGGGCAGGAAGTAGAGGGCCAGGCCGGTGCCGCGCCACTGCAGGCCGATCACCCGGCCCTCCAGCTCCGCCATGCGGGCCAGGGTGTCGGGATCCAGCGCCAGGTAGCCGTTGAGGGCCGATTCCAGGGCGGCGATGGCGGCGGTGGGCAGCATCAGGCGGCCTCGCGCAGCAGCTGGTCCAGGGACTTGGCGGACTCATCGTCCTCGAGCACCAGGGTGCGGCCCAGCTTGTCATGGAAGCCCTGGCGGCGACGGTCGCGCAGCACCCAGAGAAACCCCAGGGCGACCGGCAGCAGCGACAGGCCGTAGCCCGCGAAGCGCAGCAGGCCCTGGCCGAGGCCGGGGGCGGCCCCGTCCCGGACGGCCACTACCTGGATCCCGGCCAGCAGCTTGCCCGGCGTGCCGGAACAGCAATGCCAGAATGCGACACTGGCCAGCATGGCGGCCAGCAGGAGCAGGGGCCAGGGCAGTGCCATAGGGGCCGGCAGCTCGCGGGCCAGGACCAGGGTCGGGTCCTGCAGCAGGGGCAGGAAGTGCAGCAGTCGCAGCACGAACAGCAGCAGCAGGACATCGATCAGCCAGGCGAACAGGCGCCGGCCGGGGTGGGCGTAGCGGACGGCCGGGGCCCCCATCAAAAGCGAAACCCGCGGTGCAGGGCGACGATGCCGCCGCTCAGGTTGTGGTAGCTGCAATCCTCGAAGCCCGCCTGCTCCATCATGCCCTTGAGGGTTTCCTGGTCGGGGTGCATGCGGATGGATTCGGCGAGGTAGCGGTAGCTGGCCTCGTCATTGGCGATGAGTTTCCCCATGCGCGGCAGCACCTGGAAGGAATAGAAGTCGTAGAGGGGCTTGAGGCCCGGGGCCGTGACCCGGGAGAACTCCAGCACCAGCAGGCGGCCGCCGGGCTTGAGGATGCGGACCATGGAATTCAGTGCCGCCTGCTTGTTGGTGACGTTGCGCAGGCCGAAGGCCATGGTGATGCAATCGAAATGACCGTCCGGGAAGGGCAGGCACTCGGCATTGGCCTGCACGAAGCGCACGTTGCCGCTGATGCCCTCATCCAGCAGGCGGGCGCGGCCCTGGCGCAGCATGGCGCCGTTGATGTCGGCCAGCACCACCTCGCCCTCCGCGCCCACCATGCGCGAGAAGCGCGCGGTGAGGTCCCCGGTGCCGCCGGCCAGGTCCAGCACCCGCTGGCCGGGGCGCACGCCGCTCTGGTCGATGGTGAAGCGCTTCCACAGGCGATGGATGCCCAGGGACATCACATCGTTCATGATGTCGTACCTGCTGGCCACGGAATCGAACACCGCGCCCACCTTGCGGACCTTTTCCTCCAGCGGTACCTGCTGGAAGCCGAAGTGGGTGGTTTTCTCTTCCGTCTTCATGGGGCCTACTTGTTGCCGAGTTGACTGTGGGGGGCGCCGGCCGCCTTCAGGCGGTCGAGGTATTCCTGCCAGTATTTCTCCTGGTTCCTGCCCAGGTCGTAGAGGGTATCCCAGGAATAGATGCCGGTGTCATGATCGTCGTCAAAATACAGCTGGATGGCGTAGGTGCCCACCTGGGAGATGTTGGTGATGTTCACGTCCTCCTTGTCCACCTGCAGCTTGCCCTGGCCGGGTCCGTGGCCCTGCACCTCGGCGGAGGGGGAATAGACGCGCAGGTATTCGCAGGGCAGCATGAAGGTCTCCCCGGTATCGAAGGTGATCTCCAGCTTGCGGGACTTCTGGTGCAGCTTGATGTCGGTCGGTTTCGGCTTGTTGGACATCTTGTTCTCCATTGTAACGTGTCGGGCATCGCGTTGTAGGTCGGGCTTCAGCCCGACATGTCGGCCTGAAGGCCGACCTATAGTCGAGGCGAGGCAATATGCGGCTCAAAGAATATAGCGACTCAGGTCCTCGTCGCGGGCCAGCTCGGAAAGATGCGCGTCCACGTAGGCCTTGTCTACCGCGAGACTTGTGCCGGATTTGTCCGAGGCCTCGTAGGAAATCGTTTCCAGCAGCCGTTCCATCACCGTGTGCAGGCGCCGCGCGCCGATGTTCTCGGTACGCTCGTTCACCTCCCAGGCGATCTCGGCGAGGCGCCCGATGCCGTCGGCGGTGAAGCTCAGCTCCACGCCCTCGGTGGCCATCAGGGCGCTGTACTGCTGGGTCAGGGAGGCGTCGGTCTCGGTGAGGATGCGCACGAAATCCTCCACGCTGAGCGCGCCCAGCTCCACGCGGATGGGCAGCCGGCCCTGCAGCTCGGGGATCAGGTCCGAGGGCTTGGCCAGGTGGAAGGCGCCGGAGGCGATGAACAGGATGTGGTCGGTCTTCACCATGCCGTGCTTGGTGGTGACGGTGCAGCCCTCCACCAGCGGCAGCAGGTCGCGTTGCACGCCCTCGCGGGACACGCCGGGGCTGCTGGTCTCGCCGCGCTGGGTGACCTTGTCGATCTCGTCGAGGAACACGATGCCGTTCTGCTCCACGCTCTCCAGGGCGCGCAGCTTGACGTTCTCCTCGTTGACCATCTTGGCCGCCTCTTCCTCGGTGAGCACCTTGAGTGCGTCGGCCACCTTCAGCTTGCGGGTCTTGGTGCGGCCACTGCCCATGTTGGAGAACAGGCTCTGCAGCTGGCTGGTCATCTCCTCCATGCCGGGCGGGGCCATGATCTCCACGCCGATGGGCGCGGCGGACACCTCCACCTCGATCTCCTTGTCGTCGAAGCCGCCCTCACGCAGGCGCTTGCGCAGCTTCTGGCGGGTGTCCGAATCATCCTTCTCGACGGGTTCGGCACCGAAGCCCACGCCGGCGCGCGGGCGTGGCAGCAGGATGTCGAGGATGCGCTCCTCGGCGGCGTCCTCGGCGCGGTGGCGTACCTTGGCCATCTCGTCCTCGCGGGTCATCTTGAGGGCGATGTCCACCAGGTCGCGGACGATGGATTCCACGTCGCGGCCCACGTAGCCCACCTCGGTGAACTTGGTGGCCTCCACCTTGAGGAAGGGCGCGTTGGCCAGCCGCGCCAGGCGCCGGGCGATCTCGGTCTTGCCCACGCCGGTGGGACCGATCATGAGGATATTCTTGGGGGTGATCTCGCCGCGCAGGGGTTCCTCCACCTGCATGCGCCGCCAGCGGTTGCGCAGGGCGATGGCCACGGAGCGCTTGGCGGCGTCCTGGCCGATGATGTGCTTGTCCAGTTCCTGGACGATCTCGCGGGGGGTCATGTCCGACATGGTGTGCTCAGGACTCGCTGTCGCCACCGAGTTCCTCGATGGTGCGGTTGTGGTTGGTGTAGATGCAGATGTCGGCGGCGATGGCCAGGCCCTTCTCGACGATGTCGCGGGCCGGGAGTGCGGTGTTGTCCATCATGGCGCGCGCCGCCGCCTGGGCGTAGGGGCCACCGGAGCCGATGGCGATGAGGCCGTCCTCCGGCTCGACCACGTCGCCGTTGCCGGTGATGATCAGCGAGGCGTCCTTGTCCGCCACCGCGAGCAGCGCCTCCAGGCGGCGCAGCATGCGGTCGGTGCGCCAGTCCTTGGCCAGTTCCACGGCGGAGCGCACCAGGTGGCCCTGGTGTTTCTCCAGCTTGCCCTCGAAGCGCTCGAACAGGGTGAAGGCATCGGCGGTGCCGCCGGCGAAGCCGGCGATGATGCGGTCGTGGAACAGGCGCCGTACCTTGCGGGCGTTGCCCTTCATGACGGTGTTGCCCAGGGACACCTGGCCATCGCCGCCGATGACGACCCGGCCGTTGCGCCGGACCGAGAGGATGGTGGTGCCACGAAACTGTTCCACGGTGCTGGATCCCGAATGCCTGGAAAAGGCCGTCCATTGTACACCAGAAGCCATGGCTGCAGCAGGCGGGGCCCCGCGCCGGCGCAGGCCCGGGGCGGGGTCCCACATAGCACAAGTTCCCGTTCGTGCAAGGAGAAGTCGCCGGGCCCGGGCCCTTCAGTTTGCCGGGACTTTGTGCCACAGTCAGGGGCAATCCCTCACCACGGGCAGGTCATTCAACGCGCACGGGAGGCCGGTTTCATGGAGCGCCAGGTCATCGAGAAGGTCTATCGCCGCTACGCCAAGGTCTACGATGCCTGCTTCGGGCCCCTGTTCGAACCGGGGCGGCGGCTGACCATCGAGAAGCTCGACTGCCGGCCGGGCCAGAGCATCCTCGAGGTGGGGGTGGGCACCGGCCTGTCCCTGCCCTTCTATCCCCCGGGCGTGCAGGTGGCGGGCATCGACATCTCCCACCACATGCTCGAGGGCGCCCAGGCGCGCCTGCGCCGCCAGGGCGTGGGGCCGGAGGTGTTGCTGGCGCGCATGGACGCCGAATGCCTGGGCTTCCCCGACGACAGCTTCGACAAGGTGGTGGCCATGTACGTGGCCTCGGTGGTGCCTTCCCCCATCCGGCTGGTGGAGGAGATGCGCCGCGTCTGCCGTCCCGGCGGCGAGCTGTTCATCGTCAACCACTTCCGCAATACCCACCCCGTCATCGGCCGCGTCGAGCGCCTGCTGGCCCCGCTGTCGGGCATGGTGGGTTTCCATCCGGACTTCTGCCTGGAGAAGTTTTCCCGCGACACCGGCCTGGAGATCGACGAGCAGGTGCCGGTGAACGCCTTCGGCTACTGGACCCTGCTGCGGGTGAGCAACCGCAAGCCCTTCCTGGAGCCGGACCTGGAACAGCCTTCGCTGGCGTCCTGATTCACCCGGTGGGCCGGGCTCCTGCGATGGAGGGTTCAGCGGTGTGCCTGTAGGAGCCCACTCCGTGGGCGAATGAACGCGGTGGCACATCGCCCGGAGGACCGGGCTCCTACAGGTGCCTTATTCCTTCCTGCGTTTCGCCCGCGGGTGCGCCGCGTCGTAGACCTGTGCCAGGTGCTGGAAGTCCAGATGGGTATAGACCTGGGTGGTGCTGATGTTGGCGTGGCCGAGCAGCTCCTGCACGGCACGCAGGTCGCCGCTGGACTCCAGCAGGTGGCTGGCGAAGGAATGGCGCAGGGCGTGGGGATGGGTCTTGGGCAGGCCCAGGCGCCGGGTCCAGCGGTCGAGGCGCCTTTCCACCGACTGGCCGCTCAGGCGCGTGCCGCGGCGATTGACGAACAGGGCGCACTCGTCGGGCCGGGCCAGCTCCGCGCGCCGGGGCAGCCAGGCCTCCAGGGCCTCCAGGGCCTTGCGGCCCACGGGCAGGGTGCGGGTGCGGGAGCCCTTGCCGGTGACCCGCATGTTGGCGGCCTGGCGGTCGATGCTGTTCAGGTCCAGGGACACCAGCTCCGCGAGGCGCAGTCCGGAGGAATAGAGCAGCTCGAACATGGCCAGGTCGCGTTGCTCCAGCAGGTCGGCGGGTCGGGCCGCGAGCAGCTGGGCCATGCGGTCCACGTCCAGGGCATCGGGCAGGGTCCGGGGCCCCTTGGGGGCGCGGATGTCGGCGGCGGGATTGGCGCGCGCCAGGCCCTCGCGGACCAGGAACCGGAACAGGCCGCGCAGGGCCGAGAGGCGGCGCTGCAGGCTGCGCCCCGCCAGCCCCTGGCGGAAGCCCTCGGCGGCCAGGGCGCGCACCTGGTGGCTGGTGAGCTCGGGCCAGCGGGCGATACCCTGCCGGTCACAGAAGGCCATGACCTGTTCCAGGTCGCGGCGGTAGTTGCGCAGGGTGTGGGGGGAATAGCGGCGCTCATGGTCCAGGTGGCCGAGGAAGCGCGTCACCCCCTCCTGGGCATCGGGTGCCATGGTCCGCTCAGTCGGAGACCCGGGGCAGGTGGGGGGCGAGTACGGCGCTCACCAGCTCGCCGAGGTGGCTCAGGAACAGCAGGCCCATGCCGGGGTGGAAACGGCTGGCCTCGCTGCTGCCGATGGCGAGCATGCCCTGGCGGGCGCCGCGGCCGATGGGCACCAGGGCGGTGGAGCCCACTGCCGGGGCCTGGTCGCCGAACAGGAACTCCAGCTGGGCCTGCTTCAGGCGCCCGCACAGGGGGCGGCCGGACTTGTGGAAGCTCTCGAAGTGCTCCAGCGCCGCGTCGTCGCGGGCGATGGGCTGGATGCCGCACTCGCGCGCCCGTTCCGGCGCCAGGTCGTAGAGCAGCAGGGCCAGGGTGTCGGCCTTGAACTCGCCGCGCAGCTGGTCGTTGAGGGTGTCGCTGATCTGCTCCAGGCTGCCGGCGCGGACCAGGTCCAGGGTCAGCTGGTGCATGCGTTCGTTGAGGCGGTCGTTGTCGCGCGCCACCTGCACCAGCTCCATGAGCTTGCGCTTGAGGTCGCGATTCTGGTCGCGCAGGATCGCCACCTGGCGTTCCAGCAGGGAGACGGCGCCGGTCACGGGATGGGGGATGCGCAACTCGGCGAGCAGTTCCGTCTCCTCGTTGAAGAAGTCCAGGTGCTCGCGCAGGTACTCGGCGACCTGGCTGGCGGTAACGGTCAGGACAGGCTTTTTCCCGGCTTCGGCGGATGTGGTCATAAGGCGATGCGTCCCTCGAACACGGTGGTGGCGGGTCCCGTCATCATCACGGGCTGGTCGTCTGCGGCCCAGCTTACCACAAGATGGCCGCCCGGCAGTGTGACCTCCACCTCGCGATCCAGCACCCCCTGCTCGATGCCCACCACCACGGCGGCACAGGCCCCGGTGCCGCAGGCCAGGGTCTCACCGGCGCCGCGCTCGAATACCCGCAGGCGGATATGGCCGCGGTCCAGCACCTGCATGAAGCCCACGTTGACGCGGTTCGGAAAGCGCGCGTGGCTCTCGATCCAGGGTCCCAGTTCCTCCACCTGGGCGCGCGCCACGTCGTTCACCTGCAGTACCGCGTGGGGGTTGCCCATGGACACGGCGCCGATGTCCAGCGACTTGCCGTTCAGGTCGAGGGCGTAATGGGCGGCACGCCGCGGGGCGTCGAAGGGGATGTCGGCGGGTTCGAAGCGCGGCCGGCCCATGTTGACCCGCACCAGGCCATCCGCCAGTACCTGCAGTTCGATCAGTCCGGCGCGGGTCTCCACCGGGATGAGCTCGAGATCGGTCAGCCCCTGCTCGCGCACGAAGCGCGCGAAACAGCGCGCACCGTTGCCGCACTGCTCCACCTCGCCGCCGTCGGCGTTGAAGATGCGGTAGCGGAAGGCGGCGGCGGGATCCCGGGCCGGCTCCACCAGCAGCAGCTGGTCGCAGCCGACGCCGAAGCGACGGTCCGCCAGGAAGCGCACCTGTTCGGGACTCAGCTCGACGGACTGGCGCACGCCATCGATGACCACGAAGTCATTGCCCAGGCCGTGCATCTTGGTGAAGCGGAGTTCCATCGCCACAGGGTACGGGTTCCACCGGTCTTTGCAACAGCGAAGGAAGCATCAACTGTAGGAGCGGCCTTCGGCCGCGAACAGCCCAAAAGTGACAATTTGGCAGCAACTAGTCACCAAGACAGACACCGCTTTCGTGGAGGGAACGAGACCGTTCGATTTCTATGCACGCTTCAGCGATGGTTTTCTCAGTAATGTAGAGTCCGTAGAGCATTATGGCCGGGTGGATGAGAAGCATGCCAGCTGACACGAGCAGAGCAACCCAGGTGGTTTTGGCCTTTTTTCCATACTGGATCCTGGTGCGAAACGGGACATCCATGCCAGGAGGTGGCCAGCGCCCCGATCTTTTCACTCGCAACGCCAATCGGCAGTTGTGGATAGAGAGCCAGCCAAAAACAAGAAATGACATCAGAAGCATGCCGAGGTTTGGGGCCATTAGAGCCTGAAGCGATTCGCAGGGCTTGTCCGGATCTGTCACGATCGGGGCCGGGTAGATCATGTCCGTAAGTTCCTCTGCAAATAGATACAGGGCCATCCCGGTAAAAATCAGTCCCAGAATCTTCAGTCTCGCAACCCTGTTCCCTTCAATGTATTCGTCATCCATGATTCATACCCTTTGTCAGCTGGTCGGGCCGTACGGAAAGAACAGCGGATAGAGACAGTGAACGTGTCTTTATCAAATTAAAGAAGAAACGGAAACGTCCGTCATGGGGGCGATTTTACTTTCCCACCTTCCCCAGATCCCGCATCTTCACCAGCCACTCCGCCCGTCGGTTTCCGTCACCCCCTTCGACCATGCCGATCAGGCTGCTCCGCACCGGCGCGATGCCGCAGAACTTCAGGACATTGCGCTCCAGGTTCTTCAGGCTGTGGGCGCGGTAGAACCAGCGGTAGGCGAAGGCCGGCATGCCCATGGTGACCACCACCCGGGCACTGCGGCCCGTGAGCCGCTTCTTCATCGGCATGCCGGGTGATGTCTTCGTAAAGGCGAAGTCCGGGCGCAATACCTGCTCCAAAAAGCCCTTGAGCAGGGCCGGCAGGGTGCCGAGCCACAGGGGGTAGAGGATGACCAGGTGATCGGCCCAGGCGATGGCCTCCTGGGCCGGGCGGATGGCGTCGGGAGGCTGACCCTGGTCGAAGTCCTGCTGGCTGCGCAGCAGCGGGAAATCCAGCTTCGCCACCTCGACCAGTCGTACCTCGTGGCCCGCCGCCTCGGCGCCTTCCCGGTAGGCCTGTGCCAGCGCATGGCCGAAATGCTTGTCCTCGGGATCCGGGTGCCCCTGGATGATGGTGATGTGCTTCATTGGCCTTGCCTCTCTCCGTCCTTGGGTGTGAAATCCCGGCCCGATTCCATCCCCGCCATGCCGGCGTATGCCGGACAACAACGCGTAGCGCTGTTGAACACCCGAAGCGGGTGATCCTGGGATGACTGAATGACTGTCTGCCAGTGGTGTAGCACATATTTTGCTACGGGGTGAGGCTTGTGGCATGGGCGGACGGGGATCGGTCCGCCGGCACCCGCCCTCCGCTCGCACCACAGGCATGCACCGCCCGTGGCAGGCCGAATCCGAATTTGGCATCGCGTCCGGGTTCGCCCAGGTCCTCCGCTGTCTCGATCAGCCCCTGCAGGTGATCGGCCCATGGCGCCCGCGGATGCAACTGCCGGCGCGCGGCCAGGAGGGCGGTGACATAGGGTGCTGCGAAGGACGTCCCCGAGACGAAGGCATCGCCCTCGCCGCGTGGCACCCAGATATCGACGCCCGGCGCGGCGAAGGCGATGTGCTCACCACGGCTGGCGTTCCGGTACAGGCGTCGTGCCGCATCGATCGCCGTGACGGCGATGACACCCTCCTGTGCCGCCGGATAGAGCGGGTCGGCATCGACGCCCAGGTTGCCGGCCGCGGCAATGACCGGGATATCCTGGTCGAGCAGCCGCTGCACCACCGCGCCCAGGATGAGGTTGCGCGGGCCGCCCAGGCTCAGGTTGATGAGGTCCACCTGCTGCTGTGCCAGCCAGTCGAGACCCTGCACCAGCCAGTCGACGGTGGTGTCGACCTGTTTTTTGTCGCGCAGGCGCATGACCTCGGCATGGTAGAGTCGCGCGGCCGGGACCAGGCCCCGGTCCTCGCGCCCGACCAGGATGGCCGCCACGGCGAGGGCGTGCCCGGGCGGCGCCACCTGCACACCGCGGGTCACGAAGGAGCGGCGCGTTACATCAGCGCCTGCCAGCGACGGATGGTGCTCCGGCAGCGGGCCGTCGACCAGGCCGATGCGCACCCCGCGCCCGCAATCCCGCGTGGCCGCGGGCCAGGCGAGCAGGCGCACCGGATAGCGGCGCGCGTCGGTTCCAGCCTGCGGGGTGAGGCGATGGTTGAGATCGATCCACAGATCCGGTGCCTGCTGGCGCAGTTGCTGTGCGAGCCGCGCGGGCGTCGCGTCCTGCGGCACGCGGAATGTCGTCACCACCAGCCCCAGGCCCGTGAGCACGGCGCGGCGCTTGACGGCAAGCCCGAGACCCTGGCCGAAGCGCTGCACCTGTAGCGCGTGCGGCAGGTCCGGCGAGAGGATCAGCAGTTCCCCCGGTTCGCTGGCCTCGTCATCATGCTGGGCGGTGGCATGGGCCAAGGCTGCCGGCGGTGCCGGCAAGGCCTGTCCCAGCAGCGAGCCCGTAGCGGCTCCCGCCTGCGGGACATAGGTATCCTGGCTCGATTCGGCGGGCATCGGCGGCGGCTGTCCGGCGACCTCGTCCGGGGCGGGCCCAGTCGATTCGTCGGCTGTCGACTCGCTTGCAGGCGCGGCCTCCGGCCGCGAACGGGCCTGCCCCTCGGGTTCGCGGCCGGAGACCTCTCTTACGGGTGCCAGCGGAGCTGTTGTCGGTGGCATGCCTGCGGGTGCCTGCACCCGCGGCGGCGGTTCCAGCCGCGACGCCCCCGTATCCACCTGTGCCTGCGCCAGCGTGGCGATGCACAGCAGGCCGATGGGGATGAGGCGCGGGGTGCGCATCTCAGGGCTCCCGGGCGATATGCCGGACCAGGTCGTCACGGCTCCGCAGTTCGTCCAGCGCCTGCTGCGGATCCCGCCCGGACTCCAGCGCGATGCGATACACGCCGGCGGCGCCGGGGCCGTCGATGATGCGCGCGCCGACCGCCTGCAGGGCGGCGCGCAGCGCCGCTTCGCGGGCCTCGGGCACGAACTCCACCTGCAGGACCGTCTCGCTCACCGCGGGTCCGGACAGGGGGGCATACCGCGTTTCCACCGGGCTCAGCTGCATCAGCATGACGGCCTGCACCGCGATCACCAGGCCGGCCGCCATGGCCGCGGGCAACAGCCAGCGCGGCCTGGCCCTCGTGTGTCTGCGCACGTCGCGCAGCAGGCGCTCGAGGCCCAGGTCACCGGCCTCGGGCCGGGGCTGTGCCTGCAGCGTGGTGCGCAGGCTCTGCAGGAGCGCCAGCTCGGATTGGCACTGGGCACAGCCGGCGACGTGGCGCTCGACCTCGGTGCGCTCCGCACCCTCCAGCGTGTCGTTGGCCAGCCAGGGCAGGAGTTCGTGGGGATGGTGTGCGGATGCAGCTTGCATAATCGGTCTCAATTCGTGATTGGTGCGGTATCTGCCCTTGGGTCGCCGGCGTCGCCGTAACGGTTCACAGGCGCGCGCCCTGCCCTTCCAGGCACCGGGCCAGGCTCTTGCGTGCGTGGAACATGCGCGTCTTCACCGTCCCCTCCGGGATCTCGAGGATGCGCGCGATATCCGGATAGGGAAGGTCCTCGAAAAAGGTCAGGTACACCACCTGGCGCTGCGCGTCGGGCAATTGTTCCAGGCAGATGCGCACCTGCCGGCTGTCCTGCGCGCCGCTCACGGCGGCCGGGCCGGGGTCGGGCCGGTCGTCGCCCAGGTCGAAATCGAGGGGATCCGCCTCGCGCCGCCCGCGCTTGCGCAGCAGGTCGATGCTCTTGTGATGGGCAATGCCGAGCAGCCAGGTGCTGACCCGGGCGCGCCCCTGATAGGTCTGTGCTCCGCGCCATACCTCCAGCATCACCGCGTTCAACACCTCGGCGGCATCGGCGGCGTTATCCAGTCGCTGCTGGACGAAGTGATACACACGCGCCTGGTGGCGCCGGTAGAACTCCGCCAGGGCCTGTTCGTTGCCCGCGGCGATACGCGCCAGCAGCTCCAGGTCCTGCGCGCCGTCGGCAGCGGCGGCGCCCGCGATCATGGCGTGCGAAACTCCGCCAGCGGGCTTTCACCGGTCACGCTGCCATCGGCTCCGATGACGCGTACCCGCCACCAGTAGCCGCGCCCGGGCTGCAGATGCTGCCAGACCGGTTGCGACAGGCGGGTCGAAGGCTGTTCGCCCGTCAGCAGCATGCCGGTCAAGGGCGGGCCTTCGAACGTTGGCGGCGCCGCCGGCTGCGTACTCCCAAGCTCCGGTAGCCGTTCGGCGGCATCGTGTGCAGGCTGGACATGGATCTCCAGCTGATAGGCGCGGGCGCCGGCCAGTGCCGTCCAGCCGAACACCGTACCCTCATCGACCAGTGCGCCGCTGTCGGGTGTCAGCAGCCGGACATTGCGGGGCGGGCGCCGTGCCTCCTGCTGGGCGGTGACCGCATAGCGGATGAACAGGGACTCGAAACCGGTCTGTGGTTCGCTGAGGGTGAAGCGCAGCAGATACATGCCCTCGCGCCCGGTCGGCAGCGGCGGACTCTCCAGTTTCAACGCCTGGTTGCCGACCAGCGTCTGGCGCACCGTGCGCAGCGGCCGGTAGATGGGTTCCCCCATGGTCGAGGCCGGATCGGCGATCTCCCACACGCCGCGCAATTGGCCGCTGCCGGTGAACTGTACCTCCAGCAGGGCATGCAGGATCTCGTCCTGCGGCACCAGCCGCATGGTGCTCATGTCGTCGAAATGCAGGGCCAGGCGGCCGATGTCGAGTAGGCCATGGCCGCCGCCACCGGTCGGATGGAGGCTGACCGCCGCACTGATGCTATTGTCCGGGTCGCTGAAGGTCCGGCGCAGCTCGAAATGGGAATAGGCAGCACCGCCCGGATCGCGGGCCTGGAGCAGGGACTGCACCTGGCTGCGCGAGAGTTGCACACTTTCCGCGATCGAGGTGGTCGTGCCGGGCAGGATGGTCCGCTGCAGCGGGCGGGGGATGCGCAACAGTATGACGCTGCCGCCGGGGCTGGTGACCAGGATCTCGGGCGATTGCACGGGTGCCGGCGTCAGGATCTCGGACGTCCGCCCGGCTACCGGCTCCAGGATCTCGGGCGATCGCCTGGATATCGGTGCGCTGATGCGCGGCAGCTCCGCAGCCGTCACGACCCAGTTGACCGTCAGCGTGGCTGGCCGGTTTTGCGGCAGGCTGACGCTGCCGGGCGAGGCGCCCGCTCCCGCGAGCAGCGCCCAGACCGGGGCCTGCACCAGCACCAGGCAGGCGAGAGTGAGAATACCGATCAGGCGTTTCATGCCAGGCTCCTTCTTGCTCAGTAAGCGACCGGCCAACCGATGCGCAGGCCGGCGAAGATCTGATAGAGGTCCATGTTCGACCCCGAGGTGTCGCGGACGTCGAAATAGCTGCCGCTCGCGAACAGGGACAGGCCGGGCCGGTTCTCGCGCGGCTGGACCAGCGTCCAGTTCAGCAGCGCATCCACGGAGTAGCTGTCGTTGTCCATTGAGTCGTCATCGGCACGCTCACGGTTCAAGGCATAGTTCAGCGAGGCATCCAGCCTGCCGGGGATCAGCGACGCGCTCACCCCGAGCATGACCGTGGCCGTCCTGGTGACGACCCGGTGATCGCGGTCGTCCAGGCGGTTGTACTGGATGCGCGGGCTCAGGCTGAGGCGGTTTGCCAGCAGCAGGTCGACACCGAACTCGGACAGGTCGTTGATGTAGTCCGCCTGCAGGCCGGCCGCGTCGTCGAACCAGGTACGGGTATGGGCGATGTCCCAACTCCAGTTGCCCGGCGAGAAACGCGCGCCGGCGTAGACCACATCGGTGTCCTGGTCGATGGCGTGGCCGCCGAACGCGACCGGCACGTCGCTATGCGCCTGTGCCATGCGCTGGGCGATGAAGGAGAAGCTCGGTCCGTTGAACAGGCGTCCCACACCCGTTTCGGCTGCGTGCCGGAAGGGGGTGTAGTTGCCGCCCAGGGTCAGGTAGTCGGTGCGCAGGCGCGGGATGCGCGGATCGTCGTCGACGTTGTCGGTTTCGCGCGCGGCCTGTGCGTTCAGTGACAGGCCGCCCCAGGTGAAACCGCTGAAGATCCGGTCGAGGCGCTTGTCGGACGGTAGCGCGGGATTGGCCAGGCTGTAGAACCAGGGCCCCACCTCGGAGTGCTCGACCCCGACATTCCAGCCGAAGGCCCCGCCACGGATCGCGCGTTGTGGATGGCTGTAGTGCGCCAGCAGGCTGTAGGCGCTGTCGTACACATCGCCGACCAGCGTGCCCGTGCCGTCGAAATCCGTGTCGCTGCGCGCGTACTCGCCGCGCAGGCGCAGGGTCTGGTCGAAGGTGAGGCTGTCGACGGCCAGCGCCGCGGCATCGTTGCGAATCGATTGCGGGTGTCCGGCCGTGGAACTGCCGAGCGGATTTCCCTCGGCGTTCAGGTACAGCGCGGAAACCTGCAGGCGTTCCGGCCTGGTCGTCAAGGGTTGTGTGGTCAGCACGATACCGTCGCTGCGGTTGCCGGAATCGCCGGCACCGAAACCATGCCGGAAACCGTCGATGGTTTCGGTGCGCATGGCGAAGGCGGTGAGTTCCGAACGCAGTACATCCATGCGTGCATTGCCGGATACGCCGCGGCGGGCGAAGTCGCGCATCACCAGGCTGGTCGCGGGGATCGCATGATCGCCGGCGCGCAACATGACCGCGCCCTTGCCCGCCTCGACAAGTCCGTGGGTGAGGTCGGTGCGCCGGTCATTGGGCATCTGGTCGATCCGGCTGTTGTGGATCACACCGGCCCTGGTGCGTAGCTGCCAGTCGTCGTCGGCGATGCGCCCGTCGAGGCTCATGCTGCCCTGGCGCTGGTGGCTGGAGAGATGCGATCCGACGTTCTTGTCATCCGGGCGCTGGGTGCCGGCCAGGTCCGCGTGGCCCTGGAGACCGGCCTCGCGCAGCGCCTGCGACTGGCGGACCTCGACCTGCCACAGGGCGTGTTCGACGATGTTGCCGTCCGGCAGGGACTCGACCAGGCGCAGGCGGTGCGTGCCATGGGCCAGCGCCTGCGGGGGCGTGAAGATGGCGTGCTCGCCTTCGCGGCGGACGAAGGCCGTGACATCGATATCGTCCAGCTCGAGGCTCAGCCGCTGCAGCACCTCGGCCGGCAGGTCGGCGGGCAGCGCGAAGGTATAGGGGTCACCCGGCCTGTAGAACGCCTCCTCCGGTTCCACCAGGTCGACCTGCCATTGCGCCTGGGTCAACGGTGACAGCAGCAAGGCGCATGCCAGCCCCACCCCAGGACCTACCCTCCGGATATGCATCAACCTCGACCCCCCGTCTCGGATGTCTCGAACCCCTGTATTATTCTTCCAGCACTACCCCGGGTGGACGCATGCGCCACCGGGGTGCACAGGCCCGCCGTGGGTTTCAAGCACAGGCATCTTGCGCCAGCGCCCTACTTCCGGCCCTCTTCCACCTTGTACTGGTATTCGACATTGCCTTTTGTCCGGCTCGGTTCCTCCGCAGCAGGCTCGCGCGCCTTCTGCACGGCCGGCAGCAGCAGGCCGGCCGGTTCTGGCGCCTGCCCGCCTTGCACACGGTCGACGGGAGGCGTGGCCGGAGCAGGTGACGTGGCCCGGGCGGGCGGTGCGGCCGGAGCGGGCGTCGTGACCCGGGCGGGCACAGTGGGTGTGGCGGGCGGTGTCACCACCTTCGGCTTGGGTGTTACGGGTTCCGCGCTCGTGCCGCCGCTGGCAGGTGCGAACGCCGGCGCCGCCGGCACGGCGGTGGGCGCCTTCACCCGGGCTCCCCCCACGCCGGGCGAGGGCGCGTCGCCGCCGGGGACCGGGGCCGGCACCGGCGCCAGGTTCGCGCCGCCAGGTCCCACGCCGCCCACGCCGACGCTCACCTGCGGCGTGCATTTGTAGTTCCAGCTCTTGTTGCCATACTTCTGGTAATGGACCGGCCAGACGGCCTCCTCTGCGTCCTTGCCCAGGGCATGCAGCGTGAAGGTGCGCTGCTTCATCTGGCCCAGGCTTTGCTTGCCCTCGAAGGGCACCGTGAAGGTGAAGTCGTGGGTGAACTCGCCGCCGCCGGCGAAATCGAGGCCGGGCGACTGGTAGACGGTGCTGCCACCCTCGTTGATGCGGTATTTCAGCCCGCCCTTGCCGCCCACCTTGAGGCGCACACGGAACTTGAGATCGGCCGGGCAGGCGCCCACGTAGGTCGGCGCATAGGGCTGGATCTCGCCGCTGACGATCTTCAGCGGGTTATACCCCACCTGGATGCCGCCCTGCTGCTGCCCGACCGCGACCTTCACATTGGTGAGGTTCGGGTTGCCCTGGTACTTGATGCGGATGGTGACGGGGGTGTGGACCGTGCCCAGTGCCTTGCCGGAAAAGCCCTTCCAGCAGGTGCCCATGGCCGTCAGCTTGCGCTGCACCTCGAGGGTGCGGTCCTGGCGCAGGAAGTCTACCTGGGTGCCACCCTGGGACACGAACTGCTCCATGGCCTTGTTGAGCTCCGCCACCGGATCCAGCTGGTAATCCGGCAGGCCCGGGTTCTTCAGCGCGCCCAGCGCCACCTGGTAGTGATGGGTGCCGGGTGCCTGGCTGATCGCCTTGTTGCCGGACCATTCCGTGTAGCCCGCCGAGGGATTCATTTCGCTGTGCAGGACCAGGGTGTCCAGGAAGGTCGGGTTGAAGGCCCCGAAGCCCACATCCATATGGGAGTAGCCGCCGCTGTTCTTGGCGCACTTGACCCGGCTCTGGAGCGGGAAGTTGAGGTGCGTGGTCACCGGCTTGATGTCCACGCCGGCCAGCGAGTTGCCGCCCGAGAAGTCCTTGAGGAGCACCTCGACGGTGCTGGACTGCAGCGTCAGGCTCACATCGTCGACGCCATCCTGCATGATCTTGTTGGCGTGCGTGGAAGTGGCGGCCAGCAGGCCGGCGACCAGCGTGAGATTACCGGTGCGGGAAAATGGTTTCATTGGAACCCCCCAAGTCTGGAATTGTTCGTCAACCCACCCCAGCGGTGGATCGTTACCTGCTGAGTCGCACGCCGGCGCCAGTCGGTTCAAACCGCTCGGGGAGTTACGCCCCCGTTCTTCGTTCTTTTTAATAACCCCATGAAATTTGACATTATGCAGCTTTCCGGCCGCCAGGCAACGCCCCAGGGCCTGGCTGGCGGCAGCGAACGCGTCCCGGTAGCGCGCGACACCGGACACGCCGTGCATGGCCTCCGGGTCCAGGATGCGCACCATGAAGGCCACGTCCGGCACGCCTGAGTTGATCGATGTGCTCGGCTTCGGTGGAGCCGTTGAATGCCAGCCGGTTGATGGCGTGAATATCGCTGCGAGCTTCCGTGCGGATCAGCATGCGGTGTCGCCGGTTTTGATGATCATGGCAAGTTCACTGTTTGCATTCCAGCTGCCTGCATGATGGAGAAGCCTACGCTATTGCCTTGCTTGTGTGACTGCCGAGATGAGAAAGTCGGCCACTGCACGCATGCGTGCAACCTGGCGCAAATCCTTGTGGTAGACCAGCCACATCTCGTGCCCCGGGATCTCGGCCTCCGGCAGCAACCACTTGAGCTGCACATCGTTCCGGGCGATGACTTGCGGCTGAATGGAGATTCCGATCCCATGGCGTGTTGCCTGCAGCCGGCTGGAGGTACTGTCGCTGCGGAGTATGGGGTCGACGGGCGCCGCCTGTTGTAGTAACCAGCGGTTCTCCGGCAGCGAACCCAGCCGATCGCCATAGGCGATGATGCGATGCTGTGCCAATTCAGTTAGCGTGGAGGGGGTGCCGTAGCGGTCGAGATAAGTCGCTGCCGCATAGAGTCCCATCGCCATCCCTCCAAGCCGCCTTGCCACCAGATTCGCCTCATCGGGACGAAAAAGGCGGATGGCGATATCCGCCTCACCATAAGAGAGGTTTGCTGTGCTGGAGGAGACATTGAGTAGCAAGCGGATATCGGGATAATCACGATAAAAACGTTCCAACTGCGGCAACACCACCTCAAGGCTGAGCCCTTCCGGCAGAGCAACCTTGACCGAACCGCCGCTGTCCATCTCTCCCCCCAGGGAACGCTCGATCCTGACGATCTGGGTCCGGATTGCACGGCAGTGCTCCAGTAGTGCTACCCCCTCCTCGGTCAGGGTCAATCCCTTGACAGAGCGTTGAAACAGCTTGACCCCGAGCGAAGATTCCAGGTTATCGATATGCCGACCTACCGTTGGCTGATTGGAACGCAGGCTTTTCGCTGCTGCGGTCAGGCTCCCTTCCTCCGCCGCCGCGATGAAGTAGCGCAGTCCATCCCAACTCAGCCCATTCATGTTTCTATTGTTAACATGCATTATTTGGCGTATTCGATAGAACAATGAATAGTTTAGGGTATGGGCGAGTGCATAAACAAGGGAAAGCGTCATGAACGGCTATATCGATCACGCGGAGATCAAACTGGGCCAAATCATTACCATAGCGATTGCTTCAACGGCGCTGGCACTGCAGCAGGAGCTACCACTTCTTATTCTCGGCGCCTTGTTCCTCCTCGCCGGAACACTCAGATCCCTGAGTCCGGTATCACTTCTCTACCACTGGGTGGTCCGTCCCTTGCGCCTGATGCGCTCCGACTACCGCCTCGACAATATCCAGCCGCACAAATTCGGCCAACTGATAGGCGCCGCTACGGTAATTATCGCCTTGGCACTGTTCGAGTATGGCTTCACCGTCGCCGGTTGGGGGGTGGTGGTGGTGCTGATAGCCTTGACCGTCGTCTCCTATGCCGGCTGGTGTATTGGCTGCTTTCTCTACTACCAGTTCAACCGCCTGGGGCTGGGCGGCTTCTTCCGGCATGCCCCGAAAGATCGCGGCGTCTTTCCCGGGATGCGACCGCGACGTGCCAGAAACGACAATGGGGCATAACCGAGCATGAAAAAGATGGTTTACCCCTTATCCTCTATGACCACTCTGTTAACCGCAAAGCCAGTCCAGCCGTAGATTGAAGGGAGGAAAAGCAATGAACGAGCAAGAAAGAAAACGGCTGATCAAGGCAACTTTTGACACCGTCGCCAGCCGGTACGACTGCGATGCACTCCGCTTTTTCCGGCATGCCGCCGCACTTCTTCCGGAAACCTTCGGCTTCGAGGGCGACGAGTCCGTCCTGGATGTTGCCGCCGGAACGGGGATCCCCGCTCTCGCGATGGCACCGCACCTGCCGCAGGGAGTCATCACTGCCGTCGATTTCTCCGAAGGCATGCTGGGGCAGGCCGCGGCAGCGTGTCACACCAGTGGTTTCAGCAATGTCGTCTTCCAGCAAATGGACATGACGGAAATGGCCTTCCCTGACGCCACCTTTGATGCAGCGAACTGCTCTTTCGGGGTGTTCTTCGTGGAGGACATGGCCGGAACCCTCCGCCATATCGCTGCCAAGGTACGGCCCGGAGGCAAGGTTGTCACCACGCACTTTCGTGCTGGATCATTCGGCCCGCTGGCGGAACTGTTCCTGCGCCGGGTCGATGCGTACGGACTGCCCGCACCGCCGCCGAGTTGGTTGCGGGTCGCATCCGCGGAGCAGAATATCGAGCTGTTCGAGGCCTCCGGCCTGACGCAGCCTCAAGTCGAACACCACGATGTCGGCTATCTCCTCAACGACGCGGAGCAGTGGTGGGAGGTGGTATGGAACGCCGGTTTCCGCAGCCTGATCGCCCCGCTCGACGAGGCGCGTTTGGCGCGGTTCCGGCAGGAACATTTGGCGGAAGTCTCCAAGCTCATGACGGCCGACGGGCTACCACTCGATGTGCGCGTGTTGATCACCAAGGGCGTCACCGTTTGCCGAAGCGCCGGAACCTGACACCCACTGGGAGCGCACAATAAATGTTCTTCGTTACGCCTGACGTCGGCTGGAGCGCATCGTTCGGCTAATATGCTTGTTGTTCAATTGTTTTCCGTGCTTCGGGATAACAGACTTCAACAATGTTTTTGCTGGGCGTGCGGAAGAGGATAGTTCTTCCGCCTCTTTGCTCCTTCGGTCCTGCGATGACTGGTAAATCGGATTCTTTAATCTTCTTCACCCAATTATCAAACTCCGACTCAGACACACTGAACGCCAAGTGCGCCATCGTGAACACTGAACCATCGTATTCCGCATTCTCTATCAGCCCGATCACCGGCCCCACTCTCGAGCCGACATACGCCTGTCGGGGCGACTCCCATTGTTGAAGAAGTTGCAGCCCAAGGAATCCGACGAAAAACTGGATCTCACTTTCCAGAGAAACGGCATTAAGCGCTACGTGATCGATAACCATGCTCATTCCTATGCTGCCGAGCGATTAGCTTAATAGGCGCGACGTAAGGAGCGTCCTGATTGAAGCGTTTGTTAGCCATTTTTTACTAGATACTCGCTGAGCAGGTTGTTTTCAGGCGCCAATGCTCTTAAGGCATTAACTAGTTCATGAGCGTTTTTAATATTTAATGGCAGCCAAATGGCTAGCTTTGATTTGCGTGAAAACACGCGCAAGTATCTTAGGCCGCACAAGTTGGAAGGTTTTACTGAAGCAACCTCATTCCATTCTATGTATTTACGTTTTCCAAAACAGTTAAACCCATAAATCCCCTCGGATGATATAGCTGACTTGAAGTATGAAGTACCTACATATGTGGCAGCAACGCTAAATACTGCTATTACTATTAACGCCGCCGTGTATGCGTACCAATTAAGTTCACCGCGCTCTTCAATTACGACGATCAGCGTAAATAACAAGGAACCATATGTTGCGATATAGAAGAATAGGGGTAGTTTTTTCATTATTACTGTGACATTCATTGTCATCGCAACTTGCCTTGTTTATGGCTAACAGTTTAATAGGCGGAATCGGGTGTATTGGCTAAATGGCGTGATAGGCCGCGTCGGCCTATCGTGCGAATGACCGATTCGGCCTGACATGTGGGGAAGCTTTCCTGTGCTGGATCCGGCGCGCCATGAAAAAATACCGCAAACCTTCGCTCGAACGCGTCGTTTGTTGTGAGGTTACCGCTTCCAGACAGCATATTGGCAGGTCCCGGGTTCTTGATTCTTATGGCCTCTTTATAAACCCATTCTTCCTTTGGGGGCAAATCAGGCGGTTCGCGGGCAAGCCCGCTCCTACAGGGTGGCAGTGGCGTGGCTCAAGCTTCGGTATTGCCGGTAACGCGATTGGGGAACGACACCTCCAGCACCACGCAGCCGGTGTCGGTGCGGAACGGCCCGTGCCGTTCGCCCGGTGGCCGGCTCGCATAATGGCCGGCTTCCAGCCACAGGCCGAAGGCCTGGTCGTAGAGGCGGCCGCTGACGATGAAGACCTCCTCCGGATAGGCGTGGATGTTCCCTCCTGTGGGAGTGGTGTCGGCGCCCGGGAGGAAGCGTGTCAGACGGGAGTATTCCCCCGTGTCGGGGTCGTGGCTGAGGGTCAGTTGCTCGGCCATGCCCTCGAGTCCCTGGACGGGGGTCCAGCGCTCACGGTGTTCCGGGGCCAGTGCGTTCCAGTAGGTGGTGGTCGATTTGCTCATGGGGTGCTCCTGTGGCCGAAGCTGAGTCAGCCCTGCAATTGCGGCGGTTTTGATACCCACGCACAGCCATCACCCCGGCCACGGCAGGTTCAAGCTAGTCTGACTCCATTGAACATTATCGTACTGCGGTTGGACCCGTTATGCCGCAATCCCCTCAACGGTTAAATGGCGCACATCCGTGCGCTGACTTGCATGCTCGAATGTGATTGCGCATACATTCCCGTCCGCGTCCAGGTCCAGGACGGTGTTCTCATCCAGGTCCTTTGACTCGGCAACCCTGTTCTTGTTGAACTCGATGTAAAGCGTATCGGTATCATCAAAATACTTGACTATCATGACTTATACCCTCGATCGAAAAAGGCATTGTGGACGGTTCTGCCATCGGCCAGCAGGATCACCCGCAAATATCTTCCTTACATCTCCTTGATGCGCGCCCAACGGCGAATTCGGCCATCAGCCTGTATGTGTTCGCGCTCTGGATGGTTGATTACCTGGAAGAGCCATTCGTCCTTTATCATTGAGCGGTCTGGTCGGCAGCGAACGGCTTCAAAGTACTTCGTCGACTTCATTGCGCGCACTCCTTTGCGGCATGAACATTTAGTAAATGGCAGGCTCCCGTTTCCTGGTGCGTATGTCTCCTTAATAACCTTTATTTCCCTTGTGGGCAAATCAGACTGTTCGCGGGCTTGCCCGCTCCTACAAGGAAGGCGGTTCAGGGCTCGGTGTGACCGGTACGTGATTGGGGAGCGATATCACCATCATCGCGCAGCTGGTATCAGTACGGAACGTGCGCGCAGTTCGCCCGGGGGACCGTGCTCCTGCGGGAGCGATGGTGTTCGCCCGAGGGCCGGAGGCGGGAGTCAGTCCGCCAGCACGCGTTCCCCGCGCAGCAGGTCGTCGAGGGTTTCACGCTGGCGCGCCACGTGCACCCGCTCGCCGTCCACCAGCAGTTCCACGGCGCGGGGCCGGGTGTTGTAGTTGGAGCTCATGGCAAAGCCGTAGGCGCCGGCGGAGCGTACCGCCAGCAGGTCGCCGGGCTCGAGGATCAGTTCGCGGTCCTTGCCGAGGAAGTCGCCGGTCTCGCATACGGGGCCCACCACGTCATAGGTGCGGCGGCTGCCGGAGGCGCGCGGGATCACCGGCACGATGTCCTGCCAGGCGCCGTACAGGGCCGGGCGCAGCAGGTCGTTCATGGCGGCGTCAACGATGGCGAAGTTCTTGTGCGCGCCGCACTTCAGGTAGGTGACGCGGGTGAGCAGCAGGCCGGCGTTGGCGACGATGGCGCGGCCCGGTTCGATGAGGATCTCGTAGGGGCAATCCTCCAGGGCCGCCAGCAGCGGTTGCAGGTACTCCTCCGGCTGCGGCGGCGTCTCGTCGCGGTAGCGCACGCCCAGGCCGCCGCCCAGGTCCAGGTGCTGCAGGGCGATGCCGTCCAGCTCCAGTTCCCGGGCCAGGTGCAGCACGCGCGCCAGGGCGTCGACGAAGGGCCGGGTCTCGGTGAGCTGGGAACCGATGTGGCAGTCCAGCCCGGTGACGCGCAGGTTGGGCAGTTCGCGGGCGCGGCGGTACACGGCCCGCGCCTCCTCCACGGGGATACCGAACTTGTTCTCCTTCAGGCCGGTGGAGATATACGGATGGGTGCCGGCGTCCACGTCGGGGTTCACGCGCAGGGACACGGGGGCCTGCACGCCCAGCTCGGCGGCCACCGATTGCAGGGCCTCCAGCTCCGCGGCCGATTCCACGTTGAAGCAGCGGATGCCCACTTCCAGGGCGCGGCGCAGCTCCGCCGGCTGTTTGCCGACGCCGGAGAACACCACCTTGCCGGGGTCGCCGCCGGCGCGCAGCACCCGCTCCAGCTCGCCGCCGGAGACGATGTCGAAGCCCGAGCCCAGCCGCGCCAGCAGGTTCAGCACCGCCAGGTTGGCGTTGGCCTTGACGGCGTAGCAGACCAGGTGGCGGCGGTTACCGAAGGCGGCATCGAAGGCCTTCCAGTGGCGCTCGAGGGTGGCGCGGGAATAGACGTAGGCGGGGGTGCCATGCTCCGCGGCCAGCGCGGCCAGGTCCACGCCCTCGGCCCACAGGCGGCCGTCGCGGTAGTCGAAATGATCCATCAGCGCGCTTCCTGGCGGGTGTCGTTGTCGTCGGGCAGGTACAGCGGGCCCTTCTGGCCGCAGCCGGACAGGCAGAGCAGGAGCACCAGCAGCAGGCCGAGCTTGGTCATGGCGGGGGGTTCCGGGCAGTGGTTCAAGGGCGGCAGTATACGGCATGGAGCGGGTGCGGATGAACCGGGGTGATGGCCACGGAACCACACGGAAAGCATTGAGGCCTGGGTACGCCTGTAGGAGCGGCCTCAAGGTGAGGCCGCGTAGCGGTCGAGAGAGTGCCCTGGGGCATGGCCACGAATGGTTCGGGTGTGTGCCACCAGCTACATTCAAGGCCAGGACCGTTCCCACAGAAAGGGTAGTGCACGGATTCAGCTGACCTTCCGCATAGCGGTTGTTCCGTGTAGGTCCGTGTGTTTCCGTGGCCAGTACTCTCGGAATGATGCGTGTATCGGCTGTCCTTGCAATTCGCGCCCATCCCCGGTGTACTGCGGGCCATGACCGATCACCTGCCCGCCATCGAGTTCGACCCGTCGCAGCCGGCGCGCGCCAGCGTCATCTGGCTGCACGGCCTGGGCGCCAGCGGCCACGACTTCGAGGGCCTGGTGCCGGAGCTGGGGCTGGTGGAACAGGGCGTGCGCTTCGTGCTGCCCCACGCGCCGGAACAGCCGGTGACCATCAACCAGGGCTACGTGATGCCCGCCTGGTACGACGTGGTGGGCCTGGACCTGACGGCGCGCCAGGACGCGGAGGGGATCCGTCGCTCGGCGGGACGGCTGGTGGACCTGGTGGAGCGCGAGATCGGTCGCGGCGTGCCGGCGGAGCGCATCGTGCTGGCGGGGTTCTCCCAGGGTGGTGCCGTGGCGCTGCACACGGCGCTGCGCTACCCGCGGCGCCTGGCCGGCGTGCTGGCCCTGTCCAGCTACCTGCCCCTGGCGGATACGGTCGCCGGGGAGATGGCGGCGGCGCAGCAGGGGCTGCCGGTGTTCCTCGGCCACGGCGACCGGGACGAGGTCATCCCATTGATGGTGGGCGCCCGTGCCCGGGCGCAGCTGGAGTCCCTGGGCTGTGTGGTGGACTGGCACGGCTACGCCATGGCCCATTCCGTGTGCCTCGAGGAGGTGGCGGATATCCGCGCCTGGCTGACGCGCCGGCTGGCATGATCTATATCAATGTTGATGCCGGGTGCCTCGGGTAGCCTGTGCGCAACGCTGGCCCTTTCCGGTGGCACCGGTACGCTGGGTTTTTCCTGGTGGCACCCGTAGGAGCGGCCTCTGGCCGCGAATCCACGTGGCGATCCCGTTCGCGGCCAGAGGCCGCTCCTACAGGGTTCGCTGCTATATGGTAGGGGGTGGCAGGCCCGCTCCCGGGGCTGCCTGTAGGAGCGGCCTGCGGCCGCGAAGCCGTGTGGCGATTCCGTTCGCGGCCAGAGGCCGCAACAGGGTTCGCTGCCAAATGGTCAGGGTGGCAAGCCGCCCGCCCATGGGTACGCGTAGGAGCGGCCTTCGGCCGCGAACATCGCGGCTCGCGCCGCTCCTGCCTGGTCCGCTGTCAATCTGTTGGAGTTGCCTTGAAACGTTTTCTGGTACTGCTCGCCGCCCTGCTGCCGCTGGCCGCCGCCCAGGCGGAGCCCGACGGCAGCCGCCTCTACGCCCGCCACTGCGCCGCCTGCCATGGCGAGCAGGGCACCGGTGGCGTGGGCGTGCCCCTGTCCCTGCCCGCCTTCCTGGCCGGCGCCCCCGATGACTACCTGGCCAGGACCATCCGCCATGGCCGCCCCGGCCGGGTGATGCCCGCCTTCTCCCAGCTGTCCGACGCGGAGGTGGCGGCCATCGTCGCCCACATCCGCGGCTGGCATCCCGCGGCCCCGGGTCCCATGGCGGCGCGGGTGCCGGGGGACGTGCAGCGCGGGAAGGGCCTGTTCACCCAGCACTGCGCCGCCTGCCACGGCGCCGACGGCACGGGCGGCCACGGCACCGGGGTGACCTTCTCGCGCCCCCGCGACCTGCCCATCATCGCGCCGGCCCTGAACAACGCCGGCTTCCTGGCCGCCGCCCCCGACGGCATGATCAAGCACACCCTGATGCACGGCCGCGAGGGCACGCCCATGACCTCCTTCCTGGAGCAGGGCCTGAGCGAGGCGGACATCGATGCCGTGGTGGCCTACGTGCGCGCCTTCGAGGCGGAGGCCCCCGCGGCGCCGAAGATGCCCGACGAGCCGCCGGTGTTCGTGCGCACCTCTCCCTACGATCTCCAGGAAACCATCGAGAGCGTGAAGCGCGCCGCCATCGGCTTCAATTTCCGTCTCATCCGCGAGCAGTACCTGCAGGACGGGCTGGTGCCCGAGGGCGAGGAGGATCCGCGCCAGGTGATCGTCTATTCCTGCAACTTCAAGCTGCTCGACGACGTGCTCAAGATCGACCCACGGGTGGGCCTGTTCCTGCCCTGCCGGGTGACGGTGGTGGAGCAGGAGGGCGAGGTGCGCGTGATGACCATCAACCCGCGGCGCCTGAGCTACCTGTTCAACAACCGCGAGCTGGACGCGGCCTGCGAGGAGATGGCGCGCATGTACGAGGCCATGCTCGAGGAGGCCACGCTGTGAAACGTATCCTGCTGACCTGCCTGCTGCTGGCCTGGCTGCTGCCGGCCCAGGCCGAGGAACTGCTCATGGTGCGCTCGGCGCAGAACTTCCCCGAGGCCATGCTCACCCTGCAGGGCGCCATAGAATTGCAGGGCTATACCCTGTCGCGGGTGCAGCGCGTGGACATCGGCCTGACCGCTTCCGGCTTTACCACCGACCTCTACCGGGTGGTGTTCCTCGGCAAGATCGAGGAGATACGCGAGCTGACGGAGAAACACCCGGAACTGATTCCCTACCTGCCGCTGAAGATCGCCGTGTTCGCCGAGGGCAACGACACCCTGCTGGTCACCTACGACCCGGCGCAATTCAGTCGTTTCTACCCGGAGCCGGCGCTGCAACCCTACTTCGAGCGCTGGGCACGGGACCTGCGCGAGCTGCTGGAAGTGGTGCGGGAGGCGGAATAGGCCCTGCGTGTCGGGCCCTCGACCCCTGTAGGAGCGGCGCAAGCCGCGATGGACCGTGGAATCGCCATCGCGGCTTGCGCCGCTCCTACAGGGGGAAGGCGCCGGGACAGGGCTGCACGGCTTGGCCGCGGCCTGTTACAGCCTCGCCATTACCTCGTTCAGGCGCTGCTCGATGCGCTTCTTGTAGTTGAGGAAATGCACCGTCTGCAGGCCGCTGCCGGCCTCTGCGCCGAGCAGGTTGCGCGACAGATCGATGTCGGTGATGTAGATGGGATAGGCGGCGCCACTGGCGCGCTGGCTGACCACGTGGCGTGCCACTTCCTCGAACAACTGGTCACCGTGTTCCAGGGTGGAGAACTCCCGATCACCGCAGTACATGGTGAACAGGGTGCGGCTGTTCTCCAGCAGGTCGCCCAGCACCTGGATGCCGAAATAGTTGCGCGACTGGCGGTAGGGATTGATGGTCTGTTCCTCCAGGTGGTAATCCCCCAGCGAGTCGCGCGTCACCTGGTAATACTCCACCATGCACTCGCTCGCGCTGTGGCCGGCCTCCTCCAGCTGGCTGTCGCGGCGGTACTGCACCGACTCGAAGAAGCGCTGGAACTGGGTGAGCAGGGTCAGGCCATCATGGAAGGCCACCTTCTGGGTGAACAACGAGCCCTTCTCGTCCAGCACCTGGACCTGGGCGCGGCTGCCTTGCACCTGGTAGAACAGCTGGATCACACCGGGCCGGTTGATGGCATAGAGTTTCGGCAGCGGGGTATCGGTGAGCAGCCAGTCGTCCAGGCGCACCGGGCTGAACTGATCCTGTGGCCGTGACAGGTGCTGGATCAGCGCCGCGTAGCTGTCGAGGCGTTCATGGCGCGGCACGTCGTTTTCCGCCTGCAGCACGTAGTAATGCTGGCCCACGCGCACCACGTAGCGGGCGGTCTCCTTCCATTCCTCCCGGTAGAAGCAGCGGATCACGCCGTTGAAGACCTCCTCCACGCGCCGGGCGATGAAGGGCCCGCGGGTGGAGGAGAAGCTGGAGCAGTCCACGCCCGCCGGCACCGTGCCGCCGGAGATGGGATGCCAGGCCAGGTACTCGGTGATGCAGTCCATGAGGCCGGTCTCGCCGGTATGGCGGGAGGTCAGCACCTCGTGCCAGCTGGTGACCAGGATCTGGTCGAAGGTCACCGCCAGGCTCTCGGCGGCGGCGCCGAAGCTGAGCGGGTCGATGCGTTCGCTGACCAGCTGCTTGCCCTGGCGGGTGAGGTGGCCCATGGGATCGCGCGCCAGGTTGATGATCAGGGCGGCACGCTTGGTGAGCGCCGGCTTGCCCAGGGCCTCCATGTTGTTCTCGCGCAGCAGGCCGCGGGGGAAGCTCTGCTGCAGCACGTCGATCACGCAGCCCAGCTCCCAGGAACTCAGCTCGCCGTTGGGCGGGAAGGCGCTCACCAGGGTGCCGTTGGGATTGATCAGGCCGTTGAAGTAGGCCCAGGCCAGCAGGTCGATGAGGTTGTGGGTGCGGCGCAGGGGCTTGCCGCCGGCCACTTCCTGCTCGCTGGCGCCCTGGTACAGGCTCCACACGGTCTGGTCCTGCGCCTTGCCCTGGAAGATGGCCAGGCGCTCTTCGGATAGGTCGCGGGAGATGCCGGGATTGACGAATTCCACCTTGCCGGCCTTGCGCTCGAAGGCCACGTACAGCTTGCGGCCCAGCAGGTTCATGTCCGCGGGGTCGATCACCATCTCGTCCTGGTGCTCGCGCCCGAAGCGCGACAGGGCGCGATAGCTGCAGGTGAGTTCATCCACCAGGGTGCGCCGCTCCTCGCTCACCTGCTGATATTTCCAGGACTCGCGCGCGTCCAGCTTGGCGAGCTTGGCCGGCGACCAGCCCCAGGACTCGACCATTTCACGCATGGCCTCGCGCCGCCAGGTCATGCTGAGCGGACGGTCCGGCTCGCTCATGGGCTCGTTGACCTTGATGTAGAAACAGCGCCGCGCCAGCTCCAGGCGTTCGTGCTCGGCACGGTCGAGCAGGTATTCCTCCACGCCGTTGAGCATCTGCACGTAGGGATCGAGCCGGTCCAGGCTGGGGGCGTCCTTGTGCACCTCCTGCTTGAAGCGCACACAGAGGAAGTTCACGTTGGGGTACTCGCTGGCGTAGGACTCCATCAGCAGGATCTTGAGCACCGACTTGTAGGGCGAATCCACCGCCTTGTAGAGCTGCCACAGGGTGGCGCCGAAGAATTCACCGGCGGGCAGTTCCGCCATGCCGCCGAAGTCCAGCACATCGTCGGGGCGCACGAAGCGGCGGCTGAGCAGTTTGTGCACGTAGGCGTCGTACTGCTTCTCGTATGCCGGCGGCACCAGCCACCAGACCGGGTAGCGGCCACACACCAGCAGGGCGGTGCGGTAGAACTCGTCCAGCAGCAGGGTGTGCTGGGAGCTGCCGCTGCTTTCCGTGGACAGGTCGTCATGGCGCCGCTCGCGGAAGCTGGCGTCGTCCATGATGAAGAAGTGTACCTCCAGGCCCAGGGACTCGGCCCAGGACTCGATGCCGTCGGCCTTGGCACGCAGGGCCTCGCGGCCGGCGGCGTCCAGCTCCTGGCGGTGGCAGATCCAGATGTCGAAATCGCTCTTTTCCGAATAGGCGATGGTGCCGCTGCTGCCCATCAGGTAGATGGCGAGGATGTCATAGCGCGGCAGGGCGCGGCGCTGGTAGCTGAAGCTCTGCGCCAGGCGGCGGCCCGCGTCGATGTTGCGCCTGGCGGGGGTGAAATCGGAGACCCCGCAGGGCGTGCTGGTGGAGATGAAGCCCGGCAGCATGGGGTGGTTGATGTGGTAGAGCAGCGGCAGCAGGTCGAGGAAGTCCCGCTGCCGTTCGCGCATGGCCTCCTGCACCCGCCGCAGCCGGTCCTGGTTGAGGGCCAGGAAGCGACGCTTGACCGCCTTGATCTCCAGGGCGTCGATGGGCAGCTCTTCCTCGCGGGGGGAAGCGGGGACCTGCGCGGTGATTTCGGGTTTGGACGGTGCCATGCGTGGTCGATGCTGCCTTTACGATGGCCGGTCCTGCCCGGCCTGACTTACAGGGCGACGGCCATGTCCTGGTGCGCCTCACGCGCCTGTTGCAGGGCCGTGGCGGCGCGTTCCAGCAGGGTGGTGGCGCTGTCGCTCTTGCGCCATTCGGTCACACCGTAGCAGGGACAGGGGCCCTGTGCCGCCGCGCCGTCCGGGCCGCGCAGGTGCGCCGACAGCTTGTCCGCCAGCTTGAGGGCGTCGTCGCGGCCGGTTTCCGGGAGCACCAGGATGAACTCGCCCTGCTCGCTACAGCCAATGATGTCGGCCCAACGCAGCTGATCCTTGAGCAGGTGCGCCACATCCCGTTGCGCCTCCGGGTCCGCCGGCGCCGTGCCGGCCTCCATCATGATCAGCGCCATCGGGCTGCCGTAGCGCCGCGAGCGGGACACCTGCGGTTCCAGGGCCAGCGTCACGCCGCGCAGGTTGAGCAGGCCGGTGGCCGCGTCGGTGAGGGACTGGGCGCGCAGCTCCGCGCGCAGCTCCTGCAGTTCGCTGAGGTCCTCGATCCAGCGCACCTCGCCGCCGTCCGTGAGGGGCTGGCAGGTCACGCGTAGCGGGAGTACGCGGCCGTCCGGGTGTTCCCAGCGGCCCTCGCCGCGCAGGGCGAGCAGCCCCGCCAGGGCCGGGGGCGGCGGGCCGTCCAGTTCGCTGGCGGGCACGCCGGCCAGGGCCGCCAGGGCCGGGTTGTGTGCCTGGATCCGGCCCTGGGCATCCAGGACCAGCAGGGCCGCGGGGCAGGCGGCGAGAATGGCGGTGGTATCCTTCATTGGATGGGTCTCCCGGTTCGCATGGGCATCGCGGGCGATGCGGGCAGCGGCGCCTGGCGCCGCCTGGACGCCCGGGTTAACGGTTGCGGGCGGGGAAACTTTAGGCCGGAAATGGAGGACTTGGCGCATGGAAATCAGCTGCCGTCAAATTCCTGGCGGCCTTCCAGGTCGCTGCCGCGACAGGCGATGCCGCGCACCTGCGCCGCCGGGAAGCGCCGTTCGTTGAGGGCGATCTTCTCCCGCGCCGCGGCGACGAGGTCGATGTCGAGCTGGTCCGCCGTGCGGATCAGGTAGATGAGGATGTCGGCCAGCTCCAGGCGCACCGCCGCGTGCTTGTCGCCCTCGAGGCGGCGGCTCTGTTCCTCGGTGAGCCACTGGAAGTGCTCCACCAGTTCGGCCGCCTCGGCGATCAGGGCCATGGCCAGGTTCTTGGGTGAATGGAACTGCTCCCAGTCGCGGGCGCGGGCAAAGTCGGCGAGCTGTCGGCGCAGGCCTTCCAGGCTGTCGGTGGGTTGGGTCATGGGGACTCCCGCGGCTTCAGGATTCAGGGCCTCGCGCCGCTAGCAAGGGGTGGAATTCCAGAGGGTACCGAAAGCGGACGCCATGTGCACGGCAGGGATCAGGGAACGGACCGGCGGGGGGCTGGCGGCATGGCTGCTGGCATTCTCCGTTGCCCAGGCCGCCGAGGTGGTGGGGGTGGTGCTGCCGTCCCCGGAGGGGGGCTTCCAGCCGGGTGCGGCGGGCATCAGCGTGAGCCTGCAGCCCCTGGAGGGGCAGGCCCTGCCACGCCAGGCTCCCGCGCAACGCCACCGGGTGCTGGTGCGGGACGGTGGCTTCCAGCCGCCGTTTATCACCCTGCGCACCGGTGATACCCTGCATTTCATCAACCAGGACGAGGCGCACCACGAGCTGTTCGCCCTGTCGTCCACCCAGCCCATCGAGCTGGCGCTGAACAAGCAGAGCAGCGGCGCGGCGGCCGAGGCCGAGGTGCGCCTGGTCAGCGAGGGTGTCTGGCACCTGTTCTGCCGCATCCACGGCCGCAGCTATGCGCGGGTGGATGCGGTGGCCACGCCCCTGCAGCGCATGGTGGCGCCGGGCGAGACCTTCCGTTTCGAGGGCCTGGAGCCGGGGCAATGGCAGTTGCGGGTGGCGGCACCGGGCGCCGGGACGCGTGTGCTCAGGGCCGCGGCCATGACCTCCCCGCCACCTTTGCGCATCGAGCTGGCCGGACGCGGCGACGCGCAGCCCACCCCGCGGCCCGGCACGTCCGTGACCGACCGGGTCGAGGCTCTGTTTCCCAGGGATTGAGGGACATGCATGAATCTTGAAGCCAGGAACACCCTGTTCGTGACCCTGCTGGTCGTCGCCGTGCTGTGCAGCGTGAGCCTGCTCGGCTACTTCCTGCTCGACGACCATGTGCACCAGAACAGCGCCGCGGACCTGCGGCGTGCCCACGAGGTGTACGTGGAGGCGGAGAAGACCGCCTTCCACCGCCTGCTGACCACCGTGCGGGGCATGCGCGGCGAGCCCAGCCTGCTGGCGGCCACCCTCACCGGCGACCTGGCCACCGTGCGCAGCATGCTGGACGACCTGCACGCCAGGGCCGGGGTGGACATGGTGGCCATCTACTTCGATACCGAATCCGGCAGCGTCGTCGGGCAGGGTCGCAAGCCCCATTTCGCCTCGGCCCAGGCACTGTCCTCGCCGCTGTTGCTGGACCTGGTGCGCAGCCTTGCCGGCAGCCGCGAGGCGGTGGTCGGCAATGGCATGCTGTACGACAACCTGCTGCGCCTCGTCGCCATCCCCATCGAGCATCCCCTGGGTGGCCGCATCGGGGTCATGGTGGCGGGCGAGGAGTTCGCCCAGCCGGACGTGGAACGCATCCAGTCACTGGTCCAGGCCGAGGTGGTGGTGTTCAGCGACGAGCGCATCCTGGGCAGCACCCTGCCCGCCCTGGCGGACATGGCGCAATCCATGGCGGCCAGCCCCGGCAGCACGGTGCTGCGCTTTGAGCTGGATGACCAGGCCTACGTGGGGCGCCTGCACCGCATCCTGACCAGCACCAACGGCGGCACGGCGGCGCGCCTGTTGCTGGCCCGGCCCCTGTCCGCCTACTGGGGGCCCTACCAGGAACTGATGCGCAGCGCGCTGATCGCCTCCGCCCTGATCCTGCTGCTGGCGGCTCTGCTGGGGATCAGCGTCAGCCGCCGTACCCTGACCCAGCCGATCAAGACCCTGGTCAAGGCCACCCGCTCCATCGCCGAGGGCAACCTGGATCCACGCATCGCCATCCAGCGCAACGACGAACTGGGTGAGCTGGCGACCTCCTTCAAGGGCATGATCGCCAGTCTGGCCGCCTCCCGCGAGGAGGTGGAGCGCTCGCGCCGGCGCTTCCGTGATTTCGCCGGCAGCTCCTCGGACTGGTTGTGGGAGACGGATCGCAACGGCCGCTTCGTGTTCGTATCCGAAACGGTGCGCGACAACCTCGGCTTCGGTGCCGAACAGTTGCTGGGTCGCACCTTCAGCGATGTGTTCCCGGGCAGCAACCTGGTGGAACTGATGTCCCTGCTGCGCCCCGGACAGCACGAGATGCGCAACTTCAAGGACGTGGAGGTCTGGGTCAGCGACAGCGAGGGGGAGCGCCACTGCCTGCGCCTCAATGCCATGGCGGTGCGCGAGGGCGAGCGCCACAAGGGCTACCGCGGCACGGCGCGCGACATCACCAAGGCCAAGCAGGATGAGCAGAACATGATGGTGCTGGCCAACCAGGACCATCTCACCGGCCTCAGCAACCGCAGCCGGTTCCTCAAGGACCTGGAGCACGAAGTGCGCCGGGTCGAGCGGGTGAACCAGTCCGGCGCCCTGATGCTGGTGGACCTGGACCACCTGAAGCTGATCAACGATACCTCCGGGCACTTCGCCGGCGACGAGATGATCGTGCAGGTGGCGGGTCTGTTGAAACGACAGTCCCGCGACGAGGACCTGATCGCGCGCCTGAGCGGCGACGAGTTCGCCCTCGCCTTCCCCTCCATGGACGAGAAACGGGCCATGGAGAAGGCGCGCCAGCTGCTGGAGCGCATCCAGGAACTCAAGCCACGGCTGGGGGACCGCACCGTCAACCTGTCGGCCAGCATCGGGGTGGCCCTGTTCCCCCAGCACGGCAGTGCGCCGGTGGAACTGCTGGCCAAGGCCGATACCGCTATGTACGCGGCCAAGGACGCCGGCCGCAACCGCGCCCTGCTGTTCGACGAGGCCGCCATGGCGCAGGAGCGCATGAATTCACAGCTGGCCTGGAAGGACCGCCTGGTGGAGGCCATCGAACAGGACCTGTTCGTGCTGGCCTTCCAGCCCATCGTCAGCGTGGCGAGCGGGCAGGTGCACCACTACGAGGTGCTGGTGCGCATGAAGGCGCCGGGTGACACCCTGTTCCCGCCCGGCAAGTTCATCCCCACCGCGGAACAGTTCGGCCTCATCCACCAGGTGGATCGCATCATCGTCACCAAGGCGATCCGCTACCTGGCGGAGCGCCGCGACCTGCATCCCGAGGCGGGTTTTTCCATCAACTTGTCCGGCATGTCCGTAGGCAACGAGGAGATGTTCGAGCTCATCACCCGCGAGATCCGCGCCTCGGGCGTGGCCCCGAACCGCTTCACCTTCGAGGTGACGGAGACGGCGGCCTGCGAGAAACTCAACGATGCGATCGAGTTCATCGCCAGGATCCGCAAGCTCGGCTGCCACATCTCGCTGGACGATTTCGGCGTGGGCTTCTCTTCCTTCTCCTACCTCAAGCACCTGCGCGTCGATACCCTGAAGATCGACGGCAGCTTCATCCGCGAGATCCACGAGAACAATGCCGACCAGTTGTTCGTGAAGGCTCTGGTGGACGTGGCGCGTGGCATGGGCATCAAGACCATCGCCGAGTTCGTGGAGAACGAGGCGGTGTTCCGGCTGGTGAGCCGCCTGGGTGTCGACTACGTGCAGGGCTACTACCTGGGCAAGCCGCGCCCCGGCCTCGAGGCCAGGTCGGCGGAGAAGGCCGCGCGGCAGCTGGTGGGCTGAAATCAGCGGGATCGTCGGGCTGAAGCCCGACCTACAGGTAGCACGGCCCGCCCATCCGGGATTTGTAGGTCGGGCTTCAGCCCGACAACGGTTCCCGCTCCTATCCCTCGATCCGCCGGCGTGCCCGCGCGATGGCGGCGCGCACCTGCTCCGGCGCCGTGCCGCCGATGTGGTTGCGGGCCGCCACCGATCCCTCCAGGGTCAGTACCGCGAACACATCCCCATCGATCCGTTCCGAGAACCCGCGCAGTTCCTCAAGGCTCATGTCCGCCAGGTCGCGGCCCTGCTCCACACCGTGGCGCACGGCGCGGCCCACCACCTCGTGGGCATCGCGGAAGGGCAGGCCCTGGCGCACCAGGTAGTCGGCCAGGTCGGTGGCGGTGG
>OBJA01000175.1_pt1 | contig 63490 bp, 45 predicted proteins | sample 1519751 | NCBI WGS metagenome assembly OBJA01 (sample SAMEA3881238, study PRJEB22517) | soil metagenome | biome: lake sediment; feature: soda lake sediment; material: sediment, water from around vicinity | place: India | collected 2013-12-23 | depth 3 m | reverse complement strand
ATCTCAACTATAAACCGGTAGTCTCCATGCCTGCTGACAACCAGTTCAGGCTGCCGGGTGTGTCCATCAACAACACCTGCATCAGCATCAAGAGGCCTTACATTAAAACTGACACCATCATCAGATTTCAATAACAGTTTCATCGATTTCTCCCCGCAAACAACGGAATTGAAATTTTCAAGTTCAACACGGGGTCTTATGCTACAGGCCAACACTGCAGAAGCTGACAATTGGATAACAGGGTCACCTTCCATTCCACCAAACTCCACAACAAATCCTTTGGCACGGTAGTATTGTGAAGTGGGGCCATCGCCTGCTTCTTTAAGATCATTCCATGATTTCTCTGCTTTCTGAGGATGCTGATTTATATGTGCATAATGTTCCTGGCCCGAATTATTCGGCTCACCAGCTGCCCAGTTCGAATATCTTCCGCCAACAGGGGAACCAACCTGATTCCCCCTCCAGAATATCATGCCTGCTTCAGGGCCGGTAACCCATTCCCAATCGCCCTCAACCTTAGCATCTGAAGCTCCAATCCAGCCTACTCCGTCAATTTTTGTCCATATGAAATCATTTTCAATGGAAGAAGTAATTGTTGCCAGATAACCCTGAAGACCATAATACTGCATTTGGGCAGCAGCATCTCTTGCTTCAGTCCAGCTTACATCAAGCCGATGAATATACTTGTAAAAATGATTTGTATATGGCAGATAATCACCATCTAGTAAACTGATTGAAAACACGATGGGTTCAGAAGCAGAACATTCACCCAGGCTTTGATAGTATACCTGCCTTGCTGCTTCCTGCAGATCAGCAGCATTACCTGCTCCCAGCAGTTCAAGATAACCTGCATTATTATTCCATCTTGAGGTAAACTTGTCTCCCGTGTAAATCAGGGTATCCCTTCCCCTTGTATAACCTATCACAGAAAATTTGATGCCCTCTGATGCATCCTTGCTTACTATATTCTGAATTAAAAGCTCCGGGGCTACCTGTACAGGATTACCACAATAGAATATTGTATCTTCTGAAGGATTCCATATTCTGGAACCATCTCCCGGGGGTTGGGCAACAACAAAACCTGCTATCAGCATCAATACCGGAAGCAATTTCCAGATTCTGTGATTCATAAATCTGATTTACCTGCCTTTTCCGGCAAAGTATTTCATGAACTGTGACCGTTCATAAAGAATAGGGTCAGGTATGTTTTTATATGATAACCTTCCGCGAAAATCATCAGGCTTCATAAAATTCCACTTTCTCATAAACCTGGCCAGTTCAGCAATCATTTCAGGGATGATGCCTTCACCATTCACATAAAGGGTAGAGCAAAGCTGCGCAACCTTGGCCCCGGCCAGCAATTGCTTGATAACTGCCTTCCCGTCATGTATGCCAGTGGATGCAGCTACATCAATATCAGGCACCTCAGAAGTAACCAAACCTACCCATCGCAGGGTATGCCTTATCTCAACAGGCGAACTGAATATCTCTGATGAAGTAAGCTCCAGCTTGTCAAGGTCAATATCCGGCTCATAAAAGCGGTTGAACATGACGATTCCCCTGGCCCCGGCAGCTTTCAGCTTGTCAATCATTCCTATGATGTTGCTGTGGTACAAACCGATTTTCACCGACACGGGGATTGAAACCACCTTCCTTACCTTTTGCAGAACATCGAGATACAGATATTCAAGTGTCTGGGGTTCATCGCCGCGATTTACTGGCACATAGAAAATATTCAGCTCAAGTGCATCGGCTCCTGCCTCCTGAAAGTCTCTGGCAAATGAAGTCCAGTTCATCGATGAGATGCTGTTGATGCTGGCAATAACCGGGATGTCAACTGCCTTTTTAGCCTCTTCTATCAGTTGTACATGCTTCGACACAGCATTGTCGTGCAGATAATTCCGGATATAATCCTCGGCCTCTGGATAGCCGGTATTATGAGCATCCTGATGTAGCATGGATGTTACCTCATTTTGAATCTGCTCTTCAAAAACCGATTTTAACACTACAGCACCTATTCCTGCCTGCTCAAGTTTCCTGATTTTATCCACATTACCGGTTAATCCAGAACTGGCGGCCACCAGTGGGTTGTTTAATTTTAATCCCAGATAAGTTGTTTCCAGATTTATCATTGAAAAAAGTTTAATGTTATTGTTTTTGCTGCCAAAGGCAGTTGTCAATTTTAACGTGCTCCAAATATTTTGCTCCCTATCCTGACCATCGTACTTCCCTCCTCCACTGCCAGGTGATAATCATCGGACATGCCCATGGATATTTCACAAAACGTTGATTTATCTTTAAAATATACCTGTTTCAGGTTATCAAATATTGATTTTAATTTCCTGAATTCATTCCTGACCAATTCATCATTTTCGGTAAAGGTAGCCATTCCCATTACACCTGCAACCGAAATGTTTTTTAAACGGGAATAAGCTTCAGAACTTAATAATTCCCGTGCCTCTTCTTCCGAAAGCCCAAACTTTGTATCCTCCTGTGCAATATGAAACTGCAGCAAGCATGATATTACCCGACCGCTTTTGACCGCCTGCCTGTTCACCTCCTGAAGAAGCTTCATGGAATCAATTCCATGAATCAGGTGCACAAACGGAGCAATATATTTAACCTTGTTGCTCTGAAGATGCCCGATGAAATGCCATTCCACATCCTTCGGCAGTTCCTGCTGCTTTTGTACCAATTCCTGGACCTTATTCTCCCCATATACTTTATGCCCGGCATGGTAGGCTTCCATAATCACCTCCGAAGGCTTGGTTTTTGTAACTGCAACAAGTTTCACACCTTCAGGCAGTGTGGTTTTTACCTCAGCAATATTTATCGCTACGTCCATTTCAGGCAATTTTTAACCAAAAATAGAAATAATGGATTTATAATTTATTGATTTTTGAAGCAAAATTGAATGGCATGCCTTGCACAGCTTTATTTTCAGCTGGCTATGAAAAACAGCATAGACAGGTAACAACAGTTATTACAGAAAAAGAATCAATTTTGCATATTTTTGAACAATGATATTTCAGACAGATGGCATAGCACAACAAATGAACAGAATGGGCAGCAACAGAAAACCATTTGTGTTCCTGATTGATTTCCTTGCACAACAGCCTGTGATATTTCCTGTGGAGTCATCACATGAAAAGCTGCTGTGGAAAACACCACTGTCTTCCAATTTTGAAAAAAGAACAAACCCAATGGGTATCAGTGCATGGAAAAGGTTCCCCGTTTCCTATGACAGTTACCGGCGGAAATTTAATAAGGTAATGCAACACATTTCCTCCGGCGATACCTACCTGCTGAATCTGACACAACCAACACGCATAGAAACCAATCTTGGTATTGAAGATATCTTTTATATAAGCAATGCTCCCTATAAAATATTACTGAAGAACCGGTTCGTCTGCTTTTCTCCCGAGCCTTTTGTTAAAATCAATAACGGGCAGATATCGTCATTTCCCATGAAAGGGACAATTGCTGCCGACAAGGAAGATGCAACAGGCATCATCCTGTCGGATAAAAAAGAACTTGCAGAACACAACACCATAGTTGATCTTATCCGCAATGACCTGAGCCTTGTGGCAAATCATGTAAGGGTTGAAAACTTCAGGTACCTCGAGCGGATTCATACCAACCAGCATGATCTCTGGCAGGTAAGTTCAAAAATCACGGGAGAACTTGCTTCTGATTATCATAACAGCATCGGCGACATCATTTGCACAATGCTGCCCGCTGGTTCTGTAACCGGTGCACCCAAGAAAAAAACTGTGGATATCATCCTCGGAACAGAGGAATATGAAAGAGGATTCTACACCGGCATTTTTGGATATTTCGACGGAACAAACCTCGACAGCTGTGTGCTCATCCGGTTTATTGAAAACATCAACGGAGGCCTGATGTATAAAAGCGGCGGAGGCATTACCTTTATGAGCCATGCTGAAAATGAATATGAAGAACTCTTAAAGAAAGTATATGTCCCTGTTGTTTGAATCTGTCAGGTGCAAGGATGGAATACTCCATAACCTCCGTTACCATCAGGCAAGGATGAATCTGGCCCGGAAACTCGTGTTCCGTGCAGGAGATGAAATCAGTATCGCCCAGTCAGTCAGTATTGATAAACAGCACAGCACAGGCTTATTCCGGTGCCGTATAACCTATGGCAGGGAAATAGAAACCATTGAATTCATCCCCCATATGTACCGGAATGTAAACAGTCTGCGGCTGGTTGAAGACAATGAAATAGATTACCGTCTGAAATACAAGGATCGCCAACAGCTCGATCACTTATTTGAACAAAGAGGCAGTTGTGATGACATCCTGATTGTTAAAAACGGATTCATTACCGACAGCTATACTGCAAATGTGATATTTTTTGACGGCCATCGGTGGCTTACCCCCGATACTCCCCTGTTACCTGGCACCCAACGTGCCCGTTTCATCGTGGAGAAAAAGATTTTTATTGCATCAATCAAACCCGAAAACCTGAAAAACTTCACCAAGGCAAGGTTGATAAATGCCATGCAGGACATGGAAAATATGCCTGTTATTCCAATTCAGAACATTGTCGATTTTTAACCTGAAACGGGCATTTGAAAAAGCTTCATTTCAATTTCAAGCTAAAATTCCATAGAAAATTCCCAATTTTCATTCATTGAAAGTACCCCAAACCTCCTAATTTTGAGAAACAATCAATGAATGAATCGGATGAAGCCTGTAGCAGCAAACTTATTTCTTAATTTTTCCTTTTTTCATCATAAAGATGATAGTCTGCGGTGCTTCGCAATAAATTACTTACAACTCATACAAAATTAAAACAGCCATGGCAAAAATTTATTATGTAGGTGACTGGGCAGTTTTGATGGGCCCGGTGTTTGCAGAATCCCCTTTTAATTACGAATACAAGGGGATTGATATTTTTAATTATGGAGAATGGCTGATGAAAGCCTTCCAGTCATCGGGTGAACATGAAGTAAAATCGGTGCCGGCCTGGGACTTTTACAAAATGGGGCCTGGAGAATATGAAAAAATTCTTGAGGAGTATGATGTGGTTGTATTCAGTGACATTGAGGCAAAAAACTTTCAGCTGGCACCAAATTTTTTTGACCGTGAGAAAATGGGTAAAGGAATCCTTACATTACCCGACCGTACACGACTTACAGTTGATTGGGTAAAAGAAGGCAAAAGTGTGATGTTTATGGGTGGCTGGCTGTCATTTTCGGGTGAAATCGGGAAAGGTGGCTGGGGCCGGACAAGGCTTAAGGAAATCCTTCCTGTGGAATGCATGCCTGCTGATGACCTTGTGGAAAGTACAGAAGGTTTCTATCCCGTTGCCAGTCCTGAATGGAGTGACTTCTTCGGAAATGTTGATATCAATAACATGCCTCCTATCCTTGGTTACAACCAGACCCGTGAACGTGAAGGTTTTGACACAATTCTTTCAATCAGGGAAACCGGAGATCCCCTTCTTGTTTATGGTGAAATGGGAAAAGGCAAGGTACTGGCTTATATGTCAGACCCGGCTCCTCACTGGGGGTGCAACATCGTTTACTGGGAACATTACAATGATTTCTGGCTGAAGTGCCTGAAACTGATGCTGTAATTTTCAACCGGCTGTTCCATAATCAAATCTTCCTATGAACAAAAAAAACAAACTGCAGGTAATATCCCTGTTTCTATTGCTGCTTTTCATTTCGTGCAGCAGTGAGAAACAGATTACGCCTGAAACAGCACTGCAGGCATATCTGCAAACCGATGACAACCTGTTCAGGTGGGAATTGTCCGACTCAACCGTGTCAGGCAACCTGACAACCTATCAGCTGCTTGTTACTTCACAGAAATGGAGAGAATATACATGGCGGCACCAGGTAACAGTGATTGTCCCTGAAGAACTGGAATTTGACGGTGCGCTGCTTTTCATTTCCGGCGGCACAAACAAGGATGAGTTGCCGAACTGGCGGAAACCAGATAACAGCATATCAGGCATGTTAGAAATGGTCGCCCGGCAGAACAAGGCTGTTGTGGCAGTAGTGTTCCAGGTACCTAACCAGCCTCTGTATGGCAGGCTGACAGAAGATGAACTTATTTCTTTCACCCTGCACAACTACAAACATGACAGGGACTTCACCTGGCCGTTGCTGTTTCCGATGGTTAAAAGTGCCGTCAAAGCGATGGACGCTGTGCAGGCATTTTCTCTTGAAAAGCTTGACCATCAGATAAACCGTTTTGTTTTGTCGGGTGAATCAAAACGAGGCTGGACCACCTGGCTGGCAGGAGCAAGTGATTCAAGGGTAGAAGCCATTGCTCCCATGGTCATCGACATGCTGAATATGCCCAAAAGCATCAGCTACCATCTTGAAGCATGGGGTGACTACAGCATCCAGATCGAGGATTACGTTAAACTGGGAATTGCCCAGGAGGTCGATACTCCCCTTGGACAGGAGCTTGCTGCAATGATAGATCCCTTTTCCTACAGGGCTGCCCTCACTATCCCAAAGTTTATATTCAACGCTACCAATGACGAGTACTGGCCGGTAGATGCAATCAAGCATTACCTTGATGATATTCCCGGAGAAAACTACCTTCATTATGTGCCCAATGCTGGTCATTCGCTTGGAGATAAAAGACAATCGACCCAGGCGTTAAGTGCATTCTTTGGTGAAACATTACAAAAAAACGGATACCCTGAATGCTCATGGGAAATTGAAGAAAATGGCCGTGAGATAACCTTGAAGGTAAAAGCAACTGAAGACAAACTGGCAGGTGCATTATTATGGCTGGCTGTATCAGAAGATCGTGATTTCCGTGATAATGAATTTTCCAGCACATCAATCGAACAGGTTACCCCGGGGGAAATTGTATATACTGTCAGTTTTCCTGAAACAGGGTTCATCGCATTTTATATCGATTTGATATATCCCTCCCCTGGCGGAGAGCTATATACAAAAAGCACAAGGGTAATTGTCTCCGGTGAAAATGGAATCCTGTAACACTGTATTGTTTTTAATTTAGAAAAACCTGATCAGCAGAAATATCAGAGCAAATTAATAATCCATCGTAATAACTCAAATAATCAAAACTATGAAACAAAAGCTGTATTATCTAATTTTTATTCCCTTGTGCATCATGGTTACTGTTTTACCATCATGCAGGGAAGAAGAAGATCGGCCAACATTTCCATTATCAGCAGAAATCTTTCACAGCATCGCCGGAAGGCAGGTTGCTTTTACTGCACTGACCCATAGTGCTGAACGCTGGGAATGGAACTTCGGAGACGGGAAAACAAGTAATGAAAAAAACCCGGTACATGTATATGATGTGGGTGGCTATTATGTAGCTACATTGACAGCCTGGGACCATGCTGGTCAATCTAAATCCAAAGAGGTAAAACTTGCAATAGAACTTACACCCTATGCCCTGCTGACGGGTGACCATACTGCTGCCGATTATAAAGGAAAGACATGGAAGCTGTCGGCCGATCACAGTACTGCAGGAGACTACCTGGCCAATGCCGATGCCTCCCTGTCGGTTGTAGCCAAAACACCAAAACCACTCCCCACCGGAATTTTCAGTACTGAATTTGGCATGGGAGCCATTTACGACGATGAGTATACCTTCTATCATGATGGCCGCTACAGTCAGGATGTAAAGGCTGACGGGGGTGCATTTGGGGGCATGGTTTACCAGATGTTGCTTAACGGCGGAAAAGACATCATCAATTCCAATGGAAAATCATATGGTCTATGTATTGCCAAATATACTCCTGAAGCAAATGCTACATTTACATTTACTGAAAAGGAAGATATTAAAGTACCTTCTGCTTTTGGTCAGGGTGGTGAACTTCATTTCAAGGATGTAAGCACACTTGATTTTTCAGGAACAGCCTTTATTGGGTTCAGGGATTTCCAGAAAAAAGTAATCGTGACTAAAATTACGGATTCACGCATGCAACTGATAATGTTCATGGCGGCATCAGCTCCTCATGTGCCACTGAATACCCATGCGCTTATACTCAGTTTCGAAGTTGTAAAATAACAAGCCAAATTAAACCAGTATGAAATCAAAGATAAAATACATCAGGTATACACTTCCTTTTCTTATTTCATTCCTGTTCTTTACACTGTCACCTGCTGATTCATCAGGCAATGTTGCCGATCAGAATACAATTCAGGTATCAGGAACAGTTACTTCTGCCACCGACGGAATGCCATTGCCGGGGGTTAGCATTATTGTCCAGGGAACAGTGCAGGGAACTGTTACAAATTTTGAGGGTAAGTATTTTTTAAACGCTCCTGCCAATTCAGTGCTTGTTTTCTCATTTATAGGGTTCACATCCAGGGAAATCCCTGTACAAAGCCGGAACACCATCAATGTTGTTCTGGAAGAAAGCATCGAATCGCTCGATGAGGTAGTAGTAACTGCCCTTGGTATCAGGAGGGAAGAAAAATCACTTGGCTTTTCAGTAGGAAAAGTTACAGGTGAAGACCTTACCAGGGTAGCCCAGGAAAATGTGCTGAATTCAATGGCAGGTAAAGTTTCAGGGGTTACAATCAATTCAACCGGAGGGGCAGGCTCTTCTGTCAGTATGGTGATAAGAGGTGCAACATCAATGAGTACCGATAACCAGCCACTGTTTGTTGTTGATGGAGTTCCCATGTCAAACACGATTAATAACGTGGGCGGGTTTGGCCGCGACAACAGGGTTGACTACGGGAATGCCATTGCCGATCTTGATCCTGAAAGTATTGAAAGCGTTTCAATTCTTAAGGGGCCAAGTGCTGCAGCTCTTTACGGAACAAGAGCAGGAAACGGGGTAGTACTGATAACAACAAAAAAAGGGGCTGCCACTGAAGGGATGAAAGTAACTGTAACATCCAATACTGTTTTTGATGTCCCGGTCAGCTTACTGAACGTACAGACAAGGTTTGCAACCGGTATGTTTTCATTCCGTCCCGAAAATACAGGCAGTTCAATCCTGCCTACAATCAGTCCGGGTGACGGTACAGGTTCAGGCCCTGAAAATGACAAAGGTTACTGGGCAGTACAATGGCATTCACCACTTGATGCCAATGGCGTACCGGTTCCCGTTGAAGTTGTATCATACCCCAACAACGTTCGGAACTTCATGAATGATTATGGCTTTACTACAACAAACAGCGCCTCAGTTTCAAGCAGCAACGGGGGAATGAAATACAGACTTGGGTTCACCAACATGACCCACGCAGGGCTTATACCCAATTCCGACCTGAACAGGAACAGCCTTGTGGTTTCGGCTTCATCAAAAGTCAGAAAAAATCTGACACTGAACACTGATTTGAATTTCACAAATACTTATGCCGATAACCGTCCTGCTTCCAACCGCGGTACAAACCCGCTTCAGTGGGCCTATAACCATCCTTCAAATATTGACATCAGGCTCATGAAGGATTACCGCAACGGAAATGATGTGAAACGTGTTTCCGACAATCATGAAAATCCTTATTTCCTTGCCTATGATGTCAACAACAGCTTTAACCGCTACAGGACCTATGGCAACATTGCAGCTACATGGGAAGTTTCACCCCACTTCAGTGTAATGGGCAGGTTTACAATGAATAAAAGCGATGAAGTGCGTGAAACCAAAATTGCTCCCGGGTATACCCAGGAACCAAATAACGGTGCCTACGGAATCGTTACAAGCAACGGGCTGGAAAGAAACATCGATGGCCTTGTAACATACACAAACAAAGGTGAAGTTTTTTCTTTGACTGCATCCGCAGGTGGAAACATCCTTTATTCGAAAGCTTCAAGCTTAAGTAACTCCTCTAAACCCGGCTCAGGATTAATTGTACCGAACGTTTTCACAATCCAGAACATCAGTTCAGGTGCACTCGACTACAACAATTTCAGGAGCCAGAAGGGGATCAACAGTGTGTATGCCATGGCCAATATCGGCATAAAAAACTTCGCATATATCGATGTCACGGCACGGAACGACTGGTCGAGCACACTTCCTCCGCAGAACCGTTCATATTTCTATCCTTCGGCTTCGCTCAGCCTGATGATGAATGAAGTGCTCAACCTGGGGAAACAGGTTGAGATGCTTAAACTGAGAGGTGGATGGGCACGTGTAGGAAACGACACTTCACCGTACAGGCTTTTTGCAACCTACCAGGATGCAGGGCAGTGGGGTGATGCAATCAGGCTGTCAAAACAAAGCGGCTTATTGAGTCCCAATCTCCTGCCTGAAGAGGCCACATCATATGAAATTGGTGCCGACATCAGGCTATTCTCAAACAGGTTGCGCTTCGATGCCACTTATTACACAGTAGACAACCGCAACCAGATTCTGGGTGTTCCGCTGGCTTCATCAACTGGGTTCAGCGGTGTACAAATCAACGCCGGACTGCTGCAGAGCAAGGGAATGGAATTCCTGTTCGGGGTAACGCCGGTTAAAACCTCCAACTGGAACTGGGATATTGATGTGAATCTTACCCAAAACGACACATGGATACTGGAGCTTGCTGAGGGGATCGATTTTATTGAATTCTGGAACGAAGCAAGGGTTAAAAACATAGGTTATATTAAAAACGAGGAACTCGGACAGGACGGGCGTGTTGGTAACCTTTATTCAAGAAGGATCAGAAGGGTTAAAGATGCCTCGTCCCCCTATTTCGGATACCCGATCCTGGGCAGCGGCCTCGATGCTGAATGGAGAGGAGAAGAAGAATATTCACTTGTAGGAAACTATAATCCCGACTTCATCATGGGGTTGCAATCTTCCCTTTCATATAAGAATTTCACATTAAGCATGACGTTCGACTGGCGATCGGGAGGACAATATGTATCACAAACTTCAAGGTATCTTTCAGAATATGTATATACAAAAACATGGCTCGATGAACTTGTACACCCGGGAGCATTGGGTGGAAAGCCAAGCGAAGAGCTGCGTAACTGGGTCATTGCGAATGCAGACAAACTATTGCTTGCCGACAAGCTCAGGCCGGTAGGCGGACCAACCCCTGAATTCGGAGGTTTTCCCGAAAGTTTCAGCGGTATTACTGTTTATGACGGAACTTTCGCACCAGGTGTTATGGGATACCATGATGCCGATGGTAAATTTATCCTGACCCAGGAAAACCTGGGAGCTGAAGGAACAATTTTTCTGCCCTATGTTGTCAGCTACCCATGGGATATTGGCGAAGCAAACATGTTTGATGCTGATTACCTGAAACTGAGGGAAGTTTCACTCAGTTACCGCCTGACAAATAAAACAGCAAAAAAACTGGGCATGTCCGATGTGAACTTCTCAGTTTACAGCCGGAATATTATTCTCTGGACAAAAGATTCCAGGTTAAGAATTGATCCTGAAAGAGCCTATCAGGCTGAGGGGAGCGGAAGATTCCTGCAGGGTGTTGAACGTTACAACGCTGAACCCTGGCTTGTGCCTGTAGGATTTAAAGTGGGATTTACTTTCTAATCAACTAATAATTAATCATCATGATTCAGTTTAGAAATAAAATTATAATCATATTGACGATGGTCTTCGTGTTTGCCAATTCATGTAAAGACCTAGACGAACTCAATATCAATCCAAACGGTGTGGCACCTGAAATTGCCGACCTTAATCTGCTTCTTCCAACTATCCTCACACATACCGGGCAAACTGTAGTCAGTCTTGGATTTGGACACATGGCAGGAGTCATGCAGCACACACAGCATGACGGCTGGTCGGGGGGCCATAACGATTATGACTGGGACAACAAGAGCCACAGCTGGGCCAACTATTATGCAATCCTGCGGAATAATGCAGAATTTCACAAAAAGGCAGTGGAAGGAGGTTATGAATTTCACCAGGGTGTTGCCCTTGTTATGAAGGCATATAATTTTGGACTGATTACCGACCTCTGGGGTGATGCACCTTACCATGATGCCCTGAAGGCAGAATCAGGCGCTGATTTCTTTAAGCCGGTTTTTGATTCTCAGAAAGATATCTATATGGGAATCCTGCAGGATCTGGAAGATGCAAATACTCTCCTTTCAAAGAGCAGCAATGCATATACAAATATTTCGCCCGTGCAGGATGTGCTGTTCAGGGGCGATGTAACAAAATGGAGAAAGTTTGCAAATTCACTTGCCCTGAGGTATTATATGCGACTTTCAGCAAAAGAACAGGCAGTTGCCGAACAGGGAATTAAAAAAATCACTGCCGATCCGAACAAATATCCATTGATAACGCAGGCATCAGAAGAGGCAAACATCAGGTATATCGGGTCATCACCTGCCGATTCATGGCCAAGTACAATGGCATTTAATCCCGACCCAAGTGGTGCCTATATGCGCATCAAGATGTGCTCAACCCTTGTTGATGCCATGCAGGAATATAATGACCCCCGGCTGGGTGTATGGGCCAATAAAGTGGGAATTCCACTGGTACTGGTCAGCGGACAAGGGATCGACAGGATTGTTGACGGGAAAAGGGAAATATCGCAGGACATTGCCGATGCGTACCGGAATGCATGGGGGGTAGGGCTCGATTATGATGCTGATTATGTTGGAATTCCGCCATCAATATTTGCAGCCCCTCAGTACAACCTGAATCCCAACCTCGATCAGGGGGTTTATAATCCTCATGCCTCACAGCTGAGCAACATGTACAGGACAAGCAGCGGGCCGCTGTTGCTGATGCGCCTGCTGTCGGCAGCAGAAGTTCATTTTGTGCTGGCAGAAGCTGCCCTTTATGGCTGGGCACCCGGAACCCCGGAACAACATTATGCCGAAGGGATCAAACAGTCATTCAATGCCTGGGGCGTGGGTAATTCATTTGAAGCCTATATGGAAGGTGCTGCCTATTCAGGGCTCGAAAGCATCATCAGGCAGAAATGGATTGCCAGCTGGACTGCAGCAGCAGAAGCATGGTTCGATTACAGAAGGACCGGGCTGCCAGCCCTGACAACTGGTGAGTCGGCTAAAAGACAAGCGTTGCCACTCAGGTTCTATTATCATTTCGACAATGAAATTGCAAAAAATACGGCCAATGCTGAAGCTGCAATTCAGAAACTGGAACCAACACCGTTCAAGGGTTCTGATGTCAGCAACAACAGCGCCTGGTCAAAAATGTGGATATTGCAAGGCACTGGAAAGCCATATTAATCAACAAAGTTTTAAGAGGAAAAAGCAGGCAGATACTATTCTGCCTGCTTTACATTTTCAGCATCTGAAACATCAGGACATAAAACAAATTCATTATGAAGCGTGCCGGAATTATCATTTCAATCCCTGTATTGCTGTTCATCTTTTTGTTTTTCATTTTTACCACCCGCAATGACAATACCCCCTTTTATGAACAAGCGTATTATGCAGAAAGCCAGCAGAGGATCGACAGCCTGAAGAAAAACGTTTCTCCGGTAAGCGATCAGTTGCATGCAGGGTTTGCGAAGGTAAATATCACCCCCCGGATTAATGCGCCTGAAGAAAATCATGAACAGGGAATCTTTCAGGACCTGCCGCTGGCGGGGTATGGTGACCGCAAAGGTTCACCTGCTGCCGGTGTCAACGACAGCATATTTGTTAAGGCAGTGGCACTGAAAACAGGCAGTCAGCTTCTTGTATTAATCAGCGCCGACCTGCTGATCATGCCTCCCGAAATCACGGCGATGGCCGCAGATATGCTCACCCCGACGGGCATTACCCGCGATATGATTGTTTTTTCAGCTACCCACACCCATTCAAGCCTTGGGGCCTGGGGCGGAGGATTTGTTGGGAAACAGTTTGCAGGAGCAGTGAATCAGGGACTGAAAAAATGGCTGGCACTGAAAATCACAGAAGCCGTAAAGGCTGCAGTTGAAGATATAAAACCTGCAATTTCAGCCTCCGGAAGCTTTGATGCCGGACAATACACAAGAAACCGGCTCATAGGGGATAAAGGGACTAAAAACGATGATTTCAGCTTTATTGTCGTAGAACAACCTGGTTATAAAAAAGCAGTCATCGGTACTTTTGCTGCCCATTCAACAACCCTGGGTGCCGATAACATGAAAATAAGCGGCGACTACCCAGGATTCTGGGCTGCCCGGCTGGAACAATCAGCTATTGATTATGCGCTGTTTATGGCCGGCTCTATGGGGAGCCAGAGCCCTGTCACAATGGGAGAAGGATTTGAAAAACCCAGATACCTGGGTGAAGCGCTTGCCGACAGCCTGTTAAAAGCTCTTGACAAAATACAGATGGGCCCTATGACTGAATTTTCTTATGTGCCGCTCCGGTTCCCCCTGCCTGATTATCACTTCAGGATTACAACAAACAGAAATTTATCTTCATATCTGAGCAGAAAAATGATGCCCCATCCGGGAACTGCATGGCTACAGGCATTCAGACTGGGTTCAATGGTATGGATAGCCACCCCTGCTGATTTCAGCGGAGAGTATGCCCTGCAGGTTAAAAACATGCTTGCTGCAAAAGGATTCGAATCAAATGTCACAGGATTCAATGGCACCTATGTGGGCTACATTATCCCCGGACGCTATTACTACCTCAACAAATACGAACCCAAAACAATGGGCTGGTTTGGCCCGGGCATGGGTGATTATACCGTTGAACTGATCAGGCAGATTACCGAAATCGTAACGACAAAATAAAGTCATGATGAGAACACTCAATTATATTCTCAGGCGATTGTTGTATTTACTACTGGCGGCCCTTGTCCTTCTTGCTGTTGTACTGTTGATTGTACTTTTCAAACCACTATGGCGTAACGTATTCATCTATCCTGAACTTGACAGGGAAATTGAAATGTTAAACAGTCACCGAAGGCCCACCACATTTGTTCACGAGCTGAATGTTTACAGAGGCATTATGCATGCCCACAGTTTCTGGTCGCACGACAGCGAAGGCACACTTCATGATCTTATTCCGGCAGCGAAAAATAATGGCATTGAATTTATCTTCCTCACCGATCATCCAAGGGGGAACATTGACAGTTTCCCCCGCGGTTACAAAGGTTATTATGATGGGGTTCTGATTGAGCCTGGAAGCGAAAAGCAGGGATTTGCAGCCTGGCCACTTTCCGACACTGTGATTGACTGGAAGGAAGACCAGGATACCATTTCAAAAAATATCGTTTCATCAGGAGGAATGTTGTTTTATGCACATACCGAAGAGCCTCACAACTGGGGGAATCCATGGTACCAGGGTATGGAAATCTACAATACACATACCGATACAAAAGATGAAAAACTGTTTCCCCATATCATTAACTTTCTTGTGAACGGTAAAAAATACAGGCATCTGGCTTTCAGGGAACTGTTTGATGAACAGGCATCCATCCTGGCAAGGTGGGATTCACTGAACATGCATAGAAAAATAGTAGGTTTTTCAGCTGCCGACACCCACGAGAACCAGAACATCAGGGCCCGGAAGCTTGAAAACGGAAGCATTCAGTGGGTGGGCCCCAATGCAAAACCAATCGATACAGTTAGCGTAAATTTCCGGAACCGCTGGCTTTTCAGGGAGCCTGATGCCAATGGCTGGGTATTCAGGCTGATGATGGACACCTACAATGAAGGGTTTAACTATATCACCAATTATGTGCTGGCCGATACCCTTTCAGTCAGCTCCCTGTCGCAGCATATACTGAAAGGTCATCTGTTCATTGCATTTAAAAGTCTTGGTGACGCTAAAGGTTTCATGTACTGGGCACAGGATGCCAGTGATGCAATCAGCGGAATTATGGGAGATTCTGTCAGCATTGGCAATGCACGTTCACTTCATGCTGTATCTCCCCTGCCAGGCCAGTTCCGGCTCATTCATAACGGGAAGGTGGCAGATATTTCTCCTGAAGATGCTTACGAATACTCATGGAGCGGAATCGGGGAGCCAGGTGTTTACAGGCTTGAAGTATACATCAGGCTTCGCAACAGGTTCATCCCATGGATTTATACAAATCCGGTGTATATTTATTGAATTATAAACTCAGGCAAATGAAAACAAAAGTCTTGGCACTATTCACATTATTCCTTTTCATTTTCCCGGGCATTCATGCCCAGACTTTTAAAGCCGGCGCAGCAAGCCGGATTATCACTCCTGAAAAACTTCTGCCAATCTCAGGAGGTATGGGAACACCCGTCATGCCCGAAGGGAAACAGGGTGACCTGTTTGTCAGGGCACTTGTATTGGAAAAAGGCTCCACAAGGATAGCCATTGTGGGAATCGATAACCTGGGATGGCCATCAGTTTTGGGTGACCGGGCAAGGGCGCTCATAAAGGACATCCCTGCTGAAAATATACTCATCGGTGTGACACATACTCACAGTGCTCCCGATGCCTATGCATTTCCCGATGAAAAAGGCAATACAGGGGCCGACCTGGAGTATCTTGACTGGTGTGTCGATCAGATTGCCGCGGCGGTAAATGAAGCTTACAACAACCTTGAGCCTGCTGTTCTGAAAACTGCCGTTGGAGAAGCAAAGGGAAAAATCGCCTATAATTTCTATGCGCCGCAGCTTTATGACCCCAGGTGTGGAGTTATCCAGGCCATTGCCTCATCGGGGAGCAACAAGGGAAAAACAATTGCAACCCTTGTGAATTATGCTACCCACCCTGAAATACTCGGAACTAAAAGAAAACTCCTCAGTCCCGATTTATGCGGCCCTATGTATGAACGGCTGGAAAAAGAAGCTGGTGGCGTTGCAATTTTCATGAATGGCGCACAGGGAGGAATGGTAACAGCTGATAACCGGCGCGAAGACGGACAGGAAGCCAACACATGGGAGGAATGTATCCGTATCGGGCACCTGATGGCCGATGAAGCCCTGAGAATTATCGAAAAGGCACCTGTAATGAACGACCCCGACATTTTCTGCACCTCAACCCACGTTGAATTTCCAATTGATTCAAAAGAAATGCAGTGGGTCTTTGAAAATTCTCCGGTACTGAAAACAGCTGTTCAAAGAAATTCATTTAACACAATTACAACACGCGTAAACCTGCTGAACATCGGTAATGCACAGATACTTACAATTCCCGGAGAGGCATTGCCAAATATAGGCTACTATCTGAAAAGGAACATGAAAACCGATCAGGCATTCCTTTTTGGGCTCACGAACGATGCCCTGGGCTACATCATGGTTAAGGAAGACTTCGACAGTTTTGAACGGTACAGGTACATTACCCGCACATCATTGGGTGAAATGACCGGAGAGATCTTTGTATCAGAAGCCATGAATCTGATAAACGGGAACCCCGGACCGGGAGAATAAGCTGCTACAGGTATCTCAACAGAAATTCATCTATCCGTTTTTGTGTGTACTCATTTACACGTTTGGCTAAATCCATGGCATGGGGCCAGAGGGGAACCCTGTAATATTCACACGGCACCCCCAGCTCATCGAGACGTTGTTTCAGGTAATCGGACTGTGAAACCGGTACAAGTTTATCGGAAGTCCCATGCAGGATAAGTGTCGGAGGGAGACCCTGCTTCAGATATGTCACAGGAGATGCCTCAGCATACAGATGTGGCTTTTCATCATAGGTGTGTCCTAAAAATCCCGCAACCAGACGCTGGTTCCTTGCATATTCCGTTGTAAGGTCCACAGGGCCATAGATATCGACAACAGCCTTTATCCTTCTGCCTTCGGTATCACTACCTGAACCACCCCCCGGTGCCTTGCCATTGTCCCAGCCATAGGCTGCCAGCAATGCAAGATGACCGCCGGCTGATCCGCCGACCAATGCAATGCGCCGGGGATCATATCCATAATTATCAGCATTCCGGTAAAGCCATTGTACAGCATCGGTAACATCCTCCACAGCAGCCGGGTATATGCTGTCACGAAGCAACCTGTATGAAATCGTGGCGGTCATGTACCCTTTTTGAGCAAAGCTTACAAGGTAAACCAGATAATCCGACCGCTTGCCACTCTTCCAGCTCCCGCCATGAATGAATACCACCAGCGGCAATTGCCCTTGTGCATCCCGTGGCCGGTAAAAATCAACCTGCAGTGATTTGCCTCCTGCATTTTTATACTCCACATCCTTTATTTCCTCAATATCACCAGGAATTGCAGGATTCAAACCAGCTAACGGTTCTAAGCCGGTTCCAACCGCAAGCATGGCAAGATTCTCAAAATGATATCCTACAGGTGCCTTTGCCGGGAAAATGAAACCCAGCATGCGGGGAATCAACATCAGCACACAAAATAATACAATGAAAAGCAGGGAACCTTTCAGTATTCCTTTTAATATTTTAGTTTTCACAGGCAGCAGATTTTGAATTAGTTATCCTTACAGATAAATCAACATCTCCGGTATCATTTCGCTCATTTATGAATCATGATACTTATCCTTCCTATAGTTTCCAGTTATGCTAATTTCCCAGTTCAGCAAGCATTTCCTTCAGGTTTCTGTGAATGATTGGTGCTGTTTCAGGTCCGGGTGAATTTTCCTCTCCATAGGGAGCTTTCTCCCTCCCATAGGTAAAAGGCGCCTTCACATCCCACTGGCTTTTGGGAATAATATATCCTATTTCGTCATTGGCAAGCCCAAGGACAAACTTATACCTTCCCGGCATCAATTCTCGCAGCGGAGGAACCTCAATGGGTTCAATATCGAAATCAGCCCCTTCGGGCCGTTCAATCCCGCCATTTACAATTTCCGGATATATCTCACCAGGCACAGCAATAAAAGATATGGGCCCTATACCAATGACAGCAAGTTCTGTCCGCATCTTCATCCAGCCTGCGGTTCCGCGCGACAAGACACCAAGAGCAGTACCCAGTTTAAACATGTTATTGCGTATCGGGATTGTTATTGTCCGCACAACAAGTGAAATGGAGGCTGTATCAATTATCTCGGAAGGATTTTCCATTGCATCGAGTGCCAGCATCGAGAGCATGTTTCCCTGTGCGACAACTTTTTTAAGTGATGGTTCAAGCAACGTTTCCCCTGTAAAAGGATCAGTGACCGGATGAGTGGGATGCGTACACATCAGTCCTCCCACAGCTGCGGTTGCAAAAACAGCTACGCCTCCAATACCCGGCTTCACAAGGTCGCCGGCATGAAAAACACCTTTCTCAACCCCTTCCCTGAAATAATGGGGATAATCAGATGATACAAGCAGGTTGCCACTCCAAAGCGTCTCGGGATGGTTCCCCCACGAAAGAAGGCTGCCGAGTGTACCACCTGTCTGCGTATCTGTAACCTTCAGGAAACGTAAGCCTGAATCGAAAACTTCAGGCATGCGTGTATCTTTTACCTGTGATACGGCTCCTGTTAAATCTTCAGAAATCTCAAGCCGTGCAGGCCTCAGGTTACTGACAGCCAGGCCTACTGATTTTACTATCTGTTCCTTTACGAATTTCATATAATCAGGATCAAGGCCGCTCCTGAAAGGAGTTTTACCCCACATCCCAATTAAATCAGGGCCTTCGTGTGTATGAGTTGATGCAATAATTGTATAGGTAACGCCCCATTCCTCAGGAATCATCTTGCGGGCATCCACCACGTCGTCGTTCATAAACCCGATGGCATCGAGTACTACAAGGGCAAGCCTTGTTGTTCCGTCATCGAGGACCATTGTTCTGGCCCATGTATCATCAAGAACACCTTTGGCCGGCTTGCCGTTGCTGAATCCTGAAAGCCAGACTGCATCAAACCTGCCATTGCCGTTGGCATCTACAAAATAATCGCCATCCTTCTTTTTAAATTTGGCATCACCGTTTACATCCACCCATGTTTCAGGCACTTCCGGCGTTATTGCCACGGCAGCAAAACCGGCACTGAGTGGCGCTGGCGGGCCGTTTAATATGCTCATACCGGCCTGGTAACCCTTATGCCGGTCCTTCAGGTTCGAGAAGGCCATGGCAATAGCCCCTGTAATCACAAGAAGAAGGAGCAGGCCTGTTACTTTCAGCACTTTTTTCATTTGGTTTTAATTTTACTGGTTAAGGTTATGCAGTAGCGTTTCCGGCAGGTGATTATTTTCTTTCAAACCTTTCCATCACTTCACGCCATGTGGTAAGGATGATGTCATTGTTTTTAAAGAAGTCGGTTATTTCCTTATCAGCAAACATATCGGCCTCCCACACCCTTTGCTGCCACGAACCTGTTATTGTAGCCAGGTTCTCAGTTTCGAATGAAGGATGGAAAATGATTTCGGTAATACCTGCATCGAGTGAATTAACAAGCTTCATGAAGTTGTTCTTTACCTCCTGGTAGGTATTTCCCTTGGGAACACTGCCAAAATTATCGAGCCGCGGCAGTGAATAGTTATTCAGAATATTGATCACTTCCTCATTCACGGGATATCCTTCTGCTTTATAAAAAGCAGCTACCTTAGGATTGGAAAGATCAATTGCATTGGCGGGAATTTTATATTCCTCGGCAACCTTTAGCATCACCTTTAAGAATTCGGGTGAACCGTACAAAGTTCCCATATGGGTATCGATATGGGTGGGCTGATACCCCATTGCGAGCATCCTGTCAATTTGCGCCCTTACCTCCATTTCAACTTCTGCAGGTGAAGCATTCATAACAACTTCGGGTACACTCCGCCACATTTTTCCATGCGGGTCAAGAAGTCCGGGCACCTTTGAGGGGTCAGTCAGTGTTCCCCACCTCCATGTTTTCCATTCGCTTGTAAGGGTAAGGTGCACCCCGATATCGGCTTTTGGAACCGTTTTGGCCCATTCCACGAAAGGGGCAGCATCTTCGCATGGCATCATCACCGCACCCGACAGGATAAAATCATTCTCAATATAATATTTACCTGCATCATTGGCCTCAACGCACATCCCCAAATCATCCATGTGCAACAACAAAACCTTCTTCCCTTTTGGAAACCCCAGTTTCTCTGCATTTGTCATGCTGTTGTCGGTTTCCTTCACCCACGAAGGCGGGAAAGAAACATGCTTTATTGTTTTCCCTTCAGCCAGATGGGATGAATAGGTGACGTGAACCATTCCATCTTTAGTCTGGATGGCTGTAGGATATGAGAAACCGTGCCTGCCTTTTGGTATATACTCAAGGTAACGTTTCCATTTCCAGGTTGCCCCTTCGTCATCCGATAAGGTAACCGCAAGCCTGTGCCTGCCGTTTTCCAGATCATTGTTCACCATCAGCCACTGTCCATCGTGAAGTACAATAGCCTCTACACTTGACCCCGGATTAGGGATGTCAGTTTTTACAGAAACGCTCCATGTTTCACCGTTATCGGTTGAGCTGCTGTAAACCACCCGTTTTGGAGAATCACCGTTGTCGCGCATATATGCCACCACGGTGCCATCTTTTTTCTGAACAAGGGCTGGCTGGATGTTGCCTCTTCCAACAATAGGCAGACTGGGTTTCCATGTATCGCCATTGTCATCAGAAACAGCAACAAGTGATACATTGTAACCATCGGAATAAAGTGGCATCAGCATCCGGCCATTTTTAAGTATCAGGGGCTGAATCCTCCCCATCCATCCTATTTCTCTTTTCACCGGATCTTTTGCTGCTTCTACTATCATGCGTTCATACTGAGGTGCATATTCGGCCCAGGCGTGTGATGGTGAATCCAACTCCTTAAATCCTTTTTCCATGGCAGTGGCAAACTCCTCGCCCGGTTTCAAAAGAATCACATCCTGCCAGTCCCACTTTGGAGGTCCGTCATTCAGATAATCTGTCGAAATCCTTGTCTTAAGCAGCGAAGCTTCCCAGCGGTTGGCCATCACAACGATCCATGTCAGGTGAAGGCGGTTTTTTGCATCAAGAAACAGCACCGGATTGCAATCAGGGTTACCCGGGGTATCGGCAAGCAGAAAAGGAGACCCCCATTTGGTTTGTCCTTTTTTTAACCTGGCTCCCATTACCTGCACATCGTTGGCTGTGCGTTCCCCTGATCCTTCAAACCAGCAGGCAAGCAAATCGCCATTTGGCAGTTCAACCACCGAACTGCTGTGCACATGTTTCCCCTGTACCGGGAATATATACTCCGATCGGAACACCGGGGGAACATCCTTCTGTACCTTTTTCCCGGCACCGGCAAGCATGAACCCGCCTGTAAACAGCAGGCAGCATGCTGCTGCAAACAGATAAACTGAATATTTTTTTGATTTCTTATCCATGATAAAGGTTTTTATTAATTACAGATGATTTGTTTAGTTAGAAGGCCATTGTCCGTTTTGTATTGGCCTGAGGTTAAACTTCGCAGGGTCAAGTACCACATGTTTTATCAGTTTCCTGTTCCATGTATAGGTTACATGAACATGGCCATTTTTGGCCTGAATAACTGCAGGGTATGAATATTCGCCTTTCGGGTCAGGGTCATTTTCAAGCAGAACGGCTGCCTGCCATTTGATACCGTCGTCAGAAACGGCAAGGTGCAATGAATTGCGTTTGCCCCACACCTGGTCGGGGTCGATATGGTTGTATACAAGCACATGCCTGCCATCTTTCAGTGTTACAGCATCGGTGCCCGAATTGGGGTTAGGCAAATCGAGAGGTTCAAGCTTGCTCCAGGTCCTGCCATTATCTTCCGACCATGCCGATAATATCCTTTTATTTTTGCTCCTGCAAAGGATCTGCAGTTTACCTCCGGGATGCCTTAGTATACTGGGCTGAATGGCTGCAATCTCAGTTCCGTCGTTGATTGGGGCAGTCCGCTCCCAGGTTTTTCCCCTGTCGGAGGTGAACTCCATATGAACCTGCCATCCGTCGTGCTCTGTACTGGTTGGACAAATCAGCACTCCACCGGGAAGCATTTCAGGCTTGTTTTTAATCGGGCCGTAAATTTCTTCGGGAAGCCTCATGTTCCGCGACCAGGTTTTGCCGTTATCGCGCGAAATAATGAGCTGCCCCCACCAGTCAATCGGGTCAGGGCCATCTTTATAAAATAAAAACAATTCATCGCCGTAATCGAAGAGCACCGGGTTCCAGGTGGGATGTCTCAGTTCAGAATGCTGTACACCTGTAGCAACTTCAACAGGCTTCGACCAGCCACCTTTTTCAGAACGGCTGAACCAGATACCCACTCCGGGGTGTTTTTCATACTCTCCCCCAAACCATGCAGCTGCAAGCCCCTTCTTTGTCTGTACTATGGTTGAGGCATGGCAACTGGGAAATGGTACATCTTCGGCTTTATATACAAATTCCGTTTTAACCACAGCATTGTAGCCCGAATATGGATTCTGTGCAAATGCGGTACCTGCAAAAATCATGGCCAATAATAAAATGAATGTTCTCATAATATATAATTTAAACTGATTTACTCCCAAATAATTTTCGTTTATCACCCTTTCCGGTTCAGAAGTTTAAGGCTCAGGAATCCAACCAGGAAAATGACTGTTGTCCCAAAAACAATAGTCAGGTTGCTGTGGAAAGGACTTCTGAATTCAATGAGATTCTCACCTGTAAAATATAACGGACTAAGGCTCATCCATATTATCACAAGTACACCGGCAATTACCCCGATAACGGCATCAATCCTCCGCACTTTTCTCGTCAGGAAAGCCAGCAGGAACAATCCGAGCATACCACCGCTGAATATGGAGGCCAGTGACCACCAGGCATCCAGCACGCTTTCAACCCCAAGGAGGGCAAGTGCAATCAACACCCCCAGAAAACCGACAGTAATTGATGAGCCGTACAGAACAGCCATCGATGAACGTTCACCGGCATCCTTATTCACATACCGCTTGTAATAGTCGGTGAGGATAATGGTTGCCGTACTGTTCAGGCTTGTTGAAACAGTGCTCATGCCTGCAGCAAATATGGCGGCAATCAATAATCCGGTGATCCCTGCCGGAAGTCCGTTCACTATAAAATAGGGGAACACCTTGTCGCCATTTCCCGGCTGGTGAAGTGCCCCGGGAAGAAGCTCAGGCTGTGCAGTATAATATGCATAGAGTGCAGTACCGATATAAAAAAATATGACCGATACAGGAACATAAAGCAACGATCCGAACAAAGCCGATGATTTGGCTTTCCTGTCGGAACTGGTAGCCATATACCTTTGCACAAAATTCTGGTCAATGCCATAATTCTGCAGATTGATGAACAACCCATAGATCAGGACTACCCAGAAAGTGGAATGTGAAAGGCTCGAACCAAAACTGCCAAGACTGAATTTATTGTTTGCAGCTGCAATTTCAAAAACCTGTTTAGGGCCTTCAGGCATCGAAAAGGTAAGGACAAGGGCCGATACAATAGCACCAAGGATAAGGATAATCCCCTGTATGGCATCGGTCCATACCACAGCCCTGATACCACCCAGCATTGAATAAAATGTTACGGCAATTCCCGTAAAAATAATGATGGTTCTGATGTTCCACCCAAAAAGGGCGTTTAAGGGCAGGGCAAGCAGCAACAGTATTGCACCTGTGCGCATCAGCTGTGTAAGCAGGTAGCAGGCCGATGCATAAATACGGGCCCATGCACCAAAGCGCATTTCAAGATAATTATAGGCCGATATGCTTCCTATTCCCCTGTAGAGCGGTACAAAAAACTTCACAGCCAAAATGGCAGCCACTGGTATGGAAAAACTGAAGACAAGCGCATTCCAGTTGGTTGAGAAGGCATTGCCGGGAAGAGCAAGAAAACTGATGCTGCTTACAAAGGTTGCAAATATCGACATCCCGACAACCCATGCGGGTAAATTTCCGCCTCCTGAAGTGAACTGGCCTGATGTTTTGTTTTTGAAAAAAAAGCTTGCGCCAAACAAAACATTGCCTAAGGTTATCAGAAAAAAAACAACAAGGTCTAAGGTTGGTAATTGCATATCTTATAAATAATCAGGTTCAGGTAAAGGCAGCTTTACCCATCATATCTTTTATCTCTTCCACATACTGAATGATGGCTTCCTTGTCGGGACCGTCAAATGGCCTCAGCGGACGTGCCACATAATCGTTGCAGATTTCCAGTGCAGCCAGGGCACACTTGGTTCCTACAGTAAAGCGCGTGCTAAAAGTACCAACATTATAAATAGTATTGTATATTTTCATTACAATACGCCTCAGAAAATCGATCCGGTTAAGATCATGATCTACTGATGCCTGGTAGAAATCGACGTAAAGCCTCGGAAAAATGTTTGCCCCGCCTGCCACTCCGCCATGCCCGCCCTGCATGATGGTTTCAGGGATAAACATTTCTACACCCGAGAAAACCGAAAAGTGCGGATTATCCTTGAAAGTATCGATAAGTGAAAAAAGATACTGCATGTCGCCCGAACTGTCCTTGACACCCAATGCTCCCAGATCCCTTGCATGTTCAACGGTTTTCACCGACATATGCAGCTTTGTGTGTGTTGGCATATTGTACAGAAGGAAAGGAAGCGGCAACCGGGGAACAAGTTCATCGAGATACCATTTCATTTCATGTTGTGAAATAGGGAAATAATAGGGCGGTGCAACCACCACCATGTCGGCTCCGGCATCCTTGCATAAATGTGCCATTTCAACTGAACCGTCGAATGATGTATCAGTAATGCCTGCAAGAACAGGCACCCGGTTACCGGCCAGCTGGCAGGCCAGCCTCACAAACTTTTCCCTGAGCCTGTAACGCAGGCTCGTGGCTTCGCCTGTCGTACCCAGTAAAAACAAACCATGTACCCCGCCATCGAGCAGATGGCCAATCAGTCGCTCCAGCCCCGCCTCGTCAAGCTCATTGTCGTTAATAAGCGGCGTTACAACGGGTGGAATTATCCCACGTAAAGGAAGTTCAATCATTTCTTCAATCGTGTTAGTTTATGTTCTGGATTATCAAATTCTCTAGATGTTACTATTTACAAAAGAAAGACAATCCATAAAAATCAGCTTCCTGAAAATTGTTTAATTTACATTGAATTTTGACTGTTTTTTAAAAAATTCCATTATATTTATTGCTTTATGGTTAAAATTAAACAACATGCGGTTCGTATACGAAAAAATTGATGTTTCCCATCAGCATTCCTTTATCACGCGGCACCTGATGATGGATCCTGATTCCGATAAAATCCATTCCCACAGGAACTTTGAGTTGAATTACATCTATGCAGGCTCGGGTCGACGAATCGTCGGAAACCATATCTCAAGCTATACGCGCGGCGACCTTGTATTGCTCGGTCCAAATATTTCGCACTGCTGGGAAGTTCTTGACCCGGGTCAGAATAACCATGGGGAATGCATTGTTACCCATTTTTATGAAAACATCATCAGCTCCAATTTCTTCAACATACCTGAACTTGGCGAAGTCGTAAATCTTTTGAAAGAAGCCGGCAGTGGAATCCTGTTCAAGGGGCCAAAAACAAAAAAGGTTGGTGACTTGCTGAAAAAAATGGTGAGTATGGAAGGGCTTGAGCGATACATCGAGCTGTTAAAAGTGTTCAGCCTGCTGCTCCAGATTGAGGACCGCGAATACCTGGCACTTCCTTCATCGATGCCCGATACCTATGACAAGGACAGGGAACAGATCGACAAAATTTATGAGTATGTTTTCCAGAATGTCCAGAACGGGATCAACCTGAATGAAGCAGCAAAACTCATCTGCATGGAACCCAGTTCCTTTTGCCGGTACTTTAAGAAAAAAACAGGCCAGACCTTTATGGATTATGTAAAAAGTGTACGTATCGGTATTGCAGCACGCCTTCTGGCCGAAACCGATAAGCAGATTACCCAGATTTGCTATGAATGCGGATATAACAACCTGGCAAATTTCAATCATTATTTTAAACTTGTTATGAGAAAAACCCCATCGAGATACAGGAAGGATTTCCAGCAATAACCCTGAGAACCAGGTTTTCAAAACACGCACTCCCCTGTTTGTGCACAATCTTCAGGCCCGCATAGATACCGTGGATGAAATTTCATATCCTGCCATATCCACAAGCATCAGAAAGGCGCCTTCATCTCTTCGGGGACAACCCCTTCATTGCTTCTCCCTGAAATCTTCCGGATTTTGGCTGACTGAAATCAGACTTTGGCCAAATCAAACTCAGTATAAATTCAGTATAAACTCAATGTAAATTCAATTATAATTGAATTTACATTGAGTTTAAATTGAGTTAATATTGAATTTAGAATGAATTTAGTATGGCTCAGTTGCTTCTGTTCTATGGGGCACTACCACCTGAAGCGATTTTTTAACAATTGTGCATACATATAAAAATAAAGAGGCTGCCTGAAACAGGCAACCTCGTCAAATTCTATGTATCTGCCACCAATGAAACTTATTTTGCTGATTGCCTGATACCAAAAGGCTGGGTACCGGTAACCGTGTTTCCGGGGCCGAAGATTTCGGCGCGAACATAATTTTCGATTCCTGCCTGTTCATCAAGCGACAGCTCCGGTCCGCGGTGAATAATTTTACCTGCCGATATCCACCTGATGGAATCGAAACCGGTAACATTCAAACCGATTGTCCCTTTCCTGTGATCGACACTGATCTGATGGATTTCGGGCAACTGATTGGCCTTATGCCCTCCGGGAGAATAAACAAAGTAGCTTCTTCCCTCCTCCATTCCTTTCCGCACCCAGTCCTCACTGAGTTCGGGCAGAATCATCACATTCCAGTTTCTGCCCAGGGTTGAGCTGTGGTGCATGTCGTCGTTTGAGTATGCCCAGACTTTTCTTGAGGGCATCATGTGTGAAAGAATGTCATCGTACAACACCCTGTCGTTGGGATACCTGTCGCCCTGGTTGTAGATTTCAACGCCGATAATGTGGCTATACCTTTCAAGCAGGTTTGTGTACCAGCCGGTTGTATATTTTTCCTGGTTGGAAGAAGTGTACCGGCCGGGATGGTTAAACATTACAAGGCCATTTTTTGCAGCCGTGGCATCAAGTGACTCCTCCTCGGTAACTGTCCCGTTGTGGTCGTTAAAATAGCTGCCCATATGATGATGGCGTGAAAGTTCGTTGGATTCAATTGCAATGATTCCCATATCGTTGGGATTGCGGTTCAGGTACCTGATTTCAGTTTCCTCGAGCTGCCCGTTTTCAAGCCGCTGGTATGAACCTGTACTGGCTTCCATTTCTTCGAAACCTGTCCATGGGTAAGTCACTTCATTATGGTCGGTAATAGCAAGAATCTGGTAACCCAGCTCATGGTACTTATCCACAACGGTCTGGGGGTTCATGCGCCCGTCGCTGCGGGTGGTGTGGGTATGAAAATTGGCCTTGTACCTTCCATGGCTGCTCCAGTCAACTTCTGCATACGGGTTATCGATGTTCCATCGGGGCTGGCACCCGGCAAGAATAATGACTGCCAGCAATGTAAAAGTCATTTTCAATATGCTCCGGAGGGAGAAACTGAATAGTATCATTTCGTTTGTTTTCATGTGAAGTAAGTATTCTATTGGTTTTATTTATTAATTGTTTTTACGATTTCAAAAGAATCTATCAGATTTCCTTCATGATTAACCGACTGGTATGACAGCCTTTCTCCATTGATTTGAATATGCTGGTAAAGCCAGCCGTTCTGTTCTCTCACCGCGGCATAGGGTTCATCAGATATTTCTTCATTCCGGCCGGGAATTCCAAGTGATATGACATAAACGGTCCCATCGTTGAACGAACCTGTTACTTCACCGGCTTTCATGGGCTTAGAACGCATGTAATAATGGAAGTGGCCGCTGAATACCATGTCGACATGGTACTTGTCGAAAATCGGCACCCATTCCTGCTGTATATGCCGGTAGGGCTCTTTCCAGTTGTAGGGAGGAAAATGGAAAACGGCGAATTTCCAGTCAGCATTTGTGTTTTTCAGCTGTTGTTCAATCCATTCAGTCTGTGCATCGACCCTTGTTGTGGCATCGAGCATCAGGAACAATGCGTTTTCATAGGTAAATGAATAGCTTTGTTCCTTTGGCACTTCCGCCGGACCGTTATGGGGGTAGCTGAACATATTGCGGTACATGACTGCTCCAAGCCCCATCCGGTTGTCGTGGTTGCCGGGCACATTCATGAGCGGCTTTTTGCAAATCACACCGGCTGAATAGTGAAACAGTTCGTCCCACTGGTCGCGATACAGGCCATCGCCCACCAAATCGCCGGCAATGCTGTAGAATGCTGCTTCAGGATGGGCGGCTTCAGCTTTATTGTGCAGCTGGCCGAACTCGGGCTTATTGTGGACATCGCCAAACCATGTAAATGAAAAAGAACCATTGCCTGCAGGAGTCTTGAATGTGCAGGCATTGCTCCAGTCGTTTTCGGGATAAACCAGGTATTCATATTCTTTACCCGGCTCAAGGTTCCGCAACCTGGCAGTAAAGCGGTGGATGTAGCGGTCGTTCATCAGTTCGCGGTCTTCCATCACAAATTTTTCAGCATCGGAAGCCATTACATCTGATGTGCCTTTTATGCGGTAATTCACGCTTCCCTTATCAACAGTTGTGTTGGTCCTCCACTGGATATCAATGCCGGTTGAGGGGTCTGAACTCCATGTCAGCATCAGCTGGTCGGGACGCGATGACGAGGGATATTCCGTTTTCCGGAAGGCTCCAATCAGATGTGACTCCTTTCCGCGTCCCCTGATGGTTGTGAGCAGTTTCTGGCCCTTCATTTCTTCAGGAACATTTTTCAGTCGCAGCTCACTCCAGTCGTGGTAGGTGAAGGCACCTTCATCAAGTGTACCTATATACTGGTTCTGCGGAACTGCAACCGATAATTCAAGCTGCTGATTTTTATCCTGCGGGGCAACTGCAACAAAATAGTGATAGGTAAAATTTTCACAGCCATTGATTCCCAGCTCAACTGTACCGCTGTCAACTTTTTTCTGCCAAACTTCATAACTATGCATATTGTTTTCCATCACCAGGTTTGTCTTTACAAAACCCGATGGTTCGAGCCAGAACGGAAGTGTTTTCTGGCCCGTGCTCCTGATGACTGAAACCACTGCCGGAACATTCACATCGAAAACCCAGTGGCGGGTTGCCAGTACCTGAAGATCGGCCTCGCTGAAGAGTGACAAAACCTGCTGCTGATCAAAAGCATTGATTTCATCTTCGCTCATGGTGGCATAGACCCGGGTTATGGTTTCATCCATTACCTGTGCCACCTCCCTTGATTCAGCAACCTGGCCTGAAGAGCAGGCAAAAAGAAGAAAAACAAGGATATAAAGGGACATCAGTTTCAGCAACCTGTATTTCAGTTTTTCCATCTTCCTGTAAATTTAAAATAAAAAAGGAAAAGCGTTCCGGTTTCCTGTGCCACCGGAAACGCTTTCCACCAAATAATCACAAATGCTAAAATTAAAATCTATGAAAGTACTATTTTTATTCTGTTGCTTCGCCAATTACACCCAGATAACGCCCCAGCCAGTAAGGGAGCAGCCAGATGTCGCCGGCACTGAGTTCCGAAGTACCATTGCTACCCACACGGTCGAGCCTGAACATATTGGCGTTATGCCTTTGCACCGGGCGCTCATCGGGAGGCAGCACCTCTTTTATCACCTGGTTCCTGAAGTTTGGTTCCATGTGATCGATATCGTGCCGGTGGCTGTTTTTGATATCCCACTGTACCAAATCGAGCGGATGCTCCTGCAGGTACCATACAGCTTCCTCAAGATCAAATTCATTGCTTACAAGACCTGTGAACAGGTTCCAGAGCCCGTCCTTTTCAGGCCGCTCATGTTCCCAATGGTCGATAATGCTTTCGCGGAACATTGCCTTCAGTGTGTCATTAAAGGCATACCGGTAAAGGCCCCAGTAGCCCAGGAAATACATTTCGTCGTCAGAATGGTTCCATGACTCCGACAACATCTGGCTCCAGTCATCGGCACTCTCGGGTGCTTTTCCTATTTCTTCCATGGGCCTCATCAGGTTCTCGAGGTACCCGTGATTGTGCATCAGGTCGAAAGCTTTTTCCTTGTATATTTCCTTTTTTGTAAAATGGTAGGCAGTCTGCAGCATTGCAACAATATTTGAGCTGTTCAGCTTCCTGTCGCCAACTGATGTAGGGAATCCGTTGACATAATCAGGGTGCCATTTTCCCCATAAGGTAGGTTTACCATCATAATCGATAAGATAAAAATCATTGTCGACAATATGCTGCATGAGTTCGTCGAGCAGCCTGACAGCCTTATTCCTTACCGGCTCCACATCCACCAGTTCGGCAATGGCTCCGAAAACAAAGGCATGGCCGATGGCTTCATCGGAACTTGTTGTCGCCTTCCAGTCCCACTCAGGGTCGGAAGCATGCTGCCAGCGTTCGGGGTCAGACAATATTTCAATATAACCTCTTCTTTCAAATGAGCGTGAAGGGAATCCCGGAACAGGGTTAATCGTATATAACCTTTCCATTGCATCGAGCGATTCGATTGTATTCTGCAGTGCTTCGGGCGATTTTGTAACTGCATACCTGTACACCTGGCTGCCCAGGTACATCGATGTCCACAGTCCGTCGTTGTCGGAATCGGCAAGGTATCCTGTAGAAAGATTACCATCCTTCATACCACCCAAAGTCGCATTGAAACCATTCCTGATGTGGCGTTTGCGCACCTGGTCCTCGAAATACTGTGCTTTTTCATGAAGGGTCATTTCCCTGAAGCAAATCTGGCCAAGCCCCCTGTCGGTAAGCACAAGCACTGAATTATCAGGACCGGCAGCAATATCAATAACCCGGTTACCGGGCAACCACCTTTCACCATAATAGTAGTTGTATTTACCATCGCCCCGCTGCATAAATGCACCTTCGGGAGTTCCGAACCAAACATTCCCGTGAACTTCCTTTACAACGGTAATTTCACGGACAGGTACCCTTGTCTTTACCTGGCCTGCCTGCTTGCCTGACAGGTTATTCATTTCAATATACCCGCCCGGGGTGCCTATAACTGTTCTTGTTCCAAATGATGCGACATCGAATGACGTAAGATTCTTCCCTTCAAAAAAGGTCTTCAGCTCTTTGCTGTCAGGTGAAAAAGTATGTACCGCTGTGGAAGTCAATATCCAGAATTTTCCGGTAGCAGGCGAATACCTGACCTGCATGGCAGGTTGAGGGATTTTCCCTTTCCATGTCACTTCTGAATTTCTGACAAGGCGCAGTTCCCTTCCGTCGGTTACAAGGAAAGTAAAATCGTCGCCTCCGGCAAATAGCGTTGCTTTTGGCAGCTGGTGCCTCGAAAATAATGAACCTGCCCATGCATTGCTCAGTACAGCCACATTATCGAGGTAAACAAGCTGCTGGTTGTATGAACCAATATCGGCAATCTTTTTGTCAGCCATTGGCCGGTGCGTACCATCTTTTTCAAGTGTGCCGGGATACAGGAAAGCACCCCCGTGCGGATGAAGCAGTCCGGCTGATGACAATACCTGGATTTTTCCGTTTCTGTCGGATGCCACTCTTTTAAGTGACACGCCCGATTGGTTAAAGTAGTACTTGATGCTGTAATCCTGTATAAAAGGAACATCCCTGTGAACAGGTTTTGGGGTATTGCCGGCAGTTCCCATGATGCCCGTCATCAGGAAACCAGCAACAGCCATTAAAATAAATAACCGGTAATTTTTCATGGTTCAATAATTAAAAGTTGATTCACCTGCCCGCACCCTGAATATACGGTGTGCAGTCCAGGTCTGGTTAAACATATCGGTTGTGCGGACAGAAATTGTATAAGTACCGGGGGAAAGTTCTTTCTGCAGCCTGCCCTGCCACATGTGTTTTGAAACTGAGGGGAAATCCATTTTGTATCCTGCAATTTGCTCCAGTGGCTGTCCTTCATGCTGTATGTCGAGCACAGGACTCAGCCGGTGCATTCTCAGGCATTCGGGGTCGATTACATCGACCTGTTCCATAGGCCTCCAATCACCGTGCCTGCCAATGCGCATTTCCACCAATGATCTGGCCGAACCGGCAAAAATGTTTACAAGCACCCTGGTTGTATCAAGTTCCAGGGTTGTCATTTCATCGGGCAGGTAAATATTCATCTGGTAATCTGCAGGCCTTCGGGCAGCCTTAAACCTGATACTGTATTGATTTCCGTTGAAAGTAATGACAGAGTATCCGTTGGGTGCACCGTCATTCATTGTGGCATGAGGAATTCCAACTTCATCATGAAGCCCGCACCACCAGCTGCCCGAAACTGTGGCATTGATTAAATGATGGTGAGGTGGGCTGCCTTTCCAGCCCATCTGCTCATCAATGAAAATATGACTTTGTTCATGGACATGCCCCGATATGGAGAAGGTATGTGGCCTGTGACTGATTAACTCATAAAGTTTCTCCCTGTTATCGATTCGTGTAATGGGGATATGCATCATCAGCACCACCAGTTTGCTTTCCGGAACAAAGGAAAGGTAGTTTTTAACAAATTCAAGCTGGCTGCCGGTGAGCGATGCATGATATTTTCCATCGGGCCTGAAATAAACATTATTCAGGCCAATAAAAACAACTTCACCGTGTTCGAAGGCATAAGTTGAAGGACCAAAATATTCTCTGAATGTTTTATCCTTGTTGTCGTTTTCACTGATATCCCGGTCATGGTCATGGTTGCCAAAGATGTAATACCATGGGATACCAATCTGACCAGTTCCCTGGCTCACTTCAGCAAAAAGAGCGGGATCATCAGCTACAATATCGCCCAGTGAAACTCCAAATGCGGCATCTGTTCCAATGCATTCCTGCACAACGTCGTGCATGATATAATTCACTTCCTTCAGCCCCCTGGCCTGGGTATCACTATAAAAGAGTGCTGAAAAACGGGAATTTTCACTGGTTTCATACAATGGGAAACTGATGTCAGTCACCTGTGGGTTTTCACTTGTCAGGAAAAAATGGCGGGGAAGGTTATGCTCATTTTGAGCAACATTATAACCGGCTGGTTTAATAACAAAAACCGGTTTACTGTCTGTTCCGGGAAGTATCCACCGTCCATCAGCACCAGTCTGTACAACTTCCCTTCCGTTTGAAACGCAAACTCCTGCAATTCCATGTTCCCCTGCATCCATCACCCCGTTACGGTTCACATCATGGAACACAACCCCCTGAAAGGAAGTTGCTTCTGCATGTGTGATGAATGCATGCAATGCACAGATGATTATTGACAACAGGATTCGAATCATTGTAAAGAATCAGGAAAAAAAGGGGAACAGAGACATTCTGCTGTTCCCCCCTAAATATTAAATTAAATCACTAATAAGGTTTGTTGGTTCCCTGTATCAGCCAGAATTTTGACCAGGAACTGTCGTTGCCGTCCTGTGCAGTAAACGCAGTTTGCTGCAACCGCTGGATGGCTTCATTATAATTTTCAGCGTTTCGTGCTATCTCATTTCCACCATACTGGTATCTCAAAGGCATTGCCTGCCTGTATCCCTTTGTGCCCACACTCAGGGCAGGATATCCTGTCCTTCTCCAGTCGGCCCATGCTTCATGGGCAACAGTCCAGTTGGCAATCCACTTTTGTTCCATAATCTGTTCAAGAGTTCCATCGAATGCTACACCTTCAGTTGCAATATAATCAGGGTAACTATCTGCTACACCCCAAGTATCGAATGAAGCTTTGACACCCTTTTCATACCAGTCTTTGGCAGCGCCTACGCTCCAGCCTTTATGGGCTGCCTCGGCAAGGATAAAGCACATTTCGGCGTACGACATCATCCGTGCCCTGAGCATTGGCCCTGTTGCCTGCCGGTACTTATCATCAAGTGCTGATACGTGCACATTAGGCCCTCCCTGAATCGGGACCGGGTTAAGGTTATAGTTTGAAGCATCGCCAAGCGTATAGGCAATAGGCACACCAACATATTCCATGGTGTCAATCAGAATTCTGTTGCTGTTGATATCAGAAATCCAGTTATTTCTGTCATATACCACCATGTTATTGGCTGCCATATGAGCAGGTGACAGGTACCTGACACCATCAACAATGACATCATCACCATGTTCAGCAGACACCTTAATCGGGATTCTTACGGGGTTGAACCATACACCAAGCCTTGGATCATCATACTCAACGAGCACATCCCTCAGGCCTGCCCCCAGCTGAATACGGTCGAATTCACTCATGCTTGGGTTATAGGTAACGTTTGCCGGCCATGAATCGGCATTTGAAGAACCAACATAGCTCATGGCAGCATCATCGGCCACTGAAGTAAACACCGGATAGGCATTGGGATTTGAAATAATTTCCTCAATACCTGCCTTTGCAAAATCGGGCAATTTTTCCGACACCCTCATATAATAACGGAGCATCAGGGTATTGGCAAATTTTCTCCATTTCTCAGGATTGCCGCCATACAATATATCAGCTCCGGGAATGATACCCGAATATTCACCTGCTGAACCTGAAAGGATTGTATTGGCCTGTTTCAGTTCATCAATAATTCCCCTGTAGATTGTTTCCTGTCTGTCAAATGCGGGGAACAAGTCAGTTTGCTCACCATTCTGTGCATTCAAAGCAGAATTGTAGGGTGCATCACCCCACGAATCGGCAATATAACCAAAGTTAAAAGCCCTGATAACAAGTGCCACACCCTGGTGAAACTCCATATCCATTTCTTGGGCCCTCTGACTCATGTGATTGGCATTCCGCAGGTTTGTATACAAGTGCTCCCAGCTGCGCTGCGTTCTCCAGTTATAGGTATTCAGCCCTGCTCCCCATCCGCTCTTCTGGACATACTGCATTACACCTGCCGCATCCTCTTCATAACTCATTTTCAAGTAAGGATCGGCAGTACCAACAATGATTGTGGGTAATACAAGGTTTGGATTTACAAGACCCGGGTCAACCCCGTTGGGATTGATATTGAGTTCATTCAGATGTTCTTCACATGAAGTGAAGAGTATAACTGAAGCAATGATTAATGTTTTTAACAATATTTTCATGATAGTTTTATTTTAACATTAGAAACTCACGTTCAACTTAAAACCAACCGGTATAGACCATGGGGTAACATTATAGCGCTCGATACCCTGCATAAAGGCATTGCCTGAAGGCTGGAATGCTGTTTCAGGATCAACATTGATCTTTGCCTTTGTCCAGAGAATGATATTCCTGCTGTAGACCGACAAAAGAAGATCTCTCACCCCGATTGCTTTAATTCCAGGCAGCTGGTATGACAATGAAATTTCCCTGAGCTTTACAAAATCGGAATCGAACATTGCAGTTTCACCAAAGTCCCATCCGTATGAGTTCTGCCACCTTCTGAAGGGTGTACCTGTATCGCCAAGATGTTCCCTGGTCATGATGAAATTTCCATTGCTGTCATAGCTTCCCTCAACACCTGGGAAGAATTGTCCGTCATTGAGGGTAATTCCATCTTCAGTATGCCTGAAACCACCTGTTTCAGCAGTAGGACCACCTACAACCACGAAATATTCACCACCTGGCAGCAGGTACTTGCTGGCGTTGTCTTTCAGATACTGGGCAATTTCAGGCCCGCTGAGGTGGTTAAGATTCAGAGCCTTGTCGATCCAGCGTTTGGTAAGGTAGTCTGATTCCATGTACCGGAGTGACTGTGAAATAAACTGGCCGCCGTATCTCCAGTCGAAGTTTGCGCTCAGGTTCCATCTTTTGTATGATACAGAAGTCTGGAATCCCATCAGAAATTTCGGATTGAAATTACCTATTACTGCAGTATTGTCACCCGGCTCCATGTAGTTCTGCCAGTCACTGCGGATATATGCACCCTCACGGTTTTTGAGTGGCCATCCGTGATATGGTGATGAAGGATCATTTACACGTGTGATTACCCTTGAAACAAGCTGTCCGATTTCTTCACCTACACGGGTTACTGCACCGGCATTGGCTTCGGTCCAAAGCACATAATAATCGAATCCTTCCGCAAGTTCCTGGATAGTTGTTCTGTTTTTTGTATAAACAACATTAACATCCCAGGTCAGATTACCCCTTTGTACCGGGATTCCACCAACCGATAGTTCAACCCCTTTGCTGGTAAGCAGGCCTGCATTGATCTGGCGTGAACTGTAACCAGAAGATGGTGGCAATCCAATGCTCAGAATCTGGTTCTTGTTGTCGGCCTCATAATAAGTTCCGTCAAACCGGAGCCTGTTGCCAAAGAAAGCAAGTTCAGCACCGAGTTCCCATGAAGTCTGGATTTCAGGCTTAAGGTTTGGAAGCAGCATTGTACCAGAGGTTGATAGTCTTGTTTCATTGCCCCAGGCACCCTGGTTGTTCATCACCGGCATCAGCGAATATGGACTTGTATCATTACCTGTCATAGCCCATCCTCCCCTTATTTTAGCAAGCGATACCTGATCGCCCATATTTATCATATTATTAAGCAATAAGCTTAAAGAGGCTGAAGGATAGAAATAAGAGCGGTTTTCAATTGGAAGTGTGCTCGACCAGTCATTTCTGGCGGTTAGATCAAGAAATACTGCATCCATATATCCAAAAGAAGCAAGGCCATAAAGGCTGTAAATACCTTTTTGCGACCACATGGAACCATAATCAAGGTTATCAGGTGCAATATTGCTCAGTGAATAGATGCCTGGTACTATCAGCCCACTTCCCCTGTTTTTGGTCTGGGCAAAATTATTTTCGGCATACTGGTACATATAATTACCACCAGCAGAGGCATTGATACTGAATCTTTCAAGACTTTTGAAATAGCTGATCAGGAAGTCGGTATTCTGTTCCCTCCTGTAGAGATTTGTAATGCCATATACACCGTTGGCATCCCTGGAATAGCTGGGAGCCATTTTTGTTTCCCTTCTTTCATGAAACTGATCATGTGCATACCGTGCCATGAAAGTGAATTCAGGTGTAATTTTCCATTCAACCTGTCCGTTACCGTAAACCCTGTCTCTCCTGAAACCATTATTAACTTCATAGGCCAGGAACCATGGGTTATCACCCATTTCCCCTCTTGAATAGGTTCCATCGGGGTTAACAATCAGGTTATAGGGTCCCCTCTGCATGAGTCCTTCCTGTCCGGGTTCCCAGTAATCCTTCATCTTCCTGATATCGATTGAAGGGTTGATACCCCTGATGACGGGTTCCATTGGGTTTGCACCCCTGTCACCGGCAGGCCGGTTATCAGCACCCGAAGTGGTAAAGTTAATGCTTGAGTTGACTGTCAGGTTACTTGCAAGCTTTACTGAAGAATTCAGATTGACTGAAGTACGCTGCAGATCACTGTTGGGAATCATCCCCCTGTTCTGCATATTGTTAATTGAAAGCCTGTAGTTAACTCTTTCTGTATCATTAGTTACAGATATACCATTTTGAGAAGTAATGGCTGTACGGAAGAATTCCTTATAATTATCAGGATGAGAAACAAGTTCTGTCGGGGTAAGATTTCCGTTTTCATCAAAGTACGGCCATACGTATCCCATCATCCCCTTGTTCAACTCAGGACCAACCCAATAGGAGTCGGCAGCCGGCACCAGGTAATAAGGCAAGCCTGTTGTAGGCCTGCTGTCCTGGGTGTAGGGCCTTCTTCCGTTTGCAAACATATTATGGGTTTCAAGGAATTTATAGGGTGATTCAAATACCGTATTAGAGGTAACCGATACCCCCAGTCCTTTACTTCCCTTGCCTGATTTGGTGGTTATCAGTACTACACCATTACCTGCCCTTGAGCCGTATAAAGCAGCTGCACTGGGGCCTTTCAGCACCGATACACTTGCAATATCCTCAGGATTAAGGTCAGAAATGGCATTCCCATAGTCAACCATGTTCCGGTCACCTACTCCACCTACGTTTCTAAGTGTGTTATTTACCGGTACCCCATCTATTACAAATAAGGGCTGGTTGTCACTTGTCAGTGATGATGCACCCCTGATAACCATACTCACTGATGAACCGGGCCCACCGGTGGAGTTGATTGCCACACCTGCAACACGGCCTGAAAGTGAATTGAGCACGTTTTCATGTGCTACCCGCTGAAGTTCATCTCCTTCAACTTCCGATACGGCATAACCCAGGGTCTTTCTCTGACGCGAAATTCCAAGTGCTGTAACCACCACTTCATCAACTCCGATAGATGACTGGTTCATAACAACATTAATCACCGATCTGCCATCAACATTCACTTCCTGGGTTTCCATGCCCACAAAGGAGAAAACCAGAACCGACTGGTTGTTGGGCACACTCAGATTAAAGCGGCCATCCATATCAGTAACCACCCCCTGAGTGGTACCCCTCACAAGTATCGACACTCCGGGAAGATATTCCCCTGTATTGTCTCTAACAGTTCCACTTACCTGTACCTGTGCCCAGGAGTGAAACGTAAGAAAGACAAGAAATCCCAACATTGACAATTTAAAAATTTTGTTTTCCATAGGATATAGATTAAAATTTAAAATTTTCTCTCGCATTATACAAATAACGGATATGCTAAACCGATAAACTACTTATATTTTATTAACTTTATATAGAATATTAACCCTTTATCAGACCAAATATGGATTATACCCCACACAAAAGTTAAAATGATATATAATGGCTGTCAATATTCTTTATATCCTGCTTCAAACACTTGCACTAATTGCATTGATCCCAGAGGAATATATTACACTACAAGTTGACTCAATGCATCTTGTATAAAAGACATTTAGGTAAATCATTATGGGGTATACGAAACAAGCTGAAAGAAAATTAACAGTTACATTTACTTCTATAAACTGCAACCTGATGTTCAATTCAAATGAATTTAAACTACGCAGGAACCTGCATTCCAAAGTATTCAGGTAACAACTGAAAAAGTAAAACAGCCATGGTTCCTGATAATCATAAATCAGGGGCTGCTGCTCCTGAAATGCCAGCATTTACTGACACCAGGAAACTGTTCAAAAACTACAACACAAATATGAAATGTAAAGAGTTATATGGAGGTTATCAATTCACCGGGGGAGCAATCTCATGCGTATAATGTAAGGAAACACCCTCCATCGTTCTGATCCATGTACTGAAACCAGCTTCACCTTCCCGAAGCTCGATTATGCGTGAACCCTTGGCCAGGTCTCCATACCCACCGGTACTTTGCCCGTATGCCAGAGCAATTCCACCTGATACACCAATATAATTATTCACATGATCATGGCCAACAAATGTACCTTTCACATCATTCATCTCCAGAAAAGCTGAAAATAATCCGCTGTTAACCCGGGGAGAACAAACCTCTTCATGGTACTCTCCCAAAGTAGTAGATTGCCCTATTATGTTATTATACTCAGGCAGGGGTATATGAAAAAAAGCGAGTGAAGGATACGCCTGATTTTCATTTTCGGCACTGAGCATTCTGCTCCGGTTACGGTACCATGCTATCTGGTCATACTTTATCCAGTCATAATCGCTCAGGTTTTTATCATCACAATAGGCATTTGAATCAAAAAACCAGAGCAATGCAGATGTTTTACCGGTTTCTCCTGAATTTAGCCTGATGACATAATTACCAACTCCATTGATATCAGCAGGTCCTTTTTCACCTGTAAAACCAGGCAAGGTTTCGAGGAAATCAAATATCTGCGCACGTGACCACTCTGCCTCATCATCATGATTACCCAGGGTAACTGAAAATGGGATACCTGATTCAGAAAATATTGTCATCAACTCCTGCCACCCTCCTGCTGCAGGTTCATTAACAATGTCGCCTGTCAGCACAGCCAAATCAGGCTTTTCAGCTTCCAATACATGGCGGATGATTGCTGCTGTCCGGGCACAGGTTTCTTTATCATTATTCTTCCAGTGTATATCAGTAAACTGGGCAATCTTAAAAGATTTATTTTCATTAAATGGCAAGGCCAGTTCATCTTCATGTTCAACTGTTGCCACCCTGCTGCATCCCCCTGAAATCAGTAATAAGCATGCAGCTGAAATAACCAGATAATTCACAGCCAATTTCATCATTTTCATCTCATATAGTTTATAAAAAAGGCATCATCAAAACCTTTACCGTTCAGCTTAACCAAATATAAATAAAAATAGTAATACATGATAGGATGGCAAGGTGCAGGCGCCAGTCGGTAATCCCCTCAAACCTTTTGATTCCGCCCGACATCCGAAGGGTTGTCTTTTCCAGTTTTTCCGGTGCTGTTTTTTCAGTAAAAGCCGAAACGATGAACAGGATTGCTGTAATCAGTATTTCTGCCCATAACCCCCTGAACCCAAAATTCAATGTATACTTGTAGTGCAGGAAAGGAAATAAGCTTTTACCTGTTTCGGGTCCCATAAACTGATCGGTCACGAATACTGTTGATATTATCACCCCTGCAATCACTGAAGCAGCGGCACCCTTCAGGGTAACCTTCCTGCTCACAATGCCAAAGAAAATAGCCGGGAATACCGGGAGAACCAGGTAAGCCGTAATTGTCTGCAGGTACTTGTACAGGCCTTCCTCATTCTGATAAACCACCCAGGCTGCTCCAATCCCCAAAAGCACCACAAGAAAGATAACAATTCTGCCGATCAGGACCTGTCGTTTTTCCGAAGTTTTGGGTTTGAATTCCAGGACAAAATCCCGGACAACAAGCGTTGAAACCGAATTCAGAACTGCAATAAGGGAGGTAATCAGTGCTGCCACAAGTGATGCAAGTACAAGTCCTCTGACACCCGAAGGCAGGAGCCGGTTAAGCAAAAGGATAAATGTCTGCCTTGTTTCATCACCCTCAAGACCGGGGTACAATGCAAATGCAATAACACCCGGGAGGGCAAATATAAATACAGGGAACAGTTTGAGGAATACGGCAAACATGGCGCCCCACCTTGCCTGCTGAATATTGGGCGCTGCCAGTACCCGCTGCACATTTACCTGATCGATTCCCCAGTAGAAAATGCCGGCATAGAAGGCAGTGGCCAAAATGCCCCAGAACGGATATACAGGGTCTTCAACAGGCTGGGCAATAACCATTGCCTCCGGAACTTTTTCCATTAATCCGCTCCAGCCGCCTACCTGATCGAGGCCTATAAACAACATAATGGAACAGCCGAAAATCATAATCACTGTTTGGATGGTGTCGGTATACGCAACAGCTGTAAATCCACCCAGGATTGTAAAAACAGCCACAACCATCCCGGTATAGAAAACTGTTGTCATGATACTCCAGCCAAGCAGGCTATTCATTACAAGTGCCCCTGCGAAAAGTGTAAATGCCAGTTTTGTCATGATGCTGATCACCAGCATGAGGCCCGAGAAAAACATCCTGGCCGTGCGGTTATACCGTATTTCAAGAAACTCAGGTATCGTATAAATCTTATTCTTCAGGTAATATGGGAAAAGGATTGCGGAAGCAAATCCAAGGGTGATTGCTGTTGTCAGTTCAACTGAGCCGGCCGATAATCCATAGCGGTACGAATCGCCTGACAGCCCCACCAGGTGCTCTGCCCCAATGTTTGTAGCAAAGAGCGAAGCACCTATGACAGGCCATTTGATTTGCCGTCCCCCCAGGAAGAAGTTTGAACTGTTTCGCCCTGCATTCCTGATATAGGCCATGTAAAGCCCTGCACCCAGGCTGCCGGCGAGCAATATAATCCCTACAATCCAGTCAAGTCCGCTCAGTGAAATACTCATAGGTTCAGATTTAAGTCATTACTTCAACAGTTCCTCCATTCGTTTAATGCTCTGGATCATTGCCCTGACGGTATGGTAGTTAATCTTCCATGAATGCCCCATATGCGTCCAGATTGGGTCACCTTTGCGGCTAAGCAGCGGATACCACTCACCAACGCCTTTGTTGATCACCTTATCGAAAACAAAGCGGTGCACGTTCATGTATGCCTCCCAATATTTCTCTTCACCTGTCATCTGCACAGCATCAAGAAGGCCAATCAGCACTTCAGCCTGCTGCCAGAACTCCTTTTCACGGTCGTAAACCCCGCCTGAATGGGGCCCTTCCACGAAAACACCCCCATACTCATAATCGATCCCGTTATCGACAGTATGATCATAAATGATCCTGAACAAATCATGATATTTCCCCTGGTCATCCTGCAATACTTTCACCGCATGCTTAAGCAGCCATGCAAATTCTGCATTGTGCCCGTAGCAGGTATTGTCGGTTGCATTTCCCTTCTGGCCTTCTTCCGAGAACCTGTCCCATCCCCAGATGATGTCAAACTTTATCTGGGGTGCTACGCTCCAGTCCTTGTAGAACTGGGGTATGCCGGTCTTATATACAGGATGAATGATACGGTTCAGCAAGAGGTCGATGACTTCCAGCAATTTGCGCCTGTGTACATCTTTTCCTGTACATTCATACAAAGTTGTAAAGGCTTCCATCAGGTGCATATGTACATCGAGGGTTTTGCGATCGCCCCCCTGGCTGCCGGGACCACAAAGTGTCCAGTCGCGGTGAAACATTTCCCAATAGCCGCCATACATCGAATCGACGCAGTATTTCTGCAGAAGGTCAAATACCTTTTCGGCATATTCCACTCCCCTGTTGTCGCCTGTTGCCAGGGTATATTCGCTTAATGAATACATTGCAAAGCTATGTCCGTATATAATCTTGCTGTCAATCTTTAGGTTTCCCTTTCTGTCGAGCATCCAGTAAAAGCCTCCGTGCTCCCTGTCCCACATTTTGCTGATCAGAAAGTCGACACCATGTTTGGCCATTTCAGCCACTTTCTCATCACCATACCCTGCACGGCATGCCGATGCAAGGGTATACAAACAGCGGGTTTGTGCAATGAGTGACTTTTCATCTTCCCCGGTATCATTTCCCTGTTCATCGAAGTGAGTCAGGTATCCCCCGTTTTCCTTATCAATCATCCTGGTGAACCAGAATGGCAGCAATTCATTTACAAGATGTTTTTCGGCTTCATTTTTATAAGCCAGAATTTCGTTTTTATCCATTGTCATATTCATTTAAGCCTGGTAATCATTTCTGTTTATTAACTTTTCTATTTCTATTGTGGCTGATTGAAAAACAGTTTCAGTTTTACACAATCAAACGTTCAACCAGTCATTCAACCTGCATTTAATTCCTGATAAAGTGCCAGTAAGAAATCACGATTATCGGCAGTCAGGTAATCCATCTCCCCGCCCATGCGGTGAAATGTTTTACAATAGCGCAGATAATAGGCAGGGTTGCCTGCAGGCGGCTCACCATCCTTGTCCCAGTCCCAGTCAGAAACAGCAAGATCAACCACCACAATATAATGATTATCGATATGACTGTTTCGTTTGATTTCCAGGTTTTGTGACATCGACAGTGATTTTTCGAATATCATTGGCGACATCACTGCCGAGCCCACCGACATATAAACACCATGATCAAGATTGCCCACACTGTTTGCATAGTACAGAAAATCGTTCTCTGCCGTCCGGCCCACAGCTGCCCCATGATTCATCGGATGGGTATAAATGATATCATGCCCGAACATGGGATGCCCTGTAAAAGGCACCTTCAGGGAATAGGCATTCCCCTGCACCGAGTACTTTTTATATGGGTGGGGGACCTCCATCATACCTGCAGGCAGGTTAAAGCGACTGATTACACCGGCAAAGTCAAGTGCTGCAGCTGCCTTTCCGGCATCTGTTCTCATATGTTCAGCTGCGAATGCGTACAAGTTATCAGGCTCCGGAATAAATATTCCCTCCTCATGTACAAGCTTTCCTACCGATTCACCATACCCAAGACCCTGGTATGCTCCAGCCACAAGGGCCAGGTTGATATAAAACCCTGTTTTGTCCCAAATGCCAAACTGCCCCAGGCTGACGTTTTCCCTCACATCCTCACTCGACTGCCCCAGGTATGCAAATTCCCAGTCATGGATAATACCCGCGCCATTTGTAGCCAGGTGTGTAACCCATCCTTCCGACATCAGGGAAATCAGTACAGGGCCCATCCCGTTTTTGATTGTATGTGCCCCAAATGCAAGAATTACTGACTTATTCAGTTCACGTGCTTTTCTGATCCGTTCTGCCGTTTTTTGTATTACCGCCCGGGCTTTAGCCGGCAGGTTACCGGGGGCATGTTCCGGACGGATATGATCACGTTCAATGTAAACCTTATTCTTCCTGTCGGCCAGCTTTCTGATATCGAGCTGAAACCTGTCGAACTTTGGGTAAGGCATCATTTTCCGGATTGAATGTTTAACAACTGCAGCAGGCGGGGCAACTGTGAAAAGTCGGGGATGATAATATCGGCCCCTGCCTTTATTAGCCTGGAGCGCTTGCTCTCATTCAGGCTGTGCCTTTTCACCTCGTTGCTGGCTATTCCGATTGTAACCCCTCCCCTTTTGCGGGTTTCCCTGATTTCAACCGGCCCGTCTCCAAAAGCAGCCAGCTGACCTGTCTTCGACTCACCGACAATATTCAGAATCCTGTCGAGCACCATCTTCTTGGCCTCTTTTGTCACGTCACCCACTGCACCATAGATACCCCCCTTAAAGAGGTGATCATATCCAAGTATACGGGCCTCATTTTTCACATCATCCTCATCGGTACCGCTTGCCAGGTATAAAGTAACACCTGCATTATGCAGACATTCAAGCAGTGCCACTGCATTTTTAAGGGTGTAATCTTCAACCGACAGTTCACCCCTGAGCAGTTTGGCTTCACGCTCCTTCACCATTGCGAGCAGCTCCCGGTTATAAATTTCCTTATAGCCAAATTCATCCAGTATCTTTTCCTCAGCCACCAGGCCAAATTCCCTGACAAGTTCAACCAGTCCCTTCATCTGGACCAGGGTCTGGATGCCGGTGGTTTTGTCCACAAAATCAATTACCCTCGAATGCACCTTGTGATAAAGTGCCTCATCGGCCTCATGAAACTGCTCACCCATAATGGCCTTCATCATCATGGGCACCATGATATGCTCCCAACCCTCCCTCAGTGTAGAAATTGTTCCATCGTGGTCAAAGATGGCATGGCTTATCTGCAGGGGCTCCTGCCAGGTGTTGATGATTTCAATTTCGGTGCTGTTCCAGTACCAGGCATGCCGCATATCTTCAGCAAGCTCGGGACTGTATATAAAATCGGGGTCGGCACCAATCTGCATAATCTCTTCAGGAGATGCTGTACCGGTCTGAAACAGTTTCTGGACAGTTACCCCTGCCACATAAGAACCAATTTCAGCAGAAACCTGGAGGCTGTATCCGGCTGCCAGTGCTGCCGCTGCTCCGGCAAGGTAACTGTCGCCTGCGCCAACGGGATCAACTTTTGAAATAATCATCAGTCCGTAAATATCAGTCGCACCATTTCCGTCAACAATCACTGAACCCCGCTCCCCCCGGGTTATATAAAGCGGTTTCCCGAATCTTTCATATAATTTCAAAGCTGCTTCCTTCACCTCCGAATAAAGCACAACATCGGTTGAATCCTTATGTAATCCAATCAGGTTGGCTGCTTCACGGTCATTCATTTTCCGGTAAGCGCCCTCGTAAACCTCACTGTAATTCCTGCTGTCGGCAATGAAAATCTTGTCAGGAAAACTCTGGATAACCTGCACCAGCTGTTTTCTGAAGTAGCCGGTATGAATTCCCGACAGTACCTGCTGGTTGATAATGACCGCATCGACTCCGGGAATCTCATCCCTCAGCAGCTGCAGCAACCTGTCGGCCGTTGCCTGTGAAAGCCTGTTGAAATTACCGAAATCTATCCTGTTCTGCTCCACATTGGCAATATATGGTTTTGTATAAACATGGGTCGACCAGTTCTCATCCTGCACAACAAGGTTTTCAGGGTTAATCCCATTTTCCTGCATCACCTTAATCATTTCGGTGCCAAACGGGTCGGGCCCTATGACCCCAAATGCCCGTACATCTTTCACCCCCATGGCTGTCAGGTTATTTGTCACATTTCCTGCGCCGCCCAGTGAATAGCGCTGCTGTTTCACAGGCCGGGTGACTTGCCCCGTTTCAATGGATACTTCACTTTTCGACTCATCGATAAACCAGTAGGCATCAAGACAAAAATCGCCCACTACGGCAATCTTTACCGAACGGATGTCACTGATAATTTTCTCAAGCATTTCTTTTTTCATCGGCCATTCTATCTGTTAAGTTTTTACAGTCTCAGCAAGCATGAATCTTATTATATATTTCAATCAGCCAAACATTTCCCTTTCGACCAGCCGGCAAATCAAATGATAAACCGGCAGATGGAGTTCCTGTACGCGGGCAGTGATTTTCGACGGCACATTGATGAGCACATCACAATAGGGCTTCATCTGCCCGCCGGGTTCACCAGTCAGCCCTATAGTAACCATCCCCAAAGCTCTGGCTGTGACAAGTGCATCAGTCACATTCTGTGCATTTCCCGATGTGCTGATGGCAAGCAGCACGTCACCTTTCCGGCCGTAGCCTGCTACCTGCTGTGCAAAAATGAAATCGCCGCCCAAATCATTTGAGATGGCTGTCAGCAATGGAGTATGTGCCGAAAGTGAAATGGCAGGAAGTCCCTGCTGAAGGATTTCAGCAAGCAGGGCACCGCGTTCACCAAAACCCTCCTTCAGTTTATTGGCGAGGGTTTCATCCAGGGGCCTTTTCATCTCAAAACCCTTCATCAGTTCGCCCACAATGTGGTCCGAATCGGCACTGCTGCCCCCGTTGCCGCATACCAGCAGCTTGCTGCCGCCTGTAAAAGCCTTAACCAGCAGCTGAACTGTAAGCCTGATATTTTCCTTCAGTGAGGCAAGTTCAGGGTATTGTTCTACAAACTGTTGCATGTAATCCATTTCAAATCCTTCTCATATTTTATTTTTAAGAACCTCTTCATAAAGCGCCACGCACAGGGCGGCATAATCTCCAATTGAATCACCCAATCCGGCAGGCTTTATGCTGCAAACACCAAGGGCAGCCGGAATAGCTTCCTTTTCAAGTACCGGATACATATACTTCCTGAACAGTGATTCGTTCCTGGAATAAATGCTTCCAATGACAATGCATTCAGGGTTAAGCAAATCGATCAATATGGCAAGGCCGCGTCCCAGGTATTCAGCCGAGATTTTTACAATTTCCAGTGCTGTTTCATCGCCTTCAAGGGCAGCAAGCGCCACTGCGCGGGCATCAGGATTATCTGATTGGGCAAGGACTGATATTGGCCCATGACCTGCTGTGCCCTGGTTTTTCGCCGCCAGTACCGATTTGGCCAGCCGGGCAATGCCTCCCCCGCTGCAGAAACCTTCAAATGACCCTGCCTTTCCAAAACCCACCGGACCGTCATCTGCCAGCCTGATGTGGCCTGCTTCACCTCCCAGGTCATTGGTCCCGCTGTAAAGCCTTCCATCGAGGATTAACCCGGCACCCATACCGGTTCCGAATGTCAGGAAAATCATGTTCCTTGTTCCTTTGCCTGCACCCATCAGCCACTCGGCAAGCGCACAGGCATTGGCATCATTCTGCAGAGCTGCTGGCACACCGTATTTTCCGCTGAAAAGCTCAACAACAGGCACATTATCCCATCCGGGCAGATTAGGCGGTGAATAAATCATCCCTTTACGGGAATCGAGCGGGCCTCCGCAACTGATGCCTATCCCGGTCAACTGTTGTTGTGGAAATTCAGCCAGGAGCGTATCGATATGATGAAAAAATTCATTGATGACCTCGCGGTAACCCCTTTCAGCCGTAAGGGTGTCAAACTGGATTCTCCTGAAGATGTTAAAATCGCTGTCGCCTGCAACAACAGCGCACTTTGTCCCTCCGATATCGACTCCCAGGTAAAACTTTTTATTCATTGAGTAAACATGTTAAATCGTTTTAGCAACCTGACAAAAAAAATCCCTATGCCGAATTCCTCACAACCAGTTCAGCCTTCAAAATCACTTTCTGCGGTGGCTTTAACCGTGCATTGCCATTCATCAGTTCCAGCAGGATTTTCACCGACTGGCAGCCAATTTCACTTAACGGCTGGGCAACAGCCGTCACAGGCGGATAGCTTATGCTGTAGGCATCGGGGTCATCAAAACTAACAACTGCCACATCGTCCGGGACTTTCAGGTTCATTGAATGGATACTCTTAAGCCCAAGAATACCTGCCTTGCTTGTTGTAAAGAATATGGCATCAGCCTTAACATCACCCTCTCCCGTCAGCTGAAGGATGGCATCACGGAAATCATCCTGCTGATGTGAGAACGGCAGAATCTTAATAAGCCTTTCATCGGTTTCCAACCCTGAATCCGCTATCGCCTTCATATATCCTTCAAGGCGCTGCTGCATATTTACCAGTCCGTGATTTATTGTAATGCAGGCAATATTGCGATATCCCCTGTTGATTAACCATTTTGTGGCTTCAAATGCGGCAATGAAGTTGTCGACTCCTATATAGTTTGAATCAATTTCAGGGAAGTACCGGTCAATCAGCACGTACGGCTTCCGGCTTCGCTGAAGGGCCTGTATCTGCTGTTCACTGCCTGCGGGGGGTGAGATGATGAGACCGTCGACCTGCCCCTGCAGCAGCATGTCAATCTGGTGGCCTGAATTTTCAGCACTTTCATCGGAACTGCAGAATATAACCCGGTAGCCATATTTTGAGGCTTCATTTTCAATTTCCCGCCCCAGCTTCCCGAAAAAAGGATTGGCAATGTCGGCAATAATCAACCCGATGGTATTGGTTTTCCCGGTACGAAGGCCCTTTGCAATCTGGTTGGGCTGGTAGTTAAGTTCCTTTGCCATCTCCTGTACCTTTTTGCAAACCTCTTCACTGATGCGGTGTTCACGTCCCTTGCCGTTTAAAACCAATGACACGAGTGTCTTTGAAACATTCAAGCGTTCGGCAATATCGTTAAGCGAGGCGTTTTTCATAAAGGTCATCCGGTTCATTATCCTAAACAAAAATAATATTATTGATGTACAATCAATTGATTAACTAACTAAATATTAATTGCTTTCCCTGCTCATGCGCTCCCTTTCCCAGCCATGGTCGACATACTCCCACGACACTTCACCCTGGTTCACCCTTAAAAGCAAAAAGCCCTCCCTTGTATTGTGGCGCCTTCCTTTCCATCCGTTCCCGGCGATTGAACCCCCGGTGATATAGGTGAACCTGTTGTTTACCTCTCCCGATTCCATCCAGTGGATATGCCCCTGAAGTACAAGTTTCAGGTTATGTTCCTGAAGAATGTTGAATACACTGGCTGAATTCTCCACACTGCGGGTGCCGTCACCCCCGTTTACAAACTGCCACACGGTAATCAGCGGAATATGTGTCACCAGCACTACCGGTGTGGCTTTATCCACTTTTTCAATATCCTGCTTCAGCCATTCCATCTGTGTTTCATTTATGAAACCTTTGTATTTGCCATCTTCTGTCACGTCAAGGGAATTAAGCACAATAAAATGCCAGCCTTTATGACCGAATGAGTAATAGCTTTTACCCAGATGACGTTCAAACATTCCGTATTTGTAATCGGGATGATTTTCATCTTCGGGGCTCTCAGGATAAATAGCAAACAAGTCATGGTTGCCCAGACAATTGTATACCGGCATATTAAAGCTGCTGCTCATTTCCTTGTAGAGGGTAAAAAGTGAATCACCCTTCTGCTGGTTTCCCCTCATGACATCGAAAACCAGGTCGCCGCCGGTCAGTACAAAATCAGGATTGATCAGGTTAACTTCATCAATGGCCATCCGGAACCCGGCAGGGGCATCCATATCGGGTCTGAGATGTATATCAGTCATGAATACAAATTCAAAACTCTCCGATGGGGCCGGGAACTCCTGCGCCAACACAGGCGATGCCTGGAAAAGTACCAGTAAAAATAATAAAGGGAGAAAATTCTTACAATGCTTCATTACGGTAATATTTACAGGCAACACCCATACCGGCCTTCGTTCATTTCAAAAAACACAATGTTTTCCACTATCCCAAATGAACAGCATATTTCCCTTTTTTGCTTCTGATTTGTTGGTTAATATTTATGCAATTTTATCCTTCAGGGATTCTTGACCGGACTTTACGATTCGATGTAAAACGGATAAAAATTTTTCCAGGCACAATTCTTCGATGTCCTGTGGACGGAACAAAAGCTGGTGCTGTGTGTCGGTTAACCATAAATCTTCCCACGCCGGGTATTCTTCCGGGATGTCCATCTTCCTGCCAGTCCTGGTATAAACTCGCGACAAATTCGCGACAAATTCGCGACAAACTCGCAGTAAATTCAATTATTTGCGAATTTATTCTGAAGTTGACCTGAATTTGAGCCGAATTTACATTGGCCCTGCACCAGCGATAACAGGGAGGAACACAGGTGACAGACCACCTAAGACAACCCTTTCCCGGAAACAATGTTACCGGAGGCTGCATGTTTTTTCAGCACCGGGAAGAAACCACCGGAGACAAAAAGGGCTTGAGAAAGAAGATGACCTGTAAATCAGCAGCTTTCAGGGAATCAGTTTTTCCTTACATACAATGAAACCCAAAGGATGTACAACATGCAGAACCCAATGACAAATATGCCCGAAACAGGGGAAATAACCGTATTGAAGAAGCCGGCAACAGGCGGGATGAAAGCACCGCCTGAGATGGCCATTGTCAGCAGGCCCGAGATTTCATTGGAACGATGCGGCATTTTTTCAAGGGCGAGGGTAAAAATTACAGGAAACATATTCCCGGCCCCCAACCCGGTAATGAATATAAATACCATGGCCGACAACCATGAAGGGGCAAGCATAATTCCGGCCACACCTGCCAGAGCAGTGAGAGAGGTCAGAAACAGGAACCGACGCGGTTTCACCCAGTTCAGGATGACAGCCCCGGCCAGGCGGGCAACCGTTTCGCCTGCAAAGAAGATACTGATGCCAATGGCTGCCCTCTCCATGGGAATCTGGAATTTAGCCATCAGCACCGGTGCTATGTTTGTATTTATTGCCACTTCGGCACCTACGAGCAAAAATATGGAGCCAGCCATTACAGCGATAAACCGGTTTTTCAGCAAACCAAAAGCTGAACCGAATGATGCAGGCTTCCGGTCACGTTTTGATTCAGAAACAGGAGTAAGCAGCAGCCAGAGGGCAGCCAGCATGGAGGTCATTCCATAGAGGGCCAGCACCAGTTTCCAGTTTCCGAAACGGGCAGCAAACCATGTGGCTATCAGCGGACCGGCAAATGAAATGATTGCCTTGATAAACTGTCCGGTGCTCAGAAAACTTGCAAGCTTTCCCCGGGGTGACACATCCTGCAGCAAAGGGTTTGTGGATACCTGGATTAGCGTATTCCCAACTCCCAGCAACAGGAATGAGGCGAACATCATCCCTAAAGAGTAGTAAATAAATGGGATGGCAAGTCCGCATGCCTGTATGGCCATTCCCGTGACCAGCATGCTGCGTTTCCCGATTTTGTCCTGAAGAATGCCTGCAGGCACCGAAAGAACAAAGAACCACAGCAATACCATCATCGGGAGAAACTGCACGGCAAAGCTTGTCAGTTCAAAATCCTGCTGGATGTAACCGGTGGCCACACCAATGATGTCGACAAACCCCATCACTACAAAGGAAAAGAAGACGGGCGACAACCTGCTCCATATGGTTTTTGGCTCTGTCATAGCTTACTGAATATTAACACACATTGCAACATCAACCGAACTTTCAAACGGGTATAATGAATTCAGCCTAAACAGGAAACCTGTCATGGGCTCCCGGCATGCCGTCATGCATTGAAATGGAAACAAGGGCAAGCAGGGCAATAATGATTAGAACTGCTGCCACCATGAGTTTGAACCTTACGAAGTTTACTGAAGCCACCTGGCCGTCAAACGGGTTCCCTGATTTATTTAACAGCACGAGTACCACTGCAAGATTAACAATATACAGATGGTGGTTCAGGTGGAACATGCCTGCCAGGGCCCCTGTAACAAGGTAGCTCATAAGGATATATATGCCAAAGTAGATGACAAAGAAGTACATGATGCTTTTGCGGTCGGTGCGCAGCCATCGTCCGAAAGCGAGCCATGCGGCCACCAGGCCAGCCGAAAGAACCACGGCAGCAATCCAGCTTGTCAGGTTTGCCACCTGTACAGGGTTGGGTGCATCTGCAAGCCGTTTGGGGAGATGGGTAAAATGGATTGTTTCCACGAAGACAACCAGTGGTATGAGGGCGGTCAGCACCAGCAGCGGAACAAGATATTCCCAGCGGCGGGTAACAGGAGCAGATTCAGGCCAGCGTGAAGTAAAGACGGCCCAGGCCATGGCACATCCGCCAAAGAAGCCGATGCTGTATTCCATGACGTTCCACATATTGAATTTGATTTGCATGATTGTCCCTGCCGTTTGCAGGAAGTTGCCAAAAGCAAAACCAAAACCTGCGCCAAGCGCAGTGAGCAGTGCCACACGCATTGAAAGCCTGTAGTTATTGCGGGCCATATGCCAGATCATGGCAAGTCCGCCGCCCAGGCATAAAGCCCATGCTTCAGATCGCGGGGGTGTCATCAGGAATCCAAGCTGGTTTATAATCAGTCCGTAGGAAATCAATCCACCGGCAACCATCTCTGCCATGAGGCTTCCCCACTTTACCTTCTTTTTTCCGGATGATTCCAGGGCGAGGCCGGTCAGGCCGCCACCCAGCAATCCAAACAGGCTGCCAATGACAAACAGCATCAGCAATCCGTAAAAAGCATTCGGAAAGTTATCACTACGGCCGTAACCAACTACCCTTCCATAGCTGATCATGCCGGTTACACCCCAGCCAATGGCCGAAACAAATGCCACAGGGAGCATTTTTCTGTACCAGTCCTTGCGCCCTGAGGCCAGCACCAGTGCAAGCGCACCAATTGCGCCGGCCCATGCGGCACCCTGTTCATGTCCAAACTGTCCCCTTACCCCCCAGGCGGTTGCCAGCGTCATCCCCACGATGAGGATTCCCGCCACTTGTGATCTACTCATTTTTATTTAGTTTAAATTGGTCGAACAACTCCCCGTCAGCAGTGAATGCTTTGAAAATAAGCTCATCCCCTTCAATGGATATCAGATGGTACAACTGCTTAAATGATCCTGACTGTTCCATCCAGTCCTTGTCGCCTGCCTCGTACATTTTAGGTCCGCTTACCGAAACAACATACATCACTTCATGTCCGTTTTCAGGGTTATCGTTAGCCCTGCCACGTCCATAGGAATGATCGTGCCCCGAGAGTACAAGGTCGACCTTATATTTTTCGAGGATAGGCTGAAAGTGCTGCCTGAGGTGTGGGTTATCACGGTTTTCCTTGGGAGAATAAAACGGAAGATGCGTATTCACGATAACCCACTCACGGGTATTATGGCGAAGCACTGAATCGAGCCAGGCTTTCTGGGACTCCAGCCTGAGCCCTTCTGCATGTCTCAGTTCCCCGTCGGCAGCCGAATCAATGGAAATAAACCGCAGGTTTTTATAATCGATTACATAGCAGGTTCCCTCAAGCCCAGCAGGGCCATTATGCGGAAGCCTGAACTGAGCGTTCCAGTGGGCGCCGAGCGTCAGTCCGCTGTAGTCATGATTTCCGGGAGTCATCACCTGTGGAACCATGCCGTAGATGAAAGCTCCGGCCTGAAACCATTCGTGCCATTCCACATCCCTGCCTGCACGGTTAATCAAATCGCCTGCATACATCATAAAAGCAGCTGAAGGGTGATGACCGTATGCTTTCCTGATGACCCGCGACCACTGCGACTTCAGGTCGGACTGCGGATCACCGAACCATATAAATGAGAAGCCAGGTGCATCATGCGATGGCATTTCAAACTGCAGCCATTCGCTCCAGTTGTTGCCGGCACCTACCCTGTAAACATATTTTTGTCCGGGTTCAAGGCCTGTAACAATACAAGAATGATGACTGGATACGATATCGGGTTCGTTTTGCCACGAATATTGCCTGACAACTGTTTCAGCATCAAATATCCTTCCGGCACTGGCATCGATTCTTGCCTGTGCCTTTTGCAACTCCAGCACCGAGGACATAACTGTGGTATCGGTACGCCATGAGACAGCTACTGAAGTCATGGGGTCTTCCGTAAGGTTCAGGATAATCCGATCGGGGACAGGGGTTGGCCGATTGGCCTGAGCAGTTACAACACCCCGGGGCAGGATGAATGCCAAGAAATAAAAACAGATAAACATTAACCGGAACATGCCCATTTCTCCCTGGATTTAAAGATTAAAATTAAATAAATCAACGCTTTTCCGAAAATCAGCCAGAGCATAGCCCAACCCTGTTTTAAGTGATAAAGTGCAGGTCGTGATTCATTCCCCGCTCACTGATTTTCCATTTTAACAAAAAAACAGGATCACCCCTGAAAAAACTTCTGCTTTTTTATTCATTACAGATAGAATTTTAACCTTTCCATTGTAATCTCAGTTCACTTTTTATCTTTGGGGTTAATATTCTTAAAATTGACAAATCAAATTCAAAAAATGATGAAGCAATTCAAGCCGCTATTCCTCGTCATTCTTTTAACCGTTATTTCAGGTTACAGAGCACATCTGAGCGCCCAGGATAAAACTCCGGCCGGTTATGTAAATCCGTTTATCGGCACCGACTTTTTCGGGCATACCTTTCCGGGTGCTTCACTTCCCTATGCCATGGTTCATGTGAGCCCTGATACGGGCACAGAAGGCTGGACACACTGTGCAGGATATATTTACCAGGCGAATTCGATTATGGGATTCAGCCACACCCACTGGAGCGGAGTGGGTATGGTTGACGGAGGCGACATTTTGCTTATGCCTGTTGTGGGGAACAAGCTTCAGGTTACCCCGGGAACTGATGACGATCCTGATTCGGGATACCGGTCGAGGTTCAGCCACAACAGGGAATCGGCATCACCCGGCTATTATGCTGTTCACCTGCAGGATTACGACATAGAAGCTGAGCTTACGACCACGCGGCGGGTAGCTTTTCACAGGTATACGTTCCCTGAATCGGAAAATGCGAAAGTAATCATCGACCTTGGACACCAGATAGGTAAAAAGGATGAGCATGATTTTGCTGAAATACGCATAATCAATAACCAGCGCATAGAAGGGGAAAAGACTGACGGGCCTGCAAAGATTTATTTTGTGGCCGAGTTCAGCAAGCCTTTCAGGTATTATGGAACCTTTGATGCCGACTACGTAACCCCTGAATCGGGGGCCGCGGTATTTGCCTATAAAAATGCGGAGAAAGGCCGGAATATCGGGGCGTTTGTAACTTACCACACTGCTGAAAGGGAGCAGGTACTTGTAAAAGTGGCAATATCCTATACCGGGATAGAAGGGGCAAGGAAGAATATGCTGGCGGAACTGCCACACTGGGATTTTGAAAAAGTAAGGAGCGATGCCAGGTCCATATGGGACAAGGAGCTTTCGCGCCTCACCATTGACGGGGCCACTGACGACCAGAAGGAGATATTTTATACCGCGGTATACAGGTCACTGCTTGCTCAATATATCAACCAGGATGCAGATGGCAGCTACTCAGGGGTTGACGGGAAAATCCATAAGACCGGAGGGTCAAACTATTATGGCTCATTTTCGGCCTGGGACACCTACCGCTCGCAGCATCCGCTGCTGACACTCATAGCCCATGAGCATGTCAATGACTTCATACAGTCGATAGTTGAAAAAACAAGGCAATATGGCTGGCTGCCGGGCCAGCACTTCCAGAACGTGTTTGGGGAAGGGATGGTTGGCGACCATCTTGTACCGATAATCGTGGATGCCTGGAGAAAGGGGTTCCGCGACTATGATGCAGATTATATATACAAGGCCATGCGGACAAAGGCACTTGAGTTTCCAAAGCCGCCGGTACCGGCTGATGCAGCACGTTCGGGGCTGAAACACCTCAATGAACTGGGTTATATTCCTGCCGACAAGGTTAGCGAATCGGTTCCCAAAACAATGGAATTTGCCTATGACGACTGGTGCATAGCCCAAATGGCCAGAGACCTGCAAAAAGATGAAGATTACAGGCTGTTTATGAATCGTGCAGCCAATTATAAAAATGTATGGGACAATGAAACACAGTTTATGCGGCCCCGCATGAGCGATGGTTCGTGGCTGGAGGCACTGAACGAAAGGGAGCAGGTTATCGTGAAGGAAGGCAGCCATTCGTGGTACAGGTATTTCGACCCGTTACTTGTGGGCAGGCGGCCAAACAGGCACTACACCGAGTCGAATGCATGGCAGTATATTTGGTCGGTACAGCACGATGTGCCGGGACTGATCAACCTGTTTGGGAGCAATGAATCATTTACCGAAAAGCTTGATACATTTTTTGAAATGAGTCCGCTGATTTCACCACCCAAATATGTAGGTGTGGTAGGGACCATAGGCCAGTACGTACATGGCAACCAGCCTTCGCACCATGTGGCTTACCTCTATAATTATGCAGGGCAGCCATGGAAGACGCAGCAGCGGGTGAGGCAAATCATGGAAGAACTTTACAGGCCGGGGCCGGGAGGGCTTTGCGGGAATGAAGACATGGGTTCGCTTTCATCGTGGTATGTACTGAGCGCAATGGGAATTTACCCGGTAACACCGGGAAATCCTGTATACATGATTGGCAGCCCGCTGTTCGGGAAGGTGGTTCTTCAAACCGAAAAGGGAATTACATTCACAGTAACGGCAAGGAACAATTCAAAGGAAAATATTTATATCCAAAAGGCAATGCTCAACGGACAACCCTTCAGCAGGACATGGATTTCGCATGAAGAGATCGTCAACGGGGGGACTCTGGAATTTGAAATGGGACCTGAACCGTCACAAAACTGGGGAACCGGTCAGCAGGCGCTTCCCCCTTCAGGATTGTAACGCCGGCAATTCTTTACATGCACGCGCCAAAACACAGGTGCAGGAGAAAGGAGCAGCAACATTGACGGCTCAGGAGCAGGGTTATTGCCGGAGCATCTTTCTGATCGTCGTGCTTTTAAGATTGCCTGAATATACAATCAGGGAATATTTCAGTACAAGTGGTTCATCTGCCGGAATCTCAACGGTTGTATTGCCGGGCCATGCTGCATTCTGCATACTGTTTTTTGCACGCAGGATCCAGGGTTGCGGATAACCAGGGTTATCAGGGTTATCGGCGATAACAATGCCTGCTTTTTTGCCTTTTGCACCCATACTGCCTGAGATATTGACATATCCGGGAGATGAAACGGCTGTATTTTGGGGAGCGACTGACCCGGCAGGACCTGAGAACGATACATCAGCGGGCAATGCCATTCTGACCGAGAACCCACTGTATCCCTTCTCATCTTCGGAGCCTCCGATCCTGAGTCCATTTTCAAGCGCAAGCAGCTGAATTTCGAAATCCAGCCGCCGTGCATTTCCCCTGGCAGGATGAATTGTGATTGTTGTTTCTTCGTGCAGATAAGGAACCATCGCCCCCTGCTTTTTCCATTCAGGTGATTTCCATTTTACCTGTGCTTTCAGGATGCCGCTACCATCGGGCCTTGACATGAACTCGAGTTCAGCAATTTCCTGTTCAAAGTTTTTGATTTCCCAGGGGTCGCCAATCCTTTTATTGCCAATCCACACCTGGTGCCATGCCCAGAACACACCCCGGTGATGGAGGTGGTCGGCAGGGAAATCCTCGGTCATTACAATTCCTGAAGGGCTCCAGAGCGGATGGATATAATGCCGCCGCTCTGCCTCCCCGTTCCTGCTTTTTGGTTCAGCCTGGTAGAAAAAGACATGCGTCCCCTTATCGAGTACAAGGATTCCTCCCGCTTCCTTTTTCATGGTTATCTGGGCACCTGCCAAATAGTGCAGCGCAAAGGCCAGGAAAGAAACCAGAATGATATGTTTCATTGATTTAAAATTTCTCTCTAAAATACAATTATTACCAAGAAGAAAAAGATATCATTTGTCAGCTGATAAAAAAACTCCCCGGAAGCTTCCGGGGAGTTTTATCATTATCATATTCAAACATGTGCACAATTACAGGGTAAGTTCCCATCCGGGAGCATATTCCCTGCCCCAGAGTTTCATTGCATCGCGATCGTACATCCGCCCGGTTTTCTCATCGATATTGAAACCTTTGCCAATGCGGTAGGCGATATTTGAATAATGGACAAGTGCCATACTGATGTTAGCATCATCGATAGGTGCAGTCAGTTTCGCTTTTCCCCTGATTGTATCGAAGAAATTGATGACATGGCCTGTAGTCATGTCACCTCCGCCACCAAGGGCGGTACCAGCCTCGTTTGAAACCGATTTGCTGTCTTTCACTTTCTTGCCGCCCCTGTCGAACAGCTCATACTTGCTGCGGTTGACAAAAACACTGCCCTCGCTGCCGAATATTATCACACCTCTGTCGCTGCCATAGGTATTGTATCCATTGCGGCTTTTACCATCCCAGGTAATAATTTTGTTACCTGCAAAACGGAAAGTAGCATCCATTGTATCATACATTTCCCAGCCGTCATCTTCAAAATGGCGTTTAGCGGCTTCCACTTCAACATATTCGGGATAGTCGACCTGCAGTGCCCAGCGGGCAACATCCAGTTCATGGGTAGCATTGTTTCCTGCCTCAGCTGTACCATAATCCCAGCCATACCAGTGCCAGTTGTAATCCCATGTTTCTTCGGTATAATCCCTTCTTGGGGCAGGTCCCTGGAACAATTCCCAGTCGAGGCCGGCAGGAACAGGTGCTTTCTTCTGGACAGGTACCCTTCCGCGGCCGTTGATATAAAATGCAACTGCCTTGTATGCCTTGCCAATCACCCCGTTATGTATTTCATTGATGATCTCGATTGTATGGTCGGATGACCTCTGCTGGTTGCCCATCTGGACAACCTTGTTATATTTTCTGGCAGCCTCAACAAGCAGTTCATTTTCAAACATATTATGGCTGCTGGGTTTTTCAACATAAACATGTTTGCCGCCCTTGAGTGCCATCACCGAACCAGGTGTGTGCCAGTGGTCGGGAGTGGCATTGATAAGTACATCAACCTTTTTGTCGTCGATTACTTTCCTGATGTCGTTTTCAAGCTTCGGTTTATAGCTGATGTGTTTCGAAAAGTTTTGCAGTGCCCTTTCACGCTGTTTCTGCATCACGTCGCACAGGTAAACCAGTTCCACATTGGCTTCTTTCATGGCAATGGGCTCATAAAATGCACCCAGACGCCGACCAAGGCCTGCTATGGCAACATAAATCCTGTCGTTTGAACCGATAATCCGGTTATAGCTTTTTGCCGGCATGCCCAGAGCCGACCCACCTATTGCAACACCGGCCGAACCGGCTGCAACCTTCCTGATAAAATCCCTTCTGTTTGAACTCATTATTTTTTTATTTTTAGTTACAACATAGCAAGAACCCCTTTTGTATACCCGAACGACTCCATCATGCCCGGCAGCGGGTCATCAGCTTCAGCTTCATATTCAAGTGCCAGGGTGCCCGTATATTTCATTTTTACAACTGTTTTCATGAAAGAGGTAAAATCAATGACACCCCTGCCGATGATACAGGTTGTCCCTTCGGCCGCTGCAGCAGTGACATCCTTGATGTGAATATCGAGCACGCGGTCGAAAAAGTCCTTCAAATCCTGTTCAGGGTTCCTGTTGATGCGTTTTGTATGGCCGATATCGATGCAAAGGCCCATACGTTTGTCCCTGTTTTTAATCAGCCTGTAAGCACTTTCGGCACTTGGATAAAGCTTGTCGCCCGGCCCGTGATTATGGATTGCAAGTTTTACATCAGTTTGTCTTACCTTCTCTTCCACATAATCGAGCAGCTCATGATTGGGCACGCCCACAATCATTTCCATGCCTGCAGTTTTGGCATACCTGAAGGCCTGGTCGACTTCTTCCCTGTTTTTCATGTAGATTACACCGCCGCCATACAGTTCAATTCCTTTCTTACGGCACAGTTCTACTGTATTCCTGATGGTTTCATCACTTGCATTCAGCGGAAGGTGCATATCCTTGAAGGTAATGCGGGTGACACCGCACCGTGCTGTCATATCCAGGGCTTTCTCTACCGGAAACTTCCTGAGGGTATATGAAGCCACACCAAGCCGGTATTGCGGCTTTTCCTTTTTTGCTGAACCTGATGCAGCAGCAGCCAAACCGGGGACTGTAATTACAGCAGCACCGGCGCCGGCCAATTTAAAAAAGTCTCTTCTGTTGGCCATGGTTATAGTTCCCGTATTTTGATACTCCTGAAGTGCACCTCATCGTTATGGTCCTGTATTTGGATTGGCCCCCTTTCCGACATGCCAAATCCTTCAGTTTTTGCGAACTTACTTGCGGCTACCCTTTCCTTAAATTCATCATCGCCACGTGTGAATTCAACCACTTTGCGGCCATTCAGCCAATGCTCTGCCCTGCCATCGGGATAGAGAACAATCCGTCCCCTGTTCCATTGTCCGGGTCCGTTAACAAACCTTGGTTCCTTGTTTGCAGGTATCAGATCATAGAGTGAGGCCAATGTGCGGTTCCCTTCGATCCCGTTTTTTGCATCAGGATGGTTCTGGTCGTCCAGAATCTGGTATTCCAGACCCACAGACGGACCGTTATTTCCAAGTCCGTATTTAATGCCACTGTTGGCACCTTCAGAAAAGTTGAATTCAAATTTAAGCTCGAATGGTCCAAACTCTTCACGCGAAATGATATCCCCGCCTTTCAGTTCCGGATTTCCACCTGTGGCCATCACTGTAAGTGTACCATCCTTTACTTCCCATCCCCTGGCGGGAAATTCATCGCCCTTCACACTCCTGAAGCTATCAGTTGTTTTGCCATCGAAGAGCAGCTTATACCCCTGCTCCTTCTCTGCATCACTCAGGTAGTTTGGGATCATATTGACAACATATATCCCCTGGTTCGGTGAAGTGTGCAGGTTGGTTGTCCTGATACGGATATTTCTCCACTTAATCTGTCTTCCAGCTTCTGATTCATCCCTGATTGAATGAACCTGGAGGGCAATAAAACCTTCGGGAGTCATATCATCGATCAGATGAGCCACCTGTACCCCGTTGAGATAGGTTTTTATATCGGGCCCGATGCATTCGATGCGGTAGTGGTTCCAGTCATTCTTTTTAAAGGCAGATTTTGCTTCGGGGTTCAAATCAACAGGGTAGAGCCATCCCCGGCGTGCTTCATCATAGATACCGGCACTCCATGCCCTTGGTGAAGGATCAACTTCACACTGGTATCCGTGCACCCTGCCATTCATGTGGTCGGGCCTGCTTTCGCTGCGGAACTGAATCCCTGAATTGAAATCATCGACAAGCAGCATTTCAAGTTCCATGATAAAATCGGAATAGGTTTTCTCAGTAGCAAGAAAAGAATTCGGGGTTTTTGCCACTGTAGTCCCGACAATTACGCCGTCTTCAACATGGTACTTCGCTTCTCCATTAAGCTGTTTCCAGCCTGTGAGGTCTTCGCCGTTAAACAAATCGGTCCATCCTTCATTTGATACATTCGCACATCCGCTTAATATCATTAAGGACAGGAATAGCAATGGAATCCTGTTCATCATTTTAAATTTTTAATTTTTTTCACTCCTGCTGCAAATCTCTTTCCGTGTACGAACACGGCATGTACAAAAATAAATAAATTTTGAAATGTACTGTGATGTTCTTCAACATAAATGATTCGAAGGTGGGGCTTCAACATTCAAATCATTGAATTTGTTATGATTCATTCTGCCATTGAGCCGCTGACTCACTGTAATTGTTGAATTATGCCGGGAAAGACAATAAAGACCTGAATAACAATGTATGATAAAGTAGTTGAATCATTTAAAGATTTCTGGGCCTCCATCATCACCAAAGTTCCTGATTTTCTGGTCAGTCTGCTGGTCCTTGTTGTGTTTGTAATTATCGGTAACCTGCTCTACCGGATATTCAGGTCTAAAATGCAATTGCGGTGGAAGGACAGCATCATCGCATCCTTTTTAAGCGAGTTTATCAAATGGACATTCTACATCACCGGGATATCATTTGCCATGTTCAACCTGGGCTGGGGTGGTGTAGCCAGCAGCCTGCTTGCCGGTGCAGGTGTCACAGCCATCATTATAGGTTTTGCCTTTAAGGACATTGCCGAGAATTTCCTGGCAGGGATTCTTCTTACCCTGAGCCGCCCGTTTGTTATTGGTGATATTATTGAGGTGAGCGGGATAAAGGGACCTGCGGTGCATCTTGACTTACGATCTACAAGAATAAAAACTGCCGACGGGAGGGATATTTTTATTCCAAATGCCATGGTCATTAAAAATGTCTTCACCAATTATACGCGTGACGGGAACCTGAGGCTTGATTTCCTGGTTTCTTTCAATAAAACAGATGACATTGAAAAGGCACGCGGGCTAATCGTTACACATTTACTGAAACAACCTGAAGTTTTAAAGGTCCCTTCTCCGAATGTAGAACTTCAGACCATCCATGAAAACATGATTTCGGCAAGGGTGATGTTCTGGACCAACCTGTTTGATATGGGCAGGGGCGATCAGGAACTTTTGGGAGAACCTTTAAAAAGCCGCATCATGAGAGATGTCAGAGACATCATATATGAAAACAACCTGAAGAAGTATTAGGGACAGTATCCGTATAATATTAACCTAAGTCATAGTTCCCAGGTAACAAGGTTACCAAACTGTTTGTGATATAGACGGGAAATATCTCAGTTTTTTTCAACTGATATAACATTGCTGCCAGAGAATACCCCGACAAGCTCACGGGCCTGTTAAACCTTGAAAGTCTTTCAAGAAGTATTGATAATTACTTTTCAAGCAAGTCGAGCATGAATGCATATTCAAGTGCTGTATCCCTTATCCAC
>OBJA01000174.1_pt1 | contig 63593 bp, 52 predicted proteins | sample 1519751 | NCBI WGS metagenome assembly OBJA01 (sample SAMEA3881238, study PRJEB22517) | soil metagenome | biome: lake sediment; feature: soda lake sediment; material: sediment, water from around vicinity | place: India | collected 2013-12-23 | depth 3 m | reverse complement strand
GCTTGTCGAAGCACTGTCGCCAAGGCCTTCGACAGGCTCAGGCCGAACGGCATTCACCGACAAGCTCAAGCCGAACGGCATTCACGTTTAATTCTTGCCGGATCTACAATTTCAACTGAAACGTCTACAGGAAAACATGTCCATTACTCTCATTATCATCGCCGTTACCGCCGCCATTTCCCTGCTTGCCTGGCAGCAGCCAAAACTCTTTGAAAACCTGATCTACTTCGGCCCCGCTGTGCAGCGCGGACAGTGGTGGCGACTGGTGACCCACGGCTTTATCCATGGCAGCGGCGCCCACCTGCTGTTCAATATGTTTACCCTGTACTTTTTTGGCCGCCTGATCGAGCAGGTGCTGATCCCGCGCATTGGTGTGATCGGCTATGTGCTGTTCTACCTGGCGGGGATTGTGGTGGCGATTTTGCCCACCCATCTGCGTCACATGCGCGATGCCCGCTACCGCAGCCTGGGTGCGTCGGGGGCGGTATCGGCGGTGCTGTTTGCCTTTATCCTGCTGCAGCCCTGGTCGATGCTGTTTGTGTTTTTCGTGCCGCTGCCCGCCATCGTCTTTGCGGTGCTGTATGTGGCCTACACAATCTGGGCCGAACGGCGCGGCAAGGACAATATCAACCACAGCGCCCACCTGTGGGGCGCGGCCTGGGGTGTGGGGTTTTTGCTGGTGCTGGAGCCGCGACTGTTGCCGCGCTTTTTTGAGCAGTTAAGCGGGGGTATGGGCAATTTGGGGTTTTGACAGCGCGTAGGATGGGTATCGCTTCGCTCCACCCATCCTACGATTTCCTATTTCCCATCTCCCATCTCCCATCTCCCATCTCCCATCTCCCATCTCCCATCTCCCATCTCCCGTCGCTACAACCTACCAACAGCTATCCATCACTCCGTTGGCAATCTGCACCGCCAGTTCGCGGTTGTCTGCCTCGCTGTCGCTGATATTCACATCGATACTGAATTCAGTATCACGGTCCAGCACCTTCAGGCTGTTGCCCATGGTGTTGCCATCCCAGGCGGCGGCGGTGCCCACGTTGTCGACGTTTTCAAACTGGCTGGCGTTGATCAGGCTGGCGCCAATACCTGAGGCCAGTTCCTTCTGTTCACCGGCCATGCCGTCGGGAGCCTGCTTGTCCAGTTCTTCCTGCAAGGCCGCGATGGTCTGGGCCTTTTCCTCTTCGGTGAGATTGCGGTAGGTGCTGGTAAAGCGTTCCAGGGCCTTGTCCGGCTCATGGACGCCAATCCAGCTGATGGCGATGCGGTTGGTGACTGGCGCCTCCACCTCAAAATTGGACACTTTGATCATCATCACCCGGTCGCCGGGCCAGGTGTATTCACAGCTTTTCAGGGAGAGGATTTCCCTGGTTTCAACACCTTCTGGCAGAGTGGGAAAATGCTCTTTGACCAGATCGCTGGTGAGCAACAGGCAGGGTTTGTCGACAAAATCCGCGATACAGGAGGGGCCTGCGGGGGGTGTTGCTGCGTCTTCCTGTGCGGTGGGTTCCAGGGCGGAGGGTTCCACCGTTGCGGGAAGCTCCTGGCTGGGCCTGGTGCTATCCCCTTCACCGCAGGCGGCCAGCAGTGTGGCCAGAAGAGCGGCCAGGGAAATCCCTGTAATGGTCTTGATAAGCTGCATTCCTTGATCTCCATGGGGTGATTTGGTTGGGGGTGGCGCGTGCGGCAAAGTCTACAACAACCCGCCCTGGCTCTGGCCTTTAATCTGCCCAATAGACAGAGACGAAAACAGTTGGATAATCGCGGTTGGCGCGCTATTTTTGTCCAGGTAGGACACATTTATTCACCGCCCTGTCAGGCCCAAGCAGGTACAATCTCAAGGATGATTCGCGAACCCCTCGAAATACTCCAGTCCGTCTTTGGCTACCCGTCGTTTCGATCACCCCAGAATGAGGTGATTGCAACCCTGTTGGCCGGGCAGGATGCCCTTGTGCTGATGCCCACCGGCGGCGGCAAATCCCTGTGCTACCAGATCCCGGCCCTGGCTCTGCCGGGCACCGCCATCGTGGTGTCGCCATTGATCGCCCTGATGCAGGATCAGGTGGCGGCCCTGATGCAGGCGGGGGTGGCGGCAGCCGTGCTCAATTCGAGCCAGACGGCGGAGGAATCCCGCGCCGTGACGCGGCAGTTGCTGGCGGGTGAGCTGGACCTGTTGTATGTGGCGCCGGAGCGACTGTTGCAGGACGGCATGATGAGCATGCTCAGTCAGGTAAAAATCAGCCTGTTCGCCATCGACGAAGCCCATTGCGTGTCCCAGTGGGGTCACGATTTTCGGCCCGAATATATCCGCCTCGAAGTGCTGCACCAGCGCTTCCCGGCTGTGCCCCGCATCGCCCTCACCGCCACCGCCGATGAACCCACCCGTCAGGAGATTCGCCGCCGCCTCGGGCTGGAGCAGGCGCGGGCCTTCATCAGCGGTTTCGACCGCCCCAATATCCGCTACCGCATCGACCAGAGCAGCGCCAGCAGCCGCGAGCGCCTGCTGCGCTTTATCCAGAACGAACACAACGGCGATGCGGGTATTGTCTATTGCCTGTCCCGCAAGCGGGTGGATGAAGTCGCCGCCTGGCTGGCGGGCAAGGGTGTCACCGCCCTGCCTTACCATGCGGGGCTGTCCACCGAACAGCGCGAAGCCAACCAGCGCCGCTTTCTCAACGAGGAAGGGGTGGTGATTGTCGCCACCATCGCCTTTGGCATGGGCATCGACAAACCCAATGTGCGCTTTGTGGCCCACCTCAACCTGCCCAAAAGCATCGAGGCCTATTACCAGGAGACGGGCCGTGCCGGGCGCGACGGCCTGCCCGCCAATGCCTGGATGTTGTACGGCTTGCAGGATGTCATCACCCTGCGGCAGATGATGGAGGGTTCCGAGGCGGAGGAGCAGTACAAGCGCATCGAGCGCCACAAACTCGACGCCATGCTCGGCCTGTGCGAAATGACCGGCTGCCGCCGCCAGGCGCTGCTCACCTACTTTGGCGACCCCGAACCGGACCCCTGCGGCAACTGCGACAATTGCCTGGCGCCGCCGCAAACCTGGGATGCCACTGTCCACGCCCAGAAGGCCCTGTCCTGCGTGCACCGCACCGGCCAGCGCTTTGGTGTCAACTACCTGATCGACGTGCTCAACGGCAAGGATGACGAGCGCATCCGCCAGTTTGGTCACGACAGGATCAGCACCTTCGGCATTGGCAAGGATCTCACCCTCACCGTCTGGCGCGGCGTCTTTCGCCAGCTGATTGCCCGCGGCCTGCTGGCCGTGGACGCCCAGGGCCACGGTGGACTGCATCTGGCGGAGCGCTCGCGGCCCGTGCTGCAAGGCAGGGAAAAGGTCTGGCTGCGCAAGGAACTGCCGGTGGAAAAATCCGGCAAAAAAAGCCGCCAGGCCAGCCGTTTTGTCTCCGAAGCCGACACCCGTCTGTGGGAAGCCCTGCGCCGCTGCCGCCGCGACCTGGCGGAAGAACAGGGTGTGCCCCCCTATGCGGTATTCCACGACGCCACCCTGATGGAACTGCTGGCGCAACGGCCCCGCACCCTGCGCCAGATGGCCGCCATCTCCGGCATCGGCAGCCACAAACTGGAGGCCTACGGGGAGACATTCCTGCAACTGCTGGCGGAGCACGGGGATGATTCCGGTGCCGCCGGGGCGCGCCACGCAGCGGACAGCAGCCAGACTAAGGAAGAGACTCTGGCGTTGTTCAACTCCGGTATGACCGTGGCGCAAATTGCCCGCCACCGCAACCTGCGTGAGAGCACCATCTATACCCACCTGGCGGAGGCAGTGGCCAACAACCAGGCGCCCCTGGGTGAAGTGGTGGGTCTGACGGACAGCGAGATCGAGCGCATCGTGGCCATGATGGACGCCCGCGATGAGCCGGGCCTGAAGCCGGTGTTCGAAGCCCTCAAGGGGCGCTATGACTATGGGGTGTTGCGCTGTATCGAGGCGGCGCGGTTTGCGGGGCGCTGAGACAGGGTAAAACCAAATGAGACAATATTCATGTCGCCGCAAAGCATGGCCATGATTTCATCCGTAACACTGATTGAAGTTAAAGAGTAAGCGTACATAACACTAAAGGATGTCGCTACCGAAGATGAAGATGAAAAATCCATGCCTGGAAATTTGTATGGAAGCATTGAATAAGTTACATAAAATACGACTGCGCCGGACAATTTTTTCAAGAGCACACAAAAATTTTCTCGGTAAAGCGGGTGTTATATCGAAGCGCGAAACCCCATTCTCGAAGATGACGCGGCTTAACTGAAGAAGAGGCATTAATCTGATGAAAACTCGAGTTGACGAAATAGCTCCGGATATCTTTCGACTGTCGACGTTCGTGCCAGACATGCCACCGCACGGATTTACATTCAATCAATATCTGATCAATGCCGAAGAACCTTTTCTGTTTCATTGCGGCGGGCGTCATCTTTTTGAGTCGGTTTCAAAAGCCGCTTCGGGTATTGTTGCTCTCGAAAAAATTCGATGGATTTCGTTTGGGCATGTCGAATCTGACGAATGTGGCTCCATGAATCTGTGGTTGGCTGCCGCTCCAAAAGCACAGGTCGTGCATGGAGCAGTTGCGTGCATGGTGTCGCTGAATGATCTGGCTGATCGCCCGCCACGTGCGTTGGAAAACAACGAAATACTGGATTTGGGTGGCAAGCGCGTGAGATATATTGATACTCCCCATGTTCCGCATGCGTGGGAATCCGGGCTGGTGTTCGAGGAAACGACCAAAACACTATTCACCGGCGATCTGTTTACGCAGTTAGGTAATGGCTCAGCGGTTACTACTGAAAGTATTGTATCCAGCGCGATCATTGCCGAAGAGGGGTTTCACGCAACGGCACTGACACCCTCGACGCCAGCGACCATCCGCGCACTTAAATCCCTGAATCCTGAGTGCCTGGCAGTGATGCACGGTTCCTGTTTTAAAGGAGACTGCGGTGCCGAACTGGAAGCTCTCGCTGCATATTTCGCCGACGCACTGGCGAAGGCAAAAATGGGTTGATTTCCGACTTCCTTTGGTTCGCTGGCGCACAGTGACTTTCTATGGTCCCGGTTAGGATAGGCCAGGGCCTGTTAACAGGCCCTGGCTACTACCATTGCCGACATTTCTGATCTCCCCCCGTTAACATCAATAGACTTCCTCAAAGAGGCTGCATATGCAGATGCGCGTTGGTTACGAAATCATTTACGACTGCCCGCAGCCCACGCCGATGATTCTGGCGCTGCACATCCACTCCACCCGGGTGTCGGATATTGTGATTCCCGATCACCTGATCATCAAACCGTCGATCCCCATTACCGCCTACCGGGATGCGTTCGGCAACTGGTGCAGTCGCATTGTTGCCCCCCAGGGCGAGATGCGCCTGAGTGCCAATGCCGTCCTCAACGATAGCGGCGAGCGGGATCCCGTTAACCTCACCGCCCATCAGCATGAGGTGCAGGATCTGCCCGAGGAGACGTTGGTATTTCTGCTCGGCAGCCGTTACTGCGAGACGGACCGGCTCTCGAATACCGCCTGGCAACTGTTTGGTCACACACCTCTGGGCTGGGCACGGGTGCAGGCCATTTGCGATTATGTCCATGACCATATTGCCTTTGGCTATGAGCATGCGCGCTTTACCAAAACGGCCTGGGAAGTGTTCGAGGAAAAGGCTGGCGTGTGCCGGGACTACACCCATCTGGCCATTGCCCTGTGTCGCTGCATGAATATTCCGGCGCGCTACTGCACCGGCTACCTGAGCGATATCGGCATGCCACCTCCCTACGGCACCATGGATTTTGCTGCCTGGATGGAGGTGTATCTGGATAACCAGTGGTGGATATTCGACCCGCGCAACAATGTGCGCTGTATAGGTCGTGTTTTGGTGGCGCGGGGTCGCGATGCCTCGGATGTGGCGATCAGTACCACCTTTGGGCCAAACAAATTGAAGAGTTTCAGGATTTTTGCCGATGAGGTGGTTGGTGAGAAGCCGATTGCCGGGGTGTGAGTAAATGCCCGCTCCCAGCCACAGCATGGGAGCGAGGGTTGCGGCTCAATCCTGCCATTTGCTCTGTAAATAGAGTTCCTCAACTTTTTCCCGCGCCCAGGGCGTGCGGCGCAAAAATTTCAGGCTGGAGTTGATGCTCGGGTCGCTGATAAAACAGTTGATGCGGATGCGTTGGCCCAGCTCTTCCCAGCCGTATTTCTCCACCAGCCGGGTGAGCACGGTTTTCAGGGTGATACCGTGGAGGGGGTCCTGGTTGCTGTTCTGCACCATGGGATTAGCCTTCCGAGGCTTTCACTTCAGCCTTCTTGACCCGGATCTTGCTGCCCGCCACCACCTTGCCGTTGAGGCTTTTGGTGGCGGCCTTGGCGTCGCCGGGACGGGGCATTTCCACAAAGCCAAAGCCCTTGGACTGGCCGGTTTCCTTATCCATCACCAGATTGCATGACTGCACCAGGCCGTGGGCTTCGAACATGGCCCGCACCTCGGCCTCGGTGGTGGCGCTGGCGAGATTGCGGATCAGTAGTTTCATGGCAATTCCTGGTGTTAGCGTGAATTCGCCACTTTGGCGTTCACCACCTGGCTGGCCAGGTATTCTTCGTAGGTGCCCTGGAAGTCGATCAGGGTATTGTCCTTCACCTCAATCACCCGGGTCGCCAGCGATGACACAAACTCGCGGTCGTGGCTGACAAAAATCAGTGTGCCGTCGTAATTTTCCAGCGCCAGGTTGAGGGCTTCGATGGCCTCCATATCCAGGTGGTTGGTGGGTTCGTCCATGATCAGCACATTGGTGTCCATCATCATCAGCTTGCCAAACAGCAGGCGGTTTTTTTCACCCCCCGAACAGACCCTGGCCTTCTTGTTGAAATCTTCGGTGGAAAACAGCAGCCTGCCGAGGGTGGCGCGCACGATCTGGTCGTCGTGGCTGGGCTTGCGCCACTGGCTGAGCCACTCAAACAGGGTCAGATCGCAGTCGAAATCGGCGGTGCTGTCCTGGGGGCAATACCCCAGAGAGGCGTTTTCCGACCACTTGATCACCCCCTGTTTGGGGCTGAGTTCATTCATCAGGCAGCGCAACAGGGTGGTTTTGCCCGCGCCGTTTTCGCCGATGACCGCCAGACGTGTGCCGGCTTCGAGGATCAGGTTGCCCTTGGCAAACAGCAGTTCGTCGTCGTAGCCGTGGCCTAGATTTTCGAGAATCAGCGCCTGACGGTGCAGCTTTTTATCCTGTTTGAAGCGGATATAGGGGCTGACCCGGCTCGATGCCTTCACGTCCTCTAGCTTGATCTTTTCAATCTGCTTGGCCCGCGAGGTGGCCTGCCGCGCCTTGGAGGCGTTGGCGGAGAAACGGCTGACAAACTGTTGCAGATCGGCAATCTGCGCGGATTTTTTCGCGTTTTCGGATTGCAGACGCTCCCGCGCCATGGTCGCCGCAGTCATAAAATCGTCGTAGTTACCGGGGTAAACCCGCAGCTCGCCGTAGTCGATATCCGCCATGTGGGTGCAGATAGCATTGAGAAAGTGGCGGTCGTGGGAAATGATCACCATGGTGCTCTTGCGCTCGTTGAGCACCGCTTCGAGCCAGCGGATGGTGTTGATATCGAGGTTGTTGGTGGGCTCGTCGAGCAGCAGGATATCCGGGTCGGAAAACAGCGCCTGGGCCAGCAGCACGCGAATCTTCAGGCCCGGTGCTACTTCGCTCATGGGGCCAAAGTGCAGCTCAAGGGGGATGCCTGCACCCAGCAGGATTTCACCGGCACGGCTCTCGGCACTGTAGCCATCCATCTCGGCAAAATGGGTTTCCAGCTCCGCTACCTTCATGCCGTCATCTTCCGACATCTCCGCCAGGCCGTAGATGCGGTCGCGCTCCTGCTTTACTTCCCACAGCTCGGCGTGGCCCATGATCACGGTGTCGATCACCGTGAATTTTTCAAAGGCGAACTGGTCCTGGCTCAACTTGCCGACCCGCTCGTTGGGGGTGATAGACACGTTGCCGGCGGTGGGCGTCAGGCTGCCATCGAGAATTTTCATGAAAGTGGACTTGCCACAGCCATTGGCGCCAATCAAACCATAGCGATTGCCGTCGCCGAATTTGACCGAAATGTTTTCAAACAGTGGCTTGGCGCCAAACTGCATGGTGATATTTGCAGTAGAAATCAAGGGGTTATTCCTGAGGTTTGGTAAAAATGCAGTAATGGATACAGGGGAGTGGAACAGGCGGAGGGTGCGCACTGTACAGATTTAATGCCCCTGCGTCGAGATAAATGATGGGAATTGGCAATAAAAACAAGGGTCTTCAAAACCCCTGTGGCATACTTTGGGCCTTCGATCAGCAACGGACAGTGGGTAAATAATGAATAAAGATCAGGTAATGGAAGGCATCGAAAAACTCTCCCCATGGTTCCATAAAATCGAGTTGCCTGGGTTCGGGCTGACCACCAAGAAAAAGTCCAATTTTGGCGAGGGCGACGACCATCCCCTGCCCACCTGGAAGCATGTGCAGCAGTGCTTCCCGGCGGATCTTACCGACAAGACAGTGCTGGATATCGGCTGCAATGCCGGGTTTTATGCCTTTGAGGCCAGGAAGCGCAATGCCCGGGAAGTGCTGGGGGTGGATGCACGCAGCTGGCATATCAAGCAGGCCCGCTTTGTCCAGCAGGCGCTGGGTTATGACCGCATGGCGTTCCGGCGCCGTTCGGTGTATGAACTCGACCCGCTGGTGGATGGCCAGTGGGATGTGGTGCTGGCGCTGGGCCTGGTGTACCACCTCAAACACCTGATCCTCGGCCTGGAGAATCTTTACAAGGTAACCCGTGAAACGCTGATTCTGGAGTCTGCCATTGCGCTGCCGGATATGGGCATCAAGTCCAGGCTGGGGCTGCGGGCAAAAATCATGCAGTACGGCCTGTCCCGCAAACAGTTTATGCCGCTGTTCTACGTCAAGAATGACGAGTTTGCCACCGAGGCTGCGGAAAACTGGTTTTTGCCCACCCCGGAAACCCTGGTGGGCATGTTGCAGGATGTGGGCTTCAGTAATGTTGAATGTGTCGAGACATTCAGGGGCCGGGCACTGATACGGGCCACAAAAACCAACCACATCCCCGACAGCACCAGGCCGCTGTGGCTCAAGGCCGACTATGAGGTGGATAACCTCAAGCCCGCCTACCAGCCGGGTGAGACTGTGGATCTGAAGATCAGGGTGCGCAATGTGGATTTCAGCATCTGGCGCGCGCAGGGTGTCGACAGCCAGGGAACCGGGGCGGTGAATCTGTCATCGGTCCTCAGCCATGGCAATGACTACACCTTCCATCAGGAAAACCACCGGGTCAATATTGGCCGCGATCTGAACCCCAACGAAAGCTGCGAGCTGCAACTGGTGTTCACTGCACCACTACAGCCGGGGGCCTACAGCCTCGAGCTGGATATGGTGGCGGAACAGGTGAGTTTCTTTCAGGATCTGGGATCAAGGCTGGGCGCTGTGGCTATCAATGTGGTGTAACGGTTCTACGTGAAATGGGAGATGGGAGATGGGCTAATATTCACCTTCCCTTCCCCCGTTCAACATCTCCCAGTCCGTCGCTGCATACGTTTTTAGAGACCCCTTCATTCCCGGTTCTTTATGCTTTTATCGAATCCATATAGTCGAGCGCGCCGGCCATAACTGCACGCCCGGTGGCGGTCAGGTCGCCATGTTCAGCCACCACGCTGTAGCCTGCTGCGAAATTGTCCTGGTCTGCCTTCATGGCTGCCCTGGCAAATTCCCGCGCCTCATCATCCAGCACCCCGCTGGCGATCAGAGAGGCCATGGCCCAATGCATCCGCGCTGACACATAAGTGGCGTGGAATATACCATCCATGGGGCGCGGATCAACCCGCAGGGGGGAGTGGTAGAGGGAGTCGTCATCGTTGTTGACCAGGGCTTCATCACTGGCATAGCCAAACAGCAGGATATGGGCGCTCTCGTGGGCCATCACCTCAATCAGGGCAACGTCATTGGGGTGGGAGGTGGCGTTGAGGAACAGCCCGCCCCACAACATATAGGATGAACCGCCGTCGAACTGGTACTTGGCGACAGGGTCCCCTTCCACCATGATCACCTGGCTCACCAGCGCATCAAACTCCGCCGCAAGCTCGGGCAGCGCTGTACGCAGCAGGCGATAGGTGCGGGCAAAGCGCTCGCGAAACTGTGTCACGGTTTGCGCCGTGGGCGGCACAATGTTGAATTCGGTGCCGGGGTCAGAACCCATCAGTCGCATATAGCGCGGTGCCTGGGTGCGGATATCCGCATCGTCGAGGGCCAGCAGGCGCCAGCCCTGCTGTTGGGGCCGCTCGTCCAGCAGTTCGGCCAGCAACAGCCGTGCAGAAGTTGTGTCGCCACTCCCCAGCGCCAGTACCAGTTCGGTATAGAGGGCAAAGGTGGAGGGCGCAAAGCGGGCGCCCTGACGCAACTGCGCCACCAGACCGGCCATGGCTTTCTGGTCGAAATTGATCAGGCTATGGATTTCAGTGGCGATATAGTCAAGGCTGTCCGCCAGGGATTGGCGCATACGCAGATCGATAGCCCTGGCGCGGGCACCCTTGGGTGACAGGCTGAAGTCAGTCATGGAAAGGAAGCTCAATCGGCGTGCTGCAGCGACCTGGTGATTGAGTCGCGGTTGAGAAAGCATTGAACAACACCGTGCAAGCTTCCTTGCCCGGTGTTGTTCGATAACAGGTTTGTGCTGTTGCTTATGCCTTGATGTTCTTGAAGCCAACCTTGTTGCCGATCTTGGGGCTGAGCCCTACGGTCTGTTGCAGCGCATTGGGTGCGACTTTTACACCGCCTTTCTGGCCGATTTTTGCGCCGAGCGACGCAGGCTGTTGCCCCTGGCCCGGACGGCTGACAATCTTGAAACCGTAAAGCTTGCTGTGATCGAGACGGATTTGCGCGTTAGAAGTCATTGTCTGTTCTCCATGGTGTTCAGTCTGGTTGTCGGAAGCATTCCACTGTTGCACCCCAGTAATTGCACATCAGGAAACTTCAGTTGCGAATGTATACCGATCCAGCAGGCTAAACAAGACATCGGGATTGACAGCCGGTCTTGGGGTTGCTGGATCTGCGCCTTTCCGGTTCCAAGCGGAAAGCTGCCGATCAACGATAGTAACCCCCGTGACACGATCAACGGGAAGACCCGTCTGAAGCAGTTCGTCGCTGTGAATCACCATAATCAGGCGCCCCACAGACCTGTTCATCAACAGGGCAGTGCTGCGCTCAAACAGGGAGTAGCTGCTGAATACCTGTTCCACAGCATTAGGTTGCAAGGTCAGGGTATCGCTGGTGAGATAGCATGGAGCCCCATGCTTGGCCAGCTCCTGCTGGCGCTCCATGGCGCTGTCAAGGGCAGCCTTGCCGCCCACGAACACCTCAATGGGAATGCGTCCGTCACCCTTGACCGTTTCAGCGATAAACGCTGGCAAATAACCCCCCGCCACAGACTCATCGGTTAGCAGAGGGGAGAAATTGATCTCATTGATAATGGCGCCATTGCTGTGCCAGGGCTGGCTGATATCTTCAGAGATAAGGTCGATACCCGCCGATGCCAGACGAAACAGAGCTGCCGCCTGGGTGGCAATCGCGACATTGTCAGGGTGAATAGAGTCGGTAACTTCCTCAACCACACCGCCCCAGTGGGTGGATTGGATGCTGCGCAGGGGGGCATACTGGCCAGGTTGGGGGATGCTGGCGAGAGTCAACCCGACACGGGAGAGGCTCTCCACCGCCATGGCGTCGGTGGGGAAGGGTTTGAGTCTCAGCCAGGGGGGCTTGGCCATTTCTGCGGCATTGGCTTGTTCGATCAACGCGGCAACGCTGAGGACGCCATCGCCGATAACGGACTTGGGTCGTCTTTTGACGGCAAACAGCAGCTTGCCGTGGGATACAAACAGGCGGTGGCAGACACCGCTCACCTGGCGTTCCACCAGAATGGATTTTGAGAATTGCGCCGCTGCATTGAATGCCTCCAGCAATGCTTTCCTGCCCCTGATATCAACACTGACACCCTCGCCGCGGTCCCGGTCGGCGGGCTTGACCACCACCGGCAGACCCAGTGTGCGGGCGGCTGCCAGGACTTCGTCCTCTGTGGCTGCCTGGATATGCCGGGGAGCGGGAAGTCCGGCAGAGCGAATCACTGTGGCGGATAACAGCTTGTGGTTGCTCAGCTTTGCGCCAATGACGGTGTCGGATTGAATGGACGAGCGGTCGATAAATACAGCATTGCACCCCCAGCCCAGTTGGTAGACCCCGGAGCCGAGATGGCGAAAAGGGATGTCCATTTTATGGACAGTCGTCAACAGGGGAACTGTTGATCTGCCACCGGCAACCAGTTCATAGACCGGTGACACGTAGATTCTGTCAATTTCTGCACTGTGCAGCTGGAGCTGCGGATCGCCGGAGCGATTGCGCACCAGGCTCAGCAGGCTGCGGGTGGCAATCTCATGGGCACGGCGAATGAGGCTTCCCTGGATATGCTCGACAATGGGGATTGCCACATCGACATTGAATTCGACGTTACTCCCCTGAATGGCCCTGACACAGACAACACACCCCGGGTCCAGAGCCGGGATTTTTACTGCCCGCAGCAGGGCGTTACCCAGTTGTATGATTCGCCAGGCGATCTCGGCAACCATGCGTTCAGCAACAACAGGGAATCTGTCGTGGCGGGCAAGGGGCAACATCTTCAGCTGGAAAGCTTCCTCCAGGCGCTGGTCGAGAAGTGCCGGATCCAGCTTGCCGGGCCTTGCCAGCCTGAATGTCAGCAATGCCGAAGGTTGCGTCATCCCGTGGCGATAGCCAAAGGGGAACTGTGGCACAGATGGCTGCGGGGATTTGGGCGCTTTCGCTTTGGCCATAGGGTCACCTGGTTACCGAAAATTCGCTGCTCCGGTTATAACCATGCCGGGGGCTTAGCGTCATGCCTGACCACTTTGTGCACCGGGGGCCTGCACACCTATCGTTAAAACCCCAACGAGAGTTTGATTCTCCAAGATTGCAGGCACTGCCGCGTTTCCCCGAGTCGTTGCCATTACCAGATTTTTATCCGCTCTTCCTGAGGCTTGTACAACCCGTCCCCCGGCTGGGTATTAAAGGCTTTATGGAAGCCATCAATGTTCACTACCACACCGTTGACGCGGAATTCCGCCTGGGAGTGGGGGCCGGTTTTCAGCAGTTGGCGCACCAGCTCGTCGCGGCGCTGGAGACGCCAGGCCTGGGCCCAGCCGAGAAATACCCGCTGGTAGCCGCTGTAGCCGTCGATCACCGGCGGCTCCCTGCCCTTGAGTGACAGCTCGTAGGCGCGCAGGGCCATGCTCAGGCCGCCCAGGTCGCCGATGTTTTCACCCAGGGTCAACTGGCCATTCATGGGTTCGCCGGGTAGGGGTTCGTACTGGTTGTACTGTTCCACCAGCTTTTTGCCCAGGGCTTCAAAGTGCTCTCTGTCCTCGTCGCTCCACCAGTTGTTGAGGTTGCCCTGGCCGTCGTAGCGGCTGCCCTGGTCGTCAAAACCGTGGCCGATCTCGTGGCCGATCACGGCGCCGATGGCGCCGTAGTTGACGGCGTCGTCCGCTGCCTGGTTAAAGAACGGTGGCTGCAGAATGGCGGCGGGAAAAACAATCTCGTTCATGCTGGGGCTGTAATAGGCATTGACCGTCTGGGGCGGCATGAACCATTCATCCCTGTCCACCGGCTGGTCGAGACGTTGCACATCGCGCTGGTGGCTCCACTGGCGGATGCGCTTGATATTGCCGATCAGGTCGCCGGGGCGGATCTCCAGATCGCTGTAGTCCCGCCACTTGTCGGGGTAGCCGATCTTGGTGTTGAAGGCGGCCAGTTTTTCCAGGGCGCGGGTGCGGGTGGGGGGAGTCATCCATTCCAGTTCACTGATGGAGCCGTGGAACGCCATCTTGACGTTGCCCACCAGTGTCAGCATGTGTTTCTTTGCGGCGGGGGGGAAATACTGCTCCACATAAAGTTGCCCCAGCACTTCACCCACAGCGCCGTTGAGAAAGCTGATGGCCCGCTGCCATTGGGGTTCCTGTTCCGTGGTGCCGCGCAGCAATGTGCCGTACAGCGCAAACTGGGCCTGGTCGAATTCCTTGCCCAGATAGGGGGCGTAGGCGTTGAGCAGCTGGAGCTTGAGGTAGTCGCGCCATACCCGCAGGTCGGCGCCATCCAGCAAGCTGTTGAGCTCTTTCAGGTAACTGGGCTGGCGCACCACATACATGGGCCGCCCGTCGATGGATTGATCCTCAAAGAATGCGCGCCAGCGCGGCGCCAGATGGCCGATCACCTCGTCAGCGGGGATGGGATTGTAGGTCTTTTCCGCATCCCGGTTGGCTACCCGGGTCCAGTGGTGCTCGGCCAGGCGTCTTTCTAGGGCGATAACGGCGGCAACGCGGCGTTCGGTCTGGTCGCGATCGTAGGACAGCAACAACAACTGTTGCAGATACTGCTCGTAGCCCGCCAGCAACACCTTGCCCTGCTCACTGTCATCAAAGTAGTTGTCCCTGTCCGGCAGGCCCAGCCCGGCCTGGGAGAGATACACGGCATATTGGCTGGAATTGCCCTGATCCTGCCCGATGCCGCTGGCCAGGGGTGTGGTAACGCCGATCCGTGCCAGGCGGGCAAACAGCGCTGGCAACCTGTCATGGCTTGCGACGGTGGCTATGGCGGCCAGTTCCTCCGACAGCAAGCGCAGATTGGCATTGCCCTCCTCATTGGTGTCGAGCAGATCCCGGTACAGGTAGGCAGTGATTTTTTCGTTATGGCTCTGGGGGTTGTCGAGGCTCGTTTCGATAATCCCCCGCAACTGCTCAAGGGTGCGCTCCCGCAGAATATCAAAGGTGCCCCAGGAGGCCTTGTCAGCGGGGATTTCCGTGTGACGCAGCCAGTTGCCGTTGGCGTGGCGAAACAAGTCATCCTGAGGGCGCACACTGGTGTCCATGCCTTCAGGTTCGAGTCCTGAAAGTAGCGGGGGTGACTCGCGCAAAATCAACTGGGGGGTGCAGGCGGAAAGCAGGGTTATCAACAGAAATGTGGCTAGAAACAGGTGTGTGCCAAGGCCTCTTGTCAGCGTCATGGCAGTGCCTTTCAGGTTGGTCATATCAGACAGGTCATCTCAAGTCAGTCATAGTCAGGTTGCAAACAAGTCAAACCAGTAGGCCTCTTTGCCAAGTTTGGAGTTTTCAGCATAGCAACGTCCTGTAGAGAGTGTAAACCGCCAAGCGGTGCAGCGGCGCCAGTTGAAGCGTAAATCCGCCAGCTTGTTATAGCCCTCCTGGTGGACTATAACGGTTACCACCGCCGCCAGTCTGGGCATAACATGATCAGGGACTGGTCCGACAGAAGAACAACTACCGGGATTCAGATATGGCCGGATCAGCCAAAACTACTTTACCAGGACTGTGGCTTTTTGCGTTCCTGCTGCTGATGGTGGTCGACATTGCCTCCGGGCAGACAGTCCAGTGCTGCAACACCGCCAGTGGCGACTGGTTGAAGTCCCCCAGCGCCGCGGCCTGTCAGGCCCGGCCCGGCCACGTACCCTACAGCCCGGCCAACACCGCCCAGGTGATGCCCTGCATGCAGAAGACCCAACAGCAGGCCCAGGACTATATGAACAAGTCAGGCATGATGCCCAAAGTGTCCGGGCTGCCGACAGGTGCACTGCCGCCGGAGGCCGCCAAATGGTTGTCGGGATCGCAGCAGCCGGAGGCGCACCCCGAATGCTGCCTGGCCGCCAGCGGCGAGTGGCTAGGCGCCATGGCCTCGGAACAGTGCCTGGCCGGGGACGGCCAGTTTCCCGATATCCCCGACTACCTCATTGAAACCCAGAGTTGCCGCCCGGCGACCGGTGGTGGAGCCTGGAGCGCGGAGGATTTTGAAGACAATATTCCCAACGGTGACCTGGAAATCTGGGAGGACGACAACAATCCCCAGAGCTTTGCCCCCTTCGGCATCCCGGCGGGCGCCCAGGGCTTTGAAATGGAGACGGTGTTTCGCTCCACCGACGCTCATACCGGCCAGTATTCAGCCCGGCTGCAAAATTTCGATATGGGTGAGGCGGTGCGCAAGATGGGTGCGCCGATTGTGATTGAACTGCCCGGCCAGGCCGCCGGCATGAACAGCTGTCAGGATAACTGCACCCTCAAATCCGGCCAGGCTCCTGCCGGGGGCGGCTCCCTGAACGAAACTGTGTTGCCCATCAGCGAAGCCAAGCCCTATTTCTGCGGCGCCTACAAGGGCTTTATCGCCAGTCAGGATCAGCTCAACATTACCGCCGCCCTGGTCAGCGGTGGCACCGTCAGCGGCGGCACGGATTCCGGCGCGGCGGGGCACTCCAACTTTACCGAGAGTTCGGCGGACTGGTTTACTTTCGCCCTGCCGTTCAATACCCAGGGGGCGAATCTCGACAATGCCAACGGCGTAATTATCAGCGCCCAGGTGCAGCCCAGGAATATGATCGGCCAGATTCAGGCGGGGGGCATGCCCGCCGGGGTCAGCACCACTACCGCAATCAATGTGGACAGCTTTCATTTTTGCGAACTGGTCAATCTCACCGCCTATCACCCGACCGTGCTCACCGAAGGCAAGCAGGTCGCCCTGGCGGAAACGGAGGAAGAGCTGGGCGTACAGACTTTCGTCAATCTCGACAACGATGACAAGGACGGCAAGTTCGACCTCAATGACGACGACGGCGTCCGCGCCGACAACGAACTGGTGAAATTCCAGGCGGTGCTGCCCCTCAACGCCAAGGGGCTGGGGGAATTCAAAATCAGCGGCGTCGATAAACATGTGCGGCTGTGGGCCAACGCCAACAAGAGCAAACCCTTCGAGGATGCCAACCGGGAGATGGATATCGCTGAACTCCTCCACCAGGACAGGGCTGGCACCCGGCTGGTGCGCACCTTCTGGATTGAAGGTATTGCGCCCAGCGCGAAGCCCAGGGATGTCGAGATTGAGTTCGTCTTCAAAAACACTGCCCTCGGCGGCGAGGAGTTTCGCGACAAGATCAGCATGACGGTGTTGGGTATCGAGTCCATTGTGTGGAAGGGGCGCAACAACGGCATCAACGACGACAAGAGCGGCGATGTCCTCGATGAGGATCCCAATTGGCCCAAGGCCTTTCCCGGCAAGGCGTATCGGGTGTTCCCCGGCAAACGCTTTGTCGACGGCAAGCCGGAGACCGAGGCCCGCAATATCGTCGATGTGGAGGTCACCCTGAATGTCGATCCGGTGCGCCCCATCAACCTGCATTTCCGCGCCTTTGATATGGACGACCCCACCGCCAACGGCAATGAGGTGGACGAGGAAGACGCCGCGGAGGACAACCGGGGCAGCACACCCAACAAATGGGGCGGCTTTCCCGACAAGCCCGGCACTGAAATACGCACCCTTGAGTTTGACTCTGCTTCGGCAACCTTTGAGTTTCAGGTGACCATGCAGCCGGGGGACAACTTCGCCATCGTCGGCTCCGGGGACGCCGCCAGCCTGCTCCAGTTGCACAACGATGATCAGGTGCTGACCGCCATCGGCCCCCGCCATGGCATGCAGATCGTCGACCGGCATGTGTTCGACGCCACGGGTTCCCCCGGCGAGGCCCAGGTGAGGGAGCACGAAAAATATGTCAGCGATGTGCTTACCGTGTGGCGCAAGCTGTACATGGAAATCGATAACATGGGGCCGGTGAAAGGCCAACAGCTGGAGGGCGTCATCAAGGACTTTACCCCCAAGGGAACCGACCCCAAAACCAAAGGGCAGGTGTGGGAGGTAACCCTGGACATCAACATTTATCAAAGCCTGCCGGAGGATTCAAAAGCGGCGAATGTTGGCGTCAAGGGTTCCTTCCTCAACGGCACCGCCAACATCCATCCCTGGATGGCGGACAACCAGCGTTACACCATTATCGACAATACTGCCCGCGATAGTGGCGGCGACACCCTGACCCTGCGCTTCAACCCCACATGGGAGCCGATCGACGACAGCTATCGAGGGAAAAAAATCTTCTTCCGCGACGATGATGCCTTCAGCGAGGGCGACCCCTTGCCACCTATTCCCCTGGAGCGGATGGAGCCTACTTACGCCCCGGCGTTTGTCTTGCCGGTGGACGGGAAATTCAGCAACTCGTCCGGCGTGGCACCGTTCAAGCTGAACACCAAATCGGACAAGCCTGCGAATCTGCGGGCCAGCTACAGCTTCGACAACGCCCACCATGACGGCGATTCGGACTTCTGGATCATCTACCTGCTCAACGCCTACCAGGGTATGTTGACGGAGGACGGCGATGGTCCCGGCGAAGGCGCCATTGCTGGGGAGGCCGACAATACCGCCGGCAACAACAACGGGCAGGGCGCGCATATCTATCAGGAATCCGGTCGCGAACTGGCCGCTTCCCGGGGCAATGCGCCGGGCTGGACCCTGGCGGATGCGGTCGCCCACGAAGTCGGTCACCTGTTTACCGGCGACCATGCGGAGGAGGGACTGATGTTTGATCCACAGGACGCCAGGAACGCGGGCAAGGCCGATCTTCGCACCCAGGATTTCGGCACCTCCACCCTGGTCAAGATTCGCTCGGCGAAACATCCATGATCACCATGAATAATCCCGTCGCCGGGATGGTATTGCACAATTGGAGAGCGGCTATGGGAAGGGTACTTGTCACCATCGCTTTGGCTGTGCTGGCCAGTCTGGCCACAGCCCGGGACTACTCGCTGACCGCGCCGGAACGCGCCCACAGCCGCCAGCAGATCGAGGTCGGCTGGACCGCCCCCCAGGACGATGGCGGCCTGCTGGAAATCCGCACCAATCTTGAAACAACCAGCCGCGCCAACTACGCCTATGTGCGCGCTAATCCACAGAAAATCGAAGCCCCCGAGGCGCCCGGCGACTACGTGATAGTGTTCGTCCACGAGCGCGAGGTCAAAGCCAGTCGCCCGCTGACGGTGTTCCTGCCTGAGGCATCCCTTGCCGCACCGGCGGAGGTGGGCGCCCGTGAGGATTTTGCGGTGACCTGGAGCGGCCCTAACAACAGCCGGGACCATATCACTTTCGCCGAGCGTGGTGGCGCACCGGTTCGCGGCGCCAGCTACGCCTATGTGGGCAACAGCAAGGACGGCAAGGTCAAGTTGCAGGCGCCCGAAGCTGCTGGGGAGTACGACCTGATCTACCTGACCGGCAAGACCGTGCTGGCGCGGGCGCCGGTCACCGTGGGGGCCGTCACTGCCACCCTCGAAGCCCCGGCGCAGGTGGGCGCCAACGAAGATTTTGACGTGACCTGGACTGGCCCCGACAACAGCCAGGACCACATCACCTTCGCTGAGCGCGGCGGCGCCCCGGTTCGCGGCGCCAGCTACGCCTATGTGGGCAACAGCAAGGACGGCAAGGTCAAGCTGCGGGCGCCCGCCGACGCGGGGGAATACGATGTTATTTATCAGACCGGCAGTACGGTGCTGGCGCGGACGCCGGTGACCGTGACCGCGATCAGCGCCACCCTTGATGCCCCGGCGCAGATTCACGCCGGCGGCCAGGTGCGGGTCACCTGGGATGGGCCGCGCAACGCCCAGGACTATATCGGCTTTGCCGAGCGGGATGGGGAGTACATACGCGGTTCCAGTTACGAGTATGTCAGCAACGTCGACGACAACGCCGTGGTGATCAACGCCAGGGAAGAAGTCGGCCCGGTGGACGTGGTGTATGTGTCCGGTGACCGCGTCATTGGCCGCACCTCGCTGGAGATCGTCCCGGCCCATATCGACCTTGAAGCCCCCGACGAGGTGACCGCACTCGACGAATTTACCGTCATCTGGCAAGGCCTCGGCAACAGGGGCGACCAGATTCACGCCCTGGACAATAACGGCGAGCGCCTCGCCTACACCTATATTGTTCCCGATAAACCGGAAGCCCGGCTGGTGGCCCCGGCAGAGCCAGGCAAACTCGATCTTGTCTATATCACCCGCGAGGGCCGGGAATTGGCGCGGCACCCCATCACCGTGCTGCCCGCCCCGGAAAAGCCAAGCACTCTTACTGTGCTGCAATCCGGTTCAGGTCTGGGCCCGGACGACGGGGTCGCGGTGATCTTCGATGCCTCCGGCTCCATGTTGCAGCGCATCGGCAGTGAGCGCCGGGTGGAGATTGCCCGCCAGACACTGTCTGCGCTGGTTGCCGATACCCTGCCGGAGGGCACGGGCTTTGCCCTGCGGGTCTTCGGCCACAAGGAACCCGGCGCCTGCCGCACCGATCTGGAAATACCCTTGGCGCCGTTGAACCGGACGAAGGCCAGCGGGGTGATCGGCGCCATCAATGCCATGAACCTGGCGCGCACGCCCCTGGGGCACTCCATCGAACTGGCGGCCAGCGATCTGGCCAACGTCAAAGGCCAGCGCATCCTGGTACTGCTCACCGATGGCGAGGAAACCTGCGATGGCGATCCCGCGGCAGCGATCAACATGCTACGGGACAAAGGCTGGGATATTCGCGTCAATATCGTCGGCTTTGCCATTGACGACCCGGCCCTGCGGCAAACCTTTGCCGCCTGGGCTTCCCTGGGGGGCGGTGCTTACTTCAATGCCAGCGACCGGGATGAATTGGGGGCGGCCTTGGTGGAAGCGGTCGCCAGCAACTTTACCGTGGTCAACGGCGGGGGCGACACCCTGGCCCGAGGCCGGGCGGGCGATACCATCGACCTTCCCGCAGGGGAGTACCGGGTGCAATGGCGGGGCGGCGAAACACCCGCCGTGGTACCGGCTGGATCATCCGTGACGGTAACCCTGGAATAGCCGTCAGCGGCGACGCGGCAGACCGATACACCAACGCACCTGACACGACCTGATATGAGGAGTGCAAAGCAATGACTGGACGATTTCTGGTACACGCGGCCTTGCTGGCCGCCGCCGTTTTCAGCGGACTGGCAGTGGCTGTCGATGACGGCGAGGCAGCTCCCCTGTCGCCGGACTACCTGAGCCTGGCCGAGGGCGCCGTGCCGGTGGCAGTGTTGGCCGATGACAGCCTGAAGGTCGGCATCGATCAGGCACTGCAACTCATTGATGGCAATGTTCAGCGCGCTGTTATCACCCCCAAGCCCGGCAGCGACGCTACCACCATAACCTTTGTTTACCGCCTGCCCGCCGCGACAACGTTCTCGTCCTTTGCGGTTCCCAATGTTCTGGAAACGCCGAGTCCTTCGCAAACCTTCTTCCGCCAGATAGACATCGCCGGCAGCAGCGACGGTGAGGACGGTTCATTCACCACGCTGGCATCGGCCACCCTCGCTACCCACGCCACCACAGGCATGACTACCGAGCTTGCCGTTGCTGACCCCAGCCCGGTGACCTGGGTCAGGGTGACCCTGTCCGGGGGAATCGACGTTCAAAGCGAAAAGACCTTTTTCGAGTTCAGCGAAGTGGTGGGGCGGGGCAGCCAGGCGCCAGTGCCATTGCTGGAAACCTTCAGCGGCAAATGGAAAGACCGGGGCATCCGCCTTGAACTGTACCAGGACGGTCCCAGCGTACACGGCTGTTACGACGGCACGGGGGATCTCAGCGGCACCGTGTCCGGCAACATCCTACGCGCCACCGGCAAGCACCGCACCTCGGGAGTCGGCAGCGTATTCCTGCTGACCGTCAACAGCGACGGCAACGTTGTGGGCGTTAGTTCCACCAACAAGGCGCCTTTCCGACTCTACACGGCAACCAGTGCCCCGCAAAGCCAGACAGAGTGCGGCGTCCCTTCGCCCACTGTCGGTTGCGGGTCGGTCCTCCACGGCATCAACTTCGACTATGATTCCGCGACCATCCGCGCCGACTCCGCACCCCTCCTCGATCAGTTGTATCGCGGTCTCATGGATGCTCCCGAGGATCGCATCACCATTGTCGGCCACACTTCAAGCGAAGGCAGCGACGCCTACAACCTGGCGCTGTCCCGGCAGCGGGCAGAAGCGGTGGTGGCGGCGCTGGTGGACAGGGGTATCGCCGCCCAGCGTCTGGCCGCCAGCGGCCAGGGCGAGAGCCAGCCCATCGCCGACAACAGCTCGGAGGCGGGGCGATCCCTCAACCGCCGGGTGGAGGTCTCATGCCTGTGAACTACTTTCGCAGCTGCAAGTGCCTGCTGGTGTTTGGCGCATTGGCACTGCTCGTCGCCTGTGGCCAGCCGGTAGGCACACCTTGCCAGATATCGGGCAGCGGCTTCCACGCCAAGGATCCCTGCGCCCATCAGTGCCTGTCCCGCTGGGCGGTAAACTGCCCCGATGGCTCGCGATTGACCCCCAATGTCTGCACCGGCAAACAGGGCTGCACACCCGGCTCATGTCCCGACGGTCAGGTTTGCTACAACTTCGACGACCCCTTCGATGAGCGCAGCTACTGTATTCCCGACACCGCCTGCGGCAGCCCGCCGAGCGCCGACCAGCGCCTGCGCTGGGAGCAGGATTCGGCGATAAAGGCTGCCGAAATGCGGGCAAAATATGCCACCAGACGGGCCTTGCAAAGTGGCGCAACTACCACGAAGGAGGAGCCTGTTGAACCCCCGGCCACGGAAACGCAGTGATCCCGTGGCTTTAGCGCTTTCAGGATAGGCCTGAACACCATGCCGCGAATATTCAAGCCTTGCCTGCTGGCACTGGTTTGGGGCTGGTTGCCCCTGGGCAGCGCCCAGGCCGATCTCAGCCCGGCCTGCTGGATCGCTCCGCGCCTGGTTCACAGCGGCCCCGCCGCTGCGGAGTTCGCCAACCGCATCCGCCTGCTGACCACCGCCAGCCCGCTGCCGCTGCCGGATCCCGTGGCATCCCCCGATAAGACTTACCGGTTTGCCATCCGCCAGCCCGACACCACGCAGCCTGGTCCCTGGCACGGCGCCGTACAAATATCCGGCGGCGACATTCACCAGCTACTGGCCTTCGAGGATATAGCCCAGCCACTTCAACCCCGTTGGCTGACCGACAACCTGCTGTTTGTGCGGGCGGCCTGGGGGCGCATCCAGTTTTCCGACCTGGTGATGGATGCCGCCAGTGGCGAACTGGTGTATCACGAACAGCTGCGGGATGGCGCCATCGAATTCGAGCAATACCGCCAATCCTGTGCTGACCCGCAGCTGGCCGCGAGTCCCGAGTGTCAGTGCCCCGACAACTGGCCGCAGGAGTCGCAACTACCGCCATCAAAAGCGGCGGCGGACGAACTGATCGGCCTGCTGGACCTGCCCGGCCTGTTCGGACCCGGTGAGAGCGGCGGCCCGCAGGCCGCACAGCCCATAGTGCCCCTGGCGCTTTACCCTTCCGCGGATACCGCTGGGGAATCAATCGCCAAGCTAGACGACCCATGGGCAGTGCAAACCCGGGAATACAGTTACGAAGCGCCAGCGGCAGTGGTGCTGGAGCAGCAGTCCAATGCTTATCGAATCGCCCTCAAAAATGGTGCGACCGGTTGGGTAGCCGCCGCAGATGCCGGGCGCTTTATGGGCTTGGCGGATCTTTTGCCCGGCAGTCTGGCCTACCTTACCCCGGCCTGGGACGGCGGTCTGTGGACCCTGCAACAGCTTGCGGGCGTGGGCCATTGGCATCGGCTGCGGCTTAAAGATGCAGGTGCCGAAGCGGCGATAGTGGTCGAGGAGGTGCGCAACACCAGCGCTGGCCCCTGGTTACGCATCGGCATCTACGACGGTGAAGTTTGTGCCGGCCCCGAGCCGCCCATCCGCTGGCGGGGCTGGATTCCCGCCTACTCCGAAGCCGGGCGACTCACCGCCTGGTTTCACTCCAGGGGTTGCTGATCATGAAACTGCATCTGTGGATCACGCTGTTGCTGGCAAGCGTATTTGCTACACCGGCCCTGGCCTGCCGCTGCTCACAGCGCCCCCTGGAAACGTATTTCCAACAGGCGGACTGGGTAGGGCGGGTGAAGGTGGAAAAAATGCACGATGCCGAGGAACTGGATGGCGGACAGGTCAGGCCCGTGGCCTTCCAGGTGCTGGCAACCCACAAGGGCGGCGGCCCACTGGCGCGGGTTTTTACCTCCGACTCCCACGCCGCCTGCGGCATGGTGCTGGTGCCCGGCCGTGAATACTGGCTCTTTGCCCATAACCGCAACATTGGCTCAGACATCTGGTGGATAGATTCCTGCTCCGGCACTCGGCCAGTGGGCGCTGGCTTCGCGGATGTGGAAACTGAGGGCGTAGCCGCAGCCCTGGCCAGGATTGCCGCGCAAAATCCCGCTGCTGACGACGCGGAGCACAATCTGCGCCAGCGCACACGGCTGACCGAGATCGACGGCGCAGCGGTGACGGAGCAGATGTTCGAGCAATTCGCCCGTCAAGCGCTATTGTCGCCAAATGGCGCCTGGCGGTTGATCACCTTGGCACCCCCCGCCGAAGCCAGGCCGCCAAGGGTAATGCGGGTTATTGTCGAGCGGGAGCGGGACACACTGGTGGAGCTGGCCATTACCGGGGCCAACCGGCTGGAGCGGATTGAATGGGTCAATGAAAAACTGGTGCTGGCCAGGGTGGTATGGACCCCGGAACAAACTGTTGATCTGCTGTTAGATGTGCAATACGGGCGTATTGTCTATGATAATGTGGGTCCGGAGCATTGAATGGTTATCCTGAAATCACAGTGGCTGTCGGCTCTGGATTGATAGCAACTGAGATATGTTTCCGGGCATCACCTGAGATGAATCCTCAAAGTATCAACAAGGGGCGCCAGCGGGTGAAAAGCAGCGTAATTTCTGGCCGATCTGGCTCAACTCAAAACCTGGTTGACTGGCAGCCCTCTAACCGCCGTCTGCCCATGGCACATGTGGTTAGCGGACACCGGCTGGGGGGCTTGCTGGCGCTTTTGGCGGGTGTCCCATGGGTATATTTCAGTAGTCGATATCTTGTCGATGCGATCGGGCACCACGGCCTGGCAGCGGCGCAGTCGCTGCTGTATTTGCTGGTGTGTGGCGGCTTGGTACTGGTAGTTTTCGGTTTGAGTCAGCTTCTCTATCGTGAAGAAATGTGGATTGATGCCGGCGCTGTCAAGGGGTTGCGCAGGGGCCTGAGTGGGCGCAACCATTGGCAGGAGCCACTTGCGAATTATCTTGGTGTGCTGCAAACACATGAATTCCGGCGCAATGAACAATACGACCGGCTTCATGGCAATGCCGATTACATGGTCTATAAACTGAGTTTGCATCACCATGAGGTTTCGAAGCGAGTACTGTTGTACGAGTCCCACAATACGCTGATGGAGCCCCCTGATGAGTGGTTGCCATTGTGGAAACATTATGGCGTGCTGTTCAGATTGCCGCTTCTAGACCAGGCTCCCGGCGCTGAAACTACCTGTTCACCAGGTGACCTGGATATGCCACTGTCGGTGTTGATGGAAAAAGGGGTGATTGCGGTGCCGGCGTTTGACCTGACTAATCCGACCTTGCCTGCAGACATGACCCTGCACAGGGAAGCTGATCTCTGGATTGTCACCTTGTGGCCTGTGCGCTTACAACGAAACCTCATAGCCCTGTTCGTAATGACAGCAGTGGTGTTACTGGTGGGATTAGCCAGCTGGCATAGCGGTAAATTTGCTACCGTGGGATTGGTGGCCGGATGTTTTGCCGCCGTTTTGTTGCTGACAGGGATTGCATCAAAAATTGCCCTGAATCGTACTCGCAAATATCCCGATCAGGTGGCCATAGATGCCCGCAAGTTGTGGTATCGAAGACGGGATCACCGACATGGAAGGTGGATTACCTGTGAATTGCCACTTTCAAGGTTGCGCAGGGTAGTCGTGGATAACAGACCAACACTACAGTACCGCGGCGAGCAAGTGGTGATTACTTCTGTGGGTGACAGTATTAAGTTGGGCAGGTACCTGACCGGACCGGGAAGACGTCAGCTGCGAGACCTTTTGTTGCACCTGATACATCAAGCGGGGTAACAACAATTCCACCACAACGAGTCATCTCTCCAGGGGCAGGCATTCCTGCTGCAAAACGCCGCTCGCAGCATTTCTTTCACCGCCTGGGAAATCAGGGACGGGTCGGCCCGGCCCGCAGTTGCTGTTGGAGATGTGGGTGATGCCCCTGCTGCTGAAGTGGTCTGAGTCCATGAACACGGCGTGGGTATCCACTTCGCGGGGGAATGCCCGGGTATCACCGGCCTCAAACCGGGCACCGGGGCTGTGCAGCAGGTAAATCGGGGATGGCGGTCTTGAACGAATCGTCCCTGGTGCTGTTTGAGTGATGCGCCTGTTTAAGACAATAGTTGCGTGAGGTCAGGGCTGCACGGGTTGCCGTCAGAGATAAACGCTTTCGTGGTGATAGCAAGTGCTCACAAAAACCCTATACCGGCAATGCCGTGCCATTGATGGGCGACTTCAACACAAACGATGAATGCACACCGGACACCCCTTCAATACGGGTGATCTTGTTGAGCAGAAATTGCTGGTAGGCATCCATATCCTCCACCACCACCTTGAGCTGGTAATCCGCCGCCTGGCCGGTGATCAGGTGGCACTCCAGCACCTCGGGGTAATTGGCAATGGTCTCCTCAAAGCGGGCAAAGCGCTCGGGGGTGTGGCGATCCATGCTGATCTGGATCAATGCCATCAGCTTCAGGCCCAGCTTGCGGGCGTTCAGCCGCGCACTGTAACCCTCGATGATGCCCTCCTCCTCCAGCCGTCGCACCCGCCGCAGGCAGGGTGACGGCGACAGGTTCACCGCCTCGGCCAGATCCTGATTGGAGATACGCCCTTCATGCTGCAAGCGTTGCAGGATTGCCTTGTCGTAGGGATCTGTATGCATGATTATTGCCAAATAGTGTAATTGTGTGGTGATTAATTGCGCATCCTAACCATAAAATAGGTAAATTGGCAATAATCAACAACGAACACAGCGCTACACTGTCCCTGTCCTGAAAGCTCAAGGCAGGCCACAATCCCGCCAGAGTGGCCGGTAGTCGGGTGATCCCCGACACCGGCCTTCAGGAAACTGAACCAATCATCTGCCGGAGAACACCATGATCGCCAACCCCGCCACCAAGTACCGCGCTTTTGCGCCCGTATCCTTGCCGGATCGCCAGTGGCCCAACCGGGTCATTGCGCAGCCGCCCATCTGGATGAGCACTGATCTGCGTGACGGCAACCAGTCCCTGATCGACCCCATGTCGGTGGAGACCAAGCTGCGCTTTTTCGACATGCTGGTAGATATTGGCTTCAAGGAAATCGAAGTGGCCTTCCCCGCCGCCTCCGATACCGACTTCAACTTTGTGCGGCGCCTGATTGAAGAAAACCGCATTCCCGGTGATGTCACCATCGAGGTGCTCACCCAGGCGCGCCAGGATCTGATCGCCCGTACCATTGATTCCTTGAAAGGTGCACGCCGCGCCATCGTGCATCTGTACAACCCCACCGCGCCGGAATTTCGCCGCATCGTCTACAACACCGACCGCGACGGCGCCCGCGCCATCGCCGAGCAGGGCACCCGCTGGGTGAAGGAACTGACCGAAGCGCGGCCCGAAACGGACTGGGTGTACCAGTACTCCCCCGAGGTGTTCTCCGGCACCGAGCTGGATTTTGCCGTGGAGGTGTGCAACGCCGTGAGTGCCATCTGGGGGCCGACTCCCGGGCGCAAGATGATCTTCAATCTGCCCGCCACGGTGGAGATGTCCACCCCCAATGTGTACGCCGACCAGATCGAATGGATGCACCGCAACCTGGCGCGCCGCGACAGCATTATCCTCAGCGTGCACCCCCACAATGACCGCGGCACCGCTGTGGCTGCGGCGGAGCTGGCCGTGATGGCCGGTGCCGACCGGGTCGAAGGCTGTCTGTTTGGCAATGGCGAGCGCACCGGCAATGTGGATATCGTCACCCTGGCCCTGAACCTCTACACCCAGGGCGTACATCCGGGGCTGGATTTTTCTCGCATCGAGGCCATCCGCCACACCGTGGAGGAGTGCAACCAGTTGCCCGTGCACCCGCGCCACCCCTATGCGGGCGAGCTGGTGTTTACCGCCTTCTCTGGCTCCCACCAGGACGCCATCAAAAAAGGCTTCGAACAGCGGCGCCAGGGCGACATTTGGGAAATCCCCTACCTGCCCATCGACCCGGCGGATCTGAGCCGTGGCTACGAAGCGGTGGTGCGGGTCAACAGCCAGTCCGGCAAAGGTGGTGTCAGCTTCGTGCTGCAACAAAAATTCGGCCTCGAATTGCCGCGCCGTTTGCAGATCGAGTTCAGCCGCGTGGTCAAGGAATTCACCGACAGCGAAGGCCGCGAAGCCACCAGTGCCGATATCTACGCCCTGTTCGAGCGCGAATATCTGCAGCGCGACAAACCCTTCCATCTGGTGGATGTGGAAATGGTCAGCCACGGCGGCGAGCGCGCCAGCAACACGGAGGTGTTGATCGATTACCGTAAAAACGGCAAAGCCCGGCGCGTGGCGGGCACCGGCAGCGGCGCCATCGAAGCGGCAGTGGCCGCACTGGGAAGTAATATCCGCGTGATCGACTACCACGAGCACGCCCTCGGCACCGGCTCGGAAGTGGAAGCGGCCTGCTATATCGAAATGCAAATCGACAACCAGCCCGCCATCTTCGGCGTGGGGATTGATCGCAATATCGTCGGGGCGGCCATCAAGGCGCTGTTCAATGGCCTCAACCGCCATGGTGTGGCACAGGGAGAAACTGCCGAGGAGGCGGTAGTGGCCAACGCCTGATGCTTGGTAAACAAAAGCCGGGGTTGGCGACAGCCCCGGCATTACAGAGCACCGCCACGACAGCAGCACCAACCCCCTTCGTGCTATCGGTGACGATTGCCCGGCGGCCAGTGAGTTCCAGGCTGAAACGCATGGAATGATTTCCAGTGACGCAATTCTGTTGCCTTCGAGGCCGAAGAAGAATCGAAGGTCAACGGGGCTGCCGGGGAAATTACCGGTCAACCGGCAGGAGACAATGGTCTTGTCGTCTTTTTCCTCGAAAGCAAAAGGCTCGCTTGTCTAGCTGTACGTCTTCGAGGACTCTGACTTCCATTGCTTGATGGCGGACAAGCGGTTGTAGGGAATTGTCTGCCACACCCACAGAGCTATAATTTTGCAAAGATATCCAGGCGACAATCATGAATACGGAAATCTCAGTGCTGGTGGTAGACGATGATCCCCAGGTTCGCGATTTCCTCAGCGATTACCTGGGGGAGCAGTGCTACAGGGTGAGGGTGGCTGCTGACAGCAGCGGGTTGCGTCAGGCGCTGGCCACGGAGGTGCCCGATGTGGTGCTGCTGGATGTAAACCTGCCCGGGGAGGATGGCCTGAGCCTTGCCCGCTTTCTGCGTGAGCACCACAATCTGCCGGTGTTGATGATCTCCGCCGCCGGCACGGCACTGGATCGCATAGTTGGCCTGGAGGTGGGGGCCGACGACTATCTGGTGAAACCCTTTGACCCCCGCGAGCTGGTGGCGCGCCTGAAAAGCGTGCTGCGGCGCTATCAGCCGTTACCCACTGACAAGACTGCAAGCAAAAGCACAAGGCTGCGTTTGGGGGATTGCCTGCTGGATATGGACCGGCGCACCCTGCACAACAGGGACAATCAGGAAATCCCCCTCACTGCCATGGAATTTGACCTGCTCGCTGCCTTTGCCTCCCGCCCCAACCGGCCCTTGAGCCGCGACCAGTTGCTCAACCTGACCCAGAACCGCGACTGGAACCCCTACGACCGTTCCATCGATATCCGCATTGCCCGCCTGCGCACCAAGCTGGAGCCGGACCCGGCCAAGCCGCAAATTATCCGCACCCTGCGTGGGGTGGGGTACATGCTGGTGAGCAGCGACGGCTGAATTTGTTTCAATTGTTTCAGTGTGCTTGCCGCTTCAGGGTAATGATCTCAGACTGATGACAGGCAGATAATCAGCTTGGGAGGCGGTCATGGCGTTGAACGCCCAGTGGGAACACCAGCTGCGACAGGTGATCGACAACAGCAGTGCAGTGATTTATGTCAAGGATCTGGAGGGCCGCTACCAGCTGGTGAACCGGGCGTTTCTGACCCTCTTTGAGCTGACGGCGGAGGCGGTGTTGGGCTGCCGCGATGATGACCTCTTTGCCCCGGATGTTGCCCGGCGCCTGGGGGTCAACGACCGCCATGTGGCCAAGAGCGCACAACCCGCCGAGTTCGAAGAAACCCTGATCTTTGCCGATGTCCCCCACACCTACCTGTCCACCAAATTCCCTCTTTTTGACGGTGATGGCGGGGTGTGCGGGGTGTGTGGTATTTCCACGGATATCAGTTCCCGCAAGCAGGTGGAGGAGGTGTTGCGCAGTGTGGCTCTGGGGGTGTCCGCCGCCACGGGCGGGGAAGTGTTCGGCGCCATTACCCGCCATCTTGTCACAACACTTGAAGTGGATATGGCTTTTGTCAGCCGCCTGGTGGGCGGCGAGTCGGCTGACTGTGCAGAGCCTGTGCTGGAAACCCTGGCGCTGCAATGGCGCGACCGCAATCTGGACAATGTGGTTTACACCCTGCCGGGGACACCCTGTGAAAGGGTGTTTGACCAAAGTTTCCATGTTGTAGCGGACGGCCTGGCGGACCTCTACCCCGGCGACCAGATGGCTCTCGATTTCGATCTGGTCAGCTACGGCGGCTACCCCCTGTTCAGCACAACTGGCGAGCCACTGGGCCTGATCGCCGTGGCCCATTCCCGGCCCCTGCACGACCGCGAGCTGATTGAATCCACCCTGAAAATTTTTTCCGTGCGCGCCGCTGCGGAGCTGCAGCGGCTAGACGCCGAGGCCAGCTACAGGGCCATTTTTGATGCCTGCGAAGATGCCATTTTCGTCCACGACCTGCACAGCGGCGCCATTCTGGATGTGAATACCAAGGCCTGTGATATCTACGGCTACAGCCACAGCGAGATGTTGGCGGCGGATATCAACCTGTTCAGTGCCGGTTATGCCCCCTATACCGCGCTTGAAGCCGCCCGCTGGTTGGCCGCAGCCCGGGATGAGGGGCCGCAGCGTTTCGAGTGGCACCGCCGCAACCGCGATGGCAGCCTGTACTGGGACGAGGTGGTGCTGCGCCGTGCTGTGATCGGCGGGGTGGAGCGCATCCTCGCTTTTACCCGGGATATCACCCAGCGCAAGCTGGCGGAGGATGCCCTGCGCAACAGCGAGCAGTTATACCGGGCCATTGTCAGCACAGCCCTCGACTGCATTATCACCATGGATGGGGAGGGTTTGGTGGTGGGCTTCAACCCCGCCGCCGAGCAGTGCTTTGGCTTCAGCCAGGGCCAGGTGATGGGCAAGCCCCTGGCAGACCTGATTATCCCGCCGCGCTTTCGCAGCGCCCACCGCCAGGGCATGATCCACTATCTGGGCACAGGGCGGGGGCCTTTTCTGGGGCGCCGTGTGGAGGTGGTGGCCCAGCGCGCCAGTGGCGAGGAATTTCCCGCAGAGCTTGCCATCAATGCCCTGGAGCGGGACGGCAAGCCCCTGTTTATCGGCTACCTGCGGGATATCACCGAGCGCCACCAGGCGGAGTCTGAGCGCAATCAGCTTGAGCAGCAGTTGCGCCAGGCCCAGCGCATGGAAGCCATCGGCCAGCTCAGTGGCGGTATCGCCCACGACTTCAACAACCTGCTCACCAGCATCCTCGGCTACGCCACCATGGGCGTTGAGCGCGCCGGACGGCTCGGCGATGACAAAATGAGCAAGTACTTCACCCAGGTGCGCAGCGCCGGTGACCGCGCCCGGGAGCTGGTGGCCCAGCTTCTCACTTTCAGCCGGGGCAGTCGCGGCCAGCCGCGGGTGGTTGACCTGCAAACCCAGCTCAGGGATTTTGTGCCGCTGCTGCAATCCCTGCTGCCCGCCAGTATCGAGTTCGATGTGCAGCTGGATGACAACTTGCCCCTGGCGATGCTCGATCCGCTGCAGCTGGAGCAGGTGCTGATGAACCTGTGCATCAATGCCCGGGATGCCATGGACGGGCGCGGCGCGCTGCAGGTAGGGCTGACCCGGAACACAGTGTCCCGCAGCCTGTGCGCTTCCTGCCAGCAGCTGTTCAGCGGCCCGCATCTGGTGCTGCGGGTGGCGGACAACGGTCCCGGCATCAAGCCGGGAGTGGCGACGCGGATGTTTGAGCCTTTCTATTCCACCAAGGCCGCCGGGCGCGGCAGCGGCATGGGCCTGGCGATGGTGCATGGCATTGTCCACGAGTGCGGCGGCCATATCCGGGTCGCTTCTGCTCCTTCGGGTGGCGCCATTTTCGAGGTAATGTTGCCCTTCCTGTCACAACCTGTCGCTTCGGAAGGAAACCTGGAGACCAATGGTGAGGCAGGGTTGCAACTACTGCGGGGGCGAGTGGCAGTGGTGGACGACGAGCCTCTGGTGGCGGATTTCATGGCGGAGCAGTTGCGGGAGTGGGGGCTGGATGTGGAAACATTCGGCGACCCCCTGGCCGCCTGCGAGCGCCTGCTCGAGACCCTGACAGAGTGGGACCTGGTAATCGTCGACCAGACCATGCCGCGCCTCACCGGTATGGAGCTGGCGACTGCCCTGCTGCAGACCAGATCCGACCTGCCGGTGCTGCTCTACACTGGCTACAGCGAGCAGCTTGGCGAAGATGCGGTGCTTGCCAGTGGTGTCCGCCAGCTGCTGCGCAAGCCCATTGATTCGCCCCAGCTTTACGCCGCGCTGGCGGCCTGTCTTGTCCGTGCCTGAATAGATCCGCCCGCCCTGAAACAATCGCGAAACACTTTGATACAGCCCGGACATCGTCCCGATACGTCCCTTCCCTACTATTCAGGCCATGGCAGCGCGGTGCTGCCTGACCCCTGAACATAAGCCACAAACAATGAATAAGGAGAAGGACATGAAACGCTATCTGATTGAACGCAATATCCCCGGTATCGGCCACAGCGAGGCGGCGGTGCTGTGCAACGGCTCGCGGCGCTCCAACGCTGTGTTGCAGGAGTTGGGTCCTGATATCCAGTGGCAACATTCCTACGTTGCCGGTGACCGGTTGTTCTGTGTCTACCTTGCCAACGATGCTGAACTGATTCATCGCCACGCCGAACTGAGCGGTTTCCCGGCCCACCGGGTGACCGAAATCAGCACGGTGATCGATCCCACCACTGCCAATCCGGCGCGCCACTGAGCGCAGCCTGAGGAGGATAAAGACATGGGCAAGCGCATAACCATTTTCGTTTACGGTCTGATCTGCTACGCCGTATTTTTCGCAACCTTTCTTTACGCTATCGGTTTTGTCGGTAATTTTGTCGTGCCGCGAACCATTGACGGCACACCGCTGCTGCCATTCTGGCAGGCCTTCGCGGTGGATATGGGGCTGCTGACTCTGTTTGCCGTGCAGCACAGCGTGATGGCAAGGCCCCGCTTCAAGGCCTGGTTGACCTGCTACATTCCCGCAGCAGCGGAGCGCAGCACTTACGTACTGTTTTCCAGCCTGGCGCTGATTGCGCTGTTTGCATTGTGGCAGCCGCTGGGGGGCGTTGTGTGGCAGGTAACGGCGGTCAGCGGCCAGATCGTGCTGTATTCAATCTTTATGCTGGGCTGGGCCATCGTGTTGGTGACCACCTTTTTGATCAACCACTTCGACCTGTTCGGATTGCGCCAGGTGTGGTTTGCACTGCTGGGCCGTGTTTACCAACCCCTGCGTTTTGTCACTCCACTACCCTATCGCTGGGTGCGGCATCCCCTGTATGTGGGATGGCTGCTGGCATTCTGGGCGACGCCGGTGATGACGGCAACACACCTGCTGTTTGCCCTGGTGACCACCGCTTATATCCTGGTGGCCATTCGTTTCGAGGAGCGCGACCTGATGGACGCTCACCCGGAATACAGGGAGTACCGGCGCCGGGTGCCGATGTTGATCCCCGGCAGGACAGTTGTCCGCCACAAGGCGCAGTCGGTGTAATAAACGCAGGCTACAAGGCGCCGCAACCAGGGTTGCGGTGCCATTGTACTTCAGCTCAGTAAGGGCTGGATTTGGTCCAGCTGTAGAGGCGGGTAATTTCGGGGTCGGTGAAGGCGCTTTCGAGATAGCTGCGGATCTGGCTGTTGTCCGACAGGGTGAGGCAGGTTTGCGCCAGCCCCTCGGCTTGGGCAATGCTAACCTGGCGCAGGATGGCCTTGACCCGCAGCAGGTTGGTGGCGCTCATGGACAGCACCCGGTAACCGAGGCCCACCAACAACAGGGCGGAGAGGGGGTCACCGGCCATTTCCCCGCACACGCTGATGGGGCAGTTTTCTGCGCTGGCGCCTTCGACAATTTGCTTGAGAGCGTGCAGCAGTGCCGGGTGGAGGGTGTGGTACAGGTCCGCCACACGGGAGTTATTGCGGTCCACCGCCAGCAGGTATTGCGTCAGGTCGTTGGAACCCACCGAGAGAAAGTCCACTCGGCGGGCGATATCGCGAACTTGGTAGGCCGCGGCGGGCACCTCGATCATGGCGCCCACCAACGGTTTGGTGAGGGTGTAGCCTTCTTCTTCCGTAAGCTCATGATAGACCCGATTGACCAGTGCGAGGGCGGATTCCAGCTCCGGGATATTGGAGATCATCGGCAGCAGGATGCGCAGGTTTTCGAGTCCTTCACTGGCGCGCATGATGGCGCGCAGCTGCACCAGGAATATTTCCGGGTGGTCGAGGCTGATGCGGATGCCGCGCCAGCCGAGGAAGGGGTTGGCCTCCTCAATGGGAAAGTAAGGCAGCGCTTTGTCGCCACCGATATCGAGGGTGCGCATGGTGACCGGGCGCGGGGCGAACATTTCCATCTGCTCGCGGTAGATCTTGCGCTGCTCGTCCTCGGAGGGGAAGCGCTCCTGCATAAAGAAGGGGATTTCGGTGCGGTACAGGCCGACCCCCTCGGCGCCGCGATCCAGGGACAGCAGGCTGTCGAGGCGCAGGCCGGTGTTTACCCACAGGGTGATATGGTGGTTGTCGGCGGTAACGCTGGGTTCATCCCGCAGGCGCTCAAGATCGGCGGAGAGTATCTTTTCCTCTTCAATCTGCGCCATATAGGCGCGCAATACTTCCGGTCGCGGGTTGGCAATGATAAGGCCAAGGTGGCCGTCAACGATCACCTGGTTGCCATCCAGTTCGCGCCAGGGCAGGTCGATGGCGCCCATCACGGTGGGAATGCCCATGGCGCGCCCGAGAATGGCCAGGTGGGAGTTGCGCGAGCCCTTGGCGGACACCATGGCGACGATTTTCTCAACGCTGATATCCGCCAGGTTGGCGGCGGCCAGTTCTTCCCCGATAAGAACGCTGTCGTTGGGGTATTCCCTGTTCTCTACCTGGGATTGCTGCAAGTAGCCGAGCACCCGGCGCCCCAGGTCGCGCACATCGGTAGCGCGCTCCCGCAGGTAGGCATCTTCCATGGAGCTGAAATTGCGGATGTGCTCGATGATCACTTCGCTCCAGGCGGTCTGGGCCGACAGCCCCGCGCGGATCAGCACGGTGACTTCACCTCCCAGGGAGCTGTCATCAAGCATGCTCACATAGACATCAAAGAGGGCGCGCTCCTCCTGGTTGAGCTTTTCCGACAGGTCTGCATGGACTGTGCGCAGATCCTGCTTGGTCTGCTCCAAAGCCTGGTGGAACAGGGCCAGTTCATGGTCGATATCGCTGGCGGCGCGGTGGGGTACGGCGTACAAGTCAGCGGGTGAGGTGATCACCACCGCATGGCCAATGCTGATGCCGGGCACGCTGGGCACTCCGCGAAAAACCCGCTCTCCACCACTGAGAACCAGTTCCGGAGACAGTTGGCGGGTCAGCTGGCCGGTGGCGTTGGCATGGGCGATAACCCCCGCCAGCTGGGCCGAGACGGTGACCAGGAAGGCCTCTTCGCTCTCGTCAAAGCGGCGGCGCTCCGCCTGCTGTACCACCAGCACGCCGAGCACCTTGCGGTGGTGGATCACCGGGGCGCCGAGGAAGGAGCGAAAGCGCTCCTCGCCACTTTCGGGAAAGTAGGCAAAATTGGGGTGTGCTTCGGCGTCGTCGAGGTTGATGGGCTCGGCCTTGGCGGCCACCAGGCCCACCAGACCCTGGCCGGTGGCAAGGCGAATATTGCCAACGGCCTCGGGGTTGAGACCCTCGGTGGCGGCGAGAATATATTTGTCGCTGACTGGGTCGTGGAGGTAGATGGAGCAGACGCCGGTATCCGTGGTCTTGCGCACCCGCTTGACGATGATGTCCAGCACCGAGGCGAAATCCCTGGCAGAGTTGACTTCCTGGACAATGCTGCGCAGCGAATCGAGCATGGTCATTTCCCTTGCCCACTCATGCTGCGTTCAATCTCGGTATGCACATTGGCAAGTTCCTTGAGGGCGCGGCGATACACGTCGCGCTTGAAATCAACAATCTGGCCCACCGGGAACCAGTAGTTGACCCAGCGCCAGCTGTCGAATTCCGGTTTGTCACCGCGATCGAAACGGATCAGCTCCGGGCTGGCGGCAAGCTCCAGCAGAAACCACTTTTGCTTCTGGCCGATGCAGACGGGGCTGGAATTGCGCCGCACATAGCGCTTGGGCAATCGATAGTGGAGCCAGCCCCGGGTTTGCGCCAGCATTTTCACATGGGTGCTTTCGAGGCCGATTTCTTCGAACAGCTCGCGGTAAACCGCGTCTTCGGGGCTCTCGCCATCGTTGATGCCACCCTGCGGGAACTGCCAGGCATTCTGACCGATGCGCTTGGCCCACAGCAGCTGGCCAGCGCCATCGCTGAGGATTATGCCCACATTTGGCCGAAAGCCCTCTTTATCAATCACTTAGGTGCCATCCATAAATATCTGTCTCTATTGTTCCACAACTGCGCGCCATCCAGCAATGTGATTGATTGTGCAATTTCTTTTCAGTGGGTATCCTCGCCGTCCTTGGTCTGACGGGGTAACACAAGTAATGGCGCTGGCAATTTTTGATCTGGACAACACCCTTATCGCCGGTGACAGCGACCACGGCTGGGGGGAGTTTCTCGCCACTCGCCAGGTGGTTGATCCTGTCCACTACCGGGCCATGAACGAGAAGTTTTATCAGGACTACCAGCGGGGCAGTCTCGATATTCGCGAGTATCTCGCCTTTGCCCTCCAACCCCTGGCGCAGCTGCCGCAAGTGGAATTGGTAGCCCTGCAGCGGGCGTTTATGGAGGAGGTGATTCAGCCCCTGTGGTTGCCCCGCGCGGTAGAGCTGGTTCAGCATCACCGCCAGCGCGGTGATCTGCTGATGGTGATTACCTCCACCAACCGCTTTATAGCCGAGCCCATCTGCCACCGTCTGGGTATCCAGGCGTTGCTGGCCACCGAGCTGGTGATGGCCAACGGCCGTTACACCGGCGAAGTGTTGGGCACACCCACCTACCGGGAGGGCAAGGTCACCCGGCTGCAACAGTGGCTGAAGGAGACCGGCCATTCTCTGCAGGGCAGCTACTTTTATAGTGATTCCATCAACGACCTGCCCCTGCTGGAGGTGGTTGACCATCCGGTGGTGGTGGATGGCGATGATGCCCTTGCTGCCGTGGCGGCCGAACGGGGCTGGTCCAGCATCAGTTTGCGGGCGTGAATTTCTGCTTTCCGCACACCGCAGCTCTCACCAATCCTGCTACAAGGGCGATGGCCCGGTGGCAGATTGGTTCCCTAAAGGCTAATATCCCTTGCCCTCGTTTGCCGAGTCATTTATGTCCCTGTCATACCCCCAGATAGACCCTGTCGCCTTTGCCATTGGCCCCCTTACGGTACACTGGTACGGGCTTATGTACCTGCTGGGCTTTGGTGCCGCCTGGTATCTGGCCATGCGCCGCAGCGAACGTGCCTGGTCGCCGGTGCGGCGCGCCAGTGTTGAAAACCTGGTGGTGTATACGGCCTTTGGGGTCATCCTCGGTGGCCGTTGCGGCTATGTACTCTTCTATAATTTTGACCGCTGGCTGGCGGACCCCCTGTGGCTGATTCGCCTGTGGGAGGGCGGCATGTCATTCCACGGCGGCTTGCTGGGGGTGGTGATAGCCCTGTGGCTGTTTGCCCGCCAGGTTCGCCAGCCGCTGTTTGCCATCACAGATTTTGTCGCACCCTTGGTGCCCATAGGCCTGGGGCTGGGCCGCATCGGCAACTTTATCGGCCAGGAGCTGTGGGGCCGTGCTACCGACAGTCCCTGGGGCATGGTTTTCCCCCGCGATCCCGACCAGCTGGTGCGCCATCCCTCTCAGCTGTATCAGGCGGCTCTTGAAGGGCTGGTGCTGTTCCTTATTCTTTACCTCTACAGCCGCAAGCCCCGGCCCATTGGCGTGGTGAGCGGGATGTTCCTGATGTTTTACGGCATTGCCCGTTTTGTGGTGGAGTTTGTGCGCGAGCCGGACGCCCATATCGGTTTTGACCTGCTGGGCTGGATGACCCGCGGCCAGTTGCTTAGCGTGCCGATGATCCTCGTCGGCATCGCCCTGATTGTCTACGCCAGCCTGGCGAAAAAATACGTCAGCCCGGAGAAATCCTGATATGAAGCAATACCTTGACCTGCTCGCCCATGTGCGCAGCAAGGGTGTCAAAAAGGGCGACCGCACCGGCACCGGCACCCTCAGTGTGTTCGGCCACCAGATGCGTTTTGATCTGGCGGAGGGGTTTCCCCTGGTCACCACCAAAAAGGTGCACCTCAAGTCCATAATCCACGAGCTGCTCTGGTTCCTGAAAGGTGAGACCAATATCCGTTATCTGAAGGATAACGGGGTAAGCATCTGGGATGAGTGGGCTACTGCCAGCGGTGATCTGGGGCCAGTCTACGGCTACCAGTGGCGCTCCTGGCCAGGCCCGGACGACAGCGCCATCGACCAGATTGCCGAGCTGGTGCAACAACTCAAAACTCGGCCCAACTCCCGGCGTCTTATCGTATCGGCGTGGAATCCGGCGCAGCTCCCCGATGAAAGCATCTCGCCCCAGGCCAATGCCGAGCAGGGCAAGATGGCCCTGGCGCCCTGTCATGCCTTCTTTCAGTTCTATGTGGCGGAAGGTCGCCTGTCCTGCCAGATGTACCAGCGCAGTGCCGATATTGTCCTGGGCGTTCCTTTCAATATCGCCTCCTACGCCCTGCTGACCATGATGCTGGCCCAGGTGGCGGGGCTGGAGCCGGGGGAGTTTATTCATACTCTGGGAGATGCCCATATCTACCTCAATCATCTTGAGCAGGCAGATTTGCAACTGTCGCGACAGCCGCTGCCCCTGCCGACGATGAAGATCAACCCGCAGGTTACCGATATCTTTGCCTTCCGCTACGAAGACTTCGAGCTGGTGAATTACCGCCACCACGATGCCATCAAGGCCCCCATAGCGGTGTGACTGAAGCGATGAAAATTGCACTGATTGCCGCCATGGCCAGGAACAGGGTCATCGGCAACAACAACAGTTTGCCCTGGCATCTCCCCGAAGATCTGCAAGCGTTCAAGCGCATTACCCTCGGCAAGCCGGTGATCATGGGGCGCAAGACCTTTGATTCCATTGGCAGGCCACTGCCCGGACGGGTCAATATTGTGCTCAGCCGACAACAGGGCTGGCAGCCCGAGGGTGTCTTTGTGGTTGCCGATCTGGATCAGGCTATCGCCCGTGCCAGGGCGCTGGCTGATCCCGCCTGTGAGGAGATCATGGTGATCGGCGGTGAACAGATTTACCGTCAGGCCCTCCCCTTTGCCCAGAGGCTCTATCTCACCCAGGTGGACATAGAGGTGGCGGGGGATGCGCGTTTCCCTGACCTGGATGAGCGCCATTGGCGACAGGTGTCAGCGGTCAAAGGCTTCTCTGAGAAAACGCAAATTTCTTTTGAAATGGTGGTACTCGATCGTGTGGCGTGCTGATTTTGTTACCATCAGTAACAAGCCCCCGTCTGGAAAACAGAGATAAAGCAATTTTTTGCGCCATCATTGAATTCTCGAATTTTGCGGGGTCATAATCCGGCACCTGACTATCCTAGGTTAGTGACCTGTCGCTGTTTTATGGCGACAACCCATAAAAGTTTTTCAAACCGCGTGATACCCAAACTGAGGGAATTATGAAAAATCATCGACTCAAAGTGATGGCGATGTCTGCAGTGCTGTCGAGTGGCCTGCTGGCATCTTCCATTCACGCGCAAGAGGTGGATACCGTTATCAAAGCTGGTGCTGACAAGGTGGGCCAGGCCCAGGCTTCCCAGAAGCGCGTCGACACCACGGCCAATCAGACTTACAACATTCTGCAGGATTTCAAGACCGTCAATAAGCAGATCGAAGGTCTGAAAGTCTACAACGCCCAGCTGGACCGGCAGATTGCCAACCAGAACAAGACCATGGAGGACCTTCAGGAATCCATCGAAAACGCTACCCTGATGGAGCGTCAGATCATGCCGCTGACCCTCAAGATGCTCGATGCCCTTGAGCAGTTTGTTGCCCTTGATCTGCCCTTCAACAAGGATTCACGTCAGGCCGCCATCGACAAGGTGCGCGACAACCTCGACAGCTCCCGTTTCAGCGCTGCGGAAAAATTCCGGCAGGTGCTGGAGTTGTATGATATCGAAAGCCAGTACAGTCGCACCATCGACCAGTTCGAAGGGATGATTGATCTGGACGGACAGCCGCGCCAGGTGAACTTCTTCCGCGTTGGCCGCATCGCCCTGATGTACCAGACCTCTGATCAGGGTCAGACCGGTGTGTGGGATGTGAAATCCGGTTCCTGGCAGGCAGCGAACAGCTATCGTTCCGCCGTCAGCAAGGGTATCCGCATCGCCAAGAAACAGGCCGCCATTGACATCCTTACTCTACCGATTCCCGCGCCGGAGGCAGCACAATGAAAATGACCTTTCGTAAACGTTGTCTGGCCATTGTTGCCGGCACTCTGTTGACGGCGACCCCCGTGCTGGCTGCTGAGAAAGCGGCTTCCGTTGATGAGCTGCTGAGGCTGATCAACAGTGCCCGTGTCAGTGAATCCGCCGAGCACAAGCAGCGCGAAGCAGAATTCCTGCGGGACAAGCAAAACCAGCAAAATTTGCTGAATCAGGCCAAGGCCACCATGAATGCTGAGGAAAACCGCAGCATTCGCATGGAGCAAACTTTTGCTGAAAACGATCTCAAGGTTGAAGCTCTGCAGATTCAGCTCAACGAGCGTCTGGGTTCACTGAAAGAACTGTTTGGCCACTTGACCTCCACCGCAGGTGACATGCGCGCCATCATCAACCAGTCCATTGTCACTGCCCAGTACCCCGACCGGGGTCAGTTCCTCGACGAATTGATCAGCAAGATGAGCAGCGACACCCGCCTGCCTCGTCTGGATGAAATCGAGCGCCTGTGGGCGGAAATGAGCCGCGAAATGGTGGAAAGTGGCAAGGTTGTCAAATTCCCCGCCACTGTGGTGACTGCCCACGGTGAGCAGGCTCAACAGGAAGTCGTCCGGGTGGGCGTTTTCAACCTGCTGTCCAACGGTTCCTATCTCGACTACAACGCAAAAACCGGGATTATTTCTGAACTGCCACGGCAACCTTCCGGCACCAGTGCCGCTGCCAAGCTGCAAGGTGCCACCGAAGGCTTCACCTCTGTGGGCATTGATCCCTCTGGTCCCAGTGGCGGCAACCTGCTGAAAGCGCTGATTGATACCCCGACCCTGATGGAAAAATGGCACCAGGGCGGTCTGGTGGGTTATATCATCACCGGTATCGGTGTGTTCGCCCTGATTCTTGCATTGTGGCGTTTCGTGGTACTCAGCGGCATCTCCACCAAAGTGAGCAGCCAGCTGAAGAACCCCACCGTTCCCAACGATAACAATCCCCTGGGTCGCGTTCTGAAGATTTCCAAGGACAACCCCAACATGGATACCGAGACGCTTGAGCTCAAGCTCAACGAAGCGGTTATCAAGGAGCGTCCGGCCATTGAAGCAGGTCTTAACCTCCTCAAGATCATTGCCATGGTGGCGCCGCTGCTGGGTCTGCTGGGTACCGTTACCGGTATGATCGTGACCTTCCAGCAAATTACCATCTTCGGTGCTGGCGATCCCAAGGCCATGGCCGGCGGTATCTCCCAGGCGCTGGTTACCACGGTGCTGGGTCTGTGTGTCGCCATCCCGGTTGTGCTGCTGCACACCCTGGTCAACGGTCGGGCACAGCGGGTTCTGCATGTTCTGGAAGAGCAGAGCGCAGGCATCATCGCGGAGAACGCAGAGGGTTGATCCATGTATGCACTGTTTGATGCGTGGGAAGGTGTCCGCGATTTTATGGAACAGGGTGGCATAGTTCTCTATGCCATCGCCATCCTGATCTTTGTCATGTGGACCTTTATCTTTGAGCGGGTCTGGTATTACAAAACAGCACTCAACCGGGATCTTGATTCAGCCCTGGCGGCCTGGGAGGAACGCTCCGAGCGCAAGTCGAAGCGCGCCCACCAGGTGCGGGAAGGGTTGATATCTGTGGTGAGCCAGCAAATTGACCAGTTCCTGCCGGTGATCAAGACCATGGTTACGCTGGCGCCGCTGTTTGGTCTGCTGGGTACGGTGACAGGCATGATTTCAGTGTTTGAAATCATGGCCATTACCGGTGGTGGTGATGCCAAGTCCATGTCCTCCGGGGTGTCGAAGGCGACTATCCCCACCATGTCAGGCATGGTCGCGGCAATCTCCGGAGTCTTTGGCTACACTTATCTTGAGCGGGTTTCCACTCGGGAAAAGCAGTTGCTCGAAGATCATCTGACCATGGACCACTGAACCAACTCAGAGCTTTCAGACTGGAATACAGATTATGCGCAAGAGTCAACGAAAGGCTGAACCACAAGCTCAGGCGATAGACCTGACACCGATGCTTGATGTGGTCTTTATCATGCTGATCTTCTTTATCGTAACGGCGACCTTTATCAAGGTTCCAGGCATTGAGGTGATGAAGACGGAGGCCATAAGCGCCTCCGCACGCAAGGCTGCAATCCTGGTTGCCATCAATGCCAATAATGAAATCTGGATAGATAAAAATCAGGTGGGGCCGGAAGAGGTCAAATTGGTACTGACGCGCTTGTATACCGAAAACCCCAAGGGTGGTCTGGTTATCCAGGCTGACAACAATGCAAATGTCGAAAGCCTCGGCCTGGTTGCCGATGCGGCGATCGAGATCGGTCTGACAGACATTGCCGTCTCGACATTGACGGAGTAATTGCCATGAACGTTGGATCCAGAATTGGTTTTTCTTTTATCCCGGGGGCCGTCATCACCTTCTTGTTGCTGGTGCTGATGTTTACCCTGATTTTTACTGCCAACACCAAGCTGGATGAGCAGGAAGTTCGCAAGATTGCCGATATCTTCCAGCCTGAACGTCAAGTTGAGGAAAACACCAAGGAAGCCAAGGTCGAAAAGCCGGATGAGCCCGAGACACCACCCCCGGCGCTGCCCGATGTGCAGGAAAGGTTTGAAGTGCCGGCCAATGCTCTGAGCATGGCCGCACCGAAACTTGATAGCTCCCTCAATGTCGGCCTCGGCACTTTTGCCACCGATACTGATTACATCCCCGTCTATGTGCCCCAGCCTCAATACCCGAGACGGGCGCAAACCCGTGGTGTCAGTGGCTATGCGGTAGTGCGGGTGATCATCACCACCACTGGCTCAGTCAGGGACCCTGTCATGGTTGAGGAGCACCCAACCGGTTACGGCTTTGGTGCAGCGGCGGTTCGCGCTGCTGAAAAGCTCAAGTACAACCCCAGGGTTGTGGGTGGCAAGCCCGAGGAAGTTCCCGGAGTGCTGTACAAGTTCTCGTTTATTATCGAATAGTAATGAGACCTGTCGTAATTAACAGAGCGAGTTGACTTAAACAGGGTTTGGATATGCAAGTTAGCACCCTTGGTAAAATGAAATGGTTGCGCACAGCCGTGCTTCTTATGCCCTTGACAGTGGCGGTGGGCGTACAGGCCCAGGAATCCGAGCGCAAGTACGATAACGTCAAAACCCAGCAGCGTCAGGCCGTGGGCCAGAAGTGTGGCAAGGTACTGGAAGAGGTACAGGCCCTGACCGAGAGTGAATCCTGGGCGCAGGCCCAGCGCGCCCTTCAGGGTGCTGGTGCTGCCTGTACCACGAGCTACGAAAAATCCCAGGTGTCAAATTTTCTGGGCTATGTGTATTACTCCCAGGACAGGTACAAGGACGCCGTTCAGGCTTACACCAACATGATCAGGGAACCGGAAGTGGATCCCGCTCAGGCCATCAACACCCGCTATACCATCGCCCAGCTTTATCTGATTCTTGAAGACTACCCCAATGCGGTGCGGGAGCTTGAAGCCTGGATGAAGATCTCCCCCATTGTCAGTGCCGATGCCAAGGTGCTGCTGGGTCAGGCTTACTACCAGATGAATCGCAAGAAAGAAGCCTTGCGCTATGTGGAAGAGGCCATCAATGAGCAGGAGTCAAAGGGTATCCTGCCGAAAGAAGGCTGGTGGAGTCTCCAGAGGGTGATCTACTACGAGAATAACGACTACAAGCGAGTGGCCGATATCCTCAAAAAACTGATCAAACACTATCCTTCGTTCAGCTACTGGCGGCAGCTCGGTGGCATGTATGGGGAGCTTAACCAGGAGCTGAACCAGCTGGTAGCCACTGAAGTGACCTACCTTGCCGGCGATCTGACCGAAGAGCGACAGCTGATCAGTCTCGCCTATATGTATATGGGCGCCAATGCACCTTTTATGGCCGCACGTATCATTGAGAAGGGCATGAAGGAAGGCAAGATCAAGCGCACTGGTGAAAACCTTGAGGTGCTGGGCCTGGCCTGGCAGCAGGGTAATGATTCCAAGCGTGCCCTGCCTGTGCTGGAAGAGGCAGCCAAAGTGGCTGGCAAAGGCAGCCTCTATGCCCGTCTATCCGGCGTCTATCTCGATCTGGACGAGAATGAAAAGTCCGTCGCCGCTGCCCGCAACGCCATCAACCGTGGCGGTGTTGACCGCATGGACATCACCTACATGAATCTGGGCAACGCCCTGATCAATCTGCACTGCTATAACGACGCCATCACGGCATTCCGTCAGGCCGCCAAAAGTGAGCGCAGCGCCAAGTATGCAAAACAATGGATAGAGTTCGCCGAGAAGGAAGGTGATCGACGTGCAGCGCTGATTGAGAGTGGAGCCAAGATAGCGGGTTGCAAAAAGGTCTGACACCATCACTATCAAGCCATAAAAAAAGCCGCTAACAAGCGGCTTTTTTTATGGCTTGTACATTAGATCAAGGTAACAGATCCAGATTGCGCACGGCACCCTTGTCGGCGCTGGTTGCCAGCATGGCATAGGCTTTGAGGGCCGATGAGACTTTGCGGGGCCTTTTGTTGGCGGGTTTCCAGCCCAGCTCGTTCTGCGTATTCCTGCGCTCTGCCAGCGTCTTCTCATCCACCAGCAACTCGATTGAGCGCCTGGGGATATCAATCAGGATCTGATCACCAGTCCGCACCAGCGCTATGGGACCACCAGCAGCCGCTTCCGGGGAGACATGACCGATGGACAAACCTGAAGTGCCACCGGAAAAACGCCCATCGGTGATCAACGCACAGGCTTTGCCAAGCCCTTTGGATTTGAGGTAACTGGTGGGGTAAAGCATCTCCTGCATACCAGGTCCGCCCTTGGGGCCTTCGTAGCGAATAACCACCACAGCGCCTGGCTTGACCCGATCATTGAGAATGTCGTCCACCGCATCTTCCTGGCTTTCACAGATATGCGCTGTGCCGGAGAACACATGCACGGATTCATCAACACCAGAGGTTTTCACCACACAGCCGTCAGGGGCGATATTGCCGTACAGCACCGCCAAGCCGCCTTCGAGGCTGTAGGCGTGTTCCAGGCTGCGGATACAGCCATGCTCCCGGTCGGTATCAAGGGATGGCCAGCGGGTGGCCTGGCTGAAGGCTGTCTGGGTGGGAATGCCAGCAGGACCAGCCTTGAAAAAGGTACTTACAGCTTCAGCAGGTGATCTGGCCAGATCCCAGATATCCAGGGCTTCTTTGAATGTTTTTGAATGCACAGTGGGCAGCTCGGCATGGAGCAGTCCCGCCCGGTCGAGTTCGCCGAGAATACCCATGACGCCGCCCGCGCGGTGTACATCTTCGATATGGTAAAGAGGGCTGTTGGGGGCGACTTTGCACAATTGGGGCACTTTGCGGGAGAGGCGATCAATATCCGACATGGTGAAATCCACCTGGCCTTCCTGGGCCGCAGCCAGCAGATGGAGGATGGTGTTGGTTGACCCGCCCATGGCGATATCCATGGTCATGGCATTCTCGAATGCCGCAAAGGTGGCGATGGAGCGGGGCAGAACAGAATAATCGTCCTCTTCATAGTGGCGTTTGGCTATCTCGACGATCAGCTGACCTGCGCGTTCAAACAGGGCTTTCCTGTCGGCATGGGTAGCCAGTACGGTGCCATTGCCCGGCAGTGACAGACCCAGTGCCTCAGTAAGACAGTTCATGGAATTGGCGGTGAACATGCCGGAGCAGGAGCCGCAGGTGGGGCAGGCGGAGCGTTCATATTCTTCGGCCATTTCGTCACTGATTGAGGGGTCAGCGGCGACCACCATGGCATCAATCAGATCGAGCTTGTGCTCGGCCAGTTTGGTCTTGCCCGCTTCCATGGGGCCACCGGAGACAAACACCACGGGGATATTGAGGCGCATGGCCGCCATCAGCATGCCGGGTGTGATCTTGTCGCAGTTGGAAATACACACCAAGGCATCAGCACAGTGGGCGTTAACCATGTATTCCACGGAGTCGGCGATGATATCCCTGGAGGGCAGAGAATAGAGCATGCCGTCATGACCCATGGCAATGCCGTCATCGACAGCAATGGTGTTGAACTCGCGACCCACACCACCCGCCTTGGCGATCTCACCCGCTACCAGTTGCCCCATATCCTTGAGGTGGACATGCCCAGGCACGAACTGGGTAAAGGAGTTGGCAATGGCAATAATGGGCTTGTGGAAATCTTCATCCTTGAGTCCGGTGGCGCGCCACAGAGCGCGGGCACCGGCCATATTGCGGCCCTTGGTGGAGGTATGCGAGCGATAGGTTGGCATAAAATCAGTCCTGGTTGCGCGGGGTAATGTCAGGGTGGCAAGGATAGCAGAGGATGGCTGTTGGTGCAGGCTTACATGGCCAGTCAAGGTTGAACAATAGAGGTTTCTAGCATCGGGCGTTGTGCTGATATGGGTCAAGTACGGCGTCGTGGAATGCGAGGAAAATAAAAGCTGAACCAACAACAGGAATGCAACACGATGATCAACTATGTAGCTGGCGATATCCTTCTGAGCAAGGCGAAGATGATTGCCCACGGGGTCGCGCCCAACGACGATTTTGGCCAGGGGCTTGCACTTTACCTGCGGAAAAATTGGCCGGGTATGTACAAGGATTTCAGGCACTTTTGTCAGACTACACACCCAAAAGCCGGCGAAGTGTGGCTTTGGAGCGGCGCTGATGGTGTACGCATTGCCAATCTGATGACCCAGGAAGCCGCCTATGGTCACGGGGAGAAGCCCGGCAAGGCGACAGTGGCGAATGTTAATCACTGCCTGCGTCAGCTCCACAAGCTCGTTGTGGGGGAAGGGGTTGCCAGTATCGCAATTCCGAGGCTCGCCACCGGGGTTGGCGGCTTGGATTGGAATGAAGTCAAACCACTGATTGAGCATCATCTGGGGGGGCTTGCCATTAACGTGGATGTGTATGAAACCTACGTTGCCGGACAATCCATCTGACAGGAAACACCTATTATGCAGACTCTACCTCACCATTACCGTGTTAATAGCAGCGCCAGGCCGGAAGGTCTGCTAGATAACAGGAGCGAAGAAGGTGCCAGTCTGCATTCCACAGCACCGCTTCCTTTTGGTGGGCCTGGCGGCGAATGGAGCCCGGAACACCTGCTCACCGCTGCGATCTCCAGCTGTTTTATCCTGACGTTCCGGGCCATTGCCAGTGCCAGCAAGCTGGCCTGGCAGGAACTGTCATGTCAGGTTGAAGGCACCCTCGACAAAGTGGAGCGCAAAATGCAATTCACGGATTTCATCATCAATGCCAGTCTGGTACTCAATGACGAAGCCGACCGGCAGCGGGCAATCACGGCGCTGCAAAAAGCCGAAGCAAACTGCCTGGTGAGCAACAGTCTCAATTGTGCCATCCATCTTGATACGGAAATTCATGTTTCCCGCTGATTTCCCTTGCTTGTCGCCAAAAGCCTGTGGCCATTGCAGCAGGTCAGCAGGTTGGGCATAGTGACGCCTTTGTAACTTGCTGGCTGAATCCATGACCGATTACCTGATAGCCCCCTCCATTCTGTCCGCAAATTTTGCCCGCCTGGGCGATGAGGTGGATGCCGTTTTGGTAGCTGGAGCCGATGTGGTCCACTTCGATGTGATGGACAATCACTACGTTCCCAACCTCACTATCGGCCCCATGGTGTGCAAGGCCCTGCGGGATCACGGCGTCACTGCTCCCATCGACGTGCATCTGATGGTGGAACCGGTGGACGACATGATCCGCATGTTTGCCGAGGCGGGTGCCAGCTGGATCACTTTCCACCCGGAAGCGTCGCGCCATGTGGACCGCTCCCTGCAACTGATCCGCGATTACGGCTGCAAGGCCGGGCTGGTGCTCAACCCGGCCACCGGTCTGGATTGCATCGACTATGTCATGGACAAACTCGATGTGCTGCTGCTGATGTCCGTAAACCCCGGCTTTGGCGGCCAGAAATTTATCCCTGGCACCCTCAACAAACTGCGTGAGGCGCGGGCCCGCATCGATGCCAGCGGGCTGCCCATCCGGCTCGAAATTGATGGCGGCGTTACCTCCAGCAATATCCGCACTATTGCAGACGCGGGTGCTGATACCTTTGTGGCTGGCTCTGCCATCTTTGGCGCTGGCAACTATCGGGATGTAATCGATTCCATGCGTCGGGAACTTGGGTGATGACAGGGCCGTAAACGTAGAGCAGGTTTTAATGGGGGAGATAATCCACTAAAATGCGCCCAATCTTCAGGATCTGACCATGACAGCAACCCAGCTGAATTCTGTGTTTCATGCCTCCAACCGTTGGCGATGGCGCCACTGGTAGCTACTCCTGTCCGCTGGACACCCCTGTCTTTTCCTGCAGAACTCTTTCAAGGCATGAACATGAATTCCCAACAGTTTGCTGAACTGGCTGCGCGCCAAAGTGGCCGCATTGCCATCACCCGCGAAATACTCGCCGACCTCGAAACCCCCGTCAGCTCCTACCTTAAGCTGGCTCGTGGCCCCTATTCTTACCTGTTTGAATCGGTGCAGGGGGGCGAAAAATGGGGGCGTTACTCGATGATTGGCCTTCCCTGCCGCACCCTGCTGAAGGTATACGACCACACTGTGTGCATCGAAACCGATGGGCGGGTGGTTGAATCCTTTCATTGCGAAGACCCTCTGGCCTTCGTCGAGGAATTCCAGGCGCGCTATACCTCGGTCGAAACCCCCGGTCTGCCACGCTTCAGCGGTGGCCTCGTCGGCTATTTTGGCTACGACACTGTGCGCTATGTGGAGCCGCGCCTGCGGGCCAGCACGCCGCCGGATGAGCTGGGGGTGCCAGATATCCTGTTGATGGTGTCCGATGAAGTGGTGGTGTTCGACAGCCTGGCGGGCAAGCTGATCCTCATTGTCCACGCCGACCCTGCCGTGCCGGATGCTTTTAAGCTTGCCAGGCAACGGCTGGATGAAATCGAGGCGCGCCTGCATGTGCCCGCGCCCGATCTGCCGCCGGTCAATCTGGCCGGTGACGGTGTTGGCGAAAGTGCCTTTGTGTCCAGCATGGGACAGGCGGGCTACGAGGCCGCCGTTGAGCGCATCCGCGAATACACCCAGGCGGGGGATGTGATGCAGGTGGTGCCGTCCCAGCGCCTGACGATTCCGTTTCCCGCCGAACCGATCAACCTGTACCGCGCCCTGCGCAACCTCAATCCATCCCCCTATCTGTTCTATCTGGATCTTGATGATTTTCATATCGCCGGTTCTTCCCCGGAAATTCTCGCCCGGCTCGATCACGGCGAAATCACCGTGCGGCCTATTGCCGGGACCCGCAGGCGCGGCCGCAGCGAAGAGGAAGACATCGCCATGGAGAAGGAAATGCTGGCAGACCCCAAGGAAATCGCCGAGCACCTGATGCTGATCGATCTGGGCCGCAACGATGTGGGCAGGGTATCGCAAACCGGCAGTGTCAAGGTGACGGAGAAAATGGTGGTGGAGCGCTTTTCCCATGTCATGCACATCACCTCCAACGTCACCGGCCAGGTCAAGCCGGGGGTGAGTGCCATTGATGTACTGCGGGCGACACTGCCCGCTGGCACCCTCAGCGGCGCGCCCAAAATCCGCGCGATGGAAATTATCGATGAGTTAGAGCCTGTCAAACGCTGCATTTATGGCGGCGCGGTGGGTTACATGGGCTGGAATGGCAATATGGACACTGCGATTGCCATCCGTACCGCCGTGATCAAGGACGGCAAGCTGCATGTACAGGCCGGAGGCGGCATTGTCGCCGACTCGGTTCCCGCCCTCGAATGGAAGGAAACCATGAACAAGGCCCGGGCCATTTTCCGTGCAGCAGCTATGGTGCTGCCGAACGAAGAGAAGGGGGAGGCCGCGCCATGATTTTGATGATCGATAACTACGAAAAGCGTCCATTGGTATCCATTGCCGTCTATTGAGTATTTATACGTATCTGATTTGTAAGGATTTAAGTTCCATTGCCGTCTGGCGACTACTAGACCAAGCCACTGTAAAAGTGTATAACAAAGTGTATAACAGCACTACCGGAGGGCGTTATACACATGGCTCGCAATCTTCTTACTGTCCGCAAAATCGAAACCGCGAAACCCGAATCCAAGCCCTACATGCTGCGGGACGGCGGCAGTTTATTTCTGCGCATTCAACCCAACGGCAGCAAGCTGTGGTGGTACCGCTATCGGCTTGGCCAGTCTCAGCAGAACTTCTCCATTGGTGTCTTTCCGAACGTCTCATTGGAGGCTGCTCGTAAAGAAAGGGACTGGGCACGCAGCATGGTCCGCGAGGGGCGCGATCCGCTGCTGGAGAAGCGGGTCAAGGTCGCGGAGCAAATCGACCAGAATGAGTATACCTTTGAAACCGTGGCGCGCCGTTGGATGGACAGCAATGTCCAGTGGAGCGACTACTACGCCAGTCAGGTCAGGGGGTACCTCGAGAAGGACGTTTTCCCCAAGATAGGTAAGCTGCCTTTCGCGGCAATCAAGACCTCGCACCTGAGGCCAATTCTGCAGACAGTCGTTGATCGTGGGGCACCCACAGTTGCGATTCTGATCAGGCAGTGGTGCGGGCAGATTTTTGCCTACGCATCAGCGGAGGGGCTTTGCGAGGCTGATCCTACTGCCTTGTTGAAGCGGTCAGTGAAGCGGCCCAGGGTCAGGCATAACCCGCCCCTTGCTTGGAATGAGCTGGGGGATTTTCTGAATCGCCTCGATAGTGATGGAGGCTATCGAACCACGGTGCTGGCACTCCGTCTCATTGCACTAACCTTCGTTCGCACGGTCGAGCTGCGCAAGGCGCAATGGGCAGAGTTCGACCTGGATAATGCGGTATGGACGATCCCGGCTGAACGGATGAAGATGCGTCAGTCCCATATCGTGCCGCTCTCCAAGCAAGCGATGGTGGCTTTGCATGAGCTGCATCAGCTCACAGGAGGGGGAGTGAGCCTGTTCCCGAGCTACCGTAAACCTGGTCAGGTAATGTCTGCTACAACCCTTAACAAGGCACTGGAACGTATGGGGTATCTCGGGCGGTTCTCCTCGCATGGATTCCGATCCACGGCCACTACCCTGCTTGGCCTGCTGAGCTATCCGGAAAACCGGGTCGACCTCCAGCTGGCGCACTCCAAGCGGAAGAAGGACTCATCCCGTGCACCATACGACCACACCAAGTATATTTCATCACGGAAAATCATCATGCAGGACTGGGCAGATATCCTTGATGCCCTGGCGCGCGGCGCTTCAATGGATAAAGTGATGGAGGACTTCGGGCCAATGTCCGAGCTGCGCGCTGTGTTGCTGAGGGTTACAGAGCGAGAATGAAGTACAGGTAGTGGTCTGAATACATGTTGAGCTGTGATTGGTGATCGTTGATACGCAAGACTGCCAAGAAGTGTTGGAAAAATGGCAGGCACTTTTTTGGTTCGCCCTTTCAGGTCAGGCATGATACCCGCAGGGAATCGAGCGATGCAGGGCGTGATCTTCTATCCAAATGGACTGGGTTGCGATCTTTCGCTATGATCACACCATGCGCGCATTCACCATCTTCATACTTTGCCTTATGGCTGCCTTTCAGGGCAACGTATCGGCTATGGAACTGAAGGAGCCCTGTCCCATGGAGCAGGGCATGCACGGCGGGGTGATGGATGATTTTGGAGGCGCTAGTGATTGTTGCAACGACGCCGAAACAGCGGCAAAAACCGGCAAACTGTGCAAGACCGGCCAGGAATGCAGCCTCTCCCAGTTATTTCCGCTCATATCCCGCCAGCTCCCGAACCAAATACCCCTTGCCACTACTCCCAGGGTAGCGGGCAAGCTATCCAGCCCTTCATTCAACCTCCCCGATATCTGGCGACCGCCAACTCTTAGCTGATTCCGCCTTTTCCGTCGCGTTTCAGGTTGCCATTGATTGCAGCGGCCTGGAGTCCGTGCGCTGCCATTGCAGCGTCACTGAGTTCATCGGATTCAGCTTATGTCACTACTATTTGCCGGTGCGGTTACGCTCCGAAAATACCTGCTCCTCGTCCAGCGAGGCGCCTTGCCAACTTTGCGTGGATTGCTAATCGCCTGCTTTGCAGTCGTAGCTCTGGCGCAGCCTTCCGATATATCACAACCCCTCAGTCTGGAAGTGGCCTTGAGTCTGGCCGAACAGCGCTCTCAGGCACTGGTGGCGCAGGATGCCTCTGCCCGTGCGTCTCGGAACATGGCAGTCAATGCCGGACAATTGCCCGACCCCATGGTGCGGCTGTCCGTCGACAATCTCCCGGTGAACGGCGCCTCGGCCTACAGTCTCACCGACGATTTCATGACCATGCGCTCCCTGGGGATTACCCAAACCTTTACCCGTGGGGACAAACGCCGTGCCCGCGCGGCGGTGTTTGAGCGTGAAGCGGACAGCGCACAGGTGGCGCGGGCCATGGCCCTCAGCGACGTGCGCCGCAACACCGCACTGGCCTGGTTTGACCGTCACTACCAGCAGCGCATGGTGGCGCTGTTGGCGAACCAACGGGACGAGGCGAGCCTGCAAGTCGAGGCCACGGAGGCCGCCTACCGCGCCGGACGCGGCTCACAGGCGGATATTTTCCTGGCCAGATCCAGCGTGGCCGCCATTGAGGATCGTATTCGTCAAGCCCAGGCGCGCCGTGAAAACGCTGTCACCACCCTGCTGCGCTGGGTGGGGGATGCCGCTGCCGCCCCCTTGGCGCCGCCGCCGGATATCGCGTACACAGGTCTCGCCACCCACAACCTGGAGCACCAGCTCGACGAGCACCCCGATATCGCCCTGATGACGGCACAGGAGGCCGTGGCTCTGGCCGAGGCGGAGGTGGCTCGCCAGGAAAAGCGGGTCGATTGGAGCTGGTCATTGATGTACAGCCAGCGCGGCCCGGATTTTTCCGACATGGTCTCGGTGGGTGTCAGCGTGCCCCTGCAATGGAATCAGCGCAACCGCCAGGATTGGGTGGTGGCGGCGCAATTGGCCAAAGCCGAGCAGGCGCGGGCGCAGCGGGAAGAGATGACCCGCGAGCACCTGGCCGAAACCCGGCGCTGGCTCGCCACCTGGCGCAGCAACCTGGCCCGGCTCGACGACTATGACAACTCCCTGATTCCCCTGGCCAGCCAGCATACCCGCGCGGCACTGGCCGGCTATCGCGGCGGCGAGGGCAAACTGGCGGACGTGCTCGATTCCCGCAATACAGAAATCGCCACCCGCATCGAGCGCCTGCGAATCGAGATGGAAACCGCTGCCCTGTGGGTCGCCCTGGAATACCTGATTGTGGAAGACGGTGCCCATGATCGAGTCGATGCGTCGACTGCCCGCCCCACCAATACTTTGGAGCAACAACCATGAATCGCACACCCATCGCTTTATCTCTCCTGGCGGGCGGAATACTGCTTATTGTCGGTTTCGGTCTCTATCAGTTGGGTATGCGCCAGGGTATGGAAATGTCCGCGGCAATGCCGGGCGAAGCCGACCGTGCCACAACCACCGTCGACCCCTCGACCTGGAGCATCCCCGAGGGGGAGGCCGCTACCCGCCGTCATCTGGAAAGCGGGTTGAAAGCCGGAGAGATCGACCCGGTTACCGGCCGCACCATCCTCCACTACCAGGATCCCATGGTTCCAGGCAATAAATTCGAGAAGCCAGGCAAGTCCCCCTACATGGACATGATGCTGGTGCCGGTCTATGGCGCTGGCGACAGCTCCTCCGACGGGGACAGTGCCGCTGCCGGGGATGCCGGGATCACCATCAGCTCGCGGGTGCAACAGAATATCGGCCTGCGCACGGCACAGGTCACGGAAGGTGCCATCGCCCCGCAGGTATCCGCAGTGGGTACCATCGCCTGGAACGAGCGCGATCAGGTCAATGTGCAGGCCCGCGCCCTGGGTTATGTGGAAAAACTCCATGTGCGAGCGACCCTCGACCGGGTCAGCGAAGGCCAACCGCTGCTGGAAATCCATGTGCCCGCCTGGGTGGCGGTGCAGGAGGAGTTTCTGGCGCTGCGGCGCATGCAGGGTGAAGGTTTGGATGAGCTGGTGGCGGCCGCCCTGGCGCGAATGCGCCAGGCGGGCATGGACGAGAAGCAAATCAGCCGGGTACAGAGCACGGAGCAGCTACAGACCCGGCTCATCCTCACCGCGCCCATCGGCGGAGTGGTCACCGAACTGGCAGTGCGGGAGGGCATGACCACGGCGCCGGGAATGACCCTGATACGCATCAACGGCCTGGACACCGTCTGGGCCAATGCCGAGGTGCCCGAGAGCCAGGCCGCGCTGCTCAAACCCGGCGCCCCGGTGGTGGCCAGCACCCCGGCCTTGCCCGGCGCCACTTTTGAAGGCCAGATACAGGCCTTGCTGCCGGAAGTGAATCCCGCCACCCGCACCCTCAAGGCGCGTATGGAGCTGGCCAACCCCGACGGTCAACTGATGCCGGGCATGTTTGTGGACATGCGTCTGGCGGGAGAGCAAAAGGCCGATGCCATGCTGGTTCCCAGCGAGGCCCTTATCCGCACCGGCCGGCGCACCCTGGTGATGGTGGCCGAGGAAGGCGGAACCTTCCGGCCCGTAGAGGTGGTGACCGGGCTCGAAGTGGATGGGCGCACGGAAATACGCCGGGGATTGCAGGCTGGCGAGCGCATCGTGCTGTCGGGCCAGTTTCTGGTGGATTCCGAGGCGAGCCTCAAGGGTATCGAGGCCCGGTTGGGCGAGGCCGCCCTGTCCGATCCCGAGGCCGATGCAGTGGCAGACATTCAGGCCGACACCCATCGCACCCGGGCGCGGATCGAGGCCGTCAATGGCGATGTCCTGACCCTCACCCATCCCAAGATTCCCAGCCTGGGATGGCCGGGCATGACCATGGACTTCAGCTTGGCGCCACAGCTTGATCCGCGCGACCTGGTGGTGGGACAGCAAGCGGAAATTGAGTTTCGTTTGCGGGAAGGTGCCGCGCCTTTAATACTCGATATTCAACCCTTGCCTGGGGAAGCGGGAGGTGCGCAATGATTGCCCTTCTGATCCGCTGGTCCATCGCTAACCGCTTTTTGGTGCTGCTGGCCACCCTTGCGCTTACGGTCGGTGGCCTGGTATCCCTGTCCCGTACCCCAATGGATGCACTGCCTGACCTGTCGGATGTGCAGGTGATCATCAAAACCTCCTGGCCGGGGCAGGCGCCGCAACTGGTGGAGAACCAGGTTACCTATCCTCTTACTTCTACCATGCTGTCGGTGCCGGGCGCCAAGGTGGTGCGCGGCCTGTCGTTCTTTGGCGACAGTTATGTGTACGTGCTGTTCGAGGACGGTACGGATCTGTACTGGGCTCGCAGCCGGGTGCTGGAATACCTCAACCAGGCCCAGTCGCTGCTGCCGCCCACCGCCACCTCGGCCATTGGCCCGGACGCCACCGGCGTGGGTTGGATCTACCAGTACGCCCTGGTGGACAGGTCCGGCAACCAGGATATCTCCCAGCTGCGCGCCCTGCAGGACTGGTTTCTCAAGTTCGAGCTACAGACCGTGCCCGATGTGGCCGAAGTGGCCACCGTTGGCGGCATGGTGCGCCAGTACCAGGTGGTGGTGGACCCGGACAAGCTGGCGGCCTACCGCCTTCCCCTCAGCCGGGTGATGGATGCCATTGGTGCTGGCAATCAAGAGGCGGGGGGGGCGGTGCTGGAAATGGGGGAGGCGGAATATATGGTGCGCGCCTCCGGCTACCTGCAAAGCCTTGATGACTTCCGGGCGATACCCTTGCTGACCACGGAAGCTGGGGTGTCGGTGCGCCTGGGGGATGTGGCCCATATTCAGCTCGGCCCGGAGATGCGCCGCGGCATCGGTGAACTGGACGGCGTGGGCGAGGCGGTGGGCGGCGTGATCGTGATGCGCTCCGGCAAGAATGCCCTGACCACCATTGCGGCGGTGAAGGACAAGCTGGCGAGCCTGCAGCAGAGCCTGCCCAATGGGGTGGAGATTGTGCCGGTCTACGACCGTTCCGGCCTGATCGAGCGGGCTGTGGACAATCTCAGGGAGAAACTGATTCAGGAATTTATAGTCGTCGCCCTGATATGCGCGCTTTTCCTGTTTCACCTGCGCTCGGCCCTGGTGGCCATTGTCTCCCTGCCCCTGGGTATCCTGGCGGCCTTTATCGTCATGCACTGGCAGGGGCTCAACGCCAATATCATGTCCCTCGGCGGTATCGCTATTGCCGTGGGGGCCATGGTGGATGCGGCGTTGGTGATGATCGAAAACGCCCACAAACACCTGGAGCGCTGGAGCGACGGGCACCCCGGCGAAACCCTGCGCGGCGAAACCCGCTGGCGGGTCATCGGCGATGCCGCCGTGGAGGTGGGGCCGGCGCTGTTCTTCTCCCTGCTGATCATCACCCTGTCCTTTATCCCGGTGTTCACCCTGGAGGCCCAGGAGGGGCGCATGTTCTCGCCCCTGGCCTTCACCAAAACCTATGCCATGGCCGCCTCTGCAGGACTGGCGGTCACTCTGGTGCCAGTACTGATGGGCTATCTGATCCGCGGGCGGATTCCCGCCGAACAAGTCAACCCTCTCAACCGATGGTTGATCGCGGCCTACCGGCCTGTATTGAACGGGGTACTGCGTTTTCCCAGGGCCACGCTGGTGGTGGCGGGAGTGCTGCTGTTATCGAGTTGGTGGCCATTGCAACAGATCGGCAGCGAATTTATGCCACCCCTGGACGAAGGCGACCTGCTCTATATGCCCAGCGCCCTGCCGGGAGTTTCGGCAGGCAAGGTGGCGGAAATGCTGCAGCAGACCGATCGCCTGATCAAGACCGTGCCGGAGGTGCAGCGCGTGTACGGCAAGGCGGGGCGGGCCGATACCGCCACCGATCCGGCACCCTTGGAGATGTTCGAGACCACCATCCAGTTCAAACCCCGCGACCAGTGGCGGCCCGGCATGACCCGGGACGAGCTGGTGGCCGAGCTCGACCGCACGGTGCGGGTACCGGGGTTGACCAATATCTGGGTGCCGCCCATCCGCAACCGCCTCGATATGCTGGCCACAGGCATAAAAAGTCCGGTGGGCTTAAAAGTGCTGGGACCTGATCTCGCCACCATCGACCGCCTGAGCGGCGAGATCGAGGCAGTGCTCAAGGATGTGCCCGGTGTCACCAGCGTCTTTGCCGAGCGCCTTACCGGGGGGCGCTATGTGGACGTGGATATCAACCGGGACGCAGCGGCCCGCTACGGTCTCAATATCGCCGATGTCCAGCTGATCATCAGCTCCGCAGTGGGGGGCATGAATATCGGCGAGACCGTCGAGGGCCGGCAGCGCTTTCCCATCAATGTGCGCTATCCCCGGGAAATCCGCGATTCCCTGGCCGGCCTGCGCTCGTTGCCCATCGTCACCGCGCGCGGCCAACAACTGCTGCTGGCGGACGTGGCTGACATCCGCATCAGCGATGGCCCACCCATGGTGCGCAGTGAAAACGCCCGCCTGGCGGGGTTTGTGTATATCGATATTCGCGACCGCGATCTGGGTTCGGCGGTGGCGGAGATGCAGCGCATCGTGGCCGAGCAGATCGAGCTGCCCGCAGGGTATTCAGTAACCTGGTCCGGCCAGTTCGAGTACCTCGAGCGCGCCGCTGCCAAGCTCAAGCTGGTGGTGCCCTTCACCCTGCTGATTATCTTCGTGTTGCTCTACCTCACTTTTCGGCGCTTTGAGGAAGCGCTGCTACTCATGGTGACCCTTCCTTTCGCGCTGGTGGGGGGCATCTGGTTGCTGTACCTGCTGGGGCATAACCTGTCGGTGGCCAGCGTGGTGGGCTTTATTGCCCTGGCCGGTGTGGCCGCCGAATTCGGCGTGATCATGCTGCTCTACCTGAAGCAGGCCTGGCAAAAGCGACTGGACGACGGCAGCGTATCCGAGGACGACCTGCTCGACGCCATTCGCGAGGGCGCCGTGTTGCGGGTGCGGCCCAAGGCGATGACAGCGGCAACAATCCTGGCCGGCCTGCTACCCATTATGCTTGGCAGTGACACCGGCAGCGAAGTGATGCAGCGCATCGCCGCACCCATGGTGGGAGGGATGATCACCGCGCCCCTGCTGTCGATGCTGGTGATTCCGGCGGTGTATTTGCTGATGCGCAATCCGCGTAAAGGATAGCAGGCGAAAAGCCAGTGCCCTCAATCGCGTTTCAGATCCTAGAGCTCGCAGCATATTGATACCAGCTCACGCTGGATCTAAAGTCGAAGCCGGCCTTGTCTCTACACAGCAGGCACCTGGATTTCTTCATCGCTATTTACTGGCTAAGAGGAAGCCTTTTGCTGTGTGTTGTTTTCATGGAGGCGAAGATAGGGGTTGTTGGGAGTGGCCTCGTCGAACAGCAGGGTAGGTGTGGTTAGTAGATAACCATGCACCCGCCGCGACTTCCGGGGCCCCGTAACCTCACATGTCCAGATGTTCAGCCCATTGTCCTGCTTGCGATGCAGACCAAGCTTTTCGAAACGCTTCTGCACCCACTGCCAGTCCGCTTGTTTCTCTTGCTTTGCCAGCACCGCCACCTGGGGATGTTCCTGAGTATAGCGCTGGAAGACGCCAGGGCTGATGAGGTATGCGGTGCCGTCAACGGTATGCACCAGTGCTTTGGCATCGTTGATGATCAGTTTTCGAGACCGCACGCCCGTGCGTAACCACTCCATGAAGTGCTCGCCTGACGGAGCAAGGGAATGTTCAGTAGGGATTTCCGCGTCAGCGGCCTCGGTCGAAACAGTAGAATCCGCCGGGGGCTGAATGGCTTGGTCTCCTGGTGAGGTGGTTTCTGCCAGTAGGTCGAGCAGGCCACCCAAGTCATCCTCCCCTTTTTGTGGGGCGATCGAATCGTGGGCAGCGTTTTCAACCGGCAGGGTCTCGTCAATGACGGCGCTTTCCATCGCGGGTGCAGAATCTGCTGTATCCTCTGCGCCGAGTCCTGGCTGAACTGTGCCGGCGAAAGCTTCCGGACGATCGCTTCCCTCCCAGATGGCGGGTGGCGAGAGCTTCAGGAACGTGAAGCTGTGCTCCCAGCCAGTGTCACTGGTGACGGTCGCCTTCCAGATGGCCTTCCCGTCAGGCGTCGGCTGAACAATGCCGTATTCCTGCAGAATATTGAAAAGAGCCGTGTTGTTGGATGGAATACCGTCGATACCCTGGGACAGCAGATAGGCACGCAATTTGTCGGAAACGGTCTTGCTCACCAGCCACAGGGCATCCTGCGTCAGCCAGCCGTCCGAGGCCTGGGGCTGGTTGATCTTGAATTCTTCTTTGAGCAGATAGCGCAAGCCATCCAGCAGCTTGCGCTGCAAGGTATGCCTGGGTGCAATGATCGCTTTACCTGGATCGCCTCCGAGATCCTGGGCCACAGAGGCTTGATCGGCCCGGATCACCAGTTCGCCCAGAGTACCGGCATGTTCATACTGGCCGGCCAGCACGTACAGCAGGGCAGCCCACAGGTCGGGATACTGACTGAGCCAGTCCAGGATTACCCGATCCAGAAGCTGGTTATACAAGAGACCTGTGGCGGCACTGTGCAGACGATATTCCCTATTCTCACAGTAGCGAAACCGATAGGGCTGCTGCAGTGCACCGTGCCAGGGATGCCATGGCGACCCGTCGGCATGTTCGACATAGAGGTCGACGGCGATTTTGCCAATGTCGTGCAGGAGAGCGGCATAGGCTGTTCCAGCCGTCCACACTTCCGCCTGCGCTGCCTGCTCTTCGGGTTTCATCCCCACCGGCAGAAGGTGCGACTGCCGCAGCTTCAGGGCGTAGGCAACAATTTCCAGGCCGTGATCCAGCATGCCTCCGGGATAGGCGTGGTGGTGGCTTTCAGATGCGGGGAACTGCTGCACCAGTTCGGCGTAACGTTCGAGCGGAGCCAGGTAAAGCAAAGAGAACTGAGTCCGCGAGAGTGACGTTCTCTCCCAGATATGATCCAGCAGCTTCTGTCGACGGGGCGTGGCCAGCAAAATTGAGGCGGGTTGTGGCAAGAGTAGCTCTGCCGAGCTGATGCGAGAGTCTGCAGCGGGTGGGCGCTTTTTGCGGTGAAACCTTTTGTACTGAAACAATGAGAGCATGGCTATCCCCAGGTGTCGGGCTGGAGAGGGAGCCTTTTGGCCTTTTCGGGTAGAACCTTTCCCCTTGGCGCCATTCCCTTGCCCCTTTCCCCAGCCCTTTGGCCGTTTCAAGACTCCGGTATAGGGCAATTGCCAAGCGGCATCCATGGGCAATACGGAATGCGGTGGCTCCGATAAATGCCAACTCCTCCAGCAGGTGAACGGTGTCAGCGTGGGTCTTATCCAAGGGGTGCAGACTCAGCAGGGTGCCGTCGTCAAGGCGGCTCATCCAGCGTGAGGCGCCGCCTGTGCGGACCGGATACTGTGACAATAAGGCATCGACGTCCACCAAGGTAGCCTCACAAGCCAGGTCAGGACGACATAAAGTCCTGTAACTATTTTAAAATAAAAAAGGGTATACGGATTTAATGGTTGATGGGGCACCTTCACCCCATCAATCTGATACCACCCTCAGATGGTTGATAGATCGACTCCGTAGTTGAGTTCCTCTGCGAAGTCCGGCAGTCCGTAACCGATGGTTTTCTTGTAGAAAGGAGAGACCTTCGCAGTCGGTGCCTTCTTCTTGTGCTTCGTGGTGTAGAGCATTCGTGCCCGCATCACCTCGAAGGAGTAACCGCGCCCTTCACGGTTCTTGTCCTTGGCCAGTCGGGTGATGGACTCCGTGTAAGCGTTGGTGACGGGCATGTCCGTCTCGAAGTAGGTCATGGTCTCTTCGCGCCAGTTTCCCACTGCCCTGACCAGATCGCTCCAGACTTCCTTTTGGCCCTTCGGGATGGTGGCTATCCACTCGTCCAGGGCGGCTTCTGCCTGGAGCCGTGTGGTGGCGTCCCAGATGCCGTAGAAGCGCTCCTTGTGCTCGTAGGCGGCCAGCAGTTGCGGGAACGCGCCTGTCCAGGTCTCCATGATGAGGCGCTCCCGGTCTGAGACTTCGTGAGCGCGTTTCAGCAGGATTTTCCGGTCTCCCTTGAGAGTCCGGCTCTGGGACGGTTTCAGCTCCTTTCTGAGGCCCTTGCGCACTCTCTCTAGGGCATCGTTGGCCATGCGCACCACATGGAACTTATCGACCACGATACGGGCCTGGGGCAGCACAGCCTTGACCGCTGCCCGGTAGGGGTTCCACATGTCCATGCTGACGATCTCGACCTTCTGCCGGTCTTTCAGCTTCATCAGGTAGTTGGTCACCACGTCCTGGCGGCGGGTGGCCAGCAGGTCGAGCAGGGTTCGCTCCTCAATGTTGGTCAGAATGCAGCGGTAGCGCTTGTTCAGGTATAGCTCGTCAATGCCCAGGATGCGGGGCGTCTCGAAGCGGTGCCAGCGCCCCAGGAACTCGGCGCGGGCGTTGAAGATGTCGCGCACCGTCTTCTCGTCCAGGCCGGTCTGTGCCGCCACAAAGGTGTAGGGGTGGTTGAAGGATTCCTTCTCCACGTACTCATGCAGCCGCAGTGTCATACGGAATCCGTCCACCATCTCCGGTAGCTGGGGCCTGAATGTTGTCTTGCAGGCCCGGCAGGTGTATCGGCGGCGGACCACCCAGAGAGTGACCCGCTTGCCGTGGATGGGCAGATCACGATAGGGAACGTCACGCTTGCCGAACCGTACGAACTCACCCTGCACGCCGCATTCCTCGCAGGCGATGGGATCGGGCACGTCCACCTGGAAGTGCATTTCGTCGTCGGTTGATTTGCAGCCCAGTACTTGGTATTGCGGCAGGTGAAGGATGTTGTCGGGATGTTCGGTCATGGTGTTGTATAGGCGTAGGTGTCAGTCAGATCCATCCGGCTCGGCATTGGTGTTTGCTTTTTTACCCAACAAGCTGCTGGAAACGAAAAGTAAGGCACCGAGGACAATTGCAATATCAGCCAGGTTGAAGGCCGGCCAATGCCAGTCTCGCCAATAGAAATCAAAGGAATCCACAACATAGCCGCGAAAGACCCGGTCAATCAGGTTGCCCATGGCGCCACCGAGGATAAGACTGTAAGCGATTGCTTCTCCTTTATGACGATTTTCAAGGATCAGCTTGATCAGAAAAATCGAGACCACTACCGCGATTCCGATAAAAAAGTAGCGCTGCCAGCCTCCACCATTCGCAAAAAGACTGAATGCGGCACCGGTGTTCCATAGGTGCACCCAGTTAAAGAACGGGGTCACCGAAACATACTCGCCATAGGCCATTGATTGCTGCACCAGCCACTTTACAGCCTGATCAGACGCTGCCAGCAGGCCCGATATGGACAATAGGGCATACGGCGAGAGCTTTTTGCCAATAATGAGCATTATTTAACCCTTCAACGCCAAAATGCGTCTGGCACCGTTAAGTACAATGCCCCCCGCGATGGTGCCGATAATCAGATCCGGATAATTGGAACCGGTCCACGCGACCAGGGCGCCGGCGGTGATGACCCCTAGGTTGATCACCACGTCGTTGGCCGAGAATATCCAGCTTGCCTTCATGTGCGCCCCGCCTTCCCGATGTTTGGATATGAGCAGCAGACAACTGGTATTGGCAATCAATGCGACGAATGCGATAGCCATCATCACCAGCGATTCAGGCGCACTACCGAATACAAAGCGTCTCACCACCTCTACGAGCACGCCCACAGCCAAGATCAGTTGCAGTACACCAGCAAGATGCGCGGCACGTACCTGCATTTTCACGCTATGTCCAACCGCATAAAGGGCAAGCCCGTACACCGCCGCATCGGCAAAATTGTCCAGGGATTCTCCAATCAGGCCGGTGGACCGGGCGATCAGACCGGCAGTCATTTCCACCACGAACAGAAGTGCATTGATGCCGAGCAACC
>OBJA01000173.1_pt1 | contig 63648 bp, 40 predicted proteins | sample 1519751 | NCBI WGS metagenome assembly OBJA01 (sample SAMEA3881238, study PRJEB22517) | soil metagenome | biome: lake sediment; feature: soda lake sediment; material: sediment, water from around vicinity | place: India | collected 2013-12-23 | depth 3 m | reverse complement strand
ATATAGTAATAATTGCGTTACCATGATGTAAAAATAATAAAAATCAACCATGATTCGAACATAGAGTTTAGTTTTTTTATCAATCCGCGGAGATAGGTAAAAAATAAGGGCTGTCAGGTCACCTGACAGCCCTTATTTGGGAATGAATTAAAAGAACTATAATTTTATCACATTGCCTTTATTGTCGAGCATAACAGGTTCGCCAAGGCCGGCCTCTTTTAATCTTTCGTATTGAGTACGTGCATCTCCCACAACTACATACACCATTTTATCGGCTTGAATGTATTTGCTGTAAGCACTCTTTGCCATATCAACAGTAATGTTTTCGGCTAGAGCCTCTTCTCTCTTTACATAATCGAGTGGAAGATTATAAGTGCTTATGTCATGAAGCATACCTATGAGGTTTCCTATGGTTTCGAACTTACCTGCATTTGAGCGTATCATAGCATTGCGGGTTATCTCGAGCTCATTTTGGCTATAATTTTTACCATAGGTTGATAATATATCATAGAACAACTTAACCGATTCGGTAGTGTACATTGACTGTACATTTGAGCTTGCAACAAACGGTCCAACGTTAACGCGAGGCATTAAGAATGAATATGCGCCATAAGTGTAACCTTTTTCTAACCTTAGCACTTCGAATAACTTAGCACCTGAACCATCGCCTAATTTATAGTTTGCGAACATAGTTGGGAAGAAGTCAGGGTTATTGCGTGAAACTGCAAGTGATCCAATCATAACAACCGACTGTTTTGCGTTTGGCACATCAACAAAGTAGATTGTTGCTTTCTCAGGCTTGCCAGCAAGTTCATATTTCGGGAAAGTAACATCTTTGGCCTTCCATCTTTTTTCAAAGTTCTTAAGTGACTTTATAGCAACATCCTGTTTTATATCGCCTGCTATATGGAAGCTTGCAACAGATGGTGAGAATGCAGTGCTGTAATACTTCTGCAAATCTTCGATTGTAATTGCATTCAGAGTTTCGACAGTACCACTACCAGGGTATGACAAGATATGATTATTGCCATAAAGCAGTTTATAGAAAACGTTTCCAGCAATAGCGCTTGGATTAGCACTTCGCTGTATCACATTACTTATAGCTGCCTGTTTGATTCTTTCAAACTCATTAACATCCCAGCGAGGTTCAAGAATTATCTTCTCCACTAATTGAAGTACTTGCAGGTAATTTCTTGATAAGCAGTTAGCTGTTAAGGTTATAAATTCAGATGAGGATGTTACATTTATCTTGGCACCTAATTGTCCGATAGCTTCTTCAAGTTCTTCGGGGGTCATATCTTTAGTACCTTCCATCATCATATCGGCCATTAGCTTGGATAATCCTACCTTATCAGGAGATTCTAATAGTTGACCACCTTTTAAGCGGATGCTAAACTGAACTAACGGTAACTCACTACTTTCAATACCATATAGATTCATTTTATTTGAAAGTTGAGCATTGTAGATCTTAGGATTTGGCAATAATGGTTTTGCTCCTAATTCAGGTTCCTTGCTGCGATCTATTTTTGATGGTGTTCTTTCAAAGTTTTCAGCAACTTCAACTTCGCCATTCGACTCAGAACCGGTACTCTCTATTGCTTCTTCAACGATGTTAGCCTTGGTTGATCCGGTTAGAACAAGATTTAACTGGCCTTTAGGTACGAAGCTTGTAGCAACAAAAGGCTTGTTTTTCAAATACTTTTCGTAAACGCGTTTAACATCCTCTTTTGTTACTGCATTAAGAAGCCTTACATCTTCCATCATCCTTGAAGGGTCACCACCAAATACATTTGCCTGTACTAACTGGAATGATTTACCAAGTAATGAAGAGATACTATTGTAGAATGCTGTTTCATGCAAATTCTTGATTCTTTGAAGATCAGAGTCGCTAAAACCAACTTTTTCAAATTGTGCAAAACCTTCTTCAATGGCTAACATCACACTATCGAGGTGTGTGTTTTCATAAGCTTTTATAGTAAAATTGAATTTACCTGCCAGTTCCTGCGATTGGTTATAAACAGAGATGTTTGGAGCCAACTTACGTTTTTCAACAATCTCTTTATAGATAGGAGCTTTCTTACCGTCGGCCAAGATATCAGCTAATATTTCAAGAGCATAAGAATCAGGATGATAAGTTTCAACGGTTGGGAATACTATGGTTAATTCCGGTAAACGGGCAAAATTGTCTTCATGATAAAGCTTTTTGGTAACCGTTAAATTAGCTGGCATTGGTTTTAATGCTTCGGGCTTTTTGCGTGCTTTGAATTCGCCAAAGTACTTGTCGACAAGTGATTTCACCTGATCAATATTAATATCACCTGCAATAACCATTGTGGCATTATTAACACCATAATAGTTGTCGTAAAACTCTTTAACATCGTCGAGTGTAGCACTTCTTATATCATCCATTGAACCAATAACCTGCCATGAATATGGATGAGAAGCAGGGTAGAGGTTCTGATCGAGAACAAAATCGCCGTGTCCGTATGGTTGATTGTCAACCCTCTGACGTTTTTCGTTGATTACAATATCTTTCTCACGATCCAAAGCACCCTGTGTAACCGTATTGATAAGAAAGCCCATTCGATCGCTTTCCATCCACAGTATTTTCTCGAGTGCATCTTTTGGAACTACCTCATAATATACAGTTCCATCGGTCCATGTACCGCCATTAAATGTTCCTCCGAGATCATCTATTTTCTTGAAGAAAACACCTTTACCAACATTTTCTGAATTTTGGAATAGCATGTGCTCGAAGAAGTGAGCAAAGCCTGTTTTACCAGGTTTTTCTCTGCTCGAGCCTACATGGTACAATATTGCCACAGCAACAATAGGGTCAGATGCATCTTTGTGTAGCACAACCTGCAGACCATTGCTTAGTTGATATTTTTCATAATCTACCTTGAAAGTACCTGACCCGGCTTTCTGAGCTTGAACATCAGGGAGATTACTAATGAGTGAACCTATAAGGATTCCCATAGTTAATAGTTTGTTTAGTTTGGTCATATATAATGTATTTGGATTTATTATCAAAAATCTTACCATTCGACTCTTGATCTTCTAATGGGCATTGTCATACAACGACAACCGCCGCCACCTCTCGAAAGCTCAGCTCCCTCAATTGTAATTACACACTTTTGATCTTTCTTTATTTCTTCATTTCCTCTTATAATGTCCTTGGCTCTTATTACCTCAAATCCGTGTCTGCTAAGTTCTTCAATTGTATATATATTGCGTCCGTACCCAATTATTTGTCCGGGTCCCAAAGCGAAGAAATTTGCACCACTATGCCATTGTTCACGTTCCTGAATCATAATGTCTTTAGTGCCACCGCAATTTATGGTTTTAATATCCATGCCAATTTTACGGAGTGCTTCAGGGATATTCTCCTCTTCAACTATTCTTACTTTGCCATTTTCGATAGTAATATGAATAGTAAGAAAACGGCTTGAGTGCATTATAAGCGGTTCATAAATAACACACGTATCCTTATCAACGAAAGTAAACACCATATCAAGATGAATAAACGATTCAGGTTCATAAGGTAGTTCCTGTACTATGATATGCTGTTTTTGCTTCGAGTTCTTGTAATGATCTATGATGAAGTCAATTCCCTTTGGAGTTGTACGTGAGCCGGTACCAATTAAAAGCACATCTTCACGTGCCACAATAAAATCGCCACCTTCAAAGCTAAACTCTTTACAAACATGTCTGCTTGATGCTGAATTTACAGTTTGAGTATCAAATAGTGGATGAAAATCAAAGATTGCTTCCATGATAAGTGATTCACGATCTCTGATACGGCTTGCCATTTTGCTTATTAATACTTCATTTCCAACTGCAATTGATGCATCGCGGGTAAAGAAGAAATTATGAAGAGGTGATAACTCAAACCTTTCTTTAGTTAGGAATTTCGATAAATTATCACGGGTAATCTCAACACCTTCAACAAGGGCTGTTGTTAAGGACTCAGAATCGAGATTTATTAGTTTCGATTTTAACTTTCCTACTCTTTCATGATCGCAGATACTGTGTACCAGCTCAGATTTTACCTTTTCGTCTTTTAAAATTTCTTTTAATAAGTCACGTACCTGATAAGTATTTGTATATTTTTCAAGCACACCCCTGAATTGGTTATACTCGTATGTGGCGACATCTAAATTTAAAATATCACTATATAAAGCCTTTTGCACCGTTTCGGGTGTCATATTTTCAACTTCACTCCCAGGGGTGTGAAGTATAACCCCCTCGAGAGTGCCAATTTCTGAATTAACGTAAGTTGCAGTTTTGTTGGTATTCAATACCTGTTGATTATCCATTTCTTATTTCGATAATGTTACAAAATTAATAGTATTCTTCAATTTATTGAAACCAGCTCTCTTAAGAGCTGAATTTTTAAAGATATTGTTGAATAATGGCTTTTCGAGATTTTTCCATTCTTCAGCCGACCAATTGATCCAGTTGCCTGAAGGCTTAAACTCTTCAATTTGATGCGGTATTGAGAATTTATTCCAAGGACATACATCCTGACAAATATCACAACCAAATATCCAGTCGTTAAATTGACTATTTGAATTATCTAATTCATCTTTCAATTCAATAGTCAGATATGAGATACATTTATTTGAATCAATTTTTTTACCGGGCAAAATTGCTTGTGTTGGGCATGCATCTATGCATCGGGTGCAGTCGCCACAATAGCTACCTCCAAAAGGTTTATCGTATTCTGGTTCCAGATCTGTAACTATTTCGGCAAGAAAATAATATGAGCCGTTCTTACGGCTTATCAACATAGTGTTTTTGCCTATCCACCCAATACCTGCTTCAACAGCCCAGGCTCGGTCGAGAATCGGGGCCGAGTCAACAAAAATTCTGTAATTAAACTCGCCAAACCTTTCTTTAATAGTATCGACTAGTTTCGATAAACGTTTTTTAATTACAAAATGGTAATCAACATTCCATGCATACTTCGAAACCTTGAGTTTTTGATCGTCAACTCTATTATCAGCATCATTACTGATTAATGAGCTAAACTGGTTATCAGGAAAATAATTAGTCATTACAGAAATAACCGTCTTTGCCCCATCCACCAAAAGCCTAGGATCGAGTCTTTTTTCAAAATAGTTTTCCATGTACGACATCTGACCATGATACCCTTCATTCAACCACTCGGCTAAACGGGGTTCATGCTCATCAAGCCGTCTGGCTCTGGCGATGCCACAGTAGCTGAAGCCTGAGTTATAAGCTTCGCTCTTGATTAAATGAGCCAGGTCAGTTTTATTCATGGTACTTGAAGAGTTACGGTTTTAATGGAACATTTAGTTTGAGAATGCCTCAAACATAATTAAAGCTCTTGAGCTTGAATCAAGATTCAGTATAGTTATAACATTGTGCTAAATCAAAAAAATAATTCAGGTTGGCTGCCAGGTTTAATTTTACCCAGATGGTTATATGCATGTTGTGTAACTTCGCGCCCTCTGGGAGTTCTCATAAGATAACCCTCCTGAATAAGAAAAGGTTCATATACTTCTTCTATTGTTCCGGGATCTTCACCCACGGCAGTAGCAATTGTTGTTAGTCCAACAGGTCCGCCCTTGAACTTTTCGATTATTGTATGAAGTATCTTATTGTCCATTTCATCCAAACCATTCTTATCAACATTAAGTGCTTTAAGACTGTATTGAGCAATTTCAAGATCAATAGTTCCGTTTCCAACAATCTGGGCAAAATCGCGCACTCTGCGTAGAAGAAGGTTTGCTATTCTGGGGGTTCCTCTACTACGGCGTGCTATTTCAGCCGATGCTTCACGATCAATTCTTACTTTCAATATATCTGCCGATCGTTCAATGATATGTTGCAGAGTAACAGCATCATAGTATGATAGGCGTGCATTTATTCCGAAACGTGAGCGTAAAGGGGCTGTTAAAAGTCCCGACCGGGTGGTTGCACCTACTAATGTAAATGGATTGAGACTTATTTGGACACTTCGGGCATTAGGCCCGGTTTCAATCATAATGTCAATCTTATAATCTTCCATTGCTGAGTATAAATACTCTTCAACAACAGGACTTAAACGATGAATTTCATCAATAAAAAGCACATCATTAGGCTCAAGGTTGGTTAAAAGTCCTGCTAAATCGCCTGGTTTGTCTAACACGGGACCTGAAGTTATACGTATATTAACCCCCAATTCATTAGCGATAATATATGATAGAGTTGTTTTACCTAATCCAGGAGGTCCGTGAAGCAAAACATGGTCGAGCGATTCACCTCTCTGTTTTGCAGCTTTAACAAAAACCTTAAGATTCTCAACAACACTGTTTTGGCCAGCAAAATCAACAAAATCGCCCGGTCTTAGCACCTTCTCTATTTCGCGCTCAGTTGAACTTAGTTCATTGTTTGAAGGATTCAGATTTTTGTTCATTAGTGCTTAGTATGCTAACGGTAATTAATTTGATACAAAACTAAGCAATTTATGTTGAATAGATTACAAAGTTATTACATCTCCTTGCGAGACATATTATTTTTAAAACTGGTAAGAAGTTTCGATCTTACTGAGAGAAATGAAGTCGAGGGTCAGGGGCTTTAGGAATTAGTTGCAAAAAAATTAATACAACAAAGATTCATAGCCTGATAGCCATTTGATTAGGAGTAGAAGAACCGGGTGTTTAGAACCGTTTGCTTAAACACAAACTTCCATTGCACTTACTATTGCACAATAGCAGTGTATGATCTTATAGTAATCAGGTATAAAAAAACAGAGCAATAATGCTTCTCTGTTCAGGTATAAAATATTACAGACCTAAAGAAATTGGAATTTCCATAGGGTGAATACTTAATACAGGAATTGGTGAATGGTGCACCATTTGCTGAGCATAAGGACCTAACCAAATATTAGTTGTGGTTTTTTCCTGCTCTGTCATAATTGAGATCAGATTAGCATCAACTTTCTTGGCATACTCCATTGCCGAAGTGCTGATATTGTCGGCCTCAATTTCCACTATCTGGCATCTTACATTCTGCTTCTTGAAGTAAGCTGCGGCTTGTTTTGCATAACTTAATACAAAGTTTCTAACTTCGGCTATAGAAGTTGTATACATTGCAAGTATATGCACTTCGGCACCAAAAGCAGATGCCAGATCACTGGTAAACGGTACTTTTTGTCTTGTTTCGGGAGTACTGTCAAGAGGCATCACTATTTTGTCGAGATGACGTTCAATTGGAATACCGGCTCTGATAGTAATAACTGGAATATTAGATGCGCTAACTATCTTATTAGCGTTACTGCCTATCCATAATTCTTCAAAGCCCGATGAACCATGAGTTCCTGCAACAATAAGCCATGCATCTGATTCTCTTGCCTGATTTACCACTTCTTTATAAACTTTACCTTCCCTGATAATGTAATCGAGCTTAAGTCCGGGAAGTTCAGGACTATATTTGGCTATTAATCGGGCAAATTGATGTTCCACCTCTTCGAGCAGGTCATCAGAAAGATCAGAAGATAGAATTGTTTTAGTTGTATTGGGATTATTTACCCATAACATAAGTAGATTGGACTCGGAGGCTCTGGCAATTGATATAGCATGCTCTAAAGCGTTGATTGAGCAATCGGAAAAGTCTATTGCTGATAGAATTGTTTTCATGACTATAGCGTATTAATTTTTATGCTAATATACTAAATAAGTCGACACAAAATCAACAGATAGGAAAACTATGATATAAGAATAATTTAAGTTATTCTATAAAAGGAGGATTTATGAAGTCGTTTGTTGGAAACGCATTAGGGTATTCCTGCTGTATTCTCCTTAAAAAACCCTCAGCTTCAAGTCGTGTTCGGAAATCGCCAACTCTTACTCTATAATAAGGTTCTTTGAAAGAAAGGTATGCTTGAGTTTCAGGATATCTTTCGTTAAAAGCTCTTAATGCATCAGATGCTTTCTTCTTAGAATTTGCACCAGAATCAAAGAATATTTGTATTCTCCAGCCTGTTAAACTAAATTGATGTCGGTTCAAAAAGGCATGCTTATCTACTAAAAGATCAACTTTTTTATCCTGAATCAATTCAGCTTGTTCGTTCTGAGCATTAGCTGAAAAAATGAGTATTACAAGTATAAAAGTAGCAATCGCTCGACACATGATACCTATCTAGTAGAGATTTCGTATATTTCCTTTGGCTGAATACTTAACACAGGGATATGCGAATAGTTCACCATTTGCTGTGCATAAGGACCAAGAAGTATATTACTTGCGTTAGTTTCCTGCTCAGTCATAATCGCAATTAAATCAGCATCTACCACTTGAGCAAGCTCAAGAGTTGAGTTTGTGATATTTTCGGCAGTGCGATAGGTAACACTGAAATTAATGGCTGCATCATTAATGTATCGTTGTGCCATTAATAAACTGTTATCAACCCGCCTTTGAACTGATTTTAAATTTGAAGAGTATAACGCCAGAAGATGGATATCGGCTTTAAAAGCATTTGCGAGTTGTACTGCAAATGGAATTTTTTGCCTTGTATCATTCGAGCTGTCTATGGGCAATACAATGCTTTTAATACCTTCGGGTTTGATAACAAAGTCGTATCTTACAGTAATTACCGGACAAGGTGCGTATGATACAATTCTGTAAGCATTGCTCCCAATCCAGAATTCTTCATAGCCAGTAACACCATGGGTGCCGGCAATAATTAGCTCGGCATCAATCAGTTTTGCCTGAGAAGCTATCTCCTGGTATACCTTTCCTTTGCGAACCTTGAACGAAAGTTCACCATGCTCAAGTAGTGGTTGTTTAGATGAAACAATTTCGTTCAGATTTCTAATAGCTTCTTCTCTGAATGAGGATGATTCGGACTCCTGGTGAGCTTTATTATTGACCCATACCATTTTAAGGTTAGCCTTAAGATGATTGGATAGAGCAATTGCATAATCAAGTGCATGCATTGATCCCGCAGAAAAATCAATAGCGACTATAATGTTTTTCATGGCTAACAAAGCTTTCAGGTTCAAGTTGCTAATTTACAATAAAATTTAAATAGAGAGCCTTACTTTTTATCACATTCTTGTGATTAGTACAGCATTTTATTGAAAGGGAATCGTTTAGTATGAATATTATAGACCTGACTATAAAGCTCCTGCTTAAATTCTTCAATGTTTATCTTCTCTGCAGCAGATATAAATACAGCCGGGGCATTGATTTTAGCAATCCATGTCCTTTTTAATTCATCGAGTGTAAGGTTATGAGGTACTGTTTCCGACAAATCATCCTCATCTTTCTCGATATGCGAGTAAGCATCGATCTTGTTAAAAACCATCATCACCGGCTTGTCTGATGCTTTTATCTCATCAATAGTCTGAGAAACAACAGATATCTGATCTTCAAAATCGGGATGCGATATGTCGACTATATGTAGTAATAAGTCTGCTTCTCGAACTTCATCAAGCGTTGATTTAAATGACTCAACCAACCCATGAGGTAGTTTCCTGATAAACCCAACGGTGTCAGTTAGCAGAAAAGGGAGATTCTCAATAACAACTTTTCTAACAGTTGTGTCGAGAGTTGCAAAGAGTTTATTCTCAGCAAATACATCCGATTTACTGATTAAATTCATAATTGTTGACTTGCCCACATTAGTGTATCCAACAAGGGCAACCCTTACCATCTTTTCTCTTCCACTTCTCTGAGTTATCTTTTGTCGGTCAATCACCTCTAGTTGCTTCTTAAGAAGAGAGATTCTATCTCTGATTATTCGACGGTCGGTTTCAATTTCCTTTTCACCTGGTCCCCTCATTCCTATACCTCCTCTTTGTTTCTCGAGATGTGTCCACATTCTTGAGAGGCGAGGTAATAAATATTCATATTGTGCAAGTTCCACTTGTGTTTTTGCTGTTGCTGTACGTGCTCGGCTTGCAAATATGTCTAGAATAAGGGTAGTACGATCAATAACTTTACAGTTTAATTCACGTTCAATGTTTCTTTGTTGTGAAGATCCTAGTTCATCATCAAAAACTACAGTGCTAATTTTAAGAGCTTCAATATATTCTTTAATTTCAAGTAGCTTACCCGAACCGATAAAAGTCCTTGAATCAGGCTTTTCAAGGCGCTGAATAAACCTTTTGTCAGGAATTGCTCCTGCTGTTTCGACAAGGAAAGCAAGCTCATTCATGGTTTCATGAACTCTTTTCTCGCTCTGCTTATTCGTAATTAGCCCTACTAAAACAGCTTTTTCGGGTTGTAGATTCTGGTTTATCATTTCTTCCCTGTTATTATTTAAGTTATTGATTCTAAGCCCACCGATTGAACAACCTGCCACCGCAAATTTTATAACTAACAAATTATTTCACTTCGTCGTTCATTGAATCCATGATATTACTCTGGATCTTGATCGACTCTTCATGAACTAATCTCAGCAGACTGCTAAGAAAACGATTACTTAGTCCGGATTCAATTCCTTTGGTCATTCTGTCGGCAAACAGCTCTTTCCACCTATTTAATTGAAGAATAGTGATGTTATGAGCTTTTTTGTATTCACCCAACTCTTTCACGACCTGCATTCGTTGTGATAGTAGTATAATCATCTGCTCATCGATCTTGTCAATTTCATATCTTAGTTGTTCAAGATCTCTTTCGGTCTCTAGTAAACAATCGCTCGACCTTATTATGAGCGAATCGAGGATGCTTTTTAAATCATCGGGGGTTACTTGCTGCTTTGCATCAGTAAGAGCTTGCCGTGGATTTATATGTGTTTCTATCATAAGCCCAACCATTTCTAGATCAAGCGCTTGCTGGGCAATAGTGTGAATTAACGAAGTGTTACCACTTATATGACTCGGATCGCAAATGACTGGAAGGTTAGGCATGAGCCTCATCAATTCAATTGGAATTTCCCATAAAGGCGGATATCTGTATTCACTTTTCTCTAATTGCGAAAACCCTCTGTGTACTGCAGCCAATTTAGTGATTCCCGCTTTATTAAACCGCTCTATTGCACCAATCCATAGTTTAATATCAGGATTTACCGGATTTTTGATCATTAGTGGTACATCAACCCCTTGTAACGCTTCGGCTAGTTCCTGAATAGAGAATGGGTTAACCACAGTACGGGCACCAATCCATAAAATATCTATCCCTGCTTCAACAGCCTGAGAAATATGTTCAGGCTTTGCAACTTCTACTGTAGTTAATAGGCCGGTTTCTTCCTTAACTTTCTGCAACCAACCGAGACCCTGCTTTCCAACACCCTCAAAGCCACCGGGCCGAGTTCTTGGCTTCCAAATACCTGCCCTGAAAACCTTAACATAAGGGTTTATTGAAATCCTCTTTGCTGTTTCAAGAACCTGATCTTCACTCTCTGCGCTGCATGGGCCGGCAATTATAAGCGGCTTTTGTGAGTGAGGTATCCAACTTTGTAAGGGTGCAAAATCCATATTTTTATTTTGTGCAAAATTAGTAAAAGAAGTGGAGGGCTTTACTTGATGTACTCTATAATACATTTTTCGTAACTTTGCATTTAAATGATCATAAAGAACACGAGTGCAAACTATTACTAACACTTGAAAGCTAAAAATATAATAAATGGAATCTCTTAAGAGAATAAGAATTAGTGATTTAATAAAAGACTGGAAGACTATAGGTGTCGGTACTGTCATTAACCTCAAAGGTTGGGTAAAGACAAAAAGAGGTAATAAAAATGTAGCCTTTATAGCTTTAAATGACGGGTCGGTTATTCATAATATTCAGATAGTAGTTGATTTAGGTGCATTCGATGAAAAAACTATGAAACTAATCACTACCGGATCCTGTATTTCAGTAAATGGTCTGTTGGTTGAATCGCCTGGTCAGGGACAAGCAGTCGAAATTCAGGCAAAAGAGATAGAAGTATATGGAACAGCCGATGCAGAAGTATACCCATTGCAAAAGAAAGGCCACACTCTCGAATTCCTGAGAGAAATTGCACACTTACGCCCTCGTACAAATACCTTTGGAGCTGTATTAAGAATCAGACATGCAATGTCTTATGCAGTTCATAAGTTCTTTAATGATAAATGTTTCTTTTATCTGCATACTCCGATAATTACCGGATCGGATGCTGAAGGAGCAGGAGCTATGTTCAGAGTAACTACACTTGATGCAAAAAACCCACCACTTACAAAAGATGGTGAGGTTGATTTTAGTCAGGATTTCTTCGGGAAAGCTACAAACCTAACAGTATCAGGACAATTAGAAGGAGAATTAGGAGCATTGGCTTTGTCAAACATCTATACTTTTGGTCCTACTTTCAGAGCAGAAAATTCAAACACACCTCGACATCTGGCTGAATTCTGGATGATTGAGCCTGAAATGGCATTCTATGATATCAATGATAATATGGATCTTGCTGAGGAATTTCTGCAGTATTTAGTGAATTATGCACTCGACAATTGCATGGATGATCTGGAGTTCCTTAATAAGATGTATGATAATGAGTTAATTGAGCGTTTAAGATTTGTTACAAACAATCCTTTTGAACGCCTCGATTACTCTGTTGCAATAGAAATACTTAAGGAGTCGAAACAGAAGTTTGAATTCCCAGTACAATGGGGAACTGACCTACAGAGCGAGCATGAAAGATACCTTGTAGAAAAGCATTTTAAAAAGCCGGTAATCCTAACTAATTACCCAATGGAAATTAAAGCATTCTACATGAAGCAGAATGATGATGGGAAGACTGTTAGAGCAATGGATGTACTTTTTCCAAGAATTGGCGAAATTATTGGTGGCTCTCAGCGTGAGGAAAATCTCGAAAAACTTGAAAGAAGAATAGGTGAACTTGGAATTCACATGGATGAACTATGGTGGTATCTCGATACACGTAAGTACGGCTCAGCTCCACATAGTGGATTTGGACTTGGATTTGAAAGATTAATTCTTTTTGTAACCGGAATGGCAAACATAAGAGATGTTATACCTTTCCCAAGAACTCCTCAAAATGCTGAATTTTAATAGACTAATTATCTAAACAAAACGTTAGTAATTTATATTATACTTGTAATAAGGAATTAAACTCACAGAAAAGGATTTTGCATGTTAAGTCAGAAATTACAGCAGAAATTATTACAGCGGCTTTCACCGCAGCAAATTTTACTGATGAAGTTACTGCAAATACCTTCTATTGCACTTGAACAGCGTATTAAACAGGAGATTGAAGAAAACCCGGCACTTGAAGATTTAAATGACCCTGAAATGTCGGGTGAGCGAGAGGAATCATCGGATATAGAGGCAGATCCGGTTGCTGAGCTTGAGAAAGAGAGAGAAGATTTCGATATTACCGATTACCTTGATGATGATGATATCCCTGCCTATAGACTTAATGCCGGTAATTCAAGCGCCGATGATGAACACAGGGAAGTGCCTTATGCTTCGGGTACTAGTTTCCATGAATTCCTTATTTCACAGCTTGGCCTAAGAGTACTTGACGACAGGCAGCAAAAAATTGCAGGTTATATAATTGGTAATATTGATGATTCAGGTTACCTGAATCGTGAGTTATCTGCTATGGTCGATGACCTGGCTTTTACCCAAAACATACATACTGATGTAAATGAATTGCAATCACTGTTAAAGCTTATACAGGAATTTGATCCACCTGGTGTGGGTGCCCGTGATTTACGTGAATGCCTGCTTATTCAGTTACTTAGAGAAGATTCTACTCCGGCAAATGACCTAGCAATTGAACTTGTTTCAAATTATTTTGACGAGTTAACCAAGAAACATTATGATAAGATAACAAAAAAAGCCAGAGTAACAGACGAAGAACTAAGGGATGCTATTAATGAGATACTTAAGCTAAATCCTAAACCTGGCAACTCTCTTGACGAAGGTTTAAGAAGCAATCAGTACATCATGCCCGACTTCTTTATCTATAATAGAGATGAAGAGCTTGAACTGCAGTTGAATTCAAGAAACATGCCTGAACTTAGACTTAGCCGTAGCTATGTTGATATGCTTGAAACATATGCCGAGAATAAAAGCAAAACAAACAGTCAGAGAGAGGCAGTAATGTTCATAAAGCAAAAAATAGATTCAGCTAAGTGGTTTATCGACGCCATAAAACAGCGGCAGCATACTCTTTTCGTAACAATGGGAGCTATCATGGACTACCAAAAGGAATTTTTCCTTACTGGTGATGAAACAAAGCTTAAACCAATGATCCTTAAGGACATTGCCGAGTTAGTAGGGTTAGATATTTCCACTATATCAAGGGTCGCTAATTCAAAGTATGTGCAAACTCCCTATGGTACTTTTTTACTTAAAAGTTTCTTCTCAGAATCTATGCAGACTGAGTCAGGTGAAGAAGTTTCAACCCGTGAAATAAAGAAAATCCTTTCTGATTGTATTGCTGCTGAAGAAAAAGGTCGTCCATTAACCGATGAGCAGTTAACCGAAATCCTTAAAGAAAAAGGTTATAATATTGCAAGACGCACAGTAGCCAAATACCGCGAGCAACTGAATATTCCTGTTGCACGTCTCCGAAAGGAAATCTGATATTAACAGTCGATAATAGAATTATCAGAAATAACTTGATATTCGGTTAAATTTTTCGTATATTCGTTTCATAGCTTTATTATTAATTCCTTAATACCTGTGAGCTATGGAAACAATTGAAGAAAAAATTGTCACAATCGCCCGATACCCATATAATAGGGCTATTCTCCTACAATCACGACTCTTAGCTGATGATATTGATTGCTTTTTATCCCATCAAAATTTGCTTCAACCTGCTGTTTCAACAGGTGTTGAACTTAAAGTGCGGAAGTCGGATGTTGAAAAAGCACTCAGACTGATTGATGAGTTTAAGTCTGAATCAGGCAAAGGGAAAGAGAAAGCATTATCTAGCATCAGAAGTATCCGCAGAATACTTGTGCCTATTGATTTTTCTGCTATATCTCATCAAGCATTGAACTTTGCATTAGATCTTGCCCTGCTCTTGAAATCGGAAATAAAGCTCCTTCATGTTTACTATAATCCTGTAATAGATATTGCGCCTTATGACACCGGACATAGCTATCAGGTAAACCTTTCGCATTATCTTCATGAAATAGAACAAAATGCAAGAAAGCAAATAATTGATCTTGTTGAGGCTACAAAAAAGAAAGTTAAGGATGAGAATCATAAAATTAAAATAACCTGCTCATTGATTAATGGGTTGCCTGATGAAGAAATTCTCAACTACAGTAAGAAGTATAAACCGGGATTAATTGTGATGGGTTCAAGAGGTCTGGGTAATCAGTCTACAGGAATGATCGGTAGCATTACAGCAAAAATCATCAAAAAATCCAACATCCCTATTATTGCAATCCCTGAAAACTCTACAGTAATAAATACTAATAAGATAAAGAATGTACTTTATGCTACTGATTATGATCCATATGATCAAATAGCATTAAGTAAATTAATAAATCTGATTTACCCATTAGATGTCACATTGCATATAGTGCATATAAGTTTGGGAGTGTTGAAATCATGGGATAAAATAAAGATGGAAAACCTTGAAAACTTCCTTAAAACAGAGTACGAGAAATACAAGATAAAGTGTAAGATTTTAGTAAGTGATGATATAATAAACGGATTAGAGGCTTATATGCGTGATAATGAAGTTGAGGTTATAGCTATGACAAGCCATTCGAGAAATCTTATTAACAACTTCTTTACTCCGAGTGTAACCAAACAAGTTATGAAGAGAATAAGCCGGCCACTCTTTGTTTTCAAAGCTTCTTCAAAATTATAATACTGGATAGAAGGCATCGGCAATGTACTCTATCTCTGTTGTGTTATTATTCCTTATGATTGATATTATATCAAACCGTACCTCCTGCTGTATTTTATGTCTGTCAACATAAGCTTGTGCAGCTTTAATAAGCAATCGTTGTTTTTGTTTGGTGATAAATTCATGTGGTTCACCAAAGAATCTCGAACTTCTAGTTTTAACTTCAACAATTATTAAAAACTTTTTATCGATTGCGATTATATCAATCTCTTCTTTGCCGAAACGCCAGTTAGTTTCTAATATATGATATCCTTTATCTGTAAGATAATCCAAGGCAATTTCTTCTCCTTTATTTCCCAGTTCATTATGATCAGCCATGCCGTTAGAAAATTGTAAGTTAGAGATTTAGTAACAACCAGTATATTAAGTATAAAACCAGGAATCCTGAAACTATGAAGAGAGTTGGTTTAATAATATTCTTCAAGTTTTGGTATTTGGAATGAGTAGGCTGCAGAAATTTTACCATTGACTCAGAGTAACTTGATACCTCTATATGAACCTCTCTTCCCATAATTAACGGCAAATTCAAAGGGGTATGGCCAGAAGGAAAATCAAAGATCACGGGATATTTATAATCTTTAACATGCTCATAAATAATCTCCCAAGCATGTTTACCAAAGGGGATATCATTATCGCGCATCTTAGTAAAACCGCCAACTATCAAACCGGCCAGGTTATCAAGCTTTGAAGCTCTTTTTAATGAAAGCATCATTCTGTCAATGTGATAAAGGTATTCATCGATGTCTTCAATAAATAATATTTTACCTACAGTATCAACATCCGAATCAGAACCGATTAGACTATAGAGTATTGATAGATTTCCTCCGATGATAGGTCCTCTTGATTGTCCTGTTTTATTGAGTCCATTGGGTTTCACCCTATATTCGGGAGTGCTACCAAATAAAACTTCTTTCAAGGCCGACATTGATTGAGTAGTTGCTTCAATTTCAGGATTATAATTTATGGGCATTGTTGCATGTATAGACTCTATACCCAGTTTACTATGAATATGGGAGTGTAATATAGTAATGTCACTATACCCTATGAGCCACTTAGGATGCTCTTTGAATATTGTGAAATCTAGTTTATCAATAATCCTAATAAGACCATATCCACCCCGCGCACAAAATATTGCTTTAACAGTTGTATCGTCCAGCAGCATTTGCAAATCCGAAAACCGTTGCTCATCTGTTCCGGCATACTGATGGTCAATACTATAAACATTTGGAGAGAGCTTAACCTTTAGATCCCATGACTCAAATAATGCTAAAGCAGGAGCTAATTCATCATAACTGATTTTTCTTGCCGGTGCAGCAATAGCAATAGTGTCACCTGATTTAAGGGAAGGAGGGGTAACCATTAATCTTAATTTCAGACAAAGGTAAAAGAAAAAAGGGAAGAAACCACTCTTCCCTTTTCATGCAACCTAACAACCAATCATGAATAAAATTTCGTTTTGAACATCCAATGCGGCCTATACGACGGAATGTTATACTCTTTGAATTTTTGATACAATTCATCATAGAAATCAACCAGTTCATTTAATGATCCGGTTTTATATAGTGCATGCAATTCGGCTACATCAATTGAGATATCTATTTCAGGATATTGCTCTGTGATTAGCCTCGCTAGCCTTTCAATCTTATCGAGATAATCTTCTCTTGTTGACATGAAAAGACCACGACTCTTACCCACGTTTATAACTTTGTCCATCATCTTATCAACTCCTTAATGCACTTTTCTGAAATACAAAATTCTCACATACACCCAATTAATTTGTTACATCTAATACATAATTTGTTACATAATCTTACTTACATAAAAATCAGTATATTTGGAGTTGAATTAGTAAATCACAAATAAGAGTTGATAAATCAAATAACAATTATATGGTAAATAGTATTGAATTAACCGAACAAATTAAGGTAGTAAAAAGCGTTAAAGGCACCAGAACCGAACAAAACCTTTTAAAATCATTTGCAGGCGAATCGCAAGCAGCCCGTAGATATAGAATTTTTGCACAACAGGCAAGAATAGACGGCTACGAGCAGATTGCTGCATTCTTCGAAGAAACAGCCGATCAGGAAGATATGCATTCAAAGACATTCTTCAAGTTTCTAGAAGGTGGTATGGTAGAGATAACTGCATCTTATCCTGCAGGCAAAATTGGAACTACTGAAGAAAATCTTGAAGCATCAGCAGAAGGTGAACATGAAGAGTTTGAACTGCTTTATCCTGAGTTTGCTGCTATTGCAGAAGAAGAAGGCTTTAAAAAGATTGCTTCTGTATTTAAATTAATTGCAACTGTTGAAGCAGAGCATGAAAAAAGATATTTAAAGCTACTTGAAAACTTAAGAGCTAATAAGGTTTTTGAAAATGAAGAGAGTGTAATTTGGGTTTGTAGAAAATGCGGCTACCATTATAAAGGTAAAAAAGCATTAAAGAATTGCCCTGTATGCGACCATTCAATTGCTTATTTTGAATTAAAACAGGAGAATTATTAACAGTTGGATAATTGCTATATTAGTAAATTTCTAAGAGTCGTGGGTCTTCCATAATGGCTTTCTTAAGCCTCTCTTTACAATTATACTTTTTAGTCTTAGCATAATTTTCTGAACTGTAACCCATGGTGTCAGCAATATCTTTTGAACTATATCTCTGAAGTGAAAGCAAAAGAATTTGCTGACAATCTTTTTCTAAGGTCTCAAAATGTTCACGATATATTTTATAGCGTAGTTGCTCTACTTCAGCCATGTCGATGGTTGAACTTTCACCTATGTTTATAAACTTCTCCAGTATTTCAAAACTATCCACTCCTTTCTTCTTCGATTTCAATCGCTGCATCCATAAATTCCTGCTTATGGAATATAAATAAGTGAGGAAAGAGCATGATAACATGAAATCATCCCGCTGTATATTTTTTAAAACTATCATTAATGACTCCTGAAAAATATCCTCAGCGTCTTCCTCGTTACCTGTGTTTTTTTTAATCAGATACTTGATAGTTGGAAAGAACTCTTTATAGACATGCTTAATGATATAGTCACTATTCAATTTCAAACCTTCGACTATTGCGGTGTCAGAAAAGTGTATCATTAATACGCGAGCTTTTAAATTGGCAATACTAAATTACTCATTTAGAATTAAGTCCATAAAGATAGAAAAAAATAAAATTAGTCGAAAAAAAAAGAATACCAAAAAATGAAAAATCAAACTGAGGAACGTTTTCTTCATATAATATTGCTTAAGAATTGCGATCTCACTAAAAAAATGATGTTTTTATTCGCCTTTTTAATTTAAGTTTATAATAACTTTTATAACCTTTGTTGATTTGGAATGAAACGACTGCAATAAATCATTAAAATTGCAGTTCTAAAGTATGTATGCTTTATTTAGCAATATTTAACAAATGAATGAACTAATACCAAATGAAATGAGAAGATTCATTTCCGTTGCAGTGCTGTTAACAACGCTTCTTATAAACTCTACTTCATTAAACGCACAGGATATTGGGATAGGTCAATGGCGCGATCATCTACCATATAATCAGGTGATTTCTCTCGCTGAAGCAGGTGATCGAGTATATGCTGCCACTCCTTATGCACTTTTTTATTTAGACCGGAATGATAATAGTCTTAATCGATATACCAAGATTAACGGATTAAGCGATGTTGGCATAAGATCTATTAGATTGCATAAGCAAAGTAATACGTTGGTTATTGCATATACAAATGGCAATATCGACTTGCTAAAAGATTCTAAAGTCAATAATCTGTCTGATATCAAACGGAATACGCTTCTTGTTAATAAAACAATCAACAGCGTTAATATCATTCATAACAGGGCTTACTTCTCCTGCGGGTTTGGGGTTGTTGTCCTGGATCTTAATAAGATGCAATTTCCCGAACCTATTTATTACATTGGTGCCGGTGGAACTCCATCTCAGGTATTTGATGTGGCTTTTAATGAAAGTGATTCACTTCTTTATGCTGCTACTGAAACTGGCGTTTATCATGCGAATTATTATAAAGCAAATCTTGCCAACTTCGCTGAATGGACAAAAGAGGTTGGAGTTGCTTTACCTGGCGGATCGTTTAATCACGTTGCAGCTTTTAATAATAAAATAATAGTTAACAAAAGCGGACAGGGTTATGCCGATGAATACATGTATGCAAAGGTAAATGGTGTATGGCAAACACTTGAGCCTCATAATAGTTCCGACCGATTTAATATTGAAGTGCATCAAAACCGCCTTATCGTTTGCAATAATTTGTCAGTTGATGTCTTTAAACCAGATTTGACTCTTGATTATAAAGTTTGGACATATAACCCTGGTGATGTTCTTCCTAAAGATGCTGTATTAACAGAGAATAATGTTCTTTGGATAGGGGATGAAATTGAAGGGCTTGTTAAAGTCACTAATATATGGACTTCTCAAAAATTCAAATTGAATGGCCCTGAATTCCCCGATGCCTTTGCTCTAGCCTCTGCCAAAAACGATGTGTGGATGGTTTCGGGAGGAAGAAGTCCATCATTTGAACCTCTCTATAGATATGCAAAGTTTGCAGGGTTTGTTGAAGGGAAGTGGACGACTATTGATAGAAAAAAGGATGAATTTCTTAGTGACTACAGAGATGCCTATGCTGTAGCCGTTAATCCTGCAAATCCTAAGCAGGTTTTTATTGGAACTATGGGTTCCGGGTTATTAGAGTATTATGATGCCCAATTTGTGCAGAGATACACAACTGAAAATAGTACTCTTCAAGATCATGCACAAGCTCCTGGTCGTATTGATGTAACAGGACTTAAATTTGATAATGAAAATAACCTATGGGTTGTTAACTCATCTGCACCTTTACTATTATCCAGAAGAACACCTGCAGGAGTGTGGACTTCCTATTCTTTAGGTTCAGCTGGAGCAGGATTTGAGGCCGACCGAATTGCAATTGATAATATAAATCAGAAGTGGATTCTCGGTAGAAATCTTAATCTCTTTGTCTTCAACGACAATAATACGCCCGATAATCCAAATGACGACAGATTTAAACGACTTTCTTCATCACCGGGCAACGGAAATATCCCAGGTTCTTTTGTTAAGAGCATTGCCGTCGATCGAAAAGGCTTGGTATGGCTAGGAACAGATAAAGGTGTTGCAGTATTCTATTCACCCGAAAATGTCTTTTCTAATTCTAATTTTGATGCTCAAAAGGTTCTAATTGAGCAGGATGGATACGGACAATATCTTCTTGAAACAGAATCGGTAACTGCAATTGCTGTTGATGGATCTAACAGAAAGTGGTTTGGCACCGACAGAGCCGGACTGTTTTTAATGTCGGAGGATGGAACAAAGCAGGTTAAGCACTTTACCGAAATCAATAGTCCGTTGCTTTCAAATACAATCACTGATTTAGTTTTGACTGAATCAGGAGAACTATTTATTGCCACACCCAGGGGTATTATTTCCTATAGGTCTGATGCAGTTCCTCCACCCGAAATTTTCACTGATATTTCAGTCTTCCCTAATCCTGTGGAAAAGAACTTTACAGGTAATATTGCAATCAGGGGGTTATTTGAAAATTCTAATGTGAAGATTACTGATGTTGCAGGAAATTTAGTTTATTCTATCAATGCAGAAGGCGGACAGGTTTTGTGGAATGGGCGTAATTTTGATGGAACAAAAGTAAAAACAGGTGTTTATATCGTTTTCATTAGTAATCAGGATGGGTCTAAAACTCATGTAACCAAAATACTTGTATTGAATTAATGGCATCAATTTAACTTTGTAAATGTTAGTTACCACCAGGGCATTGGTATTTCATTTATCAAGATACTCCGATAGTTCAGGTATTGTAAAATTATATACTGAGCAAGCGGGTCTACAATCGGTTATTGTTAAATCTCTTTTTAGTAAAAGTTCCAGATTTAAGCCTGCTTTTTTCGGACACTTATCGTTGCTAGATATAATTATTGATCAGAAACCTAATCGCCATCTTAATTATCTGCGGGAAGTTTCAATGAACCAGGTGTTTCATGGTATTACTGATAGTGTAAGTAAAAGCAGTATACTTCTGTTTATGAACGAGGTTCTTAATAAGGTTGTCAGAGAGGAGGAGGTTAATGATGTGCTCTTTAGGTTCATCGAACAGAGTCTTATTTATTTAGATAGAGATGATATTACTGTGCAACTCTTCCCAATTTCATTTCTTATAAAGTTGTCAGAAATTCTGGGTATTGGCCTTTCAGAATCAATTACAGATGAAGGTGGTTACTTTGATTTAATGTCAGGGTTAAATCAGGCAAAAGAGCCTGAACACAGATATTTTATATCAGGTGATAAATTATCGCTGCTCAGGCATATTGCAGCATCCGATTATTCGGAGCTTAGTAATATCTGTGCTCCACGACATCTGAGAGGAGAAATTTTGAATGATCTTCTTAATTTCTATAAAATACACATTCCTGATCTTGCTGATATAAAATCAGTTAAGATATTCCAAGATTTGAATTCTTAAACCTATCATGCCATATTCTCTTAGCTTTAAAATCTTTACCTTTGCAGAAATTTACTATCAATGTATCAGGAATTAAGCGAACAAGAAGAAATTAGACGTAATTCATTATCTGAACTACAGGCACTTGGGATTAACCCATATCCTGCCGAAGCGTATGATGTTAATGTTACTACCAGTGATATACATAATAACTTTCCTAACGATAATTCACTTTACCAGGACATAAGCATTGCAGGCCGTATAATGACCCGCCGTATAATGGGGGCTGCATCTTTTGTTGATCTCCAGGATTCTCATGGAAGAATCCAGTTGTACATTAAAAGAGATGAAATTTGTGAGGGTGAAGATAAAACACTATACAATACTGTATTTAAGCGCTTACTTGATATAGGTGATATCATAGGTATTAAGGGGTTTGTTTTTATAACACAAATGGGTGAAATTTCAATCCATGTGAAATCTCTTAAGATACTTAGTAAGTCGCTAAGGCCATTACCTATTGTTAAGGAGAAGGATGATCAGGTTTTTGATGCTTTCAGTGATCCTGAAGCAAGGTACAGGATGCGCTATGTTGATCTTATAGTTAATCCAGAAGTCAGAGACATTTTCATTAAGCGAAACAAGATCATCTCTATCATGAGATCATTCTTTAATGAAAGCAACTACCTTGAGGTTGAAACACCTATTCTTCAGCCAATTCCGGGAGGTGCTGCCGCACGCCCTTTTATAACTCATCACAATGCGCTTGATATGCCCTTGTATCTTCGTATTGCAAATGAGCTTTATCTTAAAAAACTGATAGTAGGTGGATTTGATGGGGTTTATGAGTTTGCTAAGGATTTCAGAAATGAGGGTATGGACAGGACTCATAATCCTGAATTTACTGTTATGGAAATTTATGTGGCTTACAAGGATTACTTCTGGATGATGAATTATACCGAAGAGATGCTTGAACGTGTAGCTCTCGGATTGCATAATAAAACATCGGTAACTGTAGGTGAAAGAGAAATTGACTTTAAAAGACCATTCCGCCGGTTAACCATGACCGATGCCATAAAAGAGTATGCAGGTGTTGATATTACAGATAAAGGAGAAGCTGAATTACTAGCTATTTGTAGAGAGCTTAATATACCAACCGACCCATCAATGGGAGTAGGTAAATTAATTGATGCAATATTCGGTGAGAAATGTGAACACCACCTTATTCAGCCAACCTTTATAATGGATTACCCAATTGAGATGTCGCCATTATGCAAAAGACACCGTACTAATCCAAATCTTACCGAGCGTTTTGAACTGTTTGTTAATGGCAAAGAGTTATGCAATGCTTACTCAGAGCTTAATGACCCAATAGATCAGCTCAACAGATTCCAGGAGCAGATGAGACTATCTCAAAAGGGTGATGATGAAGCAATGTTTATTGACATGGACTTCGTTAGAGCTTTAGAATATGGTATGCCTACATGCTCAGGTATGGGTATAGGTATTGACCGTTTAACTATGTTCATGACAAATCAACCTTCTATCCAGGATGTATTGTTGTTCCCACAGATGAGACCTGAAAAGAAATCAGCTCCTGCAAATGATCCCGATGAAGCATTTGTTGCTTTAGGTGTACCTCAGGAGTGGGTTGAAGTTCTCAGAAAATATGGCATTAAAACAGTCAACCAGCTTAAACAATCAAATCCCAATAAATTACTTAATGATTTGGGAGGTCTTAGGAAAAAAATGAAACTCGAAATATCTCCGCTAAAACTTGAAGATATTAAAGCCTGGGTTGAAAACTAATTAATCTAGGGTTGAAAACTAATCAATCAAAGCTACATTAAAACAACAAAGCCGGCGATCCCTATCACCGGCTTTGCTTGTTTCAGAAAGGAAAATTAAAAATCCATTTCGCTTTCTTCGTTGTTCCCCTGATCTCTGTTCCCCTTCCTATTAAAGTTGTTTATCTGATACTGAATTCCCAAATAAAGTACCCTCGACTCATGTCTGCTCTTTGAAACAATTGTGAAATTATCACCATAAATTGTTTCATCATACTTTCTTGTGTTGAAAATATCAGTTAACCTTAGTGACATTGATAGTTTCTTCTTCATAAAGTCCTGTCTGAAAGAAGCATCAGCGAAATATCGTGGCTCGCTGTACTCCTGCACACTTCTTCTAGCCGACATATAACTGTTTATTAACTGTAGTGAACCATCTTTCCATACATTAAATGTCATATTTAATCTGGCACTCCATGTGAACCTGTCACTGCCTTCAAGATTATACTCAGGTATTGCACTCATCACTGCCCTATAGAATGATAAGTTACCATTAGCTTTAAACCACTTGTAAGGATTGGCTGTTCCAACTATTTCAACACCGTAATTAGTCTCCTTATTTATGTTAAGTGGTCTGGTTATAGTTACTCCATTATCCATTAATGAGCTGATGTTTGTAACCTCATCATTAGTGTTCCTGAAGAATAAACTTGTCGTTAAAGAGCTGCTTTTCCAGTATTGTAATATTCCAAACTCAATTGAATTGGTAAACTCAGGTCGAAGATTAGGATTACCGGTCCTCAGGTTCAATGAATCGGAGTAGTCTATATAAGGGTTCATCTCACGAGGTGATGGTCGGCGTACCCTGCGACTATAACTTAACTGAAGCTCTTTCTTCTTACCAAGATCATACTGTGTATGAAATGATGGATAAAGACTTGTATATTTGGTTGAGAAAGCAGTATCGGCCTGTTGTATCTTAGAATTCGTAAATACTTGCTCTAAACGTAATCCACCCTGATATTTGAATTTCTTAAAAGAAGAAGCATAAATTCCATAAACTGCATAAATCTGTTCGTCATAATCATACTGATCTTTCAGACTTTCCTGACTTACCCATTCATCATTTGAAGGGAAATAGTTTTTATAATCAGTTATCATCCTAATTTCACGAATATCACCCTTATAACCTGCCTCTATCCTGCTTCCTGAAACCATTGGATATACATAATTACCCTGAATAGTTATTACATCGTTATTATTGTTATTTATGTTCCACTGTCTTGACGACATTCCTTGAGGAAGCGATGTTATGACATTATAATCTTGCTGAGTAATGAATGAATTACTCGTCATGTTATTATCATTGTAAATGATATCATTGGTAAACTCTCTACCTTTTTGAGGGAAAATATGCTTGAACGACAAAGTGTATTCATTACCATTCCAGTTCCTGTCAGATTCGTTATTACGGTTAAAATATCTTACTAAACTATCATTCAGAAATGACTGAGTTACAAGGTCTCCATTCCTTCCAAATTCCATCTCTCTCCTTGCAACGCTTAGTGTTACGTTATTTCTTGTATCAATGAAATAATCAAATCCTCCACTTATCCGTATATTATCCCTGTTCATCTTACCTTCATCATTCTGTTTAAGGACGTTTAAGTTTTCACCATACATTGATTCTCTCAAGCTGTTACCGCTCCGGGTCATGTTATGCTTGCGGGCATCAAAATTTAAGAAAGCATTGAATTTATCATGCCTATAGTTAAGCACCAGCGAACCATTGTACTTATCACCTGTTCCGGCATTTAATGACACCAATCCATTAAAACCCTGTAATGTCTTTTTCTTAAGCACTATATTTATAATACCGGTGGTACCGTCAGGGTCATATCTTACCGATGGGTTAGTTATCACCTCAATACTTTCAATAGCACTTGCAGGAATCTGGTTAAGCATATCACTTGCAGCTATACCCGCCTGACTGGCTGGCTTTCCATCAATAAGTAATGTTATGTTAGCGTTTCCGCGCAAGCTTATATTACCCTCTGCATCAACATTTATAGAAGGTATGTTTTCCATTACATCGGTAGCTGTACCGCCACCTAGTGCCATACTCCTATCAACAGTTATAACCTTTTTATCGAGGTTATTGGTAATCATTGACCTTTCTGATGTGATTTCAACACCTTGAATTGAGGATCTTTTAGGTTGTATCCTTATTTCGCCAATCTTAACATCAGCCGAAGCAGGTGATATTTGAATACCCGCAATATCTTTGTTTTCATATCCTATAAACTGAATCCTCAGATAATACCGACCCTGTTTAACATCGGTGAGTTTAAATCTTCCTCTATTATCGGTAATTGTGCCTGTTGACATAGAAGAATCTCTCTGACTAAAGAGTACAATGTTAGCATATTCAACTGGCTGATTGGTTGCATCGTCGTAAACAATTCCGGTTATTACTCCATATGCCTGACCGTTTCCTTGAGGGTTTGGCCTACCCTGTTGATTGTTACCCTGGGCACATAGCAAAATTGAAGTAAATACAAGTAAAAGTAATAAAGTTGGTCTGAGAGATCGGGTTAACATTTTTTCTTAGGTTAATCTTTTTGTGAATGCAAATTTACTCTTTTAAACAGGAGCAATCTTCCAATTGGTAATTTTTTAACAAAAGGTTAACTATTATTAACCTGGTATGTCTGCCCTCAAATAGAATAAATAATTACCACTTTTCAGCAAGTTCATGTCGATTTTTCTTTTATTAAAAATCTTTTTTTTGTATCTTTACTGTTGTGTACTTAAAACGTTGGGCTATGGAAAATACTACTATTGAACGATTTGGATGTCTCGAAAAAGATGAGATCCTTAGTTGCGTCGATAACGGAAGGTTAATGCCTAATGCATGTTTGCTCGAGTCAGAGCAGCCTTTTAAAGGTTATTATGATCGGTTTACCTACGACAGCAAACCGCTTTACATGTATCTTGTTCTTGATGAATTTTATTCGCTTGAGAAGATATGGAGGATCATAATTAAGGTTAGGAAAATCATTAATAAGAAGTTTGATGCTGTTCCAGGGTATCTCGAAATCTTTGACATCAAATGTCAGATAATCCGTCTCAGGAATTTCGAATCATTTGATATGGTTGTTGAGCTGCAGAAACTTTTTGCTCAGGAAGGTCTTGTTTATCACCGCAAGTTAAAAAAGGTGCATGGTGAAACCGGGATAATAAGGCTTGAGAAATCTTTCTTCCTGGAACCTATTGGCGATCTTATGTATATGGATGTTTTCCAGCCACATCATGGTTATTTTATCATTCCAGGTCACTTTTCATGGAAGCAATTCCAAGAAATAACCACTGAGGTACAGTTTGATATCAACCTTCTGTACTTCGATGCCGCTAATGCTTTCTTCTATGAAAATAACAGCATTTTCGACATGGTGAGGATCTATAGAGAGGATCTTACTAAAGAACGACTGTATGCTATTCGCAACGGGTATTATCAGGTTATTAATAATTTAATAGAAAAACCAAAGCTTGTCTGATCTTTTCGACTCAGAAGTTACAGTTTTTATACTTTTGCATCTCCAATTCAAATAGGATGATGTCAGAACATACTATAGCACGAATTAAGCAGTTCTACTACCCAAAGATCTTTACCACTCTTAAAGGATACAATACCAAAACTTTTACCAGTGATCTTATTGCCGGATTGATAGTTGGGGTTGTCGCTTTACCATTATCAATTGCATTCGGAATTGCATCGGGTGTTTCACCAGAAAAAGGGCTTATTACAGCCATTATTGCCGGATTCTTAATATCCGCATTAGGAGGTAGCAGAGTACAGATAGGAGGGCCTACTGGCGCTTTTATTGTCATTGTTTATGGCATAGTAGAGCGCTTTGGAGTCGATGGACTTATCATTGCAACATTACTTGCAGGTTTTATGCTTATCGCAATGGGCTTTCTTCAACTCGGTACAATAATCAAGTTTATGCCTTACCCTATAGTTGTAGGATTCACAAGTGGTATTGCGCTTGTAATTTTCTCATCGCAAATTAAGGATTTCTTCGGATTGCAAATTGCAAGTTCAGTTCCCGCCGATTTCATCGAGAAATGGTCATTTTACTTTCAAAACTTTAACGCTATTAATATTTATTCTACAGGAATCGGATTACTTACTGTTGCGCTAATCTTTCTATGGCCTTTGTTGAATAAGAAGATTCCAGGAACTCTTATAGCTCTAATCATAACTACAACTATTGTGCAGGTATTCTCTCTTCCGGTTGATACCATTGGGAGTGTTTTTGGTGAAGTCCCTTCTACTATTCCAAAACTGCATGTGCCTTCTATTAATTTCGAAACGTTTAAGTTGCTGCTTGCTCCTGCATTTACTATAGCAATGCTTGGTGCAATTGAATCGTTGCTCTCAGCAATGGTTGCCGATGGTGCAACAGGTGGAAGACATAGGTCAAATACCGAGTTAATTGGACAGGGTATTGCTAACTTAATCACTCCTCTATTTGGTGGTATCCCGGCTACCGGTGCTATTGCTCGAACTATGACTAACATCAGAAATGGCGGCAAGACACCTGTTGCAGGTATTATTCATGCCTTGGTTCTTCTTCTAATTCTATTGTTTTTTGGTAAGTGGGCTAAACTTATTCCAATGAGTTGCCTGGCAGGTATTCTTATTGTTGTTGCTTATAATATGAGTGAATGGAGATCTTTTAAAGGCCTCTTCAAAAACAGCAAGAGTGATATAACAGTATTACTTGTTACTTTTCTGCTCACCGTTATTGTCGATCTTACCGTTGCAATACAGTTTGGTCTGTTGCTTGCAATTCTGGTGTTCCTGCGTCGTATGATTGAAACTAGTGGTGTTGAGGTTTTAACTCTGGCTGTTGATGACGACACAAGTGGAATAAGTGAAGATGCCGATCAGCTTACAATTCCTAAGGGTGTTGAGGTGTTTGAAGTTAGTGGTCCTTTCTTTTTTGGTGTAGCAAATAAGTTCGAAGAAGCAGAACAACAGGTTACCAAAAAACCTAAAATTCTTATCATAAGACTGAGAAGAGTACCATTTATTGATTCTACAGGTATTAACAACCTGAGAAACTTTGTCACACGAACTCAAAAATCAGGTATTACTGTTATTCTTTCAGGCCCTGTGAAATCAGTCTTTGATGCTCTTGAGAAATCGGGGTTCTTAGAATTAGTGGGTGTAGAAAATGTTTGTGCCGATATAAATATTGCCCTCGAAAGAGCTAATGGAATTCTAAACTCAAAAACAGCAACTGTTTCGAAGGTGGTAAGTTAAAGTACCGCGATCGTTATATTGTTATACATAAACTGAAGTAAGTTATTCATCAAGTGATATGCTAAAACAAAAAAGGAGAAGATAGGGTTATCTCCTCCTTTTTTTTCTTCATGTAAGTTTTACTTTAAGCCTCTCTTTTCCAGGAGTGCATCAATAGTTGGTTCATGACCTCTGAACTTTACATATTGAACCATGCCTTCGTCGTCACCGCATTCCGATAAACAGTGCTTTCTGAATTTGGCAGCAAGCTCCTGATTGAATATATCACCCGATTTCTTAAAGTGGTCGAAAGCATCTGCATCAAGAACTGCAGCCCATAAATAAACATAATATCCTGCAGCATAACCACCGTTAAAGATGTGAGCAAAGTATGTTGATCGGTATCTTGGATAAATTTCTTCTATCAAACCAATCTTTTTCATTGATTCTTTCTCAAAGCTAACTACATCATTAACAGTAACAGGCTGATTTAATTTGTGAAGATCCATATCTAATATTGATGCAGCAATGTATTCTACATTATCGAAGCCCTGGTTAAATAATCCACTTTTCTCAATCTTAGCAATTAAAGCTTCCGGTATTACTTCACCTGTTTTGTAGTGTTTGGCATAAGAGCGTAAAACTTCAGGCTCACCAGCCCAGTTCTCCATTACCTGCGATGGTAGCTCAACATAGTCGGTTGGTACATTCCCTGCTGTTCTTGTATACTTACCTTCTGTAAATAATCCATGAAGAGCATGACCAAATTCGTGGAATAATGTTGTTGTCTCATCCCAGCTTAGTAGTGCAGGATTGTCACCGGTTGGAGGAGTAAAGTTGCAAACAACTGAAATAACCGGAGTAACTTTCTTGCCATTTTCATAACCCGATGATCTGAAATCGGTACACCATGCTCCACCACTTTTCGAAGGTCTTGGGTAATAGTCAAGATATAATACTCCTAAATGTGAACCGTTTGTATCAGCAACAACGTAAGTTTCAACATCTTTATGATAAACAGGCAGGTTGTCAACCTTTTTAAACGAAATGCCAAATAAGCGTGAGGCAACTGCAAACATTCCATTACGTACATTCTCTGTAGTAAAATATGGCTTTATTTCATTTTCATCTAGGTCATATTTCTTTTTACGTAATTTTTCAGCATAGTACCACCAATCCCATGAGGCCAGTTTAATGTTTGCTCCTTCTTCATCAGCAATGGCCTGCATTTCGGCAAGTTCTTTATTAGCAACAGGGAGGGCTGCGCTCATTAGTTTGTTTAAAAATTCATCAACATTGGCTGTAGTTTTAGCCATGTTTTCATCAATAACGTATGCTGCATAGTTGTCAAATCCTAAAAGATTAGCTTTCTCAGCTCTTAAAGTAATGAATTCCGAAACCAACTTTTTATTGTCGTTAGCATTGTTGTTATTGCCTCTCATAACATAACCTGTATACAATTTTTCCCTGAGGTTACGGTTATTAGCATATTGTAGGAAAGGAATCATACTTGGCTTATTGAGTTTAAATACCCATTTGCCTGTTAAACCTTCAGCTTCTGCAGCTTTGGCAGCCATTGCAATAACATCTTCGGGCAGACCCGATAAGTCTTCCTTTTTGTCGATAACAAGACTGAAGTTCTGATTGGTTTCGGCTAATTGGTTTTCACCAAATTTTACTGATAACATCGCAAGCTGCTCGTTAATCTTTTTAAGCCTTTCTTGTTTTTCTTTTGGAAGATTAGCGCCTTCTCTTTCAAAATCTCTATAATATTTTTCAACAACTCTTATTTGCTGAGCATCTAAACCTAAATCATTTCTTTTGTCGTAGATAGCTTTAATTCTTGCAAATAGCTTTTCGTTCATCGAAATATCGTCCTGATGTGCAGAAAGCAGTGGAGTAACTTTTTGAGCAATCTCCTGCATTTTTTCGTCAGTAACTGCCTCATTTAAATTAAAGAATACCTTACTTACATTAGTTAGCAGTTTTCCTGATTTATCAAATGCAAGAATTGTGTTTTCGAAAGTAGGGGCATCGGTATTCGAGGTAATGGAGTTAATTTCCTCCGTGTGTTGCTTCATGCCTTCTATAAATGCAGGCATGTAGTGCGATGTGTCGATTTTGTCGAAAGGAGGTACCTGATAAGGTGTAGTGTATTCACTGAAGAAAGGATTGTTTTTTTTCTCTTTCTTACACGACATAAAAGCCGGTAGTACCAGCATTAATAGATAAATAGCTTTTTTCATGAATGGTTTAAGTGAATGATAGGACAATCAGTAAATTGCAGCAAAATTACAAAAATAGTAATGCCTTCATAACATCCACTTAAACCTATTTTAACCTGCCAGGAGAAAAGTTTTTTTAGCCATTCTGGCAATAATTTCGGTGGTTATGACATCTATAGTACCGCTAACTACACCACCGGCAATAGGTATAATTCTGCTCAAATTTACGGCACCACGAGTTCCTACCTTCGAGATAATGGCGCAACCAATTTTCGAGTTAATGCAGTTTATACTTTTTTCGGATATTCCAACAACCATTTGTCGGGTTAATCTTTTACCAACAAATATTCCAACTTCCTGCAACACTTCTTTGGCTGCATTACCGGCCAAACAAGCAATTACCAACGACCGTACCTTTTTATCCTCAATATCATAACCACCCAGGTAGGCTATGGCGGCAATCATCCGCAACTGAATAAAAACAACACTTGCAATATTTGCGGGTATTGCAATTGGTAATGACAATATCCCTCCTAATCCTGTTAACAATCCACTGCTTCCTGCAAGCAGCTTTTGTCGCCTGACAAGCGAGTTGACTTGTTCATGTAAGGATGATGAGGGTGTGTTATATTTTTGTGCTAAGGCCGAGGCATTATCCATTCCGCCTGTTCCTGTGAGCACTTTATTATAAATTATATCAATGAATCTGGTTGCTATATGTGGTTCAATTATACTTTGCATTGCGTTTTATATTTAGTAATATAACAATATTTAAGGGAACATTATTGCAGAAGTTCTCCTTAGTTATAGTGCAAATGAATAACTGTGACTAAACTGTGGGGGCTTCCACAATTTTTGTTTCGCTTTCGTAGAGGTATGTTATTGAGAGAAATATAATGCCAAGCACGAAGAATACTGCAATGGCAGCAACCGAAAATCTCATACTTCCGGTTAAAGCTTCTATGAGTCCAAAGCTGAATGTGCCTGCTACAGTAGCAAGCTTTTCCATTACATCGTAAAAACTAAAATAACTTGTGTGCTCAGTTGAAGATGATGGAATCATTTTACTATAGGTAGATCTTGCTAATGCCTGAGTGCCTCCCATTACTATTCCAATAAAGAAGGCTGCAACCATAAATTGTGTTGAATTAACAATAGAAGATGCTCCAACACAAATCATTATCCATATTGCAACCGAAATTAGAAGTGATCTTAAATTGCCTATTCTCGACGATAACCATGAGAAGAAATGAGCGCCGGCCATGCCAACAAACTGAATGATAAGTATTGTAGATATCAATATCTCATCCGATAAGCCGATCTCTTTTTCGCCGTACGTTGCTGCCATGAACATCACTGTTAGCAAGCCCATCATCACGAAGAAGAAACCGATGAGGTAAAAACTGAGTTTGCGCGATTGCCTAACCTTTTGAAAGACTTTATTAAGTTCACTGTAGCCTTCAAGGAATATATTTCTCTCACTTTCTTTACGTCGTTTACGAAAAGTATATTTTGGTAGCCTGGTAAAGGTGATCTGCGCAAAGCCAATCCACCATATAAACACAGTTATAAAGGCGATTTTGTATGGCAAATACTTATCAGTAATGCCAAAAAGATCGGGCTTTAACAGCATTAGCAAATTAAACAGTAATAAAACTACTCCACCCAAATAACCAACAGAATAGCCTCGGGCACTTATTTTATCCTGATCCTTTTCTTCGGCAATAACCGGCAAGAATGAGTTGTAATAAACAATGCTACCTCCATAGCCAATTGTTGCTAAAGTAAATGCAATTATGCCCAGCTCAATATGGTCTTTGTCAAAGAAGAATAGTGCACCGCATGAAAGCGCACCTAACCAGGTGAAGAATTTCATGAACGATTTTCTTCTTCCGGTATAATCTGCCAATGAAGAGAGCAGTGGAGTTAAGCCTGCTACTACCAGGTAGGCTGTAGCAATTGACCAAGAGTATAGGACTGTATTAATAATGTTATGTCCGAAAAAGCTTACTACAAAATCGTTGCCGCTGCGCGTAACTTCATTATAGTACAACGGAAAAATCGCAGAAGCTATAGTAAGTTGATATACAGAGTTTGCCCAATCGTATATTACCCAACCTCGTATAACTTTCTTGTTGCCTTTCTTGATGAATGAATTTCTCAGGTCTTTTTTCAAAGCTTTAAAATTTAAGCGAAGATATAATGATTCTGTTTAATTTAGGACTCTAATTCAAATTCTATGAAAAATGTGTTGATTGCACTTTTCTCAATCCTCTTTTTGCATATTTATTCCTTGCAAGCGCAATCGGTCGATTCAACTAATAAGAGTTCCGAGAAAGTAAAATCGGGCTATAACATAGGCGTTTTGCCTGCAATCTCTTTTGATTCGGATCTTGGATTTCAGTACGGATTAATTGCAAATCTCTTCAATTACGGCGATGGCACGGTATATCCCGATTATAAGTGGTCATTGTACGGTGAATGGTCAAGAACAACTAAAGGTAGTGGAACAACGCAATTGTTTTTCGATTCAAAGTATATCCTTCCTCATAATATCAGGATAACAGCCGATATAAGCCAATTAACCGAGGCTGCCTTCGATTTTTATGGATTTAACGGATATGAAGCAAGATATATTAGTGAATTTGAAGATGACAACCCTGATAATGATCTGTATATTTCACGGATGTTTTACCGTATGCAGAAAAACATGTTTCGCATGAGTGTAGATTTTCAAGGCACGTTATTTAAGAATCATAAGGAGTGGAACTGGCTGGCAGGGCTTGGCAGATATCATATTAAAATGTCACCTGTCGATTTGGACAAACTCAACAAGGGAGTTAAAGAAGAGGATAAGTTGCCCGATGTTGAAGGTCTTTATGAGAAGTATGTAAATTGGGGTTTTATAAGTCATGACGAAGCCGAAGGGGGTACAGTAAACAGTATAAAGCTCGGCATAATCTATGACTCAAGAGATAATGAAGCAAGTCCCGAAAAGGGCATCTGGAGTGAGGTATTGGTATCAACATCACCCCTTTTTATTAACGAGAGCACTTCTGCATATTCAAAGCTTGCTGTAACCCACCGTCAATACATTCCGGTAATTGCTCATAAATTAATATTCGCATATAGATTAGGATGGCAGGGCACAATTGGTGGTATAACGCCATTCTATATGCAGCCTCAAATGGTAACAACCTTCCCACGTGCAACTCAAAATTATGCTCTTGGAGGTGTAAAAACATTACGAGGTATTTTGCGCAATCGTATTGTTGGCGATGCATATGCTTTAGGAAATTTTGAATTAAGGTATAAATTCCTGAAGTTTGAGAAATGGAATCAAAACTTCTCCCTGGTATTAAGTGGCTTTTCAGATATTGGCTTCGTGACCAATGATATTAGCATTAACAGAACATTGGTTCCAGATGATGAGCAGCTGTTTTATTTTGATGAACCACACGACAAACCTCATACAACCATTGGCGCGGGCCTGCATATTGCAATGAACCAGAATTTCATTCTTGCTATTGATTTTGGAAAAGCAAATGATAAAAGAGATGGCAGCAGTGGTTTATACATAAATATAGGATACCTCTTTTAAGCAGCCTCGAATTCCCTAACGTTCCTTTTATTTTTTTCAGATAGAGATAATATATGCTCTTTCCGAACGGCTATTGTTAATATTTAAATGTCGTCCTCTTTGGGAGTTTAATACTATTGTTGTTATATCTTTACTGCTCCTTAAGTTGTATCAAGTAAACCCTATTCATTACTTATTATTAGTATATATTTACCCCCAGGGTAAATGAAACGTATACATGACGTAACCGTGGTGTAACCATGACGTAATAATGAGACGAATATAGTACCATTCTTTACTCACTACTAATAATTAAAATCAGGACCGATTTTTAATCAATCAGGCAGTAAAAAAAAAGCCGTATTCATACCACTCTTTATGTTTTAGCTTGCTTTTAGGAAGAGAATTGTTATTAATATAGATGAGGTTATCTTACCTGTTTTCAAGTATTTGCTGACATGTCAGTTTTAAATATTTAGCATATAAAAAGAGGCTGCTTCTTTTGAAACAGCCTCTTTTTAGCTTTCGCTAATTCGATATTTAACCTTGTTATCTTACTTTTACCAATTTGTACGAACTAACCTCATTTCCGTTTAGGATCTTTAACAGGTAAGTTCCTTGTTTTAACTTAGATGTATTTATAGTCATATTGTTTACACCGGTAACTATTTTTTCCTGCATCCTGTGTACAAGTCTACCATTAGCATTGTATAACTCTGCCTGTAAAACGTTTTCCTTTTCACTGGTATATGTTATTCTTATCTCGTTGCTAAAAGGATTAGGATTTACAGCAATCTTATTATCATCAGGTTCAATATTATTTGCAAGAGTGTTGATTGTTACATTAAATGTTACAGGAATCTCAATCTTTGATTGTGAATGATCGTTCGACCAAAGTGTGAGTTTTGCGTTATATGTTCCAATAGCCATTCCCTGTGCATTGGCAGTAACAGTTATATCTGAGGCTGTTCCTGCAGGTATTATTCCCTGTGCGGAACTTGTGCTTAACCAGCCGCCTGCCGGATTATCCTTAACTATTTTCACAATTACATTAGTTGCCCTGTGGCCACCATCGCCTCTTGAGTCCTGAATCCATACTTTCCAGTTTCCATTCATTGGTTCTCCGGTAAAGTTTGGAACTACTTTTACATAATTGCCATCTAACTGGGCAGAACCAACCATAACTTTAGTGCCCGATGGTGATTCAATCCATAAAGAGCCTTCTGTATAATAGTCATCACCATCCCAAGTATATCTTAACACAACGTTGCCAACTTGCGATGTTTGATCAACATTGAAAGTTGTCCAGCCACTTTCAGTAAGTGTATTAGAGCTGTAAGCAGTTGCTGCAGGACTATTTGGAAGTGTATATACTAATGTGTCGTTGACACTTGTTGAAATACTCAGATTATAGTTTAGACCAATCTGACCGGTGCTGTTAATTGTAAGTGTTTGGTTTGTTTGCGTATCCTTCATTGCAGTTAACTGCAGTGAGGTTGGATTAACCGATACAGATGCATTGGCTTCACTTCCAACATAAAACTTATAGGCATCAGCAGCGCCAATAAAAGGAAGGAATTCTCTTCTGCCTGAGGCATCAGCTGCAAACACATAGTATTCAACTGTCGAACCTTGCTCAGGCGAAGTTAATGTAGCACTCCATGTAGCTCCCATCGAGTTACTCATATTTATTTTAGTAAATGGAGTAACAGGATTAGGGTTAATTCTGTAGTACAGAAGTACAGAATCACTTATTATCTGTTGCCCGCCATACGTTCTAACCTGCGCTGCAAAATTGTAATTACTTTGAGGTGCAACATTTCCCTGAAGAGGTATGTGTTTTAGATATAGCATTCCTAAGTCAGCCATTTCATGTACTCTACAATGTAATGCATCGGTCGACTGCCATGGAGTATCACTTTTACCCAACACCCCGAATACTTTATATCCCGGCATAGCCTCGCGATAAACTTGTAGTGCCTGAGCGTCATACTGGGAGTTCATAATTGGAACAAACACTTTGTCGTTTAGGATGAATGAGTTTGTATATGGTTGATTTTGTGGAGTAAAAACCCGGTAAACCTTATAAGGTGTACCAAAAGGGCTTGTTTTGTTCACGTAATATGCTGCAGTTGCCTCAATTTCGTCATATTGGTCATGACCTTGTGGAACTGATCTTATAAGAACTTTATCAGGTGCAAGATACTTACCCCAGCAATCGATATGGTCGATGTATGTATTATTGGGGTCTTCAAGTACTGAATGGTCATTAATTCCAAGATATAACTGCATTCTTTGGTCGATTTCGGAAGTGGGAACACCATTGTTTTCAGTATAAACAATAGTAGTTGATGATGCAAAGCCATAACCATCAGTCATATAATTACCACCAGTATGCACTACCGGCATTCCAAACCATTCAATACCCAAGTTTTGAGCCATCAGCTTGGGTGCTTCATCATCTGCCGGACGAATACGGTTATATGGAAAATCAACAATGCCAATCTGATTGGTCCCATAGGTAATATACATCGGACCATAATCTCTAGTCCAGTAGCTATCAACAGGAATATGCATAAATCTGCAATTGTCTAAATTTATACGGTTTTGGGTGTATAAGTTCCTAACTGTATTTTCTGCATTAGCATTAGGAACAAGTGTAGTTAGGATTGCGTCTTTAGCAATTTCTCTAATCAGCGACATTGGTATACCAAAGCCATTTGTGTATGCTATAACTGCACCAACTGCTCTGTCAAATTCCGCAATGCTTGTTATACTTCCTTGAGGAGGATCTGTTTGAACGAACTGCCTTATAATACCAGCTCTTAGTGCAGCTTCTTCAGGCGTTTCATGATGGGTTAATTTAGGAAGTGCTCCCTGAGTTTGAGGATCTTCTTGTGAGAAGACATTGAAGGCGATACTAATTAAAAGAACTAATGCAATTGGTTTGAATAAGGTTGCTTTCATTTCACCATATTTTCGTTAAACAAGTAGGTTTTAATACTTTATAGTTTTTATAGTCTTTGAACCGTATGTATCGGTTACCACAATAAAGTAAACACCTGAACTCATATTTTGATTAAAATCATCCTTGCCGTTCCAAATGATAGTCTGATTACCCGATAAAAGCTTTCCTTCAATTAGGCTTGCAATTTTAATTCCTAATGAATTATATACTGCCACCGTGACTTTTGAAGGTTGTAATAAGTTTATTCCTATTTGCAGCGACTCTTTAAACGGGTTGGGGTTTGCGCTAACCGATGCATTATTAGTAACGTCATTAGTGTTTATTGTCCTGTCAACCTTCATCTCTACAAGTATATCATATTGCTCAAGGAAGTAATCGCTCATTATTACTTTAGTATAATAAACTCCATCAGCGAGTTGTGCAGAGTTAAAGTATAAGTTTAAGGTTTCCGGAACTCCGGGTTTAAATACACCACCCTGTATATTAGTCGATAACCAATCAACCGGAGGCGATATTAATAAGGAGAATGGATCGGGTTTAATAGAAGTTGATTGCAGTTGTAGTGTAATTGTATCTCTTGAATTCGGCTTTATTGCAATATTTACTAAAGGAGGGTTTGATAGTAATCGCGGATAGTTTGCAGCCATTGTAACAGCATCGCGAAGATTTAATCTTCCACCACTTACTGTTAATCCTACAAGTGATGGTATAGTATCCACAGTAGCCAGCAAGTATCTTTTAAATCTTGAAACCGCCAGTGAAGGCAACTCTTTGTATTGAGCCAGACGTGCAGAATCGGTTGCCGAATATAGCAATGCAACAGCTCCGCTTACATGTGGAGAAGCCATTGATGTTCCTGACTTATAGCTATATGAACCACCCTGAATAGTTGAGTAGATATTGGTACCGGGCGCACCTAAATCAATAGTTGTAGCACCCCATGCTGCCTGTGAATTTCGTAAGTCAAGATTAGTAGTGTTGGTTACTGTAACCAATGATTCGTTAGACATTGCTGTTGGTATATCACCTTGAACATCCACATCCCAGCCTACATTAGCTGTTGATGCAACATTAATTATTCCAACCATCCCCATGGAGTCGTACATAGCTCCCCATAATGGATAATTTGCCGGATTTCCTGAGTTTATTCCAAAAGATGAGTTTGATGCTACTATATAAGCTCCTTTTTGCCCATTTGTCTCGTTATATAGCTTGCGCATAGTATAAACGTAGTCGTATGATGATACTACAAGCATTTCGTTTGAACCCGAACCAGCAACAGGTAAAAGCTTGGCATTGTATGCTACACCGGCAACCCCTATGCTATTGTTTGTACGGGCAGCAGCCGATCCGGCAACATGTGTACCATGGTCGCTTGGAATCATTGAACCATTGTTTGAGTATGCATTCCAACCACTTACATCATCAATATATCCGTTGTTATCATCATCAATTCCGTTGCCGGGTATTTCATTGTAGTTTTTAAAAAAATTGAGATCAGGGTGGTTCATATCCATACCTGCATCAACAATGGCAATCACAATTGTATCGCCTAGAGCTGTAACTCCGCCTGTTGTTATGTCCCAAGCATCACTTGCATGTATATCAGCCCCAATTGTTCCGCCTGCTTGTCCGAGGTTACGCAAAGCCCATTGCATTATAAAACCTTCATCATTAGGAATACCCCGATCTTCAACATAATGGTTAAACTGTGCAATCTGAACTGCCGGGTGTGACTTTATCCGTTCTAAGGTTGAATTGGCAGGTTGTATCTTTTCGTTGAAAGTGAACAGCCAGATATTGAATGTTTTAGTCACTTTATTTTCAACAGTAATTCCTTTCGATTCTAATGAGGATCTAAGTGAAGCATCAATTGCAGGATTAGCACCAGGCTTAAGCATGACTAATATCTGACCCGGTTCGCGGTTATCAGAAACTTGTCCAAGCGAGCTAAATGCAATAATGAAGACAAGACAAAGGAGAGTAAATATTTTTTTCATAGCTTTTGTCAAATAATTTATCAAATCTATAAAGTGCCACTCAGCCAATAGTATCAAGCTTTTTGATTGTTTACTATTGATTGAAATTCAGTTTTTTATCATTAGGGAATTCAGACTGTGAAAATACTAATAAACAAAATAGGTTCTGTAAGGTGACAAAAAAAAGCCTGCACTCATATTGCTATGTTTACAGGCTTTAGGTAAGTGGGGGGATTGTTTGTTAGATTTTGATAAATCTACTTGTATTAACTACTCCATTATTCTCGGTCCTGACTATATATAGCCCGGAACTTAAATGATGTGTTTGAATAGTTATATTGTTAATGCTTTCAATTTCATGTTTCTCAATAAGAGTTCCTTCGTAACTGTAGATACTTACCTGTATTTTTCCTATCCAGCTATCAGATGTTAGAGTTACATAGTGAGTAGATGGGTTTGGATATACCGCAATTGATTGCTTTGTCTGTCGTTCTGTCTCGATCTTTGTAATAGTAAACTGCTTGTAAGCAGAACAGCCCAAATTATTTTCAGCAACCAGGGTAATTGTATTTTGTCCAGGATTTAGATCGTCATATTTAATGATGCTGCTGTTGATTGGTGTATTTCCGATGAAAGCTTTGTAACTTAGGGAATTCCTTAATTCAGCAGGAAAGTTGTAATCCTCATTCATGTAAAGGGTAGCATCTTCAATGTCAGGTAGGGTAGGACTGGCAAAAAACTTAACTTTATAATCTATAGTACTCAGGTCGCAATTATTGTTAGAATTAACTTGAAGATCTAAGACTACCTCATTCTGCAATAAATCCTCTTCTGAAGCAAAGTAAATAGCATCGGCCCTTGTAGGATCATCAAATGTTCCTGTTCCTCTCGATGTCCATAGTATTGATGCATAATTACTAATGGAGGCTTCAAGTTGAATGATACCTGTTGAACACAAACTCTGTTCGGTGGCCGAGATTGTGAAAGGGTTGTTGATTGGAAGGTAAATATTATCTAACCAAGCTGCTGAAGTGTTATATATGCTATCGCCTGAATTGGCAAATTTCCATTCAAATGTGTGGTGGCCTTCACCAACTGTGTAAGTGAAATTTGACCAGTCGGCCGATTCACTCCATTCTCTGACTAATACATTATCAACGTAAAAACTAAGTACTGATCCTTCCACCGGTGCATTAACTTTAACCTCGAATGATATATAATCGCAGGTTAAGGTGTTGCACTCGTAAAATAGTGAGCTTACACCCCTGGAATATGTGTTACCTGAGTGCAAAGAGTAATTACCTTCGAATGCCTCTGAGTTATCAACATACCATTCCTGACTATTAACCCAGTTGTTTCTGGGAAAGCCTTCCTGTTCGAAGTCTTCATTAGGACGGGCTATTGTTGTGAATCTGAATATCTTGCTGTCGGCTGTTCCTTTTGTATTAATTGAAGTAACCTTCCACTCATAAGCTGTTAGATACTTAAGTTTAAGAGTGTTAAGATCTGATGCTATTGTAACAGGGTAAATGCTCCATGCTTCAGTACCTTTTTCTCTGATTGAGAAGATGAAACTTTCAGGATTGCAACCATCGGCAAGCTCCCATGAGAATTGTGGAGATACAGGTACCTTATAAGTATTAGGTCCTGGGGTTGGGTTAATTGCTATAGCCGGTTTATCGGTAATTTGAATTTCAGAGATGTATGGCTTATAGTTGTGATGGGTAATTGTAAGAGTTAATTGATTGTATTTTTCAATACCTGTTAAGATGAGTGCAGTTATTTCTGATTCAGCTTTAGCAGATGAAATTATTTTCCCAGCGGCAGAGAAGGTAATGGTAGCACCTTTAGGTAAATTATTTAAATTGAAAATACCACCATCAGCACCTGTAATTGTGGCATGCAGTGGGTTGAATGACATTGGTTTAGCGGTGCGTATTTCAAGTGAAGGGTCTCCGAAAAGTATCCATGTATCAGTTACACTAAATGCTCCTTCTCCGTATTTGTCGTTCATCTTGATACAGCCACTCAATGATAGTGCACCGAAGGTTATAGCATGTTCAAATCTGCTGCTTTGGCTGAGTATTTTAGAAATCTCATCCTGTGCTTCCATTGGAGGATACCAACTTTGTTTGCTCGATGACATGAAAGTACCTACTGCCCCTGATGGCTTACCATCTTTACTTGCCCGTTGGAAACCTTCGGCTAAACATGTTGTACCTTCGAAGTTGCCATTATCACATCCAGCTGTCCAGATTAATGGGTGGATTTCGGTATTAGCTAATTGTTTTGCATCGGTGGTCGAAAAGTTGCTAGTAACCCATGAGTTAACACTTCCATGTCCGATGTAAATTAATGCTCCTTGTCCCTCATTTATCTTTTCACTCACCATCTTAGCAGTTGGATTACCGTTTTCATCTCTCTCGCCTCTGCTTCCGTCATATAATTCAGAGTATTCTTTATAAATCTCAGGCGAAAGCTCAGCCATAATTTTACGAACATGCTCATAATCATATTCATTATCATCGCCGGGACCTAATCCACTTGCTATACCAGTTATTTTACTGTAGTTGCTGCTTAAAGCCGGATTCTTTTCATAATCAACCGAACGGCCTACCATAATTTTACATTGCTCAGTTGTTTCGCAGGAGAAGCGGCCAACAAAGATTTCAGGGTAATGGTCATCGCCCGAAATGTATCCATAAGAGTTATCACTTAATCCTTTAGGAGTATTAATAGATGGAACAAAAGCTGCATCACCTACAAGAAGTAGGTAGGTAAGTCCTTTCGAAAAATAGTAATTGCTTACATACTGTTTTATCTGACTTGCATTACCAATAGTTGCAACATCAACAACTTCACATTCAATGCCTTTTTGAATCTTCCAGTCGATGAACGGCTTTAGTTCGTTAATGAAAGATGCATGTGAAATGATCAGCATTCTTTCGCTGTTGTATGTGCTAAGCTCCCTTGATGCAGGGGTATTATATATTGAGAAGTGGCTTTTAGCAACGCTTTCTATAACTCCCGACTGTACAGGGCTTGTTTGAATTAATTCATTTATACCCGGTGTGTTGGTATGAGTTATCTTTATTGTGATTTTGCTATAGACTCTTAAAACTCCTGAAACAGGATTGTACTGAAACGGGTAGAAGAATATTACCTGGCCTCTGATACCGGCAAACAGATATGGATCATTAAGTTTGCAAAGGTTGCCCGGATAGAATGCATCTGAGCTATAGATTACAGCATCTTGTGTAAAATCGGAATTGTCAAAACCAAACACTCCAGGATCCCCTGATGAAGGAGCTACACTAATGTTGGTATATTCTGTATAGTCGGCAGTCTCAATTTCTGCTATAACACTTCCTGATACAGGAATTGATATTGAAGCCGAAAGATATTGCATATCGGGCTTGCCCTTTTCAATCTCAAAAAGCCCACCGTTCAATAATAGTTTGTTTAAAGAATTACCATCACGGTTTATTGCTTCAGTTGTAAAGCTTTCGAGTTCAAGGTTAATCAGCAAGCCATTTTCCTGCGAAGTAATTGTTATTGATGGAGTGCCATTGCCTTCTCCTTTTATAACATGATTATATCTTTCGCTACCAATTACATTAAGGGCAGTGATAATAATCAAACATAAGGTTATATAGAGATGCTTCATAAGCCAAATCCCTTCTTTATGTCAGGGATCAGGCCTAAGGCAACAGGTGTGCCTAAGTGTGCAGAGAAGTAAAGGCAACAGGTAGTGCTGCATCTAACATATTAAAGAACAGCACAATAGAAAAACGAAAAAATTTTTTATTTTACAATTACAACTGTAGTTGAAAATAAAAGCACACAAAAAAGCGCACAATTGTGCGCTTAATTAGTGATTTGTGGGTGGAATATGGGTAATTAATATTTGTCTTAACCTCTTCTGTTTGGAGGGAAGTTCTTATCGAAGAAATCGAGCATATCCTGCCATGAAGCTTTATCGGCCTCTTCATTATACTCTATAGGCATATTGAATTTCTTACCTTTCTCTGTAGCTTCGGGATTTGTAAAAGCGTGTGTTGCATTATCATACTCTTTAAACTCGTACGATGCATTTACCTTTTTCATCTCGTCTTTGAAATTCTGAATATGCTCTTTCTTTACAAATTCATCGCTACGGCCATTACATACAAGCACTTTGGTATTGCTTATATCATTTGAAGCTTTAAAACCTTCTAATCCTCCATGAAAACTTACAACAGCATCTAAAGGAACACCCATCGATGCTGAGTTCAGCACAACCGAGCCACCAAAGCAATATCCAATTGCTGCTATCCGGTCACTGTCAACAAGTTTGTTCTTCGATAATTCGTTGTAGGCCGCCATCATGCGCTGCTTCATTAACTGAGGATTTGAATATATTTTTTGAGCGTTCGCCTGAGCATCCTGGGGATTATCAACCACTAATCCTCTACCATACATATCGGCAGTAAAAGCTACATACCCTAAATCAGCAAGCATTCTGGCACGTTTCTGCGGATAATCATTATTTCCCCACCATTCAGGTACTACGATAACAGCCGGGCGTTTGTTGTTTTCTTCTCCCTTATAATAGATGTAACCTATTAGGGTATCATTGCCCGATAAGTAAGTAACCTTCTTACTTGTTATTTCAGTACCATTGTAATCGTTTTTTAGTGAGTTATTCATTTTTGTGCCTCTGCTATTATCGCCACAAGCCATTGTAATCATGGCAATTAAGGCAAATACTAAAAGCTTTATCAAAAGCACTACATTGAATGCGATTTCTTTATGTTTCATTGTCTGGTGTATTATAATTTGTGATATATGAAACATATAACACAACTTTGCACCAAAAGTTGAAGGGGGTAGTATTGGCCTTACAGGATAATGATTTTTAGCAGTTGCTGATCGCTATCAGTAAAATTATATGCCTTGGCGTTCTATGTGCACCTAAGGTATCGATCAGATTAAACCTGATCCTTAACAATCTTAATGTTGTATTTTTTCATTCTCCTGATAAGAGAATCTCTTGAAATACCAAGCATCCTTGCAGTTAGGATTTGATTATAATTGCACTCGTTAAGCGCATGGAGTATCAGGTTCTGTTCCTGCTCATCAATGTTTAACGCTACAGGTGTTTTACTACCTGGCTTATTGGTGTTAAGGAGTTGGAAATCGACAGTACTTAGTGTTGATGTATTGCAGAAAATCATTGCTCTTTCAACCATGTTGCGTAACTCACGAACATTACCCGGGAAGCTGTATTCAGTGAGTGCCTGAATTAATTGAGCACTAATTTTTGGAATAGGTTTTTTTAATCGCTCGGCAAAGTAATTCACAAAATACTTAAGCAGTGGTTCAATATCTTCAGTTCTTTCTCTGAGTGGGGGAATGTTGATTGTAATAGTATTGAGACGATGGAACAAATCGAGCCTGAACATCTTGTCTTTTATAAGTAGTTCCACATCATGGTTGGTTGCCGAAATAATACGGAAGTCAACTTGTATCTCATCAGTGCCGCCCACTCTCTTAATCTTCTTTTCTTCAATCGCTCTTAATAGTTTAGCTTGCAGTGCAAATGGCATATCAGCTATTTCATCGAGGAAAAGGGTGCCTTCATTTGCTACTTCAAAGTACCCTTTTTTATCAGAGATGGCACCTGTGAAACTTCCTTTTACATGTCCGAAGAATTCACTTTCAAGAAGTGAATCGGTTACTGCGCTGCTGTTTACAGGAACAAAAGGATTGTATTTCTGCTCGCTGGCATAATGTATTATCCTGGCAATAATCTCCTTGCCAGTTCCACTTTCACCTGTGATAAGGACATTAGTATTAGGGTAGCGCGCAGCGGTGTTTGCCAGATCAAGAACTTGTTTGATTGCTATGCTTTCGCCTATAAAATTGCGGTCAATCATTCGCTCAAGCTCTGATGAGATAAGTGAATTACGGCTTTCTAATTCTTTGTACTGGTTATATACTCTGAGGTATTTTTCGGTTCTTTCTATAGCAAGCTGAATGTCAATATGTCTGAAGGGTTTTCTTAAGTAATCAATAGCACCTTCGCGTAAGGCTTCTATAACTGTGTCAATATCTCCGTGGCCCGAAATAATAATTACTTCCATCGAAGGGTACAGCTTGCGCACTTGTTTAAGTATATCCAATCCGCTCATGCCCGGCAATCGCACGTCGAGTATAAGCAAGTCATACGGACGCCTGCGCATACTGGCAAAACCATCAGCAGGTGTTGCCGCGGTGTAAACATCAAAGTTTTTAAGCTGAAGGTATTCCTGGAGTTCCTGTGTGAAATCAGTCTCATCATCCAGGATTAGTACAGTTAGTTTCTTATTCATGCTTTAACCGATTGTGATTTACTTTTAAGTGCCAAAGGGAGTTCAAGTTTAACCGTTGTGCCTTCAGAATATATACTGTTAAAAGACAATTTACCGTTATGTTCGGAGACTATTTTCTGACTTATTGCTAATCCTAAGCCTGTTCCTTTGCCGGGTGCTTTGCCTGTAACGAATGGTTTTGTAATATTTTTAAGTTGCTCTTGTGTCATACCTGTACCATTGTCAGATACTGTAAGTATGAGGTTATTTCTTTCTAAAGAGGCTTTAAGCATTATCTTAGGCTCATAGGTTTCAGGAGAGATGTTCTTTTTATCGTTCATTGCATCTCTGGCGTTCGAGAATATATTGAGAAGAACCTGCTCTATCTTGTATGTGTTGCCATGTAATTTGGCCTGTTCAACATCACCTGAGTAATCTTTTACAACCTTAATTCCTTGTGTCTTTAACTGTTCGGTGTATAATGATAAAGCATTCTCAACCGGCTCAATAGCAGGAAAGTCTGATAAGATTATATCATCATTTCCTCTTGCAAAATTCCTTACATGGTCAATTATGTTCCGCATCCTGTGTATGCTGTCGAATATCTTCTTCGACTTCTCTTTTATATAATCGGGGTTTGCCGAATCGCTGTATACTGCCTGTAATAAATTGTCAACGCTGAAAGAGATAGTATTAAGCGGCTGATTTATTTCATGCGCAATGCCTGTCGACATTTCACCAATTGCCACCATCCGTTCGGTTTGAACCAGATGTTTCTCAAATTCTCTTTCAAGGGTTACATCAGTGCAGAAAATGAGGAATTGCTTTCCGGGTAATTTAACAGTCTCAGTTTTTATAAGCTTTTGCTGATTCCCTCCTGTAACTATAAACTCGCATTTTGTCTGTTTCCCATTCAGTAGTTTATCAGAAGTTACCGGATAACCTGAAACTGCCGGATTAGAAAACAGTTTATTGATGTTCTTTAGTGATGAATACTCAGGAATGTCGGAAAACATCTCACTGAATGCCTTATTATATTCAACTATAGTTCCTTTATTATCAACAACAACAATCCCTTCGGGTGCATTTTCTATATAACTACGGTACCTTAGTTCGCTTTCTACAAGATCAAGTCTGGTCTTGTTTCTTTCGAGAGCATTGCCTGTAATGGTTCCAAAGACCGACAATGCATTAAGTTCAGAAGCTTTCCAAAGGGCAATAGCTGCCGAATCATGTATAATTATAAAGCCAAAGTGTTTTTCGCCTGATGTTACATTTATTGCAATTGTTGCAAGTGTATCTTCTGTAAACTCTTTCTTGTATGGTAGAATCCACGGACCAGTTAATCCATCGAAGCTGATAAGGATAGGGGCTTCATTGTAATTACTGAATACCTTTGTTAATATTGACTTTAAACCGGTTGGTATTTTATGGTTATCTGTAGTGTTATTATCGTCTTCATTATAGCACAATACACTGTTTGATTCGGCAGAAAGGAAGCAAGCTGCTGTTGAACAGCAAACATTTGCTATATCCCTGAGCATAAATTGTATTGAATTGTTTAACTCGAAATTACCCGAGAAGCGGGCAGATGCAAGTGATACTGCTTTTTGCAATTGCAAGCGAACTTTGAGTGTTTCCTGTACTGTTTTATATCGTTCATTACTCTCCTCAAGTATTGTTTTCTGATGTTCAAGCTCTTTCTTCTGGTTATAAAGTTGAAGAAAAACGCGCACCTTACTCACCAGAATTTCATGATGGTATGGCTTTGAAAGGTAATCGACCGCACCCGACCTGTAACCTTGTGAAACACTGAATTCGTCAAACAGTATTGCTGAGATGAAGATGATTGGAGTAGTGCTGTTTAGTTGCTGCTTTCTGATATGGGCTGCAAGCTCAAATCCATTCATACCAGGCATTGAAACATCAAGAATTATTAATGCAAATTCGTGCTTATCAGTTAACCCAAGTGCTTCAATCCCCCCTGTTGCTTTGAATATTTTAGCCTGTTCTTTACGTAAAGCTGTTTCAAGAAGTATCAGGTTAACTTCAATGTCATCTACAATGAGGATGTTAGGTAGTGTAGTTATCATTACTTTGATTTTTCAATAATAAGTGTTTCAATGTGTTATCTCTTTCTCTCACTGCACTTGGCAGCTTTACTCCGTTCTTGCCTACTCCTCCGCCCTTATTAATCTAAAAATCAGGAAAAAGTAATACAATTTTAATGAATACTATATCTAAAGTCAATCTTTATTAAAAAAAGAAGCTGCCGAAACGACAGCCTCCTTTTTTTATACAGGTATTGGGGCAATTATTTGTTAATAACTAAACGTTTTACAGTACTTCCATGCTGTGTCTCAACTTTAATAAAGTAAATTCCATTATTAAGATTTGAAACATTCAGCTTGTTAGTCTGGATGTTGTTTTTGAGTTCTATTATATCAGTGTATACTACATTCCCTGTTGAACTGATTATTCTAATCAAAGCTTTACCTGTTAAAGTACCGTTGAATACAATGTTGAACTCTCCTGTATTCGGATTAGGATATAGTGAGAAAGCATTATTCAATGCTGACTCTTCTAATCCTGTGCATGCTTCAACAATTATATTTATTGATTTTTCTACACTACATCCATTAGCATCGGTAACTGTTACTGTAAAGTTCTGTGAATTTCCGGCACCAATCTGACTACCTGAAACCTGTAACGCATTGGTAGTAGTTCCATTTGACCATGCATATTGTGCAAAACCAGGAAGTACAGATATTACAGCATTGTGATTAACACACATTGTTGTATCGGTAGCCAGAGTATATTCAGGTGAACTAATAGCAACTAAAATAGCGCCAGTGCCTGAACATGAATGTTCATTTGTTTGTACCACCTGCAAATTACCTTCACCATTTCCTTCCCAGTTTACTGAAACTTCATTAGAAGTGCCTGAGTTAATTGTGCCGCCTATAATTACCCATTCGAATATATCACCTTCAACCATAGGAGTAGTATACACAACAGTACTGTTAGCACAAACAGTAGTATTACCTGATATAACCGGTACCGGAGTCTCATTAACAACAACTACCTTTGCTGCCAGATCTGAGCAACCAAACTCGTTAGTTTCAAGAAGACTTAATGACTGCTCTCCTGCTTCTAACCAGGTTACATTTATTTGGTTAGTGTTCTCACCTGATGTGATATTTCCGCCAATTATCGACCAATTATAAGTGTTTCCTTCACTTTCAGCAAGGTATGCAACATTTTCTTCAAACTGACAAATTGCATCAGAGCCTGTAATATTAGCTACAGGTTTAGGATTGATAGTTAATGACAATGAGCTGTTTTGAGCCTCGCAAAATTCATTGCTTATGCTTAAAGTTAAAACAACATTGCCGTTAAGTTCATCCTCTTCGCTAGGTAAATATCGTGGTGTAAGTGCGTTTATATCATCAAAAGTTCCTGTTCCACTGGTGGTCCAGAATAATTGAGTGTAGTTGGCTGCAACTGCTTCGCTCAAAGAGAATGCACTTCCTTCGCAAATAGCGCTGCTGTTACCTGCGAAAGCTGTTGGAGCTGATACCAAAGTAATAACAACATTATCAGTTGCAGTAGGGCTGCCTGCTTTCGAAGCAGTAAGTGTTAAGGTAACTGAGCCAGCCTGAACATCCTGAGTACTTGGAGTGTAAATAGGATTTAGAATAGCAGGATTATTGAATGTACCTGTTCCGCTTGTTTCCCATAATAAAGTCTGATAGTTTGCTGCCTGTGCGGCCATCTGAACTTCTAATCCTTCACAAACCGTTGCATCAACACCTGCATTAGCCGATGGTGCAGCAGCAACTACTGTAATATAGCCTTCGTGTCTGTTGTGATCTTGTTTTGTAATAGTAACCTTCAATACTGTACCTATTAACTGGGTAGGAATTGTCATGTTAACAGTTGTGCTAATGCCTGTTTGTGCAGTTGCTAAGATTGCTCCATAGCTTGATATACAAATAGTCGCATTTGGTACTGTAGTAACTGTTACTGTGTTCTCACCCTGAGTAATAGTAGGTTCGTAATTAGCCATTATGTTCTGAGGAACATTAGCGCAAACACGTGTGAATGCATCACCATGATGATGGAACAAGTGATAAGTAACGGCTTTGTTTCCAGTATTGTATGGCCAGTTTGATTGCTGTAGGAAATATTTACCGGCTGCATTAGCAAATGCAGGTAATACACCTCTTGAAGCTGGATTTGTTCCATAATCAGGCATAAAGTTAGGCCACATATTGTCTATCAGACCCCAAACATAAGTATCATTTACGAATGAGTATGATACTTCTGATGCACCTGTTACACCTAAAGCTCCTGCAGGTTGTCCGTTGTAAGTATGACGATGAAATTTTTCAGTAAAACATTCACTACTCCAATTATACTTTCCTGTTAAGCAGTTGATTGAAAGAATCCATGTAAGATCGGTATTAGTTAAACCACTGATGTTTGAATTGTTGTAACGTGGTTCGCCCCAACCAACTTCTTCGCCATGATCTCTGTGCATTAGCATAAATGCTCCCGCATTAAGTGAATTGTTGATCATTGTAGCATTGCCACCAGTCCAACCACCTAAAGTAGCCGGCGACTGTGGGATATATCCTAAACCATTAGGCCCAAATACATTTACTACAGTAGAGGTATTGGTTGCTGTTGACCATACACTTCCGGGTGTTCCTTCATAAATATCGTTTATTCTAACCGGAGTTTTTCCAAGAGAGTTTTTCCAGAAACCACCAACAGTTTCAGAACATATCTGGAACCATCTTACTGTTTGCCAACCTAATGCTGTAATAGGATTAGCATAAAAGCCGGGATTAACAGGAGGCCTGCGCTCATATTTCAGGAAACGGCTAATCATTGATTGCAATTGAGCAGCATTCTGAGCAGTGATACGTGCAAAAACGATGTCGGGCATGTGATTGCCTGTAACGTCAGCAAGAATATTATCCGATACACAATAGTTATCGTAGATAGGTGAGATTATACTGTTTGTATTTGCCGAAGCATTGCCGTAATCACCAAGAAGTAATATAGCAGTTGGAGGAATATCCCATGTATTGTATGCATTGTTCACATAACTTTCGAGCATTGAAGCTGATACGCTAGTTCCAATGTCAGAAAGTTTGATCATTCCGGTATAAATACCCTCTTCATTTCTAAACTTCTTTATTGAATCGCCCCATTGGGTAAAAATAGGATCATTAGGAGTAATGATAAGGTATTCATATCCTGTTGAGCGACCATAATCAGCAACTCTGCTGTCATAATCGATTACAGGAAGTGAACTGAAGTTAAATATCACATCCTCAAGTATCTGATCCCAATATCTGCTTCTGTATTTCGATTCACCGAATTGCTTGTTACCACCTTCAAATCTGATTGATATTTCCATATCACGGTAAACAAGTAGCTCTTTAGTAACCGGGTTGTATTGATAAGGGTGAATTCCAAGCATGAATACATCAACACCTCTGATCTTTGTGAAATCACCCGTTTCAATTGGGTTTGCGGGATAGAAAGCATCTCTACTATATACCTGCTGGTTCTTTACATAACGTAAAGGTGAATCATCGGTATCTAAAGGAATACGTGGAGCCGGAGCAATATCAATATTTGTGAAACGCTCAGTTCTCATACTTACTATTTCAACAACGGGAGTTGCGCCCTGTGGCATTGCTATATAACGCGAAAAACCAGGTAAATCAGGATTTCCTTCTTCATTTGGAAGCAAGGACTCTGAAAAGGAGATAGCTTTCATCTTTGTTCCGTTAACATCTCTGTCTTCAATGCTAAAGTTCTTCATTGAGAAGTTAATGTTAAGAGCATCAGTTGATTGCCTTTTGATGCTTAAACCTTGTTTTCCCCAGCTATCAGTGTAACGATAGTCCTGAGCAAAAACATTGAGAGTAGTGATGACCATTACCATCACTAGTAACATTGGCATAAATTTGCTTTGCATGCTAATGCAGGGTAGTTGTTTTTTCATAAGCTATTCAATCATTGGTTATTAAGTAGTACCTATTTCAATAATCCCGAATTATTAAATTGAAAAAATAAGTATGGATTGACAAAAATAAATAAAATTGAACATGAAGTTCACTAATTCAAATTTATATCTCTATTTAGCAATAGTCTAAATAAGAAATTATTTCCCGGTAAGAATCTTATTATATATTCTTAGTCGATTAACGACAATAAACTGCCTGAAAGTGGCAGTTTACTTGTTGTTCAGAAGAATTTGAAGTATAGCCGGAATATTAATTCCTGATAATCTTATAGCTAAGTGTTTCTCCGTTCTGATAATACTTTAGCATATATACACCAGATTTAAGATCAGCTAAATGGAGTTTTATTTCTTTCTCAGCAGGTTGTACATTTCTTTGAATTAAAACCTTGCCAGCCAGATCAGTAATAATAACCTTACCTGTAAATCCTGAATGGGGTAGCTCAACCATTAAAACACCTGGAGTGGGATTAGGGTAAATGCTTATATCAGAGTAACTTATTTCGTTAATGCCTATAGAAGTTGTAAAGGTTGTATTATATATTGTCGGCTTGCAATTATAACCCGAAACAACAAACTTGGCGCTACCTGATTGTGTAATTGCGGAATCTAATATTACGGTTGCATGTCCGGTAGCATCAGTAATACCTTTTCCAATAAGCACATTGTTCTTAATCAGTGCCACATTGAGATCTTTAGCGGGTAATCCATTGCTTGTTACAGTTACCTGTGTCGAGTAACCACCTATTAATATAGCTTCAGGGTATGTTGTAGTTATCTGAATTGGTTCATTTGTCCAAACCGACATAGCAGGGTCACCCAATACGTTACAATCGTAGAAGCACCATCTTAAAGCACCTTCTTCCCACTGTCCGGGTGCATTTACCCACGGGGCAGTTGCAATCTTCGATTCCATATGAGCACTTCCTATTCTGTGCAGACTATCAGTAAAAAGGGCATCAATGAATTCTCTGTTAAGATGTGCTGATGGCCCTTCGGTTTGTCCTTCATTAAACCATCCATATCTTGAATTACCAACAAATGCAGCAGCAAAGTTTTCAATAGCAACCATCCGCTCTCCTATGCAATCATTCGCATCGAATGCTCCGCAAATACAACCGTGTGTGTATATTATAGGGTAATTATGTAAAATGCCGTTAACACCCGAAAAGTTACTGTTTGTAATATCCCAATTGTATAATTTCATGGTGTAATTTTCATTGGCATGACCAACATGATTTATGAATGAGCGTCCTGAATTAATTGTATTTATAAGAGTTTGAGGCGACCATTGATTAATCTCATCATATAGTCGTGTTATTGGATAGTTTGCAGGCATCCCTGTAGTTGAATAACCATTATCATCACGGTATCCTATTAACAATTCCAGATAATCAGAACCCCAGGTATCAGGATTATACCACAAGTTTTCGCCGGCAAAAAGATGATTATTAAGCTCTCCGGTAATTGGTTGAGTTTGATAACGTGTAGTTTTATTTAGCATAGCAGCAAGTTCTGTAGCATTACTGAAGGGCATGCGGCCAACCGATATCTCCGGTAGTAAATCATCTTCACCCGGTTCTCCCCATTTATAATTACCATTAGCATTCCAGTTGCCATCAAGTGCTGAGAAATAAAGATCCGAAGGTATGTCGTTATCTTCGTATAATGTTGATGATTGTGCAGCACAATAGAATCCGCGGTAAGGAACATGCTCTACATCACCTCCAAGAATAACCTGATTAATGCCATTATTCTGATATTCGCCAATAATAAAATTCCTGACCTTTTCAGGGGAGTCAAGTCCCGATACCATTGTTTGTATCTCTTGTACAGTATAAATCTTTGACTTTAAGGCCTGGTCGTTGTATAATGTTACCAGACTCTGAATTTGTGAAACAAACGACTGAGCTGTAATTATAAGGATATCATAATCATTACCTGATCTGGAGCGGGTTGAATATTTTGTTCCCATTTCAGGATTCTCAGCATAAGCCAGACATTTTTTTGTTGTTTTAGGATCTGAACTTATATTTAACAAAGCATTGGCTGCCCTTTGAGTTGGCTGTGTTTCGATTGTGATTGTAACTGAACTGTAGTAATTTATGACTCCTGTTGCAGGATAATACTCAACCGGACTAAAGGTGCAAAGGGCATAAGAGTAACCATTCATGAAATGGGTACTTAAAGTCCCTGTTGCAATTGCGGGTATCTTTGATGCTGATGAATAAACCTCATTGTTGATCTTAAAATCAGATGAACCACTTATAGATAATGGTCGCGAAGGCTGCATCGGATATACCTTATAATAACCATTAAGAGTGATCATATCATTTCCTGTAAAAGAGATACTTACTGCCTCATGCCCCGGAGGTAACATAACTTTTATAGCATTCCATGGTAAAGCCGGTTCACCTGTTTTTCCAGTAAGCATCATCTTGTCGAAGCTTATTGTATTGTAACCATTTACGGTTGATACTTTTGCATTTTCAACATTATAGGTAACCTTTACAACATCGGCCATAGTAGTTATAAACACAAGAAGAGAAACAGCGAGTGTAATTATTCTTTTCATTATCAAAGTGATTTAATTGTGTTAACTGAGGTTATGCTTTTTTTGAGAACTTTAGTGTTTGCAAATGTAGAAGATTAATTGAAAACCCGGTTAATTATATCTACCTATTCTTAATTTATTGCCTCAAACTATTGCTAATAATAATTTTGTGCGATGCTTTATGCTGTTGATTGCTGATTGTGAGTATGTAAAAGCCAGATTTAAAGTTTGCTATATCAAGTTGAACTCCTTCAATTGTAATGTAAATACTCGAGTTGTAACAAAGCACACCTTCACTGTTAAAAAGATAAACTTCGTATTTGCCTACAGCCCCTTCAATAGATAAATATTCGCTTGCAGGAACCGGTGAAATTCTGAATATACTGCCCGGTTTATTATAAGATACTTTGCTCACATTATTCAGATACAGATCATGATTCAATGTGTCTCCTAAAGCAATAGTCACAGTATCTATTAGATAGTAATCGGGATAGCTTGCTGTTAACAGGTATGTTCCCGGCAGTAATGCCATAATATATGCACCTGTTTCATCGCTTATTACCTGTTTATTGTTGATGTCAATTGTAGCTCCCGTAATTGTAAAGATTGGAGTTTCATTATTATAAACAACACCTTTAACCCAGCCAACTTTAAGTGTATCGGGATGAAGGTTTTCAACTGCATCAAGTTCAAATCCGGCACCTGCAATTAGTGCCAATCCATCACCATCATCGGTGATCTTAATATAGCGTGCTTTTGTTAATGAGGAGGCTGAGAGGTCGAAGGATGCATTACCAACACCACTGCCCAATGATTTCCACGGTCCGTCAATTCCTTCTGATGCAAAAACATTATACCCTTCAGGTGAATTATCATTCTCAAAGATTTTAACATCAAACCCGGGTCGGTTTAATATAGGTATGCCCATATCAATTATTACCAGCCCATTTCTTCCGATGGAATATGCTATACTGTCAGGCGCACCAAGCGATGCAGGTGTAATACTTTGATCGTAAGGGTTGCCGTTAATTATCTGGCAGGCAACAACTGTAGTAGCATAATAGCCGCCGCCTTTTTGTAACGAAACATTTACTACTGTTTTTTCATTTGGATTTATAACAACATTGTTTATTGTTTGCGACTGATATCCATTGGCCTCTATTCTGATATTATATGTTCCGGCGACAAGGAATTTATGATAATCGCCGTTTGTTTCGGTTGTATTTATTGGATACAGGTTATCTATAAAGATGGTTGCCTTTATTGGTTCACCGGTGATTGCATCAACTACTACTCCCGAAATACCCTGATTTATTGAAAGGTTGATCATTTCAAGCATCGCGGGTTTATTCTTAAGGTAATAAGGAACAATGAGCGAATAATGTGGCTGCTTATTGACCGAAATCTCAAGCGACCAACTAATAACTCCTACCGAGCCATAACCAAAGTCCTTTGTACTTCCGCTTATCTGATACATCCCTGTATTTCCTGCACCATATCTCAGATTTTCATAACCCGAAGCAAGGGAGTATTGTTGTGCCAGATACCCATGGTTGAAGTTATCGGGTGTAAGATCAGCTCTATAACTCCACGGGTAGCTTATATATTCCACCCCGCTGTGATGACTTATGTGAATTACGAACCTGTGCTCCAGAAGCAGATTTCTTAAGATCTTAGTCTCAGGTTGTGAGAATATTCCATTGCTGCTGCCTTCGTTATTCCACATATACCCGCAATCGCGGTTAATATCAACACCTACAGCATTATAACGGGTCATATTATCACGACCATAAGGATTAAGGCAATAAATTATCCATATCTCCGCATTATCAACAGCAAAGGTAATTTCAGGAATAACACCATACCCGGTACATAAGTCGCGGGCAAATCTAATCAGGTTTTCTGATCCGCCAATCTCATCTCCATGAATGCCCCCATCAAACAATAAGGCAGGCTCAATCTCATCCACCTGAGTATTATCGCTGATCTTCAGAGCATATATAGGACTCCCATCGCTTGCATTCCCAAGTAAATGCTTTGAGCAGATGAGAGGGAAATTCACGGCCAAACTATCGGCAATTGTATTTAATTGCGCAACCGTATAATAGCCTATTGGTACACGATTATTTCTAAACGATGATGAATATTGATCCAGCAGCCTAGTAAAGCTGATGAATTCTTTTGATTGAAGCACTCTTGCCTCCCCATCTTTTTCGAGCAAGGGGATTTGCCCTACTATGGTAGTGATATTTATAAAATAGAAGAAAAGCAAAGTGCAAAAAGTAGAGTTTCTCTTCATTATAAGTGTTTGGTATGCAAATGATTATTCGACTGTAAACCTATAAAAAAATATTATACCAACCAGAAGTATTTTTGATCAAATAATAATTTAACCTCAGCGTGTGACGCAAGTATTACAGCATTGAAGAATTGAGTGTAAATAATTAACCCCCAGCGTAGGTGTAAGTATTATAGAAGAGGGGTAAGTATTATAGCATGGAAGCATTGAGTGCAAATAATAGCCCCCAACGGGGGTGTATGTATAATAGCAGGGGTGTAAGTATTATAGCTGGGGCAAAGTATCATAGCGGGGACGTAAGTATTATAGCATTGAAGAATTGAGGTGCAAATAATAACCCCCAGCTTAGGTGTAAGTATTATAGCTTAGGTGTAAGTATTATAGCAGAGGGGTAAGTATTATAGCATGGAAGCATTGAGGTGCAAATAATAGCCCCCCAGAGGGGGTGAAAGTATTATAGCTGGGGCGCAAGTATTATAGAATGCATTGCAGAAATATAACCAAGGTTAGATGCAATAACCTAGTCCCCAGCGGGGCGAAAGTATTATAGGGGGGCGTAAGTATTGTATCATAGCATTGTAATTATCGAAGCCAAAAGTTGATTAATACCCCCTGCATGGGTATAACCTTTATCTCAGCACAATTATTTGTAAACGTGGATTGCGGCTCTTGAGATGATAGGGGAGTATTGTCGCCATGTCAATGTATATAAATTCGAGACTGGTACAGTTGTTTATAGATTCAGGCAATGTTAACATGGCACCCGAATTTGCAATGTTAAGTTCTATAAGGCTTGTAAGATTACCAATCTGCGGAGGTATACGTAGTAAATCGTTTTTACCTATTACGAAGTATTTTAAACTCGTTAAGCCACCAATATCTTCGGGTAACGACTTAAGCTTGTTATTGCGTAATACAAGAAACTCAAGGTTCTCAAGATCGCCAATCTCTGCCGGTAGCTCTTCCAACTCGTTGTACTCAAGGTAAAGCTCTTTCAGGTTTTTTAACTTGCCTATTTCAGGTGGCAATGATTTAAGCTTGTTGAACTTAAGTGATAAATACTTAAGGTTTTGAAGATTGCCAATTGTAGATGGCAGGCTTTCCAGATCATTATTACTTAGAGTAAGCTTTTCAAGTTTGCGTAGTTCACCTATCTCATCGGGCAATGAGCTGATGCCTGTTCTATACAGGTGCAGTGTTTTCAGATTCTGAAGCTTACCTATATCAGCAGGAATATGACTAACCTTTCGGTTACTTATTTTTAACCTGGTAACTTTATCGGGCTTTGCAATTGCTTCTGCAATTTTATTAGTCGAAGAACAACCAGTGAGTGATAAAAATGCTATTATGCAGATAATGTAACCCGATGCTTTCATACTTGAGTGTAAGTTTAAAGTTTACTAATGTGCTTTAGCGAGATGCAATATGACTGAATATTAAATAAAATCATTTCTTATCGAGCATGTTAAGTGCATAAGAATAAGCACCAATTGCTACAGCTTTCGATGTACCTAACCTGCTTATGCCTACACCAACCCGTTTTAGCGAATCATACTTTATTTTCCTATCGCTGAACGGTACAGTAATCTCGGTTGTATCACCTTCATAGAAACGTTTAAAGTCATTTTCATCTTCAAGATTAAAAACTTTAATTTCCAGTCGGTCGAGAGTATTACCTGCCATAGTTACATAGTTCCTGTTCATCTCATCAACAAGATGCTGCAAGAATAACGGATAAGCACCTGCCAGTCCGCCACCTATAACTACCAGCCCGTCAATTAAAGTTATTGCATTTGCTATAGTATCGCCGGCAACTTCTGCCATGGTACTGAATGCTTTTATTGCAGCCTCTTTATTGCCTGGCTTAAAGCCCATGCCTATCTCATATATTTCTTTGGGTTCAGGACACTGATCAGGAGTTATATTTGCCTCCTTACAGAATATCCTCTTGATACCCCGTATACTAACATTCTCTTCAACACTCGAATTATCAAGTATCTTATTACGCATACGGTTTACTTCGCCTTGAGCGGAATTATCACCAACAAAAAGCTCTCCTCTTGAAACTATTCCACCGCCGAAGCCTGTACCAATTGTAACACCAAACAGATTGCCAAATGTTTTCGGACTACTGCTGCTTTCAATTCGCCTGTTTATTTCAGGCAGCAAACCTGCTATGGCTTCACCATAGGCAAATAGGTCGCCATCATTATTGATGAACACAGGTATACCAAATACCTCTTCGAGCATAGGTCCTAAAGCAACGCCTCCTCTGAATACAGGTAAATTTTCCAGATCACCAATAATGCCGAGCTCATACTCTGCAGGGCCGGGAAAACAAAAACTTATAGCAACCGGATCGCTTGTAAGTTTAGCTTTAACCTCTTCGAAACCTCTGATTATCTTTTTAAGGACAATCTCAAGAGTCTCGCCTTCGGCAGGTATAATGATTTGATCTATTATCTCTTTCTGTGCCTGAACAGCAGAAAAAACAAAATTAGTACCACCTGCATCAAGTACCATTACTATCCGGTTGTCGTTTTCAAAGCGCATAAGAAAAGTATTTTGTGACTATTATTACCGTATGCTTATATGTTTTAATGGGCTTCTATGTTTAATGAGCTTCAAGCCAATTGTTGCCTGTGCTGATTTCTACTTCAATAGGTACACTTAAAGGAATGGCATTCTTCATGCATTGTTCAATTATTGGTTTAATTGTTTCAATCTCTTCTATATAAGCATCAAACACCAACTCATCATGAACTTGCATTATCATCTTCGACTGAAGTTTTAACTTATCGAATTCCTTAAAGATGTTTATCATAGCTATCTTTATCATGTCGGCCGATGAACCTTGTATTGGAGCATTTATAGCATTGCGCTCAGCAAAGTTTCTTATGATAGCGTTAGCTGAATTGATATCTCTCAAATAGCGCCGCCTCTTCATGATCGTTTCAACATATCCCTGGCTTCTTGCTTTATTGATGCTCTCATCCATGTATTTCCTGATACCGGTGAACCGATCGAAGTATTGACTTATTATTTCTGATGCTTCCTTGCGGGATATATTCAGCCGTTCCGACAAGCCAAAAGATGATATTCCGTAAATAATTCCGAAGTTCACAGTTTTAGCATTCCTTCGCATATCGCGTGTAACATCAGCTATTTGAACATTGTATATTCTTGAAGCTGTGGCAGTATGTATATCAAGTCCACTTCTGAAAGCATCAAGCATAGCCTCATCGCCACTTAATTCTGCAATTATACGAAGCTCAATCTGCGAATAGTCGGCCGATAGCAACACATGTTTGTGACTTCTTGGCACAAACGCCTTTCTAATTTCCCTCCCTCTTTCAGTGCGTATTGGGATGTTTTGCAGATTAGGATTGTTGGAACTTAATCGCCCGGTTGCGGCAACTGCCTGATTGTATGAAGTGTGTATTCTTCCCGTACGGGGATTTACAAGCAATGGAAGTGAATCGATGTATGTTGACTTTAACTTAGTTAGTGAACGATAATCAAGTATGCACTGGATTATAGCATGCTTGTTCACAAGCTTTTGTAGTATCTCTTCGCCTGTTGAGTGTTGTTTGGTTTTTGTCTTCTTGGTATTATCTGAAAGCTTCATCTTATCAAACAATATCTCACCAAGCTGGCGGGGCGAACCAATATTGAAAACAGTGCCCGCCATTTCATAAATCTCTTTTTCTGTCTTTGAGATTTCATGCGACAACTCATCAGAGTAAGCATTTAAAACATCAGTATCAACTTTTACTCCTTCGGCCTCCATCTCAGCCAATACAGGAACAAGGGGCATCTCGATCTTTTCGAAAAGATCCCTTATATCCGCAGCATCAAGTAATGGTTCAAGGTGGTTTCTAAGCTTTAGTGTAATATCGGCATCCTCACATGCAAAATCAACAAGAGTATCAATTGGCACATCGCGCAAAGTAATTTGGGCTTTTCCCTTTTTTCCTATTATATTTTCAAGAGAAATAAGCCTATACTTCAAATAATTCAACGCCAGGAAATCCATATTGTGCCTAATATCGGGCTCAATAAGGTAGTGCGCAATCATAGTATCAAACAACTTACCTCTTACCTGTGCCTCATACCAACTAAGTACTGCTATATCATATTTAAGATTATGCCCTGTTTTTTCTATCTGTTCATCGGCATAGATATCTGCAAACTCTTTTACCACCTCAAGTGCTTCACCATAAACTGGCGAAACAGGTACAAACCATGCCTCTCCCGGCTCTATTGCAAAAGTTAAACCTACAAGCTCAACGCTATTGGCATCCCGGCCTGTTGTTTCCGTGTCGAAGCTTATATTCTTTGCCTGCTTAAGTAGCGCTATTAATGCCTTCCGCTCCTCAGCAGTAGCAACAAGATGATATTTATGATTAGTGTTTGAAATGTTAGAGTAGGTATTGTCGGTTTCACTGACTTCAATCTGACTGAACAAATCGGGCACAGAATCTTGCTTTGTTGCAACATCACCTGTCTTGTATACCATTGGCAGCTCTTTCTTAACCCGTTCGCCGAACGATTTAAACTCTAATTCTTCAAGCAAAGGATTAAGTTTGGCGAAATCGGGAAGCTTAAGTCGCAGCTCCTCCTCGTTAAATTCAACAGGCACATCAAGAATTATGGTGGCCAGCTGTTTCGACAGCAAAGCTTGCTTGCCGAACTCTGTAATCTTTTCCCTCATTTTGGCATTCTCGATACTGAGGGCATTCTCTATCAGATTTTCAACACTATCGTACTGTTCAATGAGCTTTCTGGCTGTGATCTCACCTATACCGGGTATGCCGGGTATGTTATCAGAAGCATCACCCCATAAACCTAAAAGATCTTTTACCTGCTCAGGACGCTTAATGCAATATCTGGCACACACTTCTGGAACACCCATCACTACTGCCTTCTCGCCAAACTTACCGGGCTTGTAAATAAACACGTTATCTGTTACCAGTTGTGCAAAATCCTTATCGGGAGTCATCATAAAAACCTTGTAACCCTGCTTACCTGCTTTGGTGGCTAGGGTGCCGATAATATCATCGGCCTCATAACCATCAATACTAAGTACCGGGATGTTGAAAGCCTCAATAAGTCTGATTATGTAAGGAATTGAAGTAAGTATATCTTCAGGAACAGCCTCCCTTTTGCTTTTGTATTCTACAAAGTCGATATGTCGCTGAGTAGGAGCATGAGTATCGAAAGCAACCCCAATAAAATCGGGTTTCTCATTTCTTATGATTTCATAGAGAGTGTTTGCAAAACCCAACATTGCCGAGGTGTTTAACCCTTTTGAGGTAATACGCGGGTTTTTATTTAAGGCATAGTAAGCTCTGTAAATTAATGCCATCGCATCAAGCAGGAATAATTTACCGGGTGAGTTTTGCATAATTTTGACTATTAATAGATAAAGATAATCATTTGATATCGCGAATTACAAGCATGAACATGTCATGATCAAGAGGAAGATATCCATATTCATAAACAAAACGGTACGAACTACCCTTTTGAGTTGTATAAATATGAGTGAAATAATTGAAATTAAACCCTGAGTTCACCAACTTATCGCGATGAACTGTTACTTTACCGGTTGGATTGAGCTCTGATAAAATACGACGGTTCTTGCGCAGGCTATTATTGATATTCCTAACCAATGCACTACTGTCGCTGTTTAAGCGGTTATTGTAATTATTGCGGCATTGATCATTGCAAAACTTTTTATCAGCGCGACCTATAATAGGTTCGCCGCAATCAAGGCAATGTTTTTGCATAACTATATAAGAATGAGGACAAAGACAAGCAGAACTAAGCCCTGATCAGAAAATGGTTAAGCTTTCGACTTCTTTTCTTTCTTTTCCTGCCTTTTTTCTTTTAAAGTTTTGGTAGGTTCTTTCTTAGTCTCTTTTTTAACATCTTTACTTTTTGCCATGGCTGTATAAGTTTATACGTTAGTACTTTTACATTTTAATAAGCTAATCACAAAGGAAAAGCCTGTCAAATATAACAAATATATCGACTGGTTTATAAAAAAACCTTTTAGGAATTACTGTTCAGTAAATTCCTCATCCTGGAAATTTTAATACCCCTCATCTCTTAACTCTTTCCCCGAAAATAGATGCACAATAAGTTCTCAACACTCCACTTAAAATAGATCAACTCTATGTCAACACTATGTTAAGCCTATGTCAACTCTATGTCAAGTCTATGTTAAAGATAGAGATGAGATAGTTTAAACATAGGTTTAGGATAGCATTCA
>OBJA01000172.1_pt1 | contig 63916 bp, 61 predicted proteins | sample 1519751 | NCBI WGS metagenome assembly OBJA01 (sample SAMEA3881238, study PRJEB22517) | soil metagenome | biome: lake sediment; feature: soda lake sediment; material: sediment, water from around vicinity | place: India | collected 2013-12-23 | depth 3 m | reverse complement strand
ATCCATATTCCATTACGGTGAATACACCGTGCGTGAGGCGAAGCAGTATCTTGCCGATAGCGGCATACCCGTCAGGCTGTAGGAGGGGAGCGAGTATGGACACGAAAGACGTAAAATTTGACGAAAAAGGGCTCGTGCCTGTTGTTGTACAGGATATCAAAACAAACATGGTGCTGATGATGGCCTATATGAACCGCGAGGCGCTTGACATCACGCTCGAATCGGGGGATATGACCTATTATTCGCGCAGCCGCAAAAAGCTGTGGCGCAAGGGGGAGACATCCGGCCATGTACAGAAGCTGCGAGCGCTCAAGCTCGACTGCGATGCCGATACATTGCTGGCGCTAGTCGAACAGACCGGCCCTGCCTGCCATACGAATCACTATTCATGCTTCTTTGAAACGCTGTTTTGCGATGGCGGATATTCGGGCGGTTATGGCATCATCGACGAACTGTTTGCGGTGATAGAGGACAGACGCGAAAACCCCAAGGAAGGCTCGTACACCAACTATTTGCTCGACAAGGGCATCGATAAAATATGCAAAAAAGTTGGCGAGGAAGCGGCGGAGATCATCATAGCCGCAAAGAACGGCGATCCCGATGAAATCAGCTATGAGAGCGCCGATTTTCTGTATCATCTTCTTGTGCTGCTTTGTGAGCGCGGCTTGATGCCCGCTAAGGTGTTTGCGCAGCTTGAGAAGCGCCGATAATCATATTGACAGCATTATGGCGATTTTTCGATTATGCGTGAGCAATATCATACTAATCGCCGATAAATATAGATATTGAATTTTGACACGTTGTGTTGTGTATTATACAATATCGCAGCGTTCCGGTTTGCTTGCCGGCCTGTTTATGGGAGCATAGCTCAGCTGGGAGAGCATTTGCCTTACAAGCAAAGGGTCACAGGTTCGAGCCCTGTTGCTCCCACCAATATGCCGGCAAAGGAACGCGAAAAGTATAGGCAGCTTTCGCGGGAGTGACTCAGTGGTAGAGTGCGACCTTGCCAAGGTCGAAGTCGCGGGTTCGAATCCCGTCTTCCGCTCCAAGGTGAATATCCCTCGTCCAATTCGGGCGGGGGATAATTACAGCCCAAAGCAGCATATAATGCTTTGAAAGATCGAAATGGCGCCATAGCCAAGTGGTAAGGCAAAGGTCTGCAAAACCTTTATTCCCCGGTTCAAATCCGGGTGGCGCCTCCAAATGTTTTCAATATGCCGAAGTGGCGGAATCGGCAGACGCACGGGACTTAAAATCCCGCGCTCGCAAGAGCGTACCGGTTCAAGTCCGGTCTTCGGCACCAGAAGCTCTTTTTGAGCTTTTTTTATGACAATATATACTTTGATTATGCGTCTCACCTGTGATATAAATCTATAAAAAGCACCAATAACACTTAAGTTCGCACTTTGATATATGTGATGGGAGTCTGGAGTTAATATGCTTTTCTTAAACCGGATTCAAGAAAATTTGCCGCCGTGCTGCGAGGCTGATGTTTTTGAAATCACAAAGCTGACTGAATCGGAAAAGAATGCACTCTGCGCGCATTGCAGCGATATTCAATCTGTGATTGTTCTTGCGCATCATGTTCAGCATACGCTTGAATGGAAATGGTATCCATTTGAAGCGTCGCGTAACGGTGTTATATCACCGGCAGACCTGCATCTGTCTGCCGAAGCGGATAAAGTGATTCAATTCCTTGAGAGGGAAGGCTATAATGGAACTCTTTTACCTTATCCCGGCCGATGCGGGGTGCGTTTTAAAGATATGGCCAACAAAACAGGTCTTGGAAAGCTGGGGGACAACTATCTGTTTTTGCACAGAAATTGGGGACCATGGACGCATTTGCGCGTCATACTGACAAATGCCGTGATAGAAAATGGGTTACCAGACTGCGATCAAGTGTGTATAAACTGTGGCAAATGTCAAACAGTATGTCCGGCTTGCGCCATTTGTGATCATGATTTTGATGGTATGCGTTGCGACGCATATCAATTAAGCATTGCAAAAGAAGAATATACGAACAAATGTGACTTGTGTGTCCGTGCCTGTCCTGTCGGATTGGCTCCAAAAGAATTAAGCATATCTATAGCTGGACACCAAAGTGCACAATGTGATTAAGCTCATGCACATATATCTCACATAAAGGTTGTTGTGAGTCTGATTTTTTAAGGAGGAGAGACATGCAAGAAAAAGCAAAACAGGCAGCAGAGATATTTGGCAGCGGATTCAACTGCGCCCAATCGGTATTGGCGGTGTTTTGCGAGGATTACGGGCTCTCGCAAAAGGAAGCGCTCTTGGTTGCGAGCGGCTTTGGCGCAGGTCTGCGCAGCGGCGAGGTCTGCGGTGCCGTCACGGGTGCTGTGATGGTCATCGGGCTCAAATACGGCCAGAATAAGGCCGAGGATAAAGAATCAAAACAAAAGTGCAACGAAGCCGCTGAAGAATTCATTCGTGCGTTTAAAGGCCGCAACAAATCGATCATCTGCCGCGACATCATCGGCTGCGATCTATCGACAACGCAGGGCAGGCAGCTGGCGACAGAGAAAAATCTGTTCCAGACGGTTTGCTCCGATATGGTCAAAAGCGCCGTGGAGCTGCTTTGTGAGCTTGGGTATTAATATCAAAAGAGATGGCCGAAATTGACCATCTCTTTTTGGCTTTTGTATTCGCTATCAGGCTTCCGGCTCTTTGCGCAGCTTGATTATCAGTCCAAACACGGCAGCGACAATGACCGTATAGACGGCCATGAACAAAAACGCGGCTTGAAGCTCGCCCGCATTGGCGATCAGTGCAAACAAAAGATACAAGCCCAGCGAAAAAAGATTCATCAGCAGCGAATTAACAGAGAGCACGGTGGCTCTGTGCGCAGAGCTGATCTGCCTTTGCAGCATGCTTTCGATGAGAACATTGCCGCCCGATATCAGCACGTAGAACAGCCCGTACAAGGGCAGCAGTAATACCGAAAAGAAGCTGACCGATAAGAAAAGCAGCAGGCCTGCCGCTACGGCCAGCAGGCAAAGGCGTCCCACGCTGCCAAACAGGTTTCTGAACTTGTAAGCAATGCGGCTGCCGAGCGCTTCCATGCCGGTGCGCAAGCCGCCCCATATGCCAACCAACACGATCGATAACCCGATGCGATTCGCAAACAGCTGGTCGTATTCCTCGAGTATACCCGGCACAATGATGATCAGTGACGAGAACAGCAAGAGTATGAGTATTTTTGGATTGCGTCTGCATTGTGTAATACCGCTTATCAACAGCTTTTTATAGGGGCCCTCGTGCAGTTCATCGGCATGGCTTGCTTCATCCAAAAGCAGCGCCAGCAAAACGGCGACGACCACCGACGCTATGGAAAGCAGCGTGGCAAGCTCAAAACCGTTTGACGCGGCAAGCCCGCCAAGCAGCATAGAGGCGGCCAAACCCACACCGGCATAAAAGTTGCCGCGTCCGGCGGCCTTCTCGTATTCGTCATCACGCCCATGCTTTTTGAGCACATCAAACAACAGAGCTTCCGTGCTTCCCGAGCAAAACGCTTCCTGAATGCCCCAAAACACAAATCCGAGTGCGAACAGCCAAAAACCGTCAGCGAAAAACCAAAGTATCAGCGTGATCAGCTTAAACGATGTGCCGATTACGATCATCCATTTCCGGCTCCATCTGTCTGCAAGTATACCGGATGGTATTTCGAGCAAAAAAACGGGCACGCTCCAAATCATCATCAGCATGGAAATCTCGAAAAGTGACAGCCCGCTAGACTCGAACATCAGCATGTACACCGGATAGAGCAATATGAATTCTTTAAAAAAGCGGTGTGCATATAAAGTTGTTAAGAAAAAACGCAAATTCTTCATGAATAAGCCTCCCAAATTTATTGTGTGTATCCGAAAAAGCGTTATTGGGGGAGGCCGTGGATAAACACAATAAGCCGTATAGACATGAAATCCACGGCCCAAGATGCGTTGGGTTTTATATCGATATAACTATTGGCCTGTGTCGATAAAGCTTCGTCTGTGCATATCAAAATCCTTATGCTTATTGACTGTATTCTAGCATAATAAGCTATCTGGCACAATGAGGAAAAATCATTACCTTAAAGCCCGGGCGGAGAAGAAAGCGAATATTTTGTAAACGTTGCGCATACGGGCCTGAATTGACTTGTTATCACGCCATACAGCGTATATGATGATGGCTGTTGGCACATAACAATAATAACACACAAAAGGATGGTCACACATTGGCAGATTACATTCTCAGCGTCGATTCTTCGGCCAGCTTTTCCAAAGAGGAACTCAGCAAACACGGTATACTCATGGCGCATCTGTCCTATACGCTCGATGGTGACGAGCATGTGGACAAATTTGATCATGACGGCCAAAAACAGGCGTTTTATGATTTATTGAATCAGGGACATGTCGCGCAGTCCTCGCGGGTCAATCCGGAAAGATTTGTACAAACATGGACACCTGCGCTGGAAAACGGGCAGGATATACTGCACCTTTCGTTATCTCAAAAGGTGAGCGGCTCATTCGAAAGCGCCTGTCAGGCGGCACAAATGCTATCAGAACAATATGACAGAAAAATTCGTGTTCTGGATACAAAAACGGGCTGCTTTGCACTGACATCTATCGCGCTGAATCTGATCGAAAATGATATAAAATCAATTGATGAGGCTTATGAATACGCACAAAAGCAGCTGGACACGCACAATCTGATTTTTACGGTGGGCGATATTCGCCACCTGTACCGCGGCGGACGCATCAGCCACGTCAAAGCGATGCTTGGCAGCCTGCTTAACCTAAAGCCGTTGCTTTATGTCAGCAGCGAAGGCAAGCTGTCGTTTGTTATGAACGCGCGCGGCATGAGACAGGCCATTTCACTGATGGCCCAGAAGATGCTGAAAAACGCCACGGCGTTCACGCAAAGGGCTTTTATCGCACATGGCGGTAATGAGTCTTTCGCGGCGATGCTCAAGGAGAAGGTGCAGCAGCTTTTCCCCAAGCTGAAAGAGATCAGAATCGATTTTTTAACACCGGTGTTGGGGCTGCACGCCGGGCCAGGCTCGCTGGTGCTCTGCTTTCAGGGCGGCTCGCGTGACAATGTGCTCGACGAGAGCCCGCTCAAAGAGATGATTGGCAAGGTTCTGCCAAGGCACGGCAAAAACGGATAACTATTTTCTCGTTTTGGGCGAGAATATCAGCGCGATCAGATAGCCGAAAAGCACTGCCGCGGCGATGCCGGTTGCGGTTGCGATTACGCCGCCCGACAACGCGCCCATGATGCCCGTTTCATCAACGGCTTTGTATGCGCCCTTTGCCAACGCGTATCCAAAGCCGGTCAAGGGCACCTCAGCACCTGCGCCTCCGAGTTCGACTAAAGGCTCGTAAAGCCCGAGGGCTGTCAGCACCACACCCAGCGTCACAAACAGCACCAATATGCGTGCTGGTGTCAGATCGGTTTTGGACAATAGTATCTGGCCGACGACGCATATCACGCCGCCAACCAAAAATGCCCACAGATAGTTCATCCTCCGTACCCCATTTCGATTGATATGGCATGTGCAATGGACGGTATACTCTCGCCTTGCAGAAAGCTTGTCGGGCTGTGCAGTGCACCTGTTGCGACAAACAGCAGGCGCGATATGCGCTCCTGCTCAAGCTCCTTATAGTAATGACCGCACAGCATGGACGCGCCGCAGCCGCAGCCGCTGCCGCCGCAGTGCATCTTCTCATCACCGCCGTATATCATCACGCCGCAGTCCTGATGAACGGTTGAAAAATCATGACCCGCATCGGATGCAAGCTTGTGAAAAAGACTGGTTCCGAATGTGCCAAGGTCTCCCGTTGCGATCACGTCGTAATAGTCATCGCCGCGGCCCGTTTCTTCCAAGTGACAAAGTATCGTCTCGATGGCTGCGGGTGCCATTGCAGCGCCCATGTTATTCACATCGGTGATGCCCATATCGATCACACGTCCTGTTGTCGCATGTGTCACGGCAGGATAGCGCCCTCTGTTTGATGTCAGCAGCACCGCGCCTGAAGCGCTTGCGGTGTTCTGAGCCGTCGGTGTTTTGGGCGTGCCCAGTTCAAGCGGACTGCGAAACTGACGCTCAGCCGTCGCAAAATGGCTGCTCGTGGCGCATACCGTATACTGTGCGAAGCCGCCATCCACCGCCATTGAGCCAACCATCAGCGATTCGGCCATCGTGGAACACGCGCCGTACAGCCCGATGAACGGTATGCCAACCTCCCTTGCCGCAAAACCGGCTGCGATGATCTGATTGAGCAGATCGCCTCCGTACAAATAAGAGATATCGTCCGGCTTGAGTGCGGCGCGTTCAATCACCGATTCGACGGCACGCAGAAACAACTTGCGCTCGGCCTGTTCATATGTTTTCTCGCCCCAATGCTCGTCATCGAATGTCATATCAAAGCAAGCACCGTATGGCCCTTCATTTTCCTTTTTCCCCGCGACGGAGAATGCGGCCATCATATTGGGCGGATTGGTGAATTTAACTGTTCTGGGTCCGATTCGTGTTCCCATGTTATATAACTCCGATAATGTAATAAATAAGCCCCGCGATAACCGATGAACTGATGCCGTAGACCAGCACCGGCCCTGCGATGGTAAAAAGCTTGGCACCCACGCCGAGAATATAACCTTCCCATTTGTACTCAAGCGCCGGTGCGACAACAGAGTTCGCAAAGCCTGTGATGGGCACAATAGAGCCTGCTCCCGCAAAGCGCCCCAGTACATCATAAACACCGATGCCAGTGAAAAGCGCGCCCAAGAATATCAGAATAGCTGTGCGGAACGAATCAACACCTTGTTCGTTTAGTGCCAGTGCGTTTCTGCCTAAATCATTGAGGGCTTCGCCCAAGACACAGATCAGCCCGCCAACAACAAATGCCCAGAAGCATTCCTTAAGCAACGGACTTTTTGGCGCCTGCTCTTTGACGTATTGCTGATAATTGGTATCATCGAGGTTCTTTTTGATATCCATTTCATACCTTCTTTTGCTTCTCTGTTATCTTTTTCTGATACGCTTCGGTTTCCTCCACATTTGTGAGGCTCCCGATATTTGATTCCGGTATTTTGATGTATGAATCCACGTTTCAACATCCTTTCTTAGAATACGCCTGATAGCCAATATACCAAAGAACCCGCCAGCTTTCCGATAACGAAGCCGAGCAGTATAAACATGATGATCTTTTCGTTCAGACCGCTGTTTTTCAGCAACGGTATCATGTTTGTGACCTCTGCCAGACAGGCAATAAACACACCTATATATACGCCCGACAAAAGACCGAATACCGCCGTGACGACAGCGCCGACTGTTATTGATACATTAAACACTGTTATCAAAATGCCGAGCATGCTGCCAATCGCACTGCTTACGGCCATCTCAATACCGGTGGTTTTGTAGTTCAGGCACAGTGCCGATTTCGAAAACACACCCAGTGCGACAAAAAACGCGCAGACCGTGCCGCCTGTGATCAGTCCGGCGCAAAGGCCGGTCAAGGCCGCAAAAAAATCACCCATCCGGCATTTTGCTCTTAGCCGAAAGATAGTCACGAAGCGACTTTTCGTGCTCGTGAATATCGATATCGAGCACTGTTGCTCGTTTTTTGCGCCGCGAAAGAAAACCAAAAATCGTAACAAAGCCGAGCGCCACGCCGAGCGCATACGGTATGCTGACAACAAGTGATTCTGTTTGCATACCGCCGTTGAAAAAGGCATAAATGCTGCTGTGCACGCCGCGCATATTGACATCCTCATGGAAAGTCATGATGGCGACCGCACCGCCAAAAAACATCACCACACAAAGCAGCGCGGCTTTCAGCGCCCTTTTGGGCATTGACTGCTTCTGATGCTGTAAGAATATGCCGCACTCATCAGAACCAAGACTTGTGATCGCATGGTTCGGATAAAGCTCGGTTAGCTTTCTTGTCACTTCAAAAGCGGTAACAGTCAGCGCATCACCTGTAAGCTTGAATTCAACGCGCTCAAGCGAATCGGCATCCGCACCAAGCACAGAGCAAAACTGATTCAGCTTCACACGACGATCAGGCGTATAGGCGGTTTTTTCAAGGCTGAAATACAAATCGTTGGCCATGATCAGACATACCATGCATCAAAGAATCTGTCGCGAACGGGGAACAACAGCATCAGCACCAATAGCAAAAGTGCTGCGAAAAAGAGCACCGCGATAAATGTGAGAAGCCATTTTTTTCGCATCAGATAAAGCACGTTCAAACCTCCTCGATAGTCGTTACGATGACGTGCTACTATTATGGCTCAGCGGTATTCAAAATATAAGCGTATTGTCTACTCAACGGATTTTTTGAGCTTTTGAATGGTTTTGGTAATCAGTCTGGAAACCTGAACCTGAGAGACACCCAGTATTTGTGCGATCTGCGTCTGCGTTTTATCGCAAAAATAGCGCAGCATTATGAGCTGGCGCTCCTTTGGATCAAGCTGCTGTATCAGCTCTTTGAGCAATATGGTATCGATAATGTCATTATCATTGCTTTCGGACATCGTATCGATCAGCAGGGTTTTTGAGCCTTCGTCTTCAAATGCGGGCTCAAATATGGACACAGGTGAGCGAACGGCCTCCATCGCAAATACGATGTCTTCGGAGGGCATGTCAAGCCGAGCGGACAGTTCGTCTATTGTCGGCTCGCGTTTCAGTTCGTTCTTAAGCGCTTCTTTGGCACTGAATATCTCAAACGACTTTTCGCGCAGCGAGCGGCTCACCTTGATAATGCCATCGTCTCTTAAAAATCGCTTGATCTCACCAGCAATCATCGGTACCGCGTATGTGGAAAAGCGCACATCATAACTGGCATCGTATCCATGCACGGCTTTTACAAGGCCAAGACTGCCGATCTGCATCAGATCATCAAATTCAACGCCCCGGTTCAAAAACCTTTTGACGATGCTCTTTACAAGTGCGGTATTGCGTACCACAAGCGTTTCTTTTGCCGCTTCATCACCGCTTTGGGCAGCCTTGATCAGCGCAAGGCTCTCCTCATGCGAGAGCACACCCTTGTCTGCCATCGCATTATCCCTGCTGACCGATTGTTTTGATCAGCTCAACCGATGTGCCTTTGCCAGATTCTGAAGCAACACAAACCTTGTCCATAAACGTTTCCATCACGGTAAAGCCCATGCCGGAGCGTGAGTCATCATTCGATGTGCTGTAAAAAGGCTGCCTGGCTTGTGCGATATCACTGATGCCCACACCGTAATCCTGCACGATGATGTGAATCGTATGGTTTTCAAGAGATGCGAATATGCTGATTTCTCCAACGGATTTTGGGTATGCATGCACGATTGCATTTGTAACGGCCTCTGATACGGCTGTTTTGATATCCGAGATTTCTTCCAATGTCGGATTAAGCTGGGTGGCAAACGCACCTACGACGCTGCGTGCAAATCCCTCATTGACCGAAAGGCCGGGTAATTTGAGCTCCATTGTGTTTTTGCTTTCCATATAAGGCCCCCGTTATCTGATTTTTTTTATTATTTTGTAAATACCGCTGACGTTGAACACCTTCTCGATTTGTCGGCTGGGATTTTTGACGTACATGCAATTTCCCGCTGCTTTGAGCGCTTTGTAACGGCCAAGAATCACGCCAAGTCCTGAGCTGTCCATAAAGCTCAAATTCTTCAAATCAAGCACGAGGTCAGCGTCTTTATACCGCCGAATCAATCTGTCCAGTTCGGCCTTCACTTTATCAGCACTGTGATGATCAAGCTCACCGTGAAGACTGGCTGTGATACAATCGCTCTGCTGCATAACCTTTATGTGCATACATTTCTTCCTTTCGCGGTTATCCATTACGTCTTCTTGGTTTTGTCACATGTTCCTTTGAGAAATTTTGCCGAACACACGCTTGTTTTAGTGTTAAAATATGGTTTGTGTCGAAATAAATATTGCCCGCCCATTGCGCAAAGCATAAAAAGAAGAATGCATACAAAGGCAGCCGAATGAGGGACATAAAAAATGGGCAAACACAGGATTGATCATGGCTTATTGGGACGTATATTTTGCGTGATCGGCAAGGTAATCAAATACGGTTCACTCACCGCCGTGACTTTGATGCTGGCGGGTATTGCATTTTTTGTTTCGTATTTGATGGGGCTTGATGAATGGAAAGAATTTGACGCCAAGAACATAGGGGAGATGCAGCTCACACTGCTTATCTACGACAAAAATGGCATTGAAACAGCCGCGCTTTACAATCAGCAAAACAGGGTTTACCTGCCGATTAATCAAATACCTGAGCATGTCAAGAATGCGTTTATTGCCATAGAGGACGCACGATTTTATCAGCACAACGGAGTGGACTTGGTACGCATTGGCGGCGCGCTGCTGGAAGATTTGCGGCGCGGCAGCTTAAGCCAGGGCGCAAGCACGATATCGCAGCAGCTTGTCAAAAACACAAGCTTAACGGGCGTCAAAACAATATCACGCAAGCTTCAGGAAGCCGTGATGGCCTATCAGCTCGAGCAGGCTTATAGTAAAGATGAAATACTGGAAATGTATTTGAATTATATTTATTTCGGTAACGGCGCTTACGGCATTGAAGCCGCGGCGAAGGTGTATTTTGGAACAAATACGGCCTCGCTCTCTCTTGCACAGGCCGCAATGCTGGCCGGCACCATCAAGGCACCCACACATTACGCGCCGCATCTGAACCTGCAAAAATCGATCACACGCCGCAATCTGGTTCTCTCGGAAATGGAGAAAAGCGGGTTTATCACATCGCGTCAGAAAAGAGAAGCGCAAACTGAGCCGGTTGTATTAAGTGAAAAGCCGCAGGTTAGTTACGGTTATTTTATTGATATGGTTCTTGGCGAAGCTGAAACAATACTCAATATGGACGGTGAAGAGCTTTTATCAAGTGGCTGCCGCATATACACAACACTCGATCAATCCATGCAAAATTCGCTTCAGTCGTTGTTTGAGGATTCGCGCAATTTTCCGCCCGATGCGCAGGACGGTGAACGCTGTCAGGCGGCATTTGTGGTTCTTGACAGCATGACGGGTGAGATTCGCGCAACCATGGGCGGACGCAGCTATGATACGCGCCGCGGCTTAAATCGGGCTGTTCAGATCAAAAGGCAGCCCGGTTCCACTATCAAGCCGGTACTCGTTTATGCGCCGGCGATAGAAAAGCTGCGCTACTCGCCATCCACACTCGTTCTTGATGAAAAAGAGGATTTCAACGGCTATGTACCCAAAAACTTTACCGACAGCTACGCGGGCTGGGTGACGATGCGATACGCAGTGGAAAAATCGCTCAATCTTCCCGCTGTGCGCGTTTTGGCCATGATCGGTGTTGAGCCCGCCAAGCTGTTCGCATCAAGCGTCGGCATTCCATTTGAAAAGGAGGATATCGGGCTGACGCTGGCACTTGGCGGCTTTACGATGGGTGTATCGCCGGTTTGTCTGACCGGTGCCTTCACGCCTTTCGCAAACGGCGGTTATTATACAATGCCGTCATGCATATCCAGAATTGAAGACGGCAGGGGCGAAGTGCTTTATCAGCGGCCGGATACCAAGACGTGCGTGATGTCCGATGATACATCCTTTTTGATGACATCAATGCTCAAAACGGCAGCCACAACGGGTACGGCCAGACGCGTGGCCGTGACCGGTATGGATATTGCAGCAAAAACGGGCACCTCGGGAGCAGACAATTTAAGCAGCGGCAATAAAGACGTATGGACCATCGCGTACAACGCCCAATATACGATGGGCTGCTGGATGGGCTTTGATATCACAGATGACGCGCACTGCCTTTCAAGTGACGTAACCGGCGGCACGTATCCGGCCGATTTGGTGAATAAAATGTTCAAGGCCATTTACAAAGGTGTAACACCGCCGTCGTTTCAAAAGCCAAGCAGTGTTGTTGAAGCGAGAATTGATAAGCAATCGCTTATGAGTGGGGGAGTACCGATGCTTGCAAGTGCGTTTACACCCGAGGAGCAAACAATAATCGAGTATTTTCAAAAAGCGGATGCGCCGACAGAATACACGGCCTACTGGTCTGTCCCTGTGCCGCCGGACGATTTGAATGCGATTCATACCAACGGCGGCTACCCGTGCTTATCGTTCACACCTGTTCAGGCGCATGTGATATACAGGCTGATGCGGCGTGATGTCGGCGAGGGCATCAGTGTGATGATCGGTGAATACGCCGGTGCCTCATCCGCATTGTCCGTCAATGATTACACCGCCGAATACGGACATACATACGACTATTATGTCGTGCCTGTTCATCCGGAAATCATTATAAAAGGAGAGCGGCTTTGCGGGCCGCCCTCCCAAGGTGTCAGAATCCGTGTTGGGTCTGAAGAGAGCTATATGCCATAGCTATGGCGTCTCCGGCTGAGGCAAAGGCGTATAGAGTGCCACCAGCATGTCTGTCAGCGATTTGAGCTCATGAGCTGATTGATCAATGGCGGCAGCTGTAGCCGAAGCGTTGTTGATCAGATCTCTGAGCGATTTGACCCCGTTTGACAGCTGAGTGCGGTGCTCGGATGACATCACATATGCCGGATTGGACAGCACGCTTTCAGACACGCTGATCTGTGCATTGGCATAGCTGACCGAGTCGGCACGCGCGAGCTGTGCGTTGTACCAATCCAGCGTGTGTATATCGCAGAAATAGGACGCATACAGCGGCGAGTTTGGGTCAAGATCGTGCAGCGATTGTCCTGGCTCGAAAGCGGGCAGAATGCCAGGGAGGTATTTATTTCGCTGCTCGTCTGTCAGCTTCCAGTAAATCGAGTCAGATGGCAGCAGCAGCACCGATTTGGATGCGCCGATGCTTTCCTCAGGGCAGAAGGCTGTAGCGATTTTGCCGCTGTGAGAGCAAACCGTATAAACCATATGCCAGTCGCAGCTCTCAGCGGGCTCTGTGCCTGCGACAAACCATGCGGAGACAGGCGTATGCTCGCCCAGATCAGCGGAACATGCATCGGTTGCCAGCTTACCTGAAACCGCACATACCGTGCGCTGTACCAGTCCGAGCTCGGCAGGTGTCGAATCAAGTATGGGTCTGTTTTCCATACCTTCGAGTATTTTTGACATATAATCTTTCCATAGCGGTGCCGCAGATGACGATGCATACACGTCTTTGTGCAGCGGCTTGTAGAGGTCATGACCGATCCAGAGTGTCGATGTGTAATAGGGTGAGATACCGGCGAAGAGTATGCCTCTCGATTGCTGATTTGTACCGGTTTTGCCGCCGATGGTCATGTCAGGGATGCGTGCCCGTTTGCCGGTGCCGTTCTGCACAGCGTCCACAAGCATGTCGGTGACTAACCAAGCGGTGGATTCCTCAAATACACGGCGTTTCTCGCGAATTTGATCGGCATCCAGTATCACGTTGCCGTTTCTGTCCTCCACATAACGGAAGGATAACGGCTCAAGATAAACACCGCCGTTTGCGATTGTGGCATAAGCGCCCGCCAGCTCAATCGGCGATATACCCGATGAGCCAAGCGCGAGACCGGCACCCGTTTGATTGATGTCGGAGGGGTTGATACCCATTTGAACAAGATAATTATATGAGTCTTGTATGGTTACCAGATCCAGCAGCGTGTATGCCGTCGCGCTGTTGAGCGAGTTCACAAGACCGCTGCGAAGCGTGACAGGGCCGTATTTTGATGAGCCGCCGGCGGGATAAGTATCTGTCACACCATCGTCCATCTTCCAGCCGGGGATTGGCACAGGCAGGTTCGGCACCACTGTTCCATCCGAATAGCCCTTATCAATCGCGGGTGCGTATACGGCTATGGGCTTGATCGACGAACCGATGGGCATTTTATTTTGATAAGCACGGTTGAGCGTTTTCTTTGCTGTCGGCGTTGTACGGCCACCCACAACAGCTTTCAAATCGCCCGTTCTTTGCTCGACAACGACAGCTGCCGCCTGTGGTTGAACGATTTCATTGACGGCACCGCTGCTTTCATCACGCACGATTGCGTCACCCGCGTTTGCCAGCCTTGGGTATTGATCCCAGTTTGCAAGGCTTTCTTCTACGGTTCTTTGAATCTTTGGATCAACTGTTGTGTAAATGCGGTATCCGTTTGTGCGCAGCTCTGTTTCGATTTGCGCTCGATTCTGCTTGGTATCCTGCATATTGCGCTGCTTTAAAAAGTGCGTAATCACATCATAAACGGCATACTCCACAAAATAAGGCATGTCGTACATCTGAGAAATCTTAGACTCTTCAATGATGAACACCGATTCATTAAGCGCAGCGTTATACTGTTCGAGCGAGATAAAGCTGGCCGTGTACATCTTTCTTAATACTTCATCCGTGCGTTTGTTAACGATCTCTGGCTGCTTTGTAACATAATAGCAGCGCCTTGGATTGTACTGATAAGGGTATTGCGTGATACCCGCGAGCATCGCGCATTCACGCAAAGACAATTGATCGAGGTCTTTACCGAAATAGTCCATCGCGGCTGCCTTCACGCCATAATTAGAGCCGCCAAGATGGATGGTATTCATATACGCTTCGAGTATCTCTTCTTTTGAATACGTTTGCTCAAGCTGAATCGCGAGATAGGCTTCCTGAATTTTGCGCTTGTAAGTGCGCTCAAAGGAGAGCAGCCTGTTTTTAATCAATTGCTGGGTGATCGTGCTGCCGCCCTGTACGCTTGAATTCGTCATGTTGCTGATAAACGAGCTGACCAGCCGTTTGACATCGACGCCGGAATGGTAATCAAAACGCACGTCTTCAATCGCTTTAAAAGCCTGTTGAAGCTGCAGCGGCATTTCTTCGATGGTTGCGCGGTCTCTGTTTTCAATGCCTGTATACGCGGTAATCAGGTTACCGTTGCCGTCAAAAATGTATGAGGTTTCAGATTGGTCTTCAATTTTTCCTGTGTCAAGCTTGGGCGTTGTTTCCATATAAGCCTTTGCAACACCCACAAGCGTGCCAATACCGGCACCGCCAAACATCATAATGGCGACGATGATCAGTTTGACTGATGTCAGTGTAATGCCAAGAAAAATGCCTTCTTTGTTTCGACGCGGGCGAAACATATTGATGTGTTCTTTGCCTTCTCCGGAGAGATGGTCTCTGGAGATATGCGGAATGATATGCTCTTTGTGCGCTTTTTTTTGGCCTTTCGCAGCGGCGTTGTGACCGTTCACCGAATCAAACACCTGCGTGTGCTCGCTGACCTGATCATCCATATCGGCATATGATTTGGCCTGCTTGATATGCAGCAGCGCGGCTATGCGGTGCGCTAAAGACGATATGCCGCGCTTCACAGCAGCACCGATGCGCCCAAAAAACGCACCTGTGGCAAAAGCGACTGATTGGAGTGCCGATGTGACGGCACGCATTTTATTTTCACGATGCTTGGGCATTGCAACCTCTCATCTTAAAAACTTTTTGTTCATTATAACATACTTTGAATATGTCGGCGCAAAGTTTCGCATATATTTTACATTTTGCGACGCATTCTTGTGCTGACTGAGATTATATTTGCATAGCTTTTATAACGGGTGAGGGTATGCGGTTGCGGATCAAAATTTCGAAAAAGTGGATTGCGGTATTACTGCTTGCTTTGGTTTTGGTCGGCTATCTGATCATTGACGAGACGGTAAGGCCCACAATACTGAGCATATCCGAGGCCCGGCTCCGTGCCATTGCCGTGCAGGCCATGAACGATGCTGTCCGAGAAACGGTGGGTGCAGATATCAATCATGCAGACCTGATTATCATCGAAAAGGATGATGCAGGCAAAATTTCTCTTGTTTACGCCAATGCGGTGCTGATGAACAATTTGGCGGCTTCAACTGCCATCGCCGCGCAGGATAAGATACTCAATATCGGCGAGCAAGGCATCAACATACCCATCGGTACGATCATCGGCGGTCAGCTTTTATCGGGCCGCGGTCCTGCTGTCAGCGTTAAGTTTGAGCCTGTCGGTTCTGTGACCACCGATTTCAAGACGGAATTTGAGGATGCCGGTATCAACCAGACACGCCACAAAATCTATCTGATACTTAATTCGTCCGTACGCATCATCATCGGAAATTCATCGCAAACCGTGGAAATCTCATCACAGGTGCTGATATCTGAGACCATCATTATCGGCGAAGTGCCGCACAGCTATATGCGGTTTGAAAGCAAGGAAGGCAGGCTCAACCTGCTGCCAATCGACCAGGTACCATGACCCGAAATGTGTTTGAATCGCTTGTCGATTTGTGTTATGATACGCAAAGAATTGATAAGGAGCGTATCATGGCCGGACATTCTAAATGGGCAAATATCAAGCATAAAAAAGAGCGCACCGATGCGAAGCGCGGTAAAATATTCACAAAGCTTGGGCGTGAAATCGCCGTTGCTGTCAAAGAAGGCGGTGCCGACCCGGCTGCCAACTCACGGCTCAAAGATATTGTGGCCAAGGCCAAGGCCAATAATATGCCAAACGATACGATAAATAGATCCATAAAAAAAGCAGCGGGTGAGCTTGGCAGTATCAATTATGAATCGGTGATATACGAAGGCTATGGTGCGGGCGGCGTTGCAGTGATCGTTGAGGCGCTGACAGACAACCGCAACAGAACAGCTGGAGATGTGCGTCACAGCTTTGATAAAAACGGCGGCTCATTGGGCGCAACGGGCTGCGTCGCGTGGATGTTTGAGCGAAAGGGTGTTATCGTTGTTGAGAAAACAGAATCGCTTGATGAGGATGCGCTGATGATGCAAGCACTTGAGGCCGGTGCACTCGATATTCAGGATGAGCAAGACGTGCTGGAGATCACAACTGATGTGGCTGATTTTTCAGCTGTGTACGATGCACTCGAAAAAAACGGCTACAGCTTCGTGTTATCCGAAGTTCGCATGATGCCCGCCAACACAGTTGACGTATCCAGCGAAACAGAGCAGAGCCTGCAAAAGATGCTGGATATGCTTGAAGACAGCGATGATGTACAGAACGTTTACCATAATGCGCAGACCGCAGAATAGCAAAACGGACGGCTGCACAAAATACCCCAGAGAAGTTATTTTGGGGTGTTTTTTTGTTCTTCAAGAAGTATAAAAAACTGATGATACTGCTGTGCATGGTTTTCGTGATTGCGGCTGCCGCCCTGCTGGGATGGATGATCGCCAAAAGTGAGCCGCGCATTGTTGCCGCAGACGAGCAGGAGCCTATCGCCGCGGGCGCGGATGATACGCGCATCGCACAGGGTGCCAAAATCATTTGGTATATCGATTATCAGATGTGCGGGCACAGTGTCACGCTTGAAACCATCGCAGACTCAGACAGCGTCGGGTTGACGTTTACGCAGTTTTGTGAGAAATATGATGACGTGCGCGTCCTATCGTTTTCATCCGCTCAAATTGAGCTCAAAAAAAGACTGATGTGCTATTGTCCTGAACACTATATTCTAAAGAAAAACGGCGATATGCTGGCGGTATACAGAACATCGCTCGGCACCGATAAGCAGGACGTGTATCTGCAAACGCAGTTGCGTTTTGCCGATATCGAAGAGGATGAGCGCGAACCGCTGATCATCGGGCGCGTGTTCGGTTCTTTTTCCGATCTTGAAGCTTATCTTGTAAAACTCAATGAGCAAGCCGGTTAAAAAATAACATTTGACGTATCCTGATGCCTGCTGTATCATATCATTAATTGAATAAAGTTAAACTTCGGGGCAGGGTGAAATTCCCTTACCGGCGGTGACAGTCCGCGAGCGCAAGCTGATACGGTGCAATTCCGTAACCGACAGTATAGTCTGGATGGGAGAAGGCATATTTTTTTGCTTGATGTTAACATGACAAAGCTCCAAGTTTCACTTTTGGAGCTTTTAATTTGATCTGAGAAAGGATATAAAATGAAACTCAGAAATAATGTAAGAATGTTAACTACACTATCAGTTTTGGCATCATTATCGATTGCTTTGTTGTTAATTATTCCACCTTTCCCTTTGACAGGGCTTGCTGAACTAAAATATGATGCGATGGATATTCCATTCTTAATTGCTGGATTTGCATATGGCCCAGTAGCGGGCTTGGTTGTTGTTATCGTTGCTAGCTTTGTGCAAGGATTAACAGTGTCAGCTAGCGAAGGTTTGGTCGGTATTGTAATGCATATTATAGCATCAGGAACTTTAGTGGCAGTGTCTTCGCTAATTTATAAGACTAGACATGATGTAAAAGGTGCGATTATTGGTCTGCTTGCTGGTGCGCTTGCTATGACAGCCATCATGATTCCAGCCAATTTACTTATCACAGCGCCATATTATCAGATACCAGTTGAGGCTGTTGTTAGTATGTTATTACCGTTTATTATTCCCTTCAATTTGATGAAGGCTGGTATCAATATTTTTATTTGTTTTTTCTTATATAAGCCATTAAGAAGAATGCTAATTAGAAAATAACAACTTTATCGCCAAATTAGCTTAATGAGGATTTTCAAAATGCATTGACGGGCATGGCTCGCGCCGTTGCATTTGGCCTATATATCGGGTATACTACACCCGATATGAACGCAGAAAAATCAGACGTTATCATCAACGTTTCAAAAAGCGCGGAGCATACTTTTCTGCTGGGAGAGAAGCTCGCACACAGGCTTAAATCCGGCGATGTCGTGGCGCTTTACGGCGGCCTTGGCGCGGGGAAAACCGTTTTTGTCAAGGGTATCGCCAAAGGACTCGGTATTGAAGATGACGTCACAAGCCCGACCTTCACATTTTTGCGTCAGTATCAGGGTCGCCTGCCGCTGTTTCATTTTGACTTATACCGGATTGAGGACGAGATGGAGCTTTATTGCATCGGGCTTTACGATTTTGCGGGCGGTGAAAACGTCTGTGTTGTCGAATGGGCTGAGCGCGCGCAGTCGCTTTTTCCAAATATCATTGTGCGTTTCTCGGGCTCCGGCAGCGATGTCCGCAATATTACGATAAATGAGGATAAAGATGCGTATACTGGCGGTTGACACCTCGGGCGGCGTATGCTCAGCGGCGGTGCTTTGCGGCGGTGTGATACAAGCGGAAGCATACATGAACGCGGGGCGCACACACTCAGAAACCCTCGGACCGATGCTCGATTTTTCTCTGTCATGCGCGGGCATTGGCATACGCGATATTGAACTGTTTGCATGCGCGGTTGGCCCGGGCTCATTCACAGGGCTGCGCATCGGCATCGGCATGATAAAGGCTTTTGCGCACGCATCCGGCAAGCCTGCCATCGGCATCAATACGCTTGACGCGCTGTCGCACAACGCGGGTGAAACGGACGAAATGATCTGTCCAATCATCGACGCACGCCGCGGCGAGGTTTATACGGCGGCATACCACGGCGGTAAGCGGCTCGATGATTACCGTGCGGTGCCGCTTGATGATTTGCTTGGTGACATGGCAGGCAAGAAAGCGGTTTTTTTAGGTGATGCGGCGCTCAAATTTCAGGACAAGATATTGGCTTTGGGTTTTCGTGTGGCGCATCAAGCCATTGCGCTTCAGCATGCTAGCTCAGTTGGCCTTTTGGCCGAAGATAGATTCAAAGAGGGCAAAGCACACGATGCTTACAGCTTAGAACCGTATTATCTGAGAGAAACACAGGCCGAACGCATAGCGAAGGAGAACGGATGAACACCGCATACCGGCTCGCAAAAGCGCAGGATATTTCGGATATATACAAAGTGGAAACGGCATGCTTTTCGCGTCCGTGGTCGTTTGTGTCGCTGTATGCCGATTTGACCACAAACGAATCGGCGCGGTACATCGTGGCCGAAGATGACGATAAAATCATCGGTTATTGCAGCATGCATACGGTGATGGACGAAGGGCATATCATGAATGTGGCTGTACTGCCTTCTCACAGGCGCAATGGCGTTGGTGAGGGATTGCTGCAAACGCTGTTTGCATTGGCGGGTCACAAATCATACACGCTTGAGGTGCGCATGTCTAATTTTGGTGCGGTGTGCCTCTACGAGCGGCTTGGCTTTGTGATTCTTGGCAGACGCCCAAAATATTACGGCGAAGAGGATGCGCTGATCATGTGGAAGGGCAAACGTGCGCCTTGAACGTTTCACTGCAAAACTGTATAATCGACATGAATCCACTGAGTCGGGAATCACTGTATATGCAACTTGAACTTGACGGCATAAAAATTCACTATGAGCAGCACGGAGAGGGCGCGGATGTGCTTGTGCTGCATGGATGGGGCGCAAACAGCAATACGATGCGCCCTGTTGTTGATGCACTCAAACAAAACTTTCGGGTCACAGCACTTGACTTTCCCGGATTTGGCGGCAGCGACATGCCGCCCGATACATACGGTGTGCCCGAATACATGGCGCTCACACGCCTGTTTCTTGAAAAGCTCGGCATACAAAAGACACACATTATATGCCATTCGTTCGGCGGGCGTGTCACCATCATGCTGGCGGCGGCGCACCCCAATCTCGTAGACAAAATCGTTTTTACCGCTGCGGCCGGTTTGCGCAAGCGCCGCACAGTAAGGCAAAAAATAAAGGTGCTTGGCTATAAAACGTGCAAGAAGATTAACCGCGGCCGCTTATTCAAGCGTCTGCTCAAAGGAATCGGCATTGATGTGGAAGCACGCGTCAAAAATGCGGGGTCGGCTGATTACAAAGCGTTATCGGACGACATGAAAAAGGTATTCGTGCGCATCGTAAATCTTGATTTGCAGCATCATCTTAAAAGCATCAAAAGCCCATCGCTGCTGATATGGGGCCGCAACGATACGGATACGCCGCTTGAATTCGGGCAGACGATGGAAAAAGCCATACCGGACGCCGGTCTTGTCGTCTTTGAAAACGCGGGCCATTACGCTTTTTTGGAGCAGCTGCCGCGCTTTGTCCATATTGTGAAGACGTTTCTGGAGGACAGCCGATGACGCCATACATTCATATCGCGCTCTATATACTGGTTGCTGTCATGATGGTTTTGGCTTCAAGGCAGACGGTTCATATGCTGCAGCAGGGCAGCTACAGGAACAAGAATCTGCTGCGCTGGATGGGTCGCCATGCCGCGCGCGTTTTCACACTGCCATCGCTCGCTTCGCTGGGCGGGCTTTTGCTGGTGCTGCTGGCAAACATTCTTCTGCCAAATGCCGCGCTTTATATCGTCTTTGTGCTGGCTGCGCTTTACGCCGTGATGATACAGGCCTACATCAGCGCCTCTCGCATCAAGGACGTTAAAAAGCCGCTTGTGTATACGGCTCGGGTCAAGCGTTTATTCGTGTTTATCGCGCTCATCTATCTGCTGCTTGCGGGTGGCGCGTGGCTGCTTGATCAGCTGCTGCTCAGCCATACGGCTGCTTATGGCATGCCGCTTTTTTTGCTGATGCCCTCGGTGGGCCTTGTGACTGCGATCGCCAATCTGCTTGCGATGCCGCTTGAAGCCGCTGTACGGCAATGGTATTACAACGATGCCAAGCATAAGCTTTTACGGCACAGCAACGTTATTCGCGTTGGCATCACCGGCAGCTACGGCAAAACCAGCTGCAAATTTATACTGGGCACAATACTCTCAGAAAAATACAATGTACTTGTGCCGCCTTCAAGCTACAACACAACGATGGGCGTCACGCGTGTGATTCGTGAGCAGCTGCTGAACACACATGATGTGATGATCGCCGAAATGGGGGCGCGGCATGTGGGTGATATCAAGGAAATATGTGACCTTGTGCACCCACAGTACGGACTGCTGACTTGGGTTGGGCCGCAGCATCTTGAAACATTCGGTACAATCGAGAACATTGCCAAAACAAAATACGAGCTGATCGAAGGGCTTGCCGATAACGGCTGCGCTTTCTTTCCGGCTGACAGTGAAATCTGCCGGGGGTTATATGAAAAAACGCAGGGCGACAAATATTTATTCGCGATCGAATATGATGGTGACGTATACGCGCGTGCGCAAAACATCAAGACGGGCAGCTTCGGCTGCCGATTCGAGCTTCTCATTGACGGCGAGCGCATAGAATGTGAGACAAAGCTTTTGGGCAAGCACAACATCGCCAATATCACGGCCTGTGCCGCTGTGGCCAAACGCATGGGCCTCTCTTCCGCGCAGATACGCCTTGGCATACGCAAGATCAAGCCGATTGAACACAGGCTTCAGCTGCTGCCCACGCAAAACGGCATCACGGTGATCGATGACGCGTTCAATGCCAATCCATCGGGTGTGCGCGCCGCGATGGAGGTGCTTTCCACATTTGAGGGGCGCAAAATCGTCGTGACGCCGGGGCTGGTTGAGCTGGGAGATCGTGAGGACGAGGAAAACCACGCTTTTGGGCAGGTGATGGCGGCTGTGGCTGACATCGTGTATCTTGTCGGCCAAAAGCACACCCAGCCGATATATGACGGCCTTGTGAAGGGCGGCTTTGATCGATCGCGCATACACGTTTTTGCATCGCTTAAGGATGCGGCGGATGCGCTCTGGAAAACAGCAAGAGTGGGCGACGTGGTCATATTCGAGAACGATTTGCCCGACAGCTATAACGAATAGGAGAAAACGTTATGAAAAAGAACTTAGCCGTTACATTCGGCGGCAGAACAGTGGAGCACGATATATCGATCATCACGGCCAGCCAACTGATGCACAACGCAGATAAAAACAAATACAATGTGATACCTTTATATATCGACCGAGACGGCATTTGGTATACGGGTGATGCGCTTTTAGATATGAAGGTCTTTTCCAGCTTCGATCCGGGTACCAAAGGCATCAAGCGCGTGTTTTTATCATGCGCGGCTGATGCCATGCTGTACGAATGCAAGAAGAATAAGCCCATTTGCCGAATTGACGTGGTGATACCCGCGATGCACGGTATGCACGGTGAGGATGGCACGATACAGGGTCTTTTTGAGCTGTCCGATATACCGTACGCCAGTGCCGGTGTGACGGGCTCGGCCGTGGGCATGGACAAAATCGTGATGAAGGCCGCGTTTGCGGGCTTTGGCTTTCCTGTGCTCGAGTCACTCTTTTTTGAACGCGACGAGTTTTATGCGGACGGCGAGTTTGTTTGCGAAAAGGTGGAGAAGAAGCTTTCGTATCCTGTGTTTGTAAAACCGGCCAACTTAGGCTCAAGCATCGGCATCAACCGCGCGAACGACCGTGACGGGTTGAAGTTTGCGCTGGAGGTTGCGGCACAGTATGATCGGCGGCTGCTGGTCGAAAAAGCTGTGACCGACATCCTAGAGGTCAACTGCGCGGTTTTGGGCACGGCAGGTGACGCGCAAACCAGCGTGATTGAGCAGCCGGTGACATCAAGTCAGTTTCTTGGCTTTGAAGACAAATACTTGAGCAGCGGAAAAACAAAGGGCATGGAGTCAGCAGGGCGCAAGATACCAGCCGATATCAGCGCGGAGATGGCTGACAAGGTCAAACAGCTGTCGCTCGATATATTCAAGTCGCTTGATCTTAAAGGCGTTGTGCGTATCGATTATATCATCGACAAAGCCTCTGGCAAGCTCTATGTCAATGAGGTCAACACCATTCCCGGCTCCTTCGCGTTCTACCTTTGGGAACCGGCGGGCGTGCCATTTCCGGCACTTGTTGACAGCCTTGTCTCGATTGCCGAAAAGCAGATGCGTGAAAAGAAAAAATCAAGCTTTGCTTTTGATTCAAGCGTGCTGAAAAAGGCCGCTTTGGGCACGAAGATAAGTAAATAAACCCTTTTCTAATGGATAACGCGAACATCATTTGCGAAATAACCTGCTAACAAGGTGTCAAGGAGGGTGCGGCATGCAAGATGAATACAGCTTTTCTGCCGCTATGCAGCATGACTGCGATGATATCATGTCTGTATACAGCGCCTGCGCAGGCATGCCGGGCTGTACATGGACCGCTGATTACCCCACACTAACCGAGTTCAACATCGACATGAGTAATGGCTGGCTGTACTGTTTAAAGCAAAACGACGATATTATTGGCGTGGTCTCTTTGGGGGCGTTCGGCGAGCTTGATGATTTGGGCATTGCATGGAGCAACTCAAAACGGCACTGTGAGCTGGCACGAATCGGCGTACGCCCTTGGCTTAGCGGGAAAGGCATTGGTACGCAATTGCTGCGCTGCGCGATTGAGAAAGCGCTTGAGAAGGGCTTTGACAGCATACGCATTATTGTCAGTCCTCATAACAAGCCTGCGTTGGCGCTCTATCGGCGAGCGGGATTTAAAACGATGGGGAAGATCGATATGTATAATCAGCATTGGTTCTGTCAGGAGCTTGTGTTGTGATAGCTTACATGCTGTTTCATCCAAGAGAAAAGAGGGTAGGTGGTTTCATTGATTCATGTTGAACACTTAACTGTCAAGTATAATGACCTTACAGCCGTTGACGGTATTTCGCTTGAGGTGAAAAGCGGCGAAATATTCGGCATCATCGGACCCAACGGCGCAGGTAAAACATCCACGATTGAATGCATCGAGGGCCTGCGCAAACCGTCAGGCGGCAGCATCAGCGTGCTTGGCATCAACCCTTCCACAGACCGTAAGAAGCTGTATGCGCAGATAGGCGTTCAGCTTCAAGAGGCATCATATCCTGATTTTATCAAGGTGGGCGAGCTTTGCGAATTGTTTTCCAGCTTCTATGCCGACCCCGTTCCCTACGATACGCTTCTTGAGAAATTCAATTTGGCCGATAAAAAGCAGGCGTATGTCAAAAAGCTCTCCGGCGGACAAAAACAAAAGATATCGATTATCATTGCTCTGATCGCCAACCCAAAAATCGTTTTTCTGGACGAGCTGACAACGGGGCTTGATCCAAAAGCAAGGATTGAGATGTGGGCACTGATCAGGCAGCTTCGGGATGAAGGCAGAACGGTTTTTTTGACAACGCACTATATGGAGGAAGCCGAATATCTTTGCGATCGTGTCTGCATGATGGTCGGCGGCAAAATCGCCGTGATGGGCAGTGTACCGCAATTGATTGAGCAGCTTGATATGGATCAGAAAATCACATTCCGAGCAAGCGTAGCGGATATCAAGGCGTTTGAAAAAATCGCCGGTATCAGCAAAGCCGCTGTATGCAATGGTAAAATTGAGCTGCTGGGCAAAGGCGCAAATCTTCTGAAGGAAGTGGTTGTTTTTCTCTCGGATCAAAGAATTGCTTTTGACGATCTTGCCTATACCAAACCGACGCTAGAAGATGTTTTTTTGTACATAACCGGATACCGAATGGAGGAGTCGCAATGAATGTATTGATCAAAATGTCGGCAACCGAATTCAAGCTCTCTTTGCGCAACTTCATCTATGTTTTTTTCGCATTTGTGTTTCCGCCTCTTATGCTTCTGTTGATGGGCAGCATTTTTGGCAATGAACCGACCGACTTTTACAATGGGCATAGTGCTGTCAATGTGATGACACCAAGCTATATGGGCATGGTGATTGCTGTCTGCGGTATTATGGGGCTGCCGCTTCAGCTTGCAGAATACAGACAGCGCAAAGTGCTCAAAAGGTTTAAGGCGACGCCGCTTGGCACTTCAATGATCATGCTGCCGCATTTGATTGTGAACTTTATACTGTGCATTATAGGCATCGCGCTGCTTGTTGTCGTCGGCATCATCGTATTTGATCTTCAGTTTATGGGTCACTATCTTTTGTTTGCAGCTGCGTTGGTGCTGTCCATAGCCGCGATATTTTCATTGGGCTTTCTGATCGCCGCCGTTGCACCGAACAGCAGAGCAGCCAGTGCAATCGCTTACCTTGTTTATTTTCCGATGCTGTTTTTATCCGGCGCAACGATGCCGATTCAGATGATGCCGTCTGCGCTCGTCTCGGTATCAAAGGCCCTGCCGCTGACGCATAGCGTCGAGCTTCTCAATCGCACATGGATTGGCGAAACGGGGGATTTGCTTATACCGCTGATCGTGCTTGCGGCGGTGACGATTGTTTGTATTCTTGTATCCGTACGTCTTTTCAGATGGGAGTGACTGTTATGAACCACACAGTCATCAGAGAACAGATTATTCGCGGCTATTTTCGCAGCTGGCTTTTGCAGGATGGCTCAAAGCTTGGCGACTATTTCTCGGATAACATCATTTACACCGAATGCTACGGACCAAGGTATTGCGGTTTGGCGCAGCTGCGCCGTTGGTTTTCTGACTGGAACCAAAGCGGCAAAGTGCTCAAATGGGATATCAAGCAGTTTATCCATCAGGGAAATATCAGCGTTGTGGAATGGTATTTCGAATGCTTGTATGACGCCAATCAGGATGGCTTTGACGGCGTTTCGATAGTTCTATTTGATTCTGACAACAAAATAACCACACTCAAAGAGTTTCAGTCAAAAGCGCAGCATCATTTTCCCTATGAACAAAGAAAATAATGCATTTTTGTGTGCAATAAATCATAATATGGATACGAACAGATAATGCAAATGATTGTATGACATAAGTGTTAAAGAAAGATGATTTTTGGCTTAAAATAAGGGAAAAAGGCATTTACACAACATTATAATGTTAGTATAATAAAACAAAAAAGAGAGGTACCAATCATGTCTGAACAGAAAAATTCGCTTGGTATGACAGAAAAAACGGCCAGCTGGTTTGCTTATGTATTGACTATTTTAAGCGGTATTATCCTTCTAGCTACAGAGAAAGAGAACAAAAATGTGCGCACACATGCCTGGCAGTCGCTGTTTATGGGCTGCTTTTTTGTCGCTGTTTTCATTCTGATTGCAATACTAGGAGCCATTTTCACGCCCAATCCTTATACAAATCCATTGGGTTATGCTTCTGCTGTCCTTGGCGGCGGTCTTTGGTTCTTTGCCTTTCTGAGCTGGATCGTCTCAATTGCATGGGGCGTGCTTTCACTGGTTTGCATTCTCAAGGCTTTAAACGGCGATATCTTCAAAGTCCCCGTTATCTACAACAAAGTGAAGGATATGAAATAACATAAAGCTCTCAAGAGACGGCATTGCGCCGTCTCTTTTTGTGTAAACTCAAATCAAATATTGATTCGGCAGCCTTTTGAGAACCGCGGCGCAGAGCAGCAAAGCCAAAACAAACTTGACGATGTCAAAGAAAAAGAATATACCGGTTGCGGTTACAATGACATAGCCGAGTGTCACCGGCGTATTCAGATACAGGTTTAATACCGCGTACATGTACGCCACGCCGAGTGCATACATCGCAATGATGGGTATCAGAGATAATAGGCCGGTTTTGATGATCGACACAGGCGTTTGTTTTTCTGTGATTCTTTTGCGTATCAGCAAACTGAGCAGCAGCGCACACAATGCAAACCCCGGCAGAAAGCCAAAAGACGGTTCGAGCACATATCCGATTCCGCCGCCTTTGGAAAAAACGGGGATACCCAGAAGTCCGATTGCAACGTAAACAAGCTGAGATATCAGCGCGTATTTTGGCGTAAGCAGCATGCCTGCCAAAAAGACGAAAAATGTTTGCATTGTAAAGACAAGCATTGTGCCCGGTATGGGTATCTTGATGAATATGCCCACAGCAGTCATCGCAGCGAACAGCGCACATAAAAGCAATTGTTTTGGTTTCATAACCCCTCCATGATGTAAACTGATTAATGCAAAGAAAGTTTACAATGATATTCGATGCATGTCAAGATTGCATTTTGCGGTGAACACGATACTATGCAACATTAACAAAATCATGTATAATCGATGTAATTGAGAGCTTATGACGGAGGGGCACATGCCGCTGGACGATTCACAGCTGATTGCGCGTGCGCAGGCAGGCGATAGGGATGCGATAGAATCGCTTTTATTCTCCTGTGAAAAGAGAGTGTACAACATTGCGTATCGTTATATGGGAAACGAAGCGGATGCGCATGATATGGCGCAAGAGTCGCTGATTAAAATATACAAGAACCTGCAATCATACCGATCTGAGGCATCTTTCTCTTCGTGGGCATACCGTCTTTGTGTGAATACCTGCCTTGATGAATTAAGAAAGCGCAAAAAATCACCCGTGTTGCTTGACCATGTACTCAAAGATACGGCAGCAGAAAACAGCACAGTCTCACCCGAGGCGTATGCGCTTGCACTTGAAGACCGTAATAACCTGCAAAAAGCCATCAACACACTTGCCATGGAACAAAAATCGGTTATCATACTGCGTGATATCAACGGCCTGTCGTATGAAGAGGTCGCTGAATGCCTTGGCATATCAATCGGCACCGTCAAATCCCGCATTTGCAGAGGAAGACAAAAGCTGCGCGAGATAATCGGCGCTTGGGCCTAAAGCTTACTTTGGAACAAAATTCCCTGTACCCACGTCTAAAAGACAACAAATAGATTACGTTATCGGTGGAGGTATCTTATGAAGAAATTGATATTATGCTTATTGGCCACGGCAATGATTGCCGTACTGCTAATGGGCTGCGCATCGCAAGATGAAAGCCCGTATTATTCAAAGGCCGAATATTCGGCTTCTGGAGAGTCGTATGATATGGCAGCACCTATGCCGGCTGCCGAGCCGGAATCCGAACGCGGATATGATGACGCTGTTTCGGGTGGACAATCGATCAATTATGATAATTCAATGCTTGCGCCCAGTGTCAATAGAAAGATCATATTTTCAGGCAGCATAAGCATTGAAACGATCAACTTTGATGACGATATCGAACGCATCAAAGCAGCTCTGGCCGAAGTAAACGGGTATGTTGAAAACCAATCTGTTTCGGGAACCAAGCCGATCAACTGGAACGACAGAGGGCGTTATGGCTATATGACGCTGCGCGTACCCAGCAAAAGCTTCGACGCTTTTATCGGCCGATTAAAAGGTCTTGGGGAAACGAAGTCTCTATCAACCTCCGGACAAGATGTGTCTTTGCAGTATTTCGATACGGAAACGCGGCTTCGGACACTGCGTATTCGGCAGGAGAGACTCTTGGACCTTCTAGAGAATGCCAAGGGGCTAGAGGATATCATAAAGCTTGAAAAAGAATTGGGCGATGTCGATTACCAGATACAATCGCTCGAGATTGAACTGAGAAATTATGACAGCTTGATTGATTTCTCAACGATATCGATTGAACTGTACGAGGTAAACAGGGTGGAGCGTGTGGCAACGTCCGATCCCGATCTTGGTACACGCATCCAAAACGGTTTCTACTCAGTGCTCAACGTGCTCGCGGAGATCGGCGAAGGACTGCTCGTCTTCCTGCTGGCCGGCTCGCCTGTGCTTGTGCCGCTCGCAGCCATCGCTGTGCTGATTATCGTATTGGCAAAGAGACGCAGAAAAAAGAAAGCGCAGCTCAATCAACCTGACAAACAAGAATGATAGGCGCACCGATAGCAGCATAAAACATTAGTGGGGTATGGGGTATTATACGACCGGAGCGACTGCGCTCCGGTCGTTTATTCACTCTATATGGCGCACGGAGCAACCCTCGGTTGTCAATTCGGTTAACCGCTGTTGATAGACAAATGCGAACAAAAGGTGATAGACTGATTAAAACAATACGAGGTGAGCGACGTGGTTAAACAGATACTGCCAAAGCTTCGTGAAAAAAAGAACATATCGCAGTCAGCACTGGCCGAAGCGCTTGGCGTTTCCCGACAGGCTGTTGCCAAATGGGAATTGGGACAGAGTCTGCCGGATATCGACAAGCTTGTGGCACTTGCTGATTATTTCAGCATCAGTCTCGACAGGCTTGTGCGGTCTGACAATGACTGCTCGTCAAGCATAAACGTACAAGACGGTGGTATTGATCAAGAGTTGGTGCAGTTTCTTCTGCGCGCAAAGAGAGAGACATACGCGGCAGGCAGAGGGCAGGTTGCATCGTCAAGGCCCGCATCGCATGATTTGCGATACGAAGAAGGTGATCTTGTCTATATCGATACCTATCTTGGAAATCCCAAGTTTGGAGGCCAGGAGGCGCTTTGGCGCGGCGGCGCGCCGTTGTGGTGCATGAACTACATTGGGCGCGTGCTCAACGACCAATTCTCCGGCGATTTTCTCAAGCAAGCACTGCTCAACGTACCCAATGATCAGCCGTTTCGCGGGCCGTCAATTTGGCGCAGCGGTGAATATGCGTACCACTGCATCGTCACAGGTGTTCTCGAATGGTTTTCTGGCTATGAGGAGATATTCTGCGGCGATATTAAAACATACGAATGCTTTTTTCACGGCGGTCTGACAGAGGATTAATCGCTTAGATTTTGGTATAATCACGAAATGAATGATACGGCTGAATTAATATAGAAGCGACGAGTCTATCGGTAATTATCAAGTTGCTAAGCGTGCAGTCGGCGGCAAGCAGATGGCGTGTTACATCAAAGGCAATGGCGATGTGACGTTTCTGCTGTCGTCCGGATGGTTGATGCCACAAAGTAGGCGTTCTATCTGATGGTGCTTCTGCCTTTTTCAATGCAAAAGACAGTGTAGACTATTATGACGGTGAGTAAAGAGGTAAAAATGCTAAGACGGAATCAAAAAGTCACCATTGATATCACTGGCATGACGGCGGAGGGAAGCGGTGTTGGGCGGCATGAAGGGTTTGCTGTGTTTGTGCCGGATACCGCCGTGGGCGATACAGCCGAGGTCAAAATCGTCAAGGTGCTTAAAAGCTATGCCTTTGGCAGGCTTGAGCAGTTGCTTACTCCTTCCGCTGATCGTATCAAGCCGACGTGTGCAACAAGCTCACAGTGCGGCGGCTGCGTGTTTCGACACATCAGCTATGAAGCGGAGCTGAAGCTCAAAGACGGCTTTGTGCGCGAAGCTTTTACACGCATCGGCGGGCTGACGCCTGAATTTGAGCCGGTTTTGGCTAGCCCCGAGATCGACGGATACCGCAACAAAGCGCAGTTTCCGGTGGGCATGCAGGACAAAGAGGCGGTATGCGGCTTTTATGCAAAACGCAGCCACCGCATCGTACCGTCTGAGGGCTGCGCGTTATCGCCACCGGAATTTGATGCTGTGCTGCGCGATACCATGGCCTATTTGCGTGAAAACGATATACAGCCATACGATGAAAAAACGCATACGGGGCTTGTGCGCCACATCTTTTTGCGAAGGGGTCATTACAGCAAAGAAATGCAGGTGTGCATTGTGGCTAAAAACCGCTGTGATCGGCTTTTTGAGCCGCTGGCTGCGCAGCTTGTGGACAAGTACGCATTCATCAAAAGCGTTGTACTCAATATCAATTCGCAAAAGACCAATGTGATCATGGGCAAGCAGTGCGTGACGCTGCGCGGGAGCGATACGATTTCGGACAGGCTGTGCGGTATACAGGTGTCTCTCTCGCCACTGTCATTCTATCAGGTCAATACACCGCAGGCCGAGTGTTTATACAGTATCGCGGCGGACTATGCACAGCTTAGCGGTACGCAAACGGTGCTCGATTTATACTGCGGCACGGGCACGATTGGTCTCTCTATGGCGGACAGCGCGGCACAGATCATTGGTGTGGAATCGGTGCAGCAGGCGATCGAGGACGCGCGTTTTAATGCCATGCAAAACGGTATCACCAATGCGCGCTTTATTTGCGCCGATGCGGCAGTGGCTGCAGAGCAGCTTGCGAGTGAGGGCATAAGCCCCGATGTGGTGGTGCTGGATCCGCCGCGCAAGGGCTGCGAGATAGCCGTACTGGACACCGTGGCGCAAATGCGGCCTTCGCGTATTGTGATGATATCGTGCAACCCAGCTACGGCTGCGCGAGACTGCGCAATATTTGCGCGTGGGGGATATGAGCCGGTCAAGGTGCGTGCGGTGGATATGTTTCCGCGCACAGGTCACGTTGAGTGCGTGGTTTTGATGGAGAGCAATAATAAAATTTGATTATTATATAGTAAAACACAGCATACACAATATATTGTGTCGGCGCATTTTGAAGCATATAAATACCTTCTACAAACGAAAGCTGTATGGTTACCGTTCGCAGTAGAACAGAATGAGGCCGTTATCGGAATATGAGTATGGTAAATATGCTGTGTTACAAGGCATTAAAATGCGTTTTTTAGTCCCTCCCGTTCGGCGCTTCTTTGGGATGGTTGTGCTTGCTTATGATGTGCTTGTATAATAAAATACTGTCGGGCTAAACGCTTGGGGAGAGCACAGCAAGGAACAGCCTTCGGCAAATAGAGTTCTGAAAAAGGGAGGCATTAAGCATGAGAATATTTGCACTTGAATTAGATAATGACATCAAAGGACTCGATCAGCGCAAGCATTATATTGAATCACTCATTGCAAAACTGCAAAGCCCAGACTTAATCGTTTTGCCCGAGCTTGCACTTTGCAGTTATATGGGCAGTGATGCTATTTGGAAATATGCCGACGAGAACAGTCAAATGACCTCTGTTTGGGCAATGCAGATCGCCGAAAAGTATAACACCTATATTGCGGTTGGGTATTTGGAGAAGTACAAAGGTGATTATTACAATTCATATCTCATCGCAGATAAAAGCAAGGTCTACGGCATTGTCAGAAAAAGCGAGGGTGAATCTTATATATTCAAAAGAGGAGATTTCAACAACATCATTTCAACGCCTTTTGGAGAGGTGGGTGTTGCTATATGCTATGATTCACGCAGAAAGCATTTTTATGAGCGTATTAAGGATAGAAAACTGTCCATAATTCTGTTTCCCCATGGTTCGCCCAATAATCCGAACGATGAAAAATCGGAGAGGAAAACAAACGATTACTTCTGTGATGCCTATCAACGTGCTTTTGATATTCCCGTTGTCTATATCAATAGTATTGGAAAAATGGATTTTATGCTTGGCAAAACCGGAAAGATGATGATGGATGCCGGTTTTCGTTTGAATGGATTGTCGAAAATATACGCGAGCAGCGGTACTTCTATTCAATCGGATGTGAAAGAAGCCATTGGAATAGATGCTGAACTGATACCCAAAGTTAGAAGACAGGATATAAGATTCTACGGAAACGATATTAACAAGGGAAATTTTCTATTCAGATATTTTATATTGAAGCCTGATATTCGTGTGGGTATAGAGTTCTATGAGAAAATGAAAGATAATTTCTGAAGAAAGCGTGGGCTTTATTTGGCAACGCAACCCTTTCCGCAGTGTGCGTCTTTTCAGCTTCGCAAGACTGGACACAGCTCACGAAGATGAATGCGCGATGAATATTGAATGCGAGACGTTGATGTCGCAGACACAGCTGCCATTATAAAGCTCAATAGCCGCAGTATAGACATGGGAGTGATGCATATGAATCAGATTCAAATAATTTTGGATAAAGTTGTGAAGGAATTGACGGGTGTTCGCGGCGTCAAAGCGGTTGTGCTTGGCGGTTCACGTGCGCGGGGAACGCATTCGCCCGATTCGGATATTGACATCGGGATATACTATGATGCGGCCACTCTTGACCTTGCCGCGTTGCATAATGCCGCCCGTGATGCTGATGATGAACACCGAGAAAACCTGATTGCCGCACCCGGCGAGTGGGGAGATTGGGTAAACGGAGGCGGTTGGCTGACTATCAACGGCGTTCCTGTCGATTTGCTGTTGCGTGATGTTACACGGGTAGAAAAGGTGATCGCGCAATGCCAGGCCGGTGTTGTGACTGCGCACTACCAGCCAGGTCATCCTCACGCATATATCAATGCGATGTACATGGGGGAGCTTGCGGTAAGCAAAATGCTTTGGGACCCGGACGGAGACGTATCGGCCCTAAAGTGCACGGCAGAAAGTTATCCGCCCAAGCTGAAAGCCGCCATCATAGCATTCTTCTCATTTGAAGCTGACTTTTCCCTTATGCTGGCTGAGAAAAACGCGGGCAAGAACGATCCTTATTATATAAGTGCCCATGTTGTGCGCTCGGTTTCCGCGCTCAACCAGCTGTTGTTTGCCGTGAATGAGCAATACTGCTTGAACGAAAAAAAGGCGGTGAAAATGATCGGCCGCTTTGCGATCCGGCCAGATAATTATAAAAACAATGTAGATGCGATATTTGGAGTTGCGGCATCCGATCAGAAAAAATGTATGCTGCTCAAACATTTGGTGGATGAAACAAAAGCGTTGTTATGATACTCTTGCATCCTGGGTGGCGGGGGCTACGGTATGACAACACAGTATTTTCTTGGCCGAGAAGCTAATAAGAAAAGAGTGTATAAATGAACAAAAAAGTTGTTGTATATAAAACAAAGACAGGATTTACTGAAAAGTATGCACAATGGATTGCACAAAGCTTGCATTGTAATGCTGTAAGTTTGGATAGATTCGATGCTGCGCAAGCGGCGCAGTATGATGTGATCATTTACGGCGGAGGTATACATGCAGGAAAGATAAATGGTATCAAGTTTATAAAGAACAATGCAGCCCTGCTAGCAGAAAAGAAAGTCATTGTATTTGCGACTGGTGCCACACCTCCCATTGATGAAGAAGTTGAACGGTTTAGAAAAGATAACATCCCCGTTGATATGGATATAGCGTTTTTCTATTTTCAAAGCGGTATGAATTACGAAAAAATGGGCGGTGGTGATAAGCTGCTAATGGGAATGCTGAAAACCGTATTGAAAGCCAAAAGGAACAAAACCGATATTGAACAAGGGACAATGGATGCAATCCAAAATTCCTATGATTACTCAAGTCAAAGCCAAATTCAACCGTTGATTGATTATATCTATGCGATTTGATGCACTTATTAAAACCACAGATAAAGAGACTTGCGGCATATCGTTTGATGTTATATTATGTATAGCAATACAATTATCTATACTTTGGGAGGCAGTCTATTGGAACTGAGTAGCGCCATTGCGCAAACAAGCCTGACCGAAGAGAAAAGACGCGTATCAATCATCGGACTGTCTTTTTTTCTGCTGATGTTTATCACCGCAGCGCTGCAGATTATGATTGGTGGTGCGATTGGCGTATTTGCCGAGAGCATAACGCCCGAACCGTGGTTCATTTGGGTGCTGAGCACTGTGCCGCTGTATCTGATCGCGTTGCCGCTTTGCTTGCTGGTGATTAAAAACGTTGATTCTATGCCGATCGAGAGGCGCAGCTTTGGTGCGGCGCGTTTTATGGTATGCCTGATCATATGCTTTGGCGTGATGTACGCCGGAAACCTGGTCGGCCTTGGTATCACTGAGCTGCTGAATTATCTCGTGAATGTGCAGCCCACCAATATAATCGCAGAAGCCGTTGGCAGCTCGACCTATTTGTGGACGCTGCTTTTTGCGGTTCTGCTGGTGCCGATCGGTGAGGAGTTCGTTTTTCGCAAACTGCTGATCGGTAAAATGATACGCTACGGAGAAAAATCAGCCGTGTTTTATTCTGCGTTGTTCTTCGCGCTGTTTCATGGCAATCTGAATCAGTTCTTTTACGCGTTTACGCTGGGTGCTGTGTTTGGCTATGTGTATGTCAAAACGGGAAAGCTGCGCTACACCATCGTCATGCATATGATCATCAATTTTGTCGGGACCACCTTTGCGTCTGTATACACCACCTCATCCAGCGATTCCATTCTTGCAATGATGCTGATTGGTCTTTTGGTCTTGTTTGTATTTGCGATAGGCATAGCCGGTATCGTGCTGCTCATTGTGCTGCGCAAAAGAATCCTGTTTGAGAACGGTATGTTGATGCTGCCGCGCGGGAAACGCTTTTCCACGCTGTGGCTCAATACAGGGGCCATATTGTTTGTGCTGACCTGCCTTTGTCTATTCGTATTCAATTATATGGGCAGAGCAGGACTGTTATAGGCGGTATCGCTTGAAAACGGAATGGATTGCGCGAATCGAAAGTACCACTGAAAAACCGAACGGATATTCTTGTCGTTGTGATTGCGCCATGAAGAACAATAGCAGAAGTAGTAATTAGTATAAGAGCATGAAGCATAGTCTCTGAACTGTGCTTTAGGTTCTCAAAATGAGGGTTATATGAAGTTAAGTAAGCGAATTATTATATTCATTATAGAAGCATTTATGCTAGCATCACTTCTTGGTTGTACAAATAATCATATTGGCGAATCTAGTCCGTTTCTTGCCGGTAATGAGAAAAAGGATGAGGCGAATGATATTATGGTTGAACCAATTGAATATTTGCATGCTGCAGGGCTAGCTAGGGGAGATATTATTTTCATAGGAAATAAAACAAATGAATATGGTGAGGAATTAAAAATTTACAGTGATGATATATTTAATTATTCTATACATGATAATTATATAGTGACAGGCGTAAATAAAGAGGAGCTATGGGATGTATTAGAAACTAGTACAGTTAAATCACTAAAAGAAATCGATTTGGTAGACAAAGGGTATGAAATCATTAAAAAGCTATATAATTATTATGACCAAAACTCCGAATTAATAGCTGATTATCATTATAATGCTGATAATTATTTAGAGACCATCACGTTTGAAGTAAAAGAAAAACTAAGTGACTCTATTATAAATAATAATACCTTCAGCCTTTCATGTGATGGGACATTGTTCCTTTTTACTCGGATTATGAATGACCAATCGCTTTTTGTTGATGAAAGGATGCTTTCTTCAGACAAAGTGTATTTAATTTGTATAGATGAATTATCAATAATCAAGCAATTGCTTGAGGAGAATAACGGATATCTTCCTGAGGATATGTACATTCCCGGATTACCACAAAAAGGTAATGAGATTATGTTTGGAGAAGAAGGGTATGAGTTGCCGAATTTTACGATGGATATAAATCACATAGATAAATATAGGCAAGAGAAAGTGATGTTTAACGATGAAGTGAATTGGATTGTTGAGTTGGAGACTATAACAAGTTGGGGAGAATACGACGATATGTTCAACTATCTATGGAGCTTCCTTGTTAACCCTTACACAGGAGATATTATACATGTAGAAGCTCTATCTGGAAGAAATAAAAGGGGTACCACATAAGATTTTTTTAAAGACATGTATTATTACTTAGGTGCGTTTTTATCGATGGGAATATCCGTCGGTGTGGCTCTTGGTATGGTATTTGGCATTCTCAATGGTGACAATTTGGCTTTAGGCATGCCCATCGGAATGGGCATTGGGCTGCCGATTGGTTTGGCGATAGGCGCTGCCAAGGATGCCGATGCAAAAAAGAAAGGGCTTGTGATATAACGTGCATTTTGAAAGGCTTGGGTTATGAACAAAATCGTATATTCACAAAGCGGCAAAGAGATACTCGATGAATTAAAGCCGTTGTGGGAGAAGACAAGAGATCATCATGCTGCAGTGTCTTTGCATTTTTCCATGATGTTAAAACAATTGCAATTCAAAGAGCGCATAGCGGAGTTTGATGAAAAGAGTGTGAATGTCGCTATTGCGACAGATGCGGTTGCGCACATGATTATTGGCTATTGCATCGCATCAGTGGATAAAGACGACAAAGGCACAATTGAATCGCTGTATGTGGAACCCGAATACCGCAATGGTGGCATCGCATCAAGCCTCATGCAGCAATCGCTTAACTGGATGGACAGCAAAGGTGTTAAAGCAAAAATGCTCACCGTTGCAGTCGGCAACGATGATGTGCTTGTGTTTTATCAAAAGTTTGGCTTTTTACCGTTTCAGCATAAGCTGATGCAAAAATAAATACGCAGGCTCCCTTTATGGAAAGCCTGCGCTAGTATTGTCGGTAACCTAGAAGCTTCTGCCGCCGCCGCCGTGCGAACGGCCGCTGCTTCCCGAATGCGTGCTGCTTCTGCCGCCGCCGCCGAAGCCGGATCCCGAATCGCTGGATATTTTTGTGGAGGTCACGGTTTTTCTGATAAAGGCATCTGTCTGGCCGGTCAGCTGGAAAGAACCCTGATCTTCGTAAGTGGTATTGGATATCGTCACCTTGCCCTTGCGGCCTGAAGATAAAATCAGCGTGATGATCAGCGCGATAGCGAGCGGTATGATATAAACAAACGGATGGCCTAGTAATGTGCGCACCTTGAAAAGATAATCGCTGTCTGATTCATCATAGCGATACTGACCCGCAGAAACGCCCTGCCTGCAGTATCTGTCCACGTCATTCAAAAACGATACGCCTGCGGCATAATAACGTGCATTTTTCACATCTTCAAATAGGTTGTCAATAATGGTTTCAATGCGCTGATCGGTGAAAATATCGATGGCGCGTCCTGCGGTGGATATCCAAACCACGCGATCGCCCATGTTGATCAGCAGCAGTATACCCGATGCGTCAGCACCGACACCATAGCCGTTGTAATCATAGTAATCATCCGCAAAATCCCGTGAGCTTTTGCCTTGTGTATCGTCTGTGATCACAATGACTGCGTCAATGCCGTGCTCATCTCGTATGGCATCGATTCGGCCTTGCAATGATGCCAAATCATCATTGCTAAAAAAGCCAAGATAGTCTGCCACATTTGGATATACAGGTACTGTCGCAGTGTTCTGCTGATTATAAGATTCTGGCTCGGATAAACCCTGCATGCCATATTCATCAACATCATTGAGAAAAATCTTGCACGCTAAATAGTGCTGATCATCGGAAGCGAACGGTATGATGTTATCGAGCATTGCCTCGAGCCGCTCATGATCAAAAAGATCGATGGCTTGGCCGTTGGTGGATATCCAAATCTCATAGGCATCCATGTTGATCAGCATCAGCAGGCCAGTTGCATCGATGCCCATGCCGTAGCCATTCTCATCGTAGAAATCATCCGCGTATTCTTTGGAGCTTTTGCCTTGCGTATCGTCAGTGATGACGATGGCAACGTCCATATCGTGCTTAACCCGAATGGCCTCTATGGATGCTTGCAGATCAAGCACCTCGTCTTCGCTCAATAACAGAAGATAGTCGATCACATTCGGGCAGGGCGAATCGGCCGCGGCTAAGACAGGAAAGACACAAAACGTGACAACAATTGCGCATAACAGCGCTGTTACTTTCTTAAACAAACAAAGCACCTCCAAACAAGGCAAGCAGCACCGAAGCCGCAAAAACGCCAAAGAAGAAACCAAACTGCTTGAGTCGGCTGATCGGCGCGTCGCCCACAACCTTGCCGCTTTGGCCGTTAATGATGAACAGCAGCTCTTTGTCCTTGTATTTGCTTGTCAGCACATACACCGGAAGCATCGCATAGTGATCGTCACATTTGTCAAAGCCTATGTTTTTGTTTCTGATCGTCAAGCTGCTGTAGCCTCTGGCCGTATCGCGAAGGCGCTTTTCAAAATACGTATCCACACGCTCCTTCATCGTCTTTTGCGCTTCTGCCGATTCCACATCATACTTCTCCGCAAAAAAGCCAGACATATATGGCATCGAAAAATCGGTCAAATCTTTGTAATCATAAGGCTCTATTTTATGCATAAATTCATCATTCAGCTTTGTGGACGCATCGACGGGGATTTTTTTGTAGCAGTTGGTGCCAGAGCGCACAACGTGAAAATAGCTCGTCTCCGTATGCCTGTATTCGCCGGATGTCCAAGAACGCACGGTGGTGCCTTCGCCTTCAATGGTGCCGCTGACATCACAGTCGTATAACCAAAACGGGGCATAGATGCCAGTTATTTTGTTGATGTCATTGCTCTGCTTAAACTCTTTGGGAGCGAAAAGTATTTTCTTGATCCAGCCAAAGTAAAGCTCCTGCGCCTGCTGCTTTGTTAAGCGGAAGGGAATCACATAACGGGGCTTAAAACGGCCGGAAAAACGCGTTTTGATGATTGATGGGTTTTTGCAGTATATACAAAACGTTGCGGCGACCGTATCCTCTGCGATCAATTCCGCGCCGCAGCTTGCGCAACGGTACGATTCAAGCTCAGGGTTTTCCTCCTCAAGAGGCTCTTGCACATTTGCAGCCTTTTCAAGCTGCGCTTTTTCGAATTCGCTCCGGCAGTAATGGCATTTCCATTTTTGCGAAGTCGGATCGAAAGAAAGCCCGGCTTTGCAATTTAGGCATTTGTATTCTTTAACTGAACTCATGGTTGTTCACCTCAAATTGTGATGCCCGGAGCGTTTGCCCCGGGCGATAAACAATGTCTATGATTGACGGTCGGCCTCGTTGAACGCATCGCCGCATTTGGGACAAAATGCCGGCGGGTTTGTCGGATCATCCGGCGTCCAGCCGCACTTATCACATTGAAAAGATGCGGGTTTTTTGGCTCCGCATTTGGCGCAGAACATGAATTCATCGGACGTTTTGTTGCCGCATGAGCAGGTCCAGCCAGAGCCTTTTTTAGGCGCGGGCTTCTTAGCGCCGCATTTGGCACAAAAAGCGAATTCCTCGGAAGTTTGATTGCCGCATGAGCAGGCCCACATTGCGGCAGGCGCGGGTGCGGGCTGTTGCGGAGCAGCGGGCTGCTGCGGCATCTGCTGATTCTGCATTACGCCCATGCCGGCCGCTGCGTTCATGCCCATCGCCATGCCTGCAAAGCCCAGCATAGCGCCGCCCTCGTTGGAACCGGCCGCTTCAAGACCGGCAGCCATACCGGCCGTCATGCGTGCCGCTCTCGCGTTGGGGTCAAACAGTATCGAATCGTTCGCGTATTTTTCGAGAAGCTTGTCGGTTTTCTCGTCGAAGGAGATACCGGCGATGCCCACGCTTTGGATATAAAAGCCGCGCTTTTCAAGCCACTCTTTATCCAGCACCTCAGCCATATAACGGCCAAGCTCCATCGTTTTTGTGACGATATCCGACACCATCACATTGTCAAAGGAAAGGCTGGAGAGAGCCGTGGCATATGCCATTAAAAACTCGTTTGTGTATTGTTCGGCAAGATCATCGGCGACAAGTTCCGATTTGCTGGTTTTGGAGCAAACCTCTGCGTAGAAGAGCAGCGGATCAAGCACCTTGATCGAATAGGTGCCAAACGATGTGATTTTACAGGGAACGGGCCTGCCCGGCACCAGCGCTCTGTCGGTATAGGATACGGGGTTCTTTGTACCAAAGCGTATATCGGGAATCTCTTGCTTATTGATGTAGACCACACGCTGTTTTAAGGGTGTAACGCCGCCGAACTTGAAGCGCTCCCACGAGTCTTTAATCGTGTTGATAAAGCCGCCGGGCCGTTTGATGGCGCTGCGCCCGCCGCCGACACGGCCTTCATCAAGCGAGGATGCGCTTGTGGAGCTGTAGTCATCAAGCGCAATGCCGTCTGCGGATTTGAAGAACATAGAGGGTGCTCTTGCGTTGTCCACCTGATAGTAGCCGGCCTCATCCGTAGCGGATATAATTTTTCCGCCGTCAACCAGAAGCATATACACATTCTCGGGAACGTGTATCACCGAGCCGTTTGATATCACATCCTCTGTTCCTTTTTTATTGGAGCTTCTTCTGTCGTCCTTGCGAACCTTTGTGCCATACGAAGCCAGTACGGAATTGTCCATTCTCGGCGGTTCAATAGTTTCCAGCCATTGATCGGCCAGATTGCCGCCAATGGCGCCCACTGCAGCTTTGAAAATACCCATTGCTAAGTCCCTTTCTACTGTTTATTCCGATGCTTAATCATTATTCAGCATCTTTTGTAATTATCAAATGTCCAGATGCGAACATTGATTTCTGTGAGTCCGGTGCCGCAATAGATGCAGGCCTTGCCCGTGCCTGTCTGTGTAACGGGCGCACCGCAGCTTGGACAATGATGCCCCTTCATTGATGCATCACCCAGCCTTCTGACATCCTGTATATAAACGGCATCAATCTGATATTTGTACTGATTGATCTGATGGCTGCCAGAAACCAGCTTGTCGTCGCGAGAGATATGGTGTGCATATTGCAGCGCCATCTGTACGCTGATTACCTTTGAGCCTGCGAGCGAGCGGTAGCCGGAGATACAGGACTTATGCACATGGATACCGTCAAAATGCCATTTCTCGCGTTTTGATTGTATATCGGTTATCAAGCCATTCACCTTAGCGCGCAAATTATCCGATAAAAAGCGCCCGTCAGTTATACGTCCTTCTTCAATTGAATTGAGTATGCAAACCATCGTATTCTCTGCTCTTGTGAGAAACGGACCCGGATCAAACTCAGGGAAATCTCTTTTGATTAAACCTGTGTACGTTTGAGTCAGGTTTTGCAGCTGGCGCGGCGCGCTTTGCTGCTGTGAAAAAGAGGGCTTCATTGCGCCGAAAAGTCCCGCAAAACCAAGTGCACGCCAAACCCTTCGCCCAAAAGCACCAACAACAACGATAATAAAGAGCAATGATAAGGCGAAATAAATCATGAGACCTTCCATAAGCAGCAGGGCTCACCTCGTGATCCGCAAAAAAAGGAGAGCCGACGATTAAAAACAAATACGCGCTGAACAGTCTGATAATACCATACAATTTAACACAAAGGCAACACGTATGGAACAACCATGCCATAATTTCTCGCAGAAGCGCATTGATTCATGTGTTTTCAATTTTTTTGAGTCCGCTCCTTTTAAGATGGGTATAAATAGAGGGATATGATTGGCAGGGGTCGAATAATATTGCCAATGGCGGACATTTGATAAAGCTGGCATTGTCGAAAAACGACATCAGCAGGATGGGTTATGAGAGACTATCAGAGGTCTATCGACAAAGACGAAATCTATCTTTTCAACATCGGTGAGGCGCAGCAAGCCTACGCCATTTTCGGCTGCCATTATATATCTGAAATCAACGCGCACCGCTTTGCCGTTTTTGCGCCAAACGCGCGTGCAGTCAGCGTTGTGGGTGATTTTAACGGCTGGAACAAAGACAAAAATCCGATGGAACGCCAAAACACCGGCGTATACGTTGCATATGTATCCAATCTTGTTGACGGTGATTGTTACAAATACCATGTGACCGGCTATGATGGCAGCACTGTGTTCAAATCAGATCCGTTTGCGTTTCATGCCGAGGTGCGGCCGGGCACCGCATCAAAGGTGTGGCGGCTTGATGGATACACATGGCACGATGCGGCTCATATGCAGCGGCGTGCGAAGCAGAACATACAAAGCAGGCCAATGACGATCTATGAGATGCACATCGGCACTTGGCGCACGAAGGAAGGCTATCGGTTTGTCAATCTGCGCGAGGTGGCTGATGAGCTCTCGGATTATCTTGTCGATATGGGTTTTACGCATGTTGAGGTGATGCCGGTAACGGAATATCCGCTTGATGATTCTTGGGGCTATCAGGTGACGGGCTATTATGCCATAACCAGCCGTTACGGCACGCCGCAGGATTTTATGTATTTTGTCGATACCATGCACAAAAAGGGCATCGGCGTGATTATGGATTGGGTTCCGGCGCATTTTCCCAAAGACGCGCACGGGCTTGCTCGCTTTGACGGCACTTGCCTTTTCGAGCATCAAAATCCGCTTCAGGCCAACCATCCGCAATGGGGGACTTTGATATTCAACTACGGACGTCCGGAGGTCGTCAGCTTTCTGATATCGAGTGCGATGATGTTCTTTGATATGTATCATATCGACGGCATTCGCGTGGATGCGGTGACATCGATGCTGTATTTGAGCTATGCGCGTGATGAAGGTGCTTATGTGAAAAACGCATTCGGCGGTGATATTGATCTTGACGCCGTTGCTTTTTTGAAGAAGCTGAACGCGGTGATTGCCGCGCGATACCCGGGTGCTGTCACCATTGCGGAAGAGTCCACTTCCTACCCGGACATCACCAAGCCAGCAGATGAGGATGGCCTTGGGTTCACATTCAAATGGAACATGGGCTTCATGCACGACACACTCAAATACATGTCGATGGATCCGTATTTTCGCCAGCACCATCATAACAAAATGACGTTTTCAATGTGCTATGCTTTCTCGGAAAACTTTGTGCTGCCATATTCGCATGACGAAGTGGTGCACGGCAAAAAATCGCTGCTCAATAAGATGCATGGCACCTATGACGAGAAATTTGCATCGCTTCGCGTGCTGCTTGCGTTTATGTATGCGCATCCGGGCAAAAAGCTTATGTTTATGGGCTGTGAATTTGGTCAATTTATTGAATGGGATCACAATAAGCAGCTCGACTGGTTTTTGCTGGAGTATGAGAGCCACGGCGGCATACAGCGTTTTGTGAAATCGCTCAATCGCTTTTATAAAAACTGTCCAGCGCTTTATGAGGCAGACGATTCGTGGGACGGCTTTGTGTGGCTGAATGTGGACGATGCACAAAAAAGCGCGCTGTGTTTTATGCGGCGCAGCGGGGGAGACGCGGCGCAATGCTGCGTATGCGCTTTTAATTTTACGCCTGTGCCCATCGAGCAGTTTGTGATCGGCCTTCCTGCTTCAGGCACGCTCAAGCAGGTTTTTTCAACGCATGTGATACCAGACAGAAAAAAAACATTGATACGCTCTAGAGAACAGGGCTTTGCGGGTTTAAGCCACAGCGCTGCTATCGATCTTTCACCGCTTAGCGCGGTATACTATGAGTTTAGCGAAGAAACAAAAAATTTGGGGTGAAAAGGCATGAAGAAAAAAATCATCGCGATGCTGCTCGCAGGCGGACAGGGCGCTCGTTTGGGTGTGCTGACAAAATACCGTGCCAAACCGGCGCTGCCGTATGGAGGCAAATACAAAATCATCGATTTTCCGCTATCCAACTGCACCAACTCAGGCATCGATACCGTCGGTGTTTTAACGCAGTACCAGCCGCTTGAACTCAATGCGTATATCAGCACGGGCGCGCCGTGGGATCTTGACAGCAACTTGGGCGGCGTCTATATACTGCCGCCATATTTAAAATCGGAGAGAGGTGAGTGGTATACGGGCACGGCCAACGCGATTCACCAGAACAGCTTTTTTATCAATAAATTCGATCCCGATTATCTGCTTGTGCTTTCGGGAGATCACATCTACAAAATGGATTACAATGCCATGCTCAAGTTTCATATTCAAACCGAAGCCGATGCGACGATTGCCGTCATTGAGGTGCCCGAATCGGAAGTATCGCGCTACGGCATACTGCAGACCGATGACACGCATCGCGTGACGCGTTTTGATGAAAAGCCCAAGAAGTCGCAAAGCAGGCTGGCCTCTATGGGTGTGTACATATTCAACTGGAAAAAGGTCAAGCAATACTTAAAGGCGGATGCTGCCGATCCGCATTCGTCCAACGATTTTGGCAACGATATTATTCCCAAAATGATCGATAACAAGGAGATGGTATTTGCATACCGCTTCCTGCATTACTGGATGGATGTGGGTACTGTGAGCAGCATGTGGGAAGCCAATATGGAGCTGCTTGGAGATAAGCCGGGGCTTAATCTGCACAATCAGGAATGGAAAATATTCTCCCGAAATCCCAATCAGCCGCCGCATTATATCGGCGATACAGCGGATGTGAAAAACTGCCTTGTATCCGAAGGATGCCGCATATTCGGCACAGCTGTGCACAGCGTGCTTTTCCCCGAGGTTGTGATCAAGCGCGGCGCTGTGGTGCGCGATAGTGTGGTGATGCAAAACACCGTGATCGGGCATGGCACTAAGGTCACACGCGCAATCATCGACGAGGACGCTGTAATTGGAATGGATTGCCGTATCGGCGGAGAAGGCAGCATCACAGTGATCGGGCAGGGTGTAACCATCAATGACGGTGCCGTGATTGAAGCGGGAATGTCCATTGAACCCGAAAGCATATGCACGCAGAACAAATGCGAAAGTGAGGTCAGCTTATGATAAAAGATGTGTTTGCGCTTGTATACGCTGGCGAGGAGAATCATAATCTGCGTGAGCTTGTGCTGATGCGCTCCGTTGCAGCGCTGCCTGTGGGCGGCCGTTACCGTGTGATCGATTTTCATCTGTCGAATATCGTCAACAGCGGCATACGCAATGTGGGCATTATCACACAGAAAAATTACCAGTCATTGATGGATCATTTGGGATCGGGCAAGGAATGGGATTTAAGCCGCAAAACGGACGGTCTTTTCATACTGCCGCCTTTTGATAACGCCGAAAACACAGGCATTTACCGCGGTATATCCGATGCGCTCAAAAGCAACATGCCCTATATCAAGCGCGCTTCTCAGTCGTACTGCCTGCTGACCGGCTCGGGCACTGTCTATACGGCCAACTACGCCGCGATGTACAGGCAGCATCTTGAGAAAAAAGCCGACATTACGATTTTATACAATGTGGATAAAAAGGAAACCGAAGCACCTGAGAGCGTACGCGATTTGCGCCTTTTTACCGACGAGGACGGCTGGGTCTCCGAGATGGACTACAATTTCAAGTATTCGAGCTCAGACAAGGTGAGCATGGATGTGTTTCTGATACACAAAAGCCTGCTTGAGTACCTTGTTGACAGAAGCGTGGCGCACGGTCATTTTGATTTTGTCAGTGATGCGCTGATGAAAAATCTGCGCAATCTGCGCGTGCTTGCCATTGAGCATAAGGGCTATGTAGGGCGGCTGGATTCGATCAATACATACTATAAGCTCAACCTCGATATGCTCAAGGCCGATGTGCAGGATGACCTGTTCGGCACGCCCGTTTATACAAAAATCAAGGATGAAGCACCGGTGAAATACGGCGTGCATGCCAATGTGAAAAACAGCCTGCTTGCCAACGGCTGTGTGATCGATGGCGATGTACAGGACAGCCTGCTATTTCGCGGTGTACGCATTGGCCGGGGGGCCAAGCTCAAAGGCTGCATCATCATGCAGGAATGTGATATTGATGCGGGCAGTCGGCTTGAATATGTGATTGCGGACAAGAGCTGCCACATACGCGAAGGTCGCCGCTTGGCCGGCGATATCAGCTATCCGAGTATTTTAAGAAAAGGATCGGTGATTTGATACATGGCGGAGCAGAATATGACAAGTGGTCAATTGCCCACGATATTGATGACGGCAGCCGAGGGCGTACCCTTTTCCAAAACGGGCGGCTTGGCTGATGTGATGGGCGCGCTGTCGCGTTCCCTTTTTGATCTTGGGTTTCAGATCAGCGTGATGCTTCCTTATCACCGGATCACAAAAGAGCAGTTTGGTGATAAGATTCGGCATATCGCCAGCTTTGAGATCGATCTTGGCTGGCGTTCTCAGTATGTGGGTATCGAACACTACGACTGGGAAGGCCTGCCCGTTTATTTTATCGATAATGAGTATTATTTCGGGCATGCGATCTATCAGGGCGGTACGTTCGAGGGTGAGCAATACGCTTTCTTTTCGCGCGCGGTGCTCGAAGCGCTGCCTTTGATCGGGCTTGATCCTGACATCATCCATGTCAACGACTGGCACACGGCCATCATCCCAATGCTGCTTAAAACACAATATACCACGCGTCCGCAGGGCAGAAGCAAAACGGTGCTGGCGATACACAACATTCGTTATCAGGGACGTTACGATTTTGGGCTTGTATCAGATATGCTTGGTATTGACGCAAATTATAACACGCCTGAATTCATTGAGTATCATGGCAGTGCCAATCTGCTCAAAGGCGGGCTGGTGTTTGCGGACAAACTCGTCACCGTCAGCCCTACATACGCACAGGAGATCAAAACACCGTATTTCGGCGAAGGGCTTGAGGGTGTGCTGTTGTCGAGAGATAGTGATCTGCATGGCATATTGAACGGCATAGACGCCGATACGTTTAATCCGGCAACGGATACCTATATTGAGCAGCCCTATTCACTCGACTCTCTGGATGATAAGCAAAAAAACAAGCAGGCGTTGATAGAGCAGCTTGGTATCAACGCTGATGAAAAAAGGCCAATAATCGCGATTATTTCGCGCCTGATCGAGCAAAAGGGTCTCGATCTTGTGACGCATGTGCTCGGTGAGATTATGAATGAGGATATAACGTTCATCGTGCTGGGTACAGGCGATGCCGCGTACGAAGATTTTTTCCGCAGTGCCGCGCACCAGTACGGCGGGCGCATCAGCGTACAGATACTGTTCGATGAGCAATTGGCGCACAAAATTTACGCAGGAAGTGATTTTCTTCTGGTGCCTTCGCGGTTTGAACCGTGCGGCTTAACACAGATGATTGCGCTGCGGTACGGTACACTGCCGATTGTGCGCAAAACGGGCGGGCTGGCCGACACGGTATCGGCTTACAACGCACAAACAGGCGAAGGCAACGGCTTTTCGTTTGAGAACTTTAACGCGCATGAAATGCTCGACACAATCCGATATGCGGTTACGGTATACCAAGATAAACAAAAGCATAGAGCAATGCAAAAAAGAGCCATGGCTCAGAATGTCAGCTTCAAAAAGAGCGCAGAGGATTATGCGGCCCTCTACAAAGCAGCTTTTGCGAGCGGTGTGATTGACACGGACAACACAGTCGAATAGAATAACGTAATTGGTTTTGGCGGTTGCTGTCATGCCAAAACATCAAAGCTTACATGTGAAAACAGCGAAAGTAAGGAGAAAGAGTTTGGCGCAAAAAGAAGGCAAGCAAAAAGTACTGCTTGATATACAAAACAATCTGATTAAAGGTCAAGGGCGCAAACCGGAGCAGGCATCGGACGAAGAAATGTTTAAAGCCGTGGCTTTGAGCATCAGAGAACAGATCATGGAACGCTGGCTGCAGGCAAACGAGCAGATCGACGAAAAACGCGCTAAAAGGCTGTATTACCTGTCGGCAGAGTTTTTGACCGGACGAGTGCTCGTTAATAACATGATCAATCTTGGCATGCTGGATGAATACAAGTCGGCATTGGCAAAGATAAACTACCCCTTTGAAAAGCTAGAAGAACAGGAAAATGAGGCGGCGCTTGGTAACGGCGGTCTCGGGCGGCTTGCCGCATGCTTTCTTGATTCACTCTCCACGCTGAATCTTCCGGTAGTGGGTCACGGTATTCGTTATGAGTACGGCCTGTTCCGCCAGCAGATTGTGAATGGCGAGCAGGTGGAAATGCCCGATGATTGGACGCAGAACGGCGTTGTCTGGGAAATCGAGCGGCCTGAAGAGCAGGTTGAGGTTTGCTTTGAAGGCACGGTAGATGAAATATGGACGGGGGATGGCTTAAAGACTGTGCAAAAAAACTGTCAGCGCGTGCTGGCCATACCCTGCGACATGCCGGTAATCGGCTACAACAGCCGTGTACCCGCCTCACTGCGGCTCTGGCGCGCGGCTTGTCCGGCCGCTTTTGATCTGCACTCGTTCAACAAGGGTGATTACATTTGCGTGATGAAGCAAAAGGAGCTTGCCGAATCCATATCAAAGGTGCTTTACCCTGAGGACAATCACATCACAGGGCGTATGCTGCGGCTAAAGCAATACTATTTTCTCGCGTCCGCGGCGATGCAAAGCCTGGTGCGCGAGCATAAAAAGCAAGGCGGTGATGTGCGCACATTGCCGCAAATGGCCGTGATACAAATCAACGACACGCATCCGGCAATGGCGATACCCGAACTGATGCGCATATTGCTTGACGAAGAAGGGCTTAGCTGGGACGAAGCGTATGGTATTGTCGAAAAAACATTCAACTACACCAACCATACCGTATTGAGCGAGGCGCTTGAAGTTTGGCCCGAGCAGCTTTTTGCTTCGCTGCTGCCGCGCATCTATATGATCGTCAAGGAGATCAGCAATCGGTTTAGCGCAAAGCTTTGGCAGGCTTTTTCCGGTGACTGGGATAAGATTTCGCGCATGGCCATCATCGCGTATGACGAGATACGCATGGCAAATCTTTGTATCGCGGTATGCAGCAAGGTCAACGGCGTTTCTCAGCTTCACGGCGCCATACTGAAAACGCGTACGTTCCGCGATTTCTTTGTGCTATTCCCGGACAAGTTCACCGCCGTTACCAACGGCATCACACAGCGGCGCTGGCTGTCGGTATCGAACCCAGCATTGGATAGTCTGCTGCGCGCTCATATTGGAGACCGCTTTCTGACCGATTACAAGGCGCTTGAGCGCATTAATGACCATATCGGCAGCAAGCGTTTTCTTGCCGATTTGATGCAGGTTAAGGCGCACAACAAACAGCGTCTTGCCGAGTATGTGAAAAACAAGCAGGGAGTTGTGCTCAATCCGCAGTCGGTATTTGATGTGCAGGCCAAGCGCCTGCATGAATACAAGAGACAGCTGCTCAAGGTGCTGCATATACTGCACCTGTACAACAGGCTGACGCAGGACAGTGATTTTTCACTGCCGCAGCCTGTCACGTTCCTTTTTGCCGCCAAAGCCTCTCCCGCTTATCACAGAGCCAAGAAGATCATTCGGCTGATCAATGCGGTGGGCGAGCTAGTCAGGGCCAATCCGCGCACCAAGGAAATTATCGACGTGGTTTTTCTTGAAAACTACAATGTTTCTCTGGCCGAAAAGCTGATCCCCGCAGCGGACATCAGTGAGCAGATATCGACAGCGGGACGAGAAGCCTCCGGTACAGGCAACATGAAGTTTATGCTTGGCGGCGCTGTCACGCTTGGCACGATGGACGGCGCGAATGTCGAAATCTATCAGCAGGTGGGTGCGGACAACATATTTATATTCGGTGCATCCGCTGAGACGATTGCGCGCATGGAGGCCGAGCATTCGTATGACCCCAAATCGTTTATTGAGAAAAAGCCGTTTATCAAAGCGGCATTGTCCCGATTGACCGACGGCAGCTTGGCAGGCGGTGACAAAACGCTGTTTGAGGATTTGGTTAACTCGCTGCTGGTGGGCGATTACGATCCGCCGGATAAATACTTCGTGCTGCATGATCTGGAGTCGTACGACGCTGTATTTGAAAAAATGATGCACGCCTATGCGGATAAGACGCGCTGGTCCAAAATGTCGGCGCACAACACGGCAAACGCCGGATTCTTCAGCTCGGATCGTACGATAGAAGAATACAATCAGCTCATATGGGGACTGACGGCGTTGTAAGTCAATACGCGGGAGATAAGATGCTGGTTAACTACAAAAACGAAATGATGCACGACTCGACAAAAAGATCGTTCAGAGAGCCTTTGGGTGCGGTGACAACGGGCATGTCTGTGACGCTTCGTTTGCGTACGCGTATCGATGATATCGCCAGCGTGTATCTTTGCCTTTTTAACGAAACCTATCGCGCAGATTTGAAGATGAGTTATGACAACGACTACTGGTCGGTAACGTTTGAAGCGCCTCAAAATCCGGATGCATACTGGTATTACTTTGTGGTCAGCGTCAGCGATCAGCGGATATACTATGGCGCGGAGGGCAAGCGTACTTGCGGCCTTGGCTGCGCGTATACCGAGCCGCCGCCCGCCTTTCAGCTGACCGTTTACCGGTATGGCTTTGATGTGCCCGAATGGTTTCAAAAATCGGTGATGTATCAGATTTTCCCTGATCGGTTTGCCCGCAGCGATGATGACACCGCGAGAAAAGGCTTGCAGTATCACAAGCAAAAAGGGCGGACAGTGCATTATCATGATAAATGGAATGAGCAGCCGTTTTATAAGCCGCTGCCGCGTGAAAAGCATTATTGCCCGTGCGATTATTACGGCGGTACGCTTAAGGGCATCGAAAACGCGCTTGATGCCATCAAATCGCTCGGCGTCAGCGTGATTTACTTAAACCCCGTATTTGAAGCGGACTCCAACCACCGCTATAATACCGCAGATTATATGAATATCGATCCGGTGCTCGGCGCCAATGAGGACTTTGCCTCGCTGTGCCAAAAAGCGGATGCGCTGGGTATACGCATCATGCTGGACGGTGTGTTCTCGCATACGGGTTCGGACAGCGTTTATTTCAACAAGTTTGGCCGCTACGACAACGTTGGCGCGGCGAACAGTCAGGATTCGCCCTACTATCCGTGGTACAGCTTTTCCAGCTATCCCGACAAATACAAATGCTGGTGGGGCTTTGATTCACTGCCTGAAGTTGATGAGACCAACGCATCATGGCAGGCCTTCGTTATCACAGGAGAAAACAGCGTGATACGCTCATGGATACGCGCGGGCGCATGCGGTTACCGCCTTGATGTGGCGGATGAGCTGCCGGACGACGTACTGGAACTGATGCATAAAGCAGCCAGACAGGAGAAGTCGGATGCCGTACTGCTCGGCGAAGTGTGGGAAGATGCGACGACAAAGCACAGCCTTGGCTCAAAGCGCCAATACGCTTTGGGCGGCATGCTCGATTCGGTCACAAACTATCCGCTGCGCAACGCCATCGTCGGTTTTTTAAATGCTCGCAAAAGTGCGGGAGACTTGCGACATTTGCTGCAGGAGCAGGCCGCAAACTATCCGCTGCCAATGTATTACGCATTGATGAATCTTTTGTCGTCACACGATATCGAACGCATTCGCACTGCGCTGTCAACGCATATCAATCCGCATGATTTAACGCGTGAGCAGCAGGCCACATTTTACATCAGCGACAATCAAAACAAAAAGGGTGCTGCGCTTCAGCGCCTAGCCGTGGTGCTGCAGATGGCGCTGCCGGGCGTGCCTTGCGTCTATTACGGGGATGAGAAGGGCATGAACGGTTTTTTGGATCCGTTCAACCGCGGTCCGATGCATAAAAGCGCTTATGATTTGACTGAGCATTATCAAAAACTGATCGCGCTGCGCAACGATGCCGACGCGATGTCAACGGGGCATGCTGTTTTCTTTGCGCCAGATGATGATTGTATCGGCATACTGCGATTTATTCAAAAAGGCAAAGACGCGCTCTTGCGCGACGCAAAGAATGGTATCTATTTTATTGCGGTCAACCGATCGCGCGAAAAAAAGCGCATGGTGTTTGATCTGTTGGATGCACAGCAGGGAAAATATGGACTGTCTGATCTGTTTGAACGCAGCGCCGTTTGCCAACTGAGCGGCAGGCGTTTTATGGTTTCGGATTCGCTGTTGGATGTGACGCTTCAAGCAGGCGATGCATTATGGCTGAAAATTGAGTAGAAAATTGCAGGGGTAACATCAATGGAACACAAAAAGGTATATGCGAAATGGCTTGAATCCGCGCAGGGAGATGATCTGCGTCAGGAGCTTGAATCAATCAAAGACGATGACATTCAGATAAAGGAGCGTTTTCACGGTGATCTGCCGTTTGGAACAGCCGGGCTCAGGGGCATCATCGGCGCGGGTATCGCGCGGATGAATCGCTATACCGTGGCGCGTGCGACACAGGGGCTATCCGATTTTCTGAAAGAAAAAGGCGTTGCGGATAAAGGCATGGCCATCGCTTACGATTCTCGGCACTATTCACGTGCATTTGCGGAAACGACAGCTTGCGTGTTTGCGGGCAACGGCATCAAAGCGTATCTGTTTGAAGAAGTGACAAGCGTGCCTGAGCTCTCTTTTGCGGTACGCCATTTGCAGACGGCAGGCGGTGTTGTGATCACCGCAAGCCATAACCCAAAAACATATAACGGATACAAAGTCTACGCTGCGTACGGCGGCCAGCTTTCTCCTGATGACAGCTTGGCCGTGATGGCGCGCATACAAACGGTGGATGCGTTTTCTGGCATCAACAGCGTAACGTTAGAGCAGGGCATCAAAAACGGCAGCATCATCGAAGTTGGTGCGGATATAGATGCGCAATACCAACAGAATCTACTTGCGCTCTGTGGTGTTGAGGCCGCGAATGAGCTTGCGGTGGTCTATACCCCGTTGCACGGAGCAGGGCTGCGTACCGTGAAGAGCGTATTTCCGGCGGCAGGCATACGCAATTTGTATATCGTGCCCGAGCAAAGCGAGCCCAACGGTGATTTTCCGACAATACAGTCGCCAAATCCTGAGGACGAATCCGCAATGGAGATGGCGATTGCACTGGCCAAAAAGACAGAGGCTGATCTGGTTATCGGAACCGACCCCGATGCCGACCGCATGGGAGCAGCTGCAAAAGATGAAAGCGGCGATTACCGCATGCTCACAGGCAATCAGATCGGCTGCATACTGACCGCGTATCTGCTGGAGAAGAGAAAGCAGCAAGGCGCGCTATCACCCACTGATTATATCGTCAAATCCTTCGTTTCCACCGAGCTTGCCGATGCCATCGCGCAGCATTACGGTGTTGTCTGTCATACCGTGCTGACGGGTTTTCGGTTTATATCTGAGATCATCACGCGCAACGAGGAAGAGGGAAATGATTTTGTATTTGGCTTTGAAGAGAGCTACGGCTTTCTCGCGGGCAACGGCGCGCGCGACAAGGACGGCCTGTTGGCCGCGCTGCTGCTGTGCAAGGCCGCTCATCATTATAAAAAGCAGGGCAAAAGCCTTTTTGATGTGATGGAGGAACTGTATCAGCAATTTGGATACTATCTTGAAGGTGTCAAGAATATGGCCTTTGCGGGCCTTGACGGTATGGAGCGCATGAATGCCATTATGAAGGATCTGCGCGATCAGCCGCAGAGCCTCATCGGCGGGCTTGCGGTTATCAAATGTGAGGATTATCAGAGCGGTTTCTCGAAGCACGCCGACGGTACGCAGACAGTCATCACATTACCGCGCACCAACGCAATCAGATTCGTGCTGGAGGACGGCGCGTGGGTCTGTGTGCGCCCGTCCGGCACCGAGCCCAAAATCAAGCTCTATTTCGCGGTTCGCACAAATGATAAAGCTGCGGCAACAAAGCAGCTTGAAGCGCTTCGTACACATTTTGACACATTGATGTAACACGCAAGTTGGGAAAGGCTGCGACTCATGGCGCAAAACGACAAAAACAGGTATATCACATACCCCCCGAGCCGTATCGCATCGTTTGACGTGTGTGAGTTAGGGCGAAAAAAGCACTACATACAGGCGCTGATCGAGGTTGACGTCACCAACGCGCGCCGCATGATACGCGAAAGCAAAAAGCGTAAAGTCAAGCTGTCGTTCACGGCGTGGCTGATTAAATGCATCAGCTGCGTATGCGAAGAGTACAAACCCATTCATGGCATCAGAAAGGGCAAACGCAAGGTTGTCTTGTTTGATGATGTGGATATATCGATACTCGTTGAAAGACAAGTGGGCGGCGATAATGTGCCGCTGCCGTATATCATCCGAAAAGCCAACGAGAAGAGTGTGACCGACATACACCTTGAGATCAAAAGTGCACAGCAGCAGCCGGTGGAAACCGAACAGGATTATGTACTGGGCGAGGGTAAAAAAGCGTTTTGGATGAAAGCTTACTATGCGCTCCCGTCTTTTTTACGCAGAAGCATCATACGCCATATGATGAAAAGTCCTAACCTGGCAAAAATACATATGGGTACTGTGGTTGTCACATCATTGGGCATGGCTGGCCGGTTCAACGGCTGGTTTGTGCCGATATCTGTGCACCCGCTCGCTTTCGCCATAGGCTCCGTTGTCAAAAAGCCGGGTATTTCTGAAAATAATATCGTAATCAGAGAATCGCTGTTTATCACGGCGCTCGTCGATCACGACATCATTGACGGTGCGCCTGCGGCGCGGGCCTTGGCCAGGCTGATCGACTTGCTGGAGAGCGGATACGGTTTACAGGCCAGCCAGCAAAACGATTCTACCTCAAATTATAACTGATGTCTGTTGAAAATTGTACCAACTCAAATAATTGATCAAGCCATATTCCAAGACGGACATACGATTGAAATGATTTAAGTGCAGTAAAGGAGCGTTGAACGTGGGCTTTGCAATAGTGGGTTATTTTGATGGCATTACCGATGCGAAAATCAAGAACTTATGGAGGCAGATGGCTGACGCGAAAGTTGACGACTACCTGATCAATTCAGCCAACAATCCGCATTTTAAGTTCGCAATGCTTAGCGAACTTGATGTTGCTGCCGCAGACAGAATAATGAAGCAGACAGCGGAGTCGATAGGCAAGATCGGCATTCACTTCAAAAAGTTCGGTTTTTATCCGTCCGAGCAGCCTTTTGTGACGTTGGACATCGCTGATAATGATGCGGTTTTACGGCTTCATAAAACCATTATCGAACGCTTTTCCAATATTGGCACCCAAGACGCTAATGGATACTTCACTCCCGGAGTATGGAAACCAGATATCCAATTGACAACTGCGTTTGATAAGAAAAAGATTGCTTGCGCAATAAACTGTCTCATGGAAACGAGCCTGCCCTTTGATGGCTATCTTGACAGAATCGGAATGATCGAGTTCCATCCCGCAAAGCAATTGTTTTCTTATGCGCTAATATAAATGGAAATCACAGTGTTGACAAACGGCTCTTTGTTTGCTAGTATAAATTGCAATAAAAGCGTTGATGGAGACAGGCATGACGCAAAGCATTTGCAGAGAGTCGGCATAAGGTGCAAGCCGACAGTGCAGTGTCAGGCAAATCCCTCCGGAGCTGCGTGTCGAATCGAGTAGACATTGCCGGTACATGCCGTTACACATGATGGGCTTGCTAGAGCCTTGAGCGGTCTTTATTTAAAGACAAGTTGAGTGGTACCGCGAAGTTGAAAAACAACTGCGTCTCTTCGTAATATGAAGAGTCTGCGGTTTTTTTTTACAACTGTGCTTATATAGAAAGGGGAGCTAACAAAATGCAGCAGGAACGTGTGATATCCTTTATCGTTACCAACCAGCCCGGCGTGCTGTGCCGCATATCGGGTTTAATTAGCCGCCGCGGCTTTAATATCGAGAGCTTAACCGTCGGTGTCACAAGCAACCCGCAGCTTTCGCGCATCACCATCGTGATGTACGCGGAGGATTCGGTGATCGAGCAGGTCGTCAAACAGATCGATAAACTGCTTGACGTCAAGGCCATCAAGGAAATCCCTCCTGACAGCGGCATTTTCAGAGAGATCGCGCTGATTAAAATCGGTACGCGCGATGTCGATAAAAAAGAGCTGATGAAGGACATCGAGCTGTGCAAGGGCGTTGTGCTCGATATCGGTGAAGAATCGGTAACGGCGCAGCTGACGGGCCGCATCGACCATATCAATGACAGTGTGGCGCTGCTTCGTAAATACTATATTGTTGAGCTTGCGCGCACAGGCATGGTGGCGCTGGAGAGCGGCGATGCGCAGCTCTACAACAGCCGCAAGGCAGCAATGCAAAAAATATAATTTAGAATATATTAACTGATCAAGGAGATAAGAAAAATGGCCAAATTGTACTATCAGTCGGACTGTGACAAAGCTTATCTGAAGGACAAAACCATCGCGATCATCGGTTTTGGCAGTCAGGGACATGCGCACGCGCTCAATCTGCACGAATCGGGCATGAATGTGATTGTCGCAGAAATGAAGGATTCCAAGCCGTGGGAAAAAGCCAAAGCGGCAGGGCTTGAAGTGATGACGGCTAACGAAGCCGCAAAAGCAGCGGACATCATCGTGATGCTCGTCAACGACGAGCTGCAGCCGATCATCTATGAAAACGCGATTAAACCCGAGCTGAAGGCCGGTAAATACCTGATGTTTGCGCACGGCTTTAATATCCACTACGGACAGATTAAGCCGCCGGCCGATGTCAACGTGTTTATGATTGCGCCCAAAGGCCCCGGCCACACGGTGCGTTCTGAGTACTTAAAGGGCGAGGGTGTGCCTTGTCTGATCGCGGTGGAGCAGGATCCGTCCGGCGACACGCTGCAGGTGGGTTTGGCCTATGCCGAGGGTATCGGCGGCGCGCGTGCCGGCATACTGGCGACAACGTTCCGCGAAGAGACGGAAACCGATTTGTTCGGTGAGCAGGCTGTGCTGTGCGGCGGCGTATGCGAACTGATGAAAGCGGGCTTTGATACGCTGGTTGAAGCCGGATACGAGCCGGAAAGTGCTTATTTTGAATGCCTGCATGAGATGAAGCTGATCATCGACATGGTCAACAAGGGCGGCTTGTCTTTCATGCGCTATTCGATCAGCGACACGGCTGAATATGGCGACTACTCAGTGGGCAGACGCATCATTACAGACGAAACAAGAAAAGAAATGAAAAAGGTATTGCAAGAGATACATGAGGGCGATTTCGCAACGCGTTGGATCAACGAAAATAAAGCCGGACGCCCCGCGTTTTCCGCCAGACGCCGTATCGAGCGTGAGCTTCCGGTTGAAAAGGTGGGCCGCGAGCTGCGCAAAATGATGCCTTGGATGGATGAACCCGAGTATTAAACAACCCCGAAAAGGAGTTGCAATGAAAAAGATTGAAATCTTTGATTCGTCACTGCGCGACGGTGCGCAGGCGCGCGGCATCAATTATTCGCTGACAGACAAGCTCAAAATGCTCACACTGCTTGACAGTTTGGGACTTGACTATATCGAAGCGGGCAATCCTGCATCGAACCCCAAGGAGCGCCAGTTTTTTGAGGAGGCGGTCAAGGTGCCGCTTTCTCATGCAAAGCTGGTGGCGTTTGGCAGCACGCGGCGCAAGAATGCCGATGTCAAGGAAGACGCGGGTGTGCGCGCGCTGATGGACGCGGGTACGGATGCCGTTGCGGTATTCGGCAAGGCGTGGGATCTGCACGCGACAGAAATCATTGGCGCAACGCTGGATGAGAATCTGCGCATGATTTACGATACGCTCAAATACTTAAAGGACAGCGGCAGAGAGGTGATTTTCGACGCGGAGCATTTTTTTGATGGCTATAAGGCCAACGCGGCATACGCGCTCGAAGTGCTCAAAACCGCTTGCAGCGCGGGAGCGGATACCATTGTGCTTTGTGAAACCAACGGCGGTGCGATGCCGCACGAGTTTGAAGAAGCGGTCAAGGCATCTTTTAACGTCGTGGATAAAAAGCTTGGCGTTCATGTGCACAACGATACCGAGCTTGCGGTAGCCAATACAATCATCGGCGTGCGGCTTGGCGCGTGCCATGTGCAGGGCACACTGCTTGGCTACGGTGAACGCTGCGGCAACGCGCGGCTTTCGTCGATTATACCCAACCTGCAGCTTAAAATGGGTTACGATTGTATCGGTGCGCATATCAGCAAGCTTTTTTCGCTATCACGTGAGGCGGCGGAAATCACAAACCTCGCGTTTGACGAGACGCTGCCGTATGTGGGCCGTAACGCTTTTGCACACAAGGGCGGTATGCATATCGATGGGCTGTGCAAGGCTTCGGGTTCTTTTGAGCATATCGAGCCTTCTGCCGTGGGCAACAGCCGAGAATTTTTACTGTCTGAGGTGGCCGGCAGAAGCGCATTGACCGAAAAGCTCAAGGAAGAATTCCCCGAGCTTGCTGCGGATAAACAGCGCGTGGGCAAAATGATGGAGACGCTCAAAGAGCTTGAGAGCGAGGGCCTTAGCTACGAGGGCGCGGAATCCAGCTTTAAGCTGTTTGTGCTCAAAGAGCTTGGCCTGCACAAGCCAAAGTTTTCTCTCGTTCATTTTAAGGTGAGCGATGAGCCCACGCATGAAAATACCTTCGGTGCTTACGCCGTGGTCAAGGTGCATGTGGACGGCGAAAACCGCATGGCGGCAGCCGAGGGCAACGGCCCGGTCAACGCGCTCGATAAAGCGCTGCGAGAGGCGCTGGGTGCATTTTTCCCCGCGCTCAAGCAGGTCACTTTGACAGACTACAAGGTGCGTGTACTTGATACAAATGCGGCCACGGCTGCCAAGGTGCGCGTGGTTATCGAATCGAGCGACGGCAAAACATTCTGGCGCACGATGGGCGTTTCCACAGACGTTATTGAAGCCAGCCTTTTCGCACTGATTGATTCGATCGATCATGTGCTGATCGGCAACGGCGCAAAAGCCATGCAATAAAAATAGACGGAGAGACAAATGAATCATAATATTGCGGTGATACCGGGGGACGGCATCGGCCCCGAAGTAATGCAAGCCACGCTGAACGTTCTCGAATGCGCGGTCAAAAATACGGATGTGCGGCTTCATTTTTCGCATTACCTCGCAGGCGGCTGTGCGATAGACAAAACAGGCACTCCGCTGCCGGAAGAAACACTGAGTGCCGCCAAGGAAAGCGATGCCGTGCTTTTGGGCGCGGTGGGCGGTGATCAATGGGACAGCCTGCCCTCTGGCATGCGGCCGGAGAACGCGCTGCTGAATCTGCGAGCAGGGCTAGGTCTGTTTGCGAATCTGCGTCCTGCGGTGCTGCATAAGGAGCTTGCGGCGGCGTGTCCGCTTCGGCCAGAGCTGACGGCGAATGGCTTGGATATTATCGTGATACGCGAGCTGACAGGCGGCATTTATTTTGGCAAAAAAGAACGCGGTGATACATGGGCGTATGATACGATGTATTATTCGGAAGAAGAAGTGCGCCGTATCGCGCATGTGGCGATGAAAACCGCCATGCAGCGCAAAAAGACATTGGTCAGCGTGGATAAAGCTAATGTATTGGAAAGCTCCAGACTCTGGCGCAGTGTCGTTAGTGATGTGGCACAGCAGTATCCGGAGGTTGCGCTCTCTCATATGTATGTGGATAACGCGTCGATGCAGCTGGTGCGCAATCCGGCGCAGTTTGATGTCATCGTGACGGAAAACATGTTTGGCGATATACTGTCCGACGAAGCGGCGATGATCACCGGCTCGATCGGCATGCTGCCCTCTGCCAGCCTTGGCGAAGGTACGCTCGGTATGTACGAGCCCGTCCATGGCTCTGCGCCCGATATCGCAGGGCAGGGGCTTGCCAATCCGCTTGCGACAATACTCTCGGGCGCTATGATGATGCGCTATTCGCTGGGCCACGAGGCGATTGCCGAAAAAATTGAAGTCGCGGTCTCTCGTGCACTGGAAAGCGGCGCGCGAACAAAGGACATCGCAATTGCAGGGGAAGCAACCCTGTCTACCACACAAATGGCAAACAAGGTGATCGAATACTTGGAGGTGTAATATGATAAGCGACAGTGTAAAAAAAGGCGCCGACAGGGCACCGCACAGGTCTTTATTCAAATCGATGGGGTATACGAATGAGGAGCTTTCGCGCCCGCTCATCGCGGTGATACATGCGAAAAGCGACATTGTACCCGGACATGTACACCTTGATAAGATCGCTCAAGCCGTAGCGGACGGCATTCGTATGGCGGGCGGTACGCCTGTGATGATGCCGACAATCGGTATATGCGATGGCATCGCGATGGGGCATGCGGGCATGCGTTATTCGCTGGCCTCCCGTGAGATAGTCGCGGATTCCATCGAATCCATGGTCATGGCGCATGGCTTTGACGCGATTGCGTTTGTACCAAACTGTGACAAAATCGTACCCGGCATGCTGATGGCAGCGGCGCGTATCAACCGACCGTCGATATTCATCAGCGGCGGCCCGATGCTTCCGGGAAAGGATATCGAGGGTAACGACGCGAGCTTGACGCAGATATTTGAAGCTGTGGGTGCACACAGCGCGGGCAAGATACCGATGAGTGATCTTGATAAGCTGGAGGAATCGGTTTGTCCCGGCTGCGGTTCTTGCGCCGGTATGTTCACGGCCAACAGCATGAACTGTCTGTGCGAGGCGCTTGGCATGGCGCTTGGCGGCAACGGCACGATTGCCGCTGTGCACGGCGCGCGCATACGGCTCGCCAAGCAGGCGGGCATGCAGCTGCTTAATCTGCTTAAAATGAATCTGTGTCCGCTCGATATCATGACACAGAAGGCTTTTGAAAACGGACTCGCGCTGGATATGGCGCTGGGCTGCTCAACCAATTCGGTGCTGCATCTTCCGGCTATCGCGCACGAATGCGGCATAGCGCTCAGTCTTGATCTGGTAGACGCCATCAGCAAACGCACGCCGAATCTTTGCAAGCTGGCACCGGCCAGCCGCGTACACATCTCGGATTTGAACGCAGCAGGCGGCGTTTATGCTGTGCTCAATGAGCTATATCGCAACGGGCTTATTGACGGCAGTGCGCAGTGTGTATTTGGCACAAGCATTGGTGAAGCCATCAGCAGCGCGAATATTTGTGACAGCAGTATCATAAAAAGCGTCGATCAGCCGCATTCAAAAGAGGGCGGTATCGCCGTGCTGCGCGGCAATATCGCGCCCAACGGCGGCGTTGTCAAGCAATCGGCTGTTGCGCCTGAAATGATGGTGCATCAGGGCCCCGCGCGCGTTTTTGACAGCGAGGATGAGGCAATAGAAGCCATTTATGCCGGGAAAATCAACGACGGTGATGTGGTTGTGATACGCTACGAAGGCCCATCCGGCGGCCCGGGTATGAGAGAGATGCTCTCGCCCACATCGGCGCTTGCGGGCATGGGCAAAGACAAAACAGTCGCGCTGATCACGGATGGACGATTCAGCGGTGCAACACGCGGTGCGGCGATCGGGCATGTTTCACCCGAAGCGCAAGCGGGCGGTGTGATCGCCGTTATCAACGAAGGCGATACAATCAGCATCGATATACCCAATCGCAAGCTTGAACTGCTTGTACCGCAGCATGAAATTGATGAAAGACTCAAAGAATTAAAGCCAAGGGATTACCGCATCAAAAGCGGCTGGCTCTATCGGTACGCGCGCCTTGTATCCTCAGCGGATAAGGGCGCGGTGCTGGAATAAAGGGGGATCAATATGCAGTTGACAGGCGTGCAGATTATCATGGAGTGCTTAAAGCGTGAGGGCGTGGATACCGTTTTTGGCTATCCGGGCGGCAAGGTCATCAAGCTTTACGACGCACTGTATGATGAGAGGGACAATATTAAGCATTACGAAACGGCGCATGAGCAGGGTGCGACGCATGCGGCTGATGGTTACGCGCGTGCAACAGGCAAAGTGGGCGTTGTCATCGCGACATCGGGGCCCGGCGCCACAAATCTGGTGACGGGGCTTGCGACAGCTTATATGGATTCGGTACCCATGGTTGCGATCACTGGCAATGTGCCTGCCAATCTGCTGGGAACAGACAGCTTTCAGGAAGTGGATATCATGGGCGTTTCGATGCCCATTACCAAACACAACTATCAGATACAGGACATTACGCGCATATCAGATGTGTTTCAGGAGGCATTCGCGTTTGCCAAAAGCGGCCGACCCGGCCCGGTGCTGATCGATATCACCAGCGATACATTCACACAAACGTGTGAATACACACCGCCGGAAAATGAGCTTTGCATTCAATGCAAGCTTACGGATATTCCCAGCGAAGAGGTCAAGTCGCTCGTTGAAGGCGCTCAGCGGCCCGTTATTCTGGCGGGCGGCGGCGTTGTGCTCTCGGGTGCTGATGACGCGCTCTTTGAGCTGGCCGAGCGCATCGATGCGCCTGTGGCATGCACGTTGATGGGCGTGGGCACGTTCCCGTCGCATCATCCGCTTAGCATGGGGCTTGTGGGTATGCACGGTACCAAGGCGAGCAACATGGCATTGCAGAATTGTGATCTGCTGATCGTGCTTGGCGCGCGTTTTTCCGACCGCGTCACGGGCGATCCTGCAAAGTTCGCATCGCATGCCAAAATCATTCATATTGATATCGATGCATCTGAGGTCAATAAGAACATACCCGCACATATTCACATCATACAGGACATCAAGACAGCGCTGCTCAGCATCAACAAGCTGGTGCCCAAGAAAAATCACCCACAGTGGGTGCAATGCGTCCGTGAATGGAAGGAAGAGAACGAGGCGCATATACCCAAAGATCATCTGCCGCGCAACATCATGCAGACAAGCTGCAAGTTCCTGAATGAGGACACCATCATCGTCACTGATGTGGGGCAGCACCAAATGTGGACGGCGCAGTATTATCCGTTCAAACGACACGATAAGCTCCTCACATCCGGCGGGCTTGGTACGATGGGATACGGTCTTGGCGCGGCCATCGGCGCAAAAATCGCTTGCCCCGATAAGCGTGTGATCCATTACACGGGGGACGGCTGTTTTCGCATGAACTTAAACGAGATGGCCACTGCAATGCGATACAATGTGCCGGTCATCACTGTGCTGCTCGACAACAACACGCTCGGCATGGTGCGTCAGTGGCAGACGCTGTTTTTTGAAAGACGTCATTCGGAGACGACGCTGCCGCCGCTCAATTTCTGCGCAATAGCCGAGGGCTTTGGCTATTTTGCACAAAAAGCCACCAATGCGGATGAGCTTCAGCAGGCGCTGTGTAATGCGCTTGAGAAGAATGTACCTTCGCTGATACACTGCATCATCAATCAGGACGAGATGGTGCTGCCGATGGTGGCGCCGGGCGCTTCTATTGACAAAATTGTGATGAGTATATCATAAATTTCACCTTTTTATTGCTTTGAAGAGGGCTTTTTTAGCTCTCTTTTTGTGCCACAGCGAAAAACACAAACACGCTGTCACTCTGAGCGCAGCGAAAAACACAAATACGCTGTCACTCTGAGCGCAGCGAA